>Ga0070706_100005442_pt1 | contig 12129 bp, 10 predicted proteins | sample KBSK5501metaG_FD_65476 | JGI IMG/M metagenome (GOLD analysis project Ga0070706, IMG submission 65476) | Corn, switchgrass and miscanthus rhizosphere microbial communities from Kellogg Biological Station, Michigan, USA - KBS K5-50-1 metaG | ecosystem: Host-associated > Plants > Roots >...
CTACACATTGTGTTGATCTGGAAAAGTACTGAAATGCCCGATGAGGCGACTCGCAAGCACGACCTTGCGCTATTTCAAGAGGACCTGACAGACGTGCTTGAATGGGAAAGGGCTCACTACAGCACCAATGAGGCTATTATTCATACATAATTTACGACACGGTGACAAAAAGTATGGTCAATGAAGGCAGAATATGTGGCCCATCACCGTTGTTGGTGATGCCTGCTTTGCTTGTCTCAGCAAAATCTGAACGATGAGAGAGCGGGCAGAGTCCCTCCCAGGCCATTTGAAATATGGCTTGTTACTTCTCTCTACCCACAATCTCTCGATTTTCATTGCGAGCTTCGTTCCAGCCCCTTACCCTATTCAAGAGCAGTAAAGATACTTTTTTCACGTCATTTCAGGCGGAACTATTTGTGCTGTTAGCAGTATGAATCATCAAAATTGCGGGACTTCCAGAAGGTCGTGGCTAGGTTTCCAACGATCCACTAGCCACTGTATGCACCACATAAGTATTTGGCCTCTCGCGTCACAACGGAACGGATTTGCACGGTAAGAAAATTTCCTTTCTGCTCCTTCAGCTCTACAAGCGGCTTGAGCGAGGGAGGAGCATTGCCCCCTTTTCGTGACGGAATGAGCTCTGCCAGGTCGATACGCGCTCTGTCGGTCCGCTCCCCAAGCCACTTCATTTTCTTACCATGCTAACCCATTCCGCTGTGATGCGAGAGGCCTGATAATAATGTCTGGATGCCGGATCAAGCAGCAGCCAGCGCACGCAGATCTGCGCTCTCATGGCTTCTCTGCAGAGCGCATGGGGGATCAGCTCTCGCCGGCTCCTGTCGTATCGAGCGGCAGTTGCCGCTGCTGGCGTCCGCCTGGAAACTGCCGGGCCAGGATATGGATGCCACCCAGCGCGTCTAGGTGCTCGTAGGCCTGGCGCACGGCAGCCGGGCGTATCCCAAGCCGTTCACTCACCGTCTTGATCGCGTAGGTCACTGGCGGATCCTCGCCTGCCCCCTGTCGCCGTGAGAGGCGTTCTGCCTCGGTGTAAAGCAGGTCGATTGTCACCGCGCGGTCGATGAGGGTCGAGTCCGGCGTATAGAGTACGCCCATGATGCTGTCGAGCAGTCGACGCACCTCCAGGCAGGCTTGCAGTCGTTCATCCGGTGATAACTGGGCCAGTTCTTCCGGTGAAAGGTGGAGGTAGCGATAGGTACTTCCCGTGCTCTGTGAGACTTCCTCTGAGGACATGACTTCTCCTTTCCGGCGGCACATGTGCCGCTCTGTTCTGTCTCTGGTCTTGATGGCTGCTCGTGTGCTTCTGCTCACTCCGCTCCATAGGGAGCTGTTTGCTGCACCTGGATGAGAAACGCTCTCTCCAAGCCACTGCTATCAATCAACAACTCCTGTGCGTCTGCGATCAGGACCACTTGCTGGTCAGAATCCAGCCGAATAGGGACCCGCGTCCCCGGCACCATGGTCATGGTCCATGCCACCTGATGACGATCCTGCTCGACCTCAACGTGCACCTCGAACGAGCTGGGATGCTCGTGGGTCTGTTTTTTCGTACTGCAAATCGTGATTCTGCCAGGCGCTGTGTTGCTTGTCGTCGGCCTGCCCGTATCCATGTGTTCTTGGCTGCTTTCCAGGTTCAGGGAATGGTCCCCAAAACCTATTCTTTTTCATGAGACAGAAATGAGAACTCCAGGTGGTACATCAGTGAAGATCGCGGCAGTTGCACCGTTTGGCATCATCGAGGGCTTGCCTGCGCATCACTGCCCGGTTCAAATCGTCAGGAGTTCCTCCCACCGCGTCGTAAACCGCTGAGAAAGTCGTTCCTGGCGCATGCGCCAGCTGCGTGTCCACCCCTGGACCGCGAAGACCAGGGTCTCTCTCCCAAAGATGCGATTGACTGCATCGACTACCGCCATCAGCTGCATCTCTCGATAGTGTTCAACGAGCGACACCTCGCCAAACAGGTCCGGTTGCACAACGGGTAGGGGTGTAATACGGCCCAGTGCCACTCCGGCTTTCTTGTACTGGTATCCCTCGCGGTAGATAGCATGCAGTCCCTTGAGCGCGTGTCTGATCAAGTCGGGGGTAAACGCCGTTGGGTAAGGGAGGTCAATGGTGAACTCATTGGTGTACTGCTCGATGGTCGGATCAAACGCGTTCGTTCTGATGAATTCTCTGTAATCGAGCAATGTAAACTAACCGCCACGATCTTCCTCTACCACCTCGCGAACTGTATCGCTTCGAAAATGGCCTGAATCAGGTCCTGGCTCCAAAAGAACTTGACCAAATATGCCCAGGACTTTCCACCATCAATAAAGTGCGGACTCTAAAACGCACCCGTTCCTGCGTCTATTCTAGAGAAGAGTTCAAGCCAACGACGCGTAATGTAGAAATAGTTGCAGGAAATATAATCTGGAGCCTGTTCCAGGACCTAATAGGTCTTTTTGCCTGCTGTACTGAGTAAGATGACGACGTAGAGATAATTTATAAAAGCGATTGGGCACGAGAATATTCCAATGACAGCCAGGGATGAGAAACCACAGCGAGCGCATTCTGGGCCCTCGATATCGCCTCTTGCACCACCTGCTGCCATCGTCGGCAGACAGCGGGAGTTGACATTGGTCACGGACCAGTACGAAGCCACCAGGCACGGACAGGCTCATGTGGTTCTCCTGGCAGGAGACCCTGGAATAGGCAAGACGCGTCTCCTGGACGAAATTGCCAGGCGGGCCGCTCAGGATGGGGCCATCATCCTACGAGGGGGCGCATCTGAAGCAGAGGGTATGCCACCCTATCTGCCATTCGTGGAGGCTCTTGGCCGCTACATTCAGAAGACCCCCCTGGACCAGTTGCGTACACAGGTTGCTGCAGCACCGCAGGTGCTTGCCACGCTCTTGCCAGAGCTGATCACCCGTCTGGGTGAGCTTCCCGCGTCTGCTCCCTTGCCTCCCGAACAAGCCCGCTTCCGGCTGTATGAAGCGATTGGGATGTTCCTTGAAACTATTGGTGCACCACAAGCACTGGTCCTGACCTTGGATGATCTACAATGGGCAGATAGCGCAAGCCTCGACCTGCTCTGTCACGTTGCACGCCATCAGCCCAATGCGCATCTCCTCGTGGTGGGTGCCTACAGGGAGAGCGAGGTGGCCCAGCATTACGCGCTTGCCCGTACCCTTACCGAACTCTCTCGTCAGCGCGTACTTACGACTGTGACCATCGGTCCGCTCTCGGCCGGAGAGACCGGCATGCTGGCTGAGAGCAAACTGAGCGGGGCTCTCCAGCCAGCTGTGAACGACCTCCTGCATACCCACAGCGAGGGCAATCCTTTCTTTGCCGAAGAACTCTTAGACGGGTGGATTGAGGCGGGTGCCCTGGTGCACGAGCATAACCAGTGGATGGCTGTTACCCCACTCGATCATGCCCTGCCCCCAAGCATTGTTGGTGCCCTACGGCAACGCTTTGAACGCCTCTCCACAGAGAGCATTGATCACCTGCGGGTGGCGGCCATCATTGGACGCACCTTTGATCTCTCACTGCTTGCCGCGGTGCAGGAGCAAGAGGTGGAAGCGATTGAGGCGAGTTTGCTTGAGGCTGTACATGCTCGGCTCGTCCGAATCGATCAGGCAGGAAGCTTCACGTTCACCCACGACAAAATTCGTGAGTGCCTCTATGCGGAAGTCAGCACCTCTCGGCGTCGACGCCTGCATTGGCTCATTGGTGGCCTGCTTGAGGCCCAGTATGGGCAAGAGCAGACCATGCATGTGCACCAACTTGCTGCGGTGGCCTTCCACTTTGCACGCAGTAGCGACCAAGCCCGAGGCGTCGATTACTCGCTCCGGGCCGCAACACACGCACTGCAAACGGCAGTGGCTGAAGAGGCCATCTCCCATTATCGGACGGCCCTGGACCTGCTGAGTGAAGAGGACAGACGACGAGGTGATGTGCTGCTCAGGCTAGGTGAAGCGGCCCTGCTGGCAGGCCAGGAGGAGGAAGCCGAGCGCGCCTATACCACCGCACAGGACTGGCTGCGACCTGAGGGTGACCGGGAAGCGCTTGCGCAGGCCGTTCACGGATTGGGAAGAGCCTACTGGCGACAGGATAAACGAGCGGCAGCGCGAACAGCGTTCGAACAGGGACTGGCGCTGCTGGGTGATCGCCCGTGTGCGCAGGCGGTGGATATCCTGACCGACCTCTCCCTTCTGCTCACGATCTACATGGGGCAGCAAGAGGAAGGGATGGCCTGTGCCCAGCAGGCATTAGAGATAACGAAGCTTCTGGGAGACACGCGATTGGAGGAGCGAGCGCGTCGCATTATGGCAGAGAATCTCTCCCTGCAGGGAGAGGATCTCAGTGCAGCCGTGCAGTTTCTCGAGCAGGTCCTTGTGCACACGGAGGCGCATGGCGATCTGTCGGAGGCCCTAGAGTGCTGTCTGAACCTGGCGGTGGCCTCCTACTGGATGGCAGACCTGAGGCGTTCGCATGAGGTCAGTGCTCAGCGCCTCGCGCTCATTGAGCGCTTCCGGCAACCGCACCACTTGCGTACCACCTATACCTGGCTGGCCCTGCTCCACGCTTCACAGGGCAGATGGAGCGATGCAGAGCAGATGATCGAGCGAGCACATCCCCTTGTCGACCACCTACCCAGCCCCATGCTTGCTGCCTTCCTCCACCAGATCCACGGCTTTCTGGCCTACCAGCAGGAAGCGTACCCACTTGCAGAACGCGAGTTGCAGGCGGCCCTATCTATGGCCGAGCAGGATCGGCACATGGGCCTGGGGATGCTCATGTTCTATCCCGGTCTGCTTGGCCTCGTGCAGGCGACGATGGGCAAGCGGGAGGAGGCACTGGCCTCTATAGCAAGCGTGGAGACCCACCTGGATCGGCTGCCAGAGAGGATCCTGCCGACGGCGCCGCTCCTGATCTGTCTCGCTCTGACAGCGCTCGCTCTGGGAGATCAGGAACGCGCGGCCCTCCTCTATCCGCGTCTGCTGGCCTTTCGCGGCCAGCACTACTGGTTTCTCGTTGATCGTGTCCTGGGACTGCTCGCCAGAGAGCGTGACGATTGGGAGACGGCAAGGATGCACCTGAGCGCCGCCCAGGCGCTCGCACAGGGTGAGGGACTGCGTCCTGAATTCGCGCGCACCCTTCTGGGAAGAGCCAACCTTGAGCTCGCACAGGGCGGTCAAGGAAATACCAGGCGGGCTGAGGATTTGCTCAAGCAGGCTCTGGCCCTGTTTGAAGAACTAGGGATGTCCCATTCAGCCCAACAGGTCCTTAGCCGATTGCGTACGCTTTCCTTTCACTCTAAGCGCCTAGCCCCTCCAGTGCTTCCAGCAGGTCTGACCCGGCGTGAGGCGGCAGTGCTCAATCTGGTTGCCCAGGGCAAGAGCAATCGCCAGATCGCGCATGCCCTGGGGCTCAGTGAGAAAACCGTGACCAATTACCTCACCCACATCTTCAATAAGACCATGAGTGAAAACCGGGCAGCGGCAACCGCTTTTGCGATCCGCCACGGACTGGCCTGATCAGCACCTCGTTAATTATGGTCCTCTCACCAGGGAGGTTTTTCCCTCATCTGAATCCTTCTCCTTTCCCTATGAGACCGCGGCCTGGCTGACCAGGGAGGTTTCTCCCTATCAGGAGCGCGATTTCCTGGATGAGGCGCTCCCTCCAAAAAAAGGAGATTTCTCCGATGTCAATGGTCACCTTTCGCGGGTATACTTGCGCTAGCACAAGATGACGCGCGTGTATGCGTCCTCAGGATATGGGGTCATCAGCCTGAGTTCCAGGCAGAGGAAAGGAAAGCGAACATGTTTGTCACCGTTTCCATGTACAGAGCCAAGGCCGGTGAAGAGGACGCGATTATTGCCCTCCATGAAGACTGGCAGCGTAATCGGCAACCCGGGGCCAAGGGCTACCTTTCGGGGGAACTGCTCAGGAACGTCAAGGACTCCCGCGAGTTCATCGCCATCATGCGCTTCGAGACTCAGGAGGCCGCACAGGCGCTCACAAACAACCCGGAGCGAAAGGCCTGGTATCAGCGCATCGTTAGTCTTACCGAGAACGTCCCTACGCTCACTGAGTACACAAGCGAATGGCCCTGACACTGCTGCACAGTTCGGTGCCTCTACATGGCCACACGAGAAAGGAAATACTTCAGACCCACATCGGCACCATCATTCCCTCTGCCATTCAGGTGAAAAGAACGTCACACGGGATCAAGCCATCAAAGTGAGGCCGCGAGGGAATCAAAGCAACCTTCGCGGTCACTGTCGACTGAGTATTCTACTGAAAATCTGCTTATCGCATTGGCAATGAGTCACACTCAGAACAAAGGAGGAAAACCATGTCTGAGAATCCTCAAGAATCTGTTACCGAACCCCGGCATATCCCCGACGCTCTCAAGGTACCGGCAGGAAATGTCTTACTCCTGCGAGCACATGGCAAGGGTGTTCAAATCTATACCTGTCCAGATACCACGCACGCCACACCGCATGCGATCCTACTAGAAAGTGACCGGGACGAAGGGGACCTGGTTGCTATCCACTTCGCAGGACCCTCCTGGCAAGCCACAAAAGACGGAAGCATTGTCGTGGGTGATGCCGCAAACGCGAAACATGTAGTAGCTCCAGACCCTGATGGCGTTGACTGGCTCCTGCTCCCTGCCAAACCGACCACAGGGAATGGCCTGTTTAGCAAGGTCACTTTCATTCAACGATTGTATACGGATGGTGGTAAAGCTTCTACAAGCAGCTGTGACCAGAAGCAGGATGGAACAAAGATACTGGTGGAGTATAGTGCGCAGTACCTTTTCTACGTTGCTTCAACTGAAGCGCAGTAGTAGTGCGCTTACACCGACAAGGGCGTAGTGGTTGTCTGGATAGTAGCTACGCCCTACATCATAGCCATGGATGGCCTTTCTGTAGCAAGGGTCTTGTGCCTCGATCGAAAGGAGAAACCGATGAGCACGACACAAGATGAGTCAGCCCTGCAAGAGCTTGCCATCAGGGTGGCCAAGGTGGAGCAGGCGAATGCAGACCTGCAGGAAAAACTGGCAACCTTACAAGCAGGCCAATTACCCTCACCCCAGCAGATAACGCCCTTCAACCCAGTACCGCCACCTCCAGGTAACTTTGGCAGTGCCACACTTGGTATACCTGCTGTGAGTGCCATAGGCATCCAGGGTGCAGACGGTGTCGATGCCTCTAGTGACAGCGGGACCGCCGTCTCCGCCCAGAGCAGCAGCGGCAGCGGCATGCACGCGGTTGGCGGGGGAGCCAGCCCTGGTATGTTTCCCTTCAGCTTCCCAGCCGCCGCAATCTTTGCTGAGGGCGGTCCTAACCCGGGCGTTGTCGGCACGAGCAAAGGCAGCACCTTTACCGGCGGTTTTGGCCCCAGCGCAGGCGTCGTCGGCATCGACATCGGTGGCAGTAGTAGCCCCTTCCCTGGCACCGGCGTCGTCGGCAGGAGCCTCAGCAATGGCACTGGTGTCGAGGGTCGGTGCGACGGCGGCGTCGGCATCCTCGGCGACAGCATTAGCGGCATCGGCGTCGCCGCTCGGAGCGACTCCAGCGACGGTGTCCAAACCCTGGGTGCTTATGGAGTATACAGTGTAGGTAGCGATATTGGTGTGTACGCACAGAACCTCTCGGCAGGGAATGCCGCCTACCTCGGTACAAGAGGCCTTGCTGGCGACTTTTACGGCGAGGTTTTCTTCCACAACACGATACATAAACAGGGGGGCGGCTTCCAGATTGATCATCCGCTTGATCCTGCCAAGAAATACCTGTCCCACTCCTTCGTCGAGTCACCCGATATGAAGAACATCTACGACGGGATTGCCGTTCTCAATGCCCAGGGAGAAGCAGAGGTAGAACTTCCAGACTGGTTCGAGGCCCTCAACACGGATTTCCGCTATCAACTCACCTGTATTGGGAGCTACACTCCGGTGTACATCGCCCAGGAAATCCATGACCATCGTTTCACGATCGCAGGAGGCAAGGCAGGGATGAAAATTTCCTGGCAAGTAACTGGCACTCGGCAGGACGCTTGGGCAAACGCACACCGTGTCCAGGTAGAAATCGACAAACCTATCGAGGAACAGGGATACTACCTTGCCCCAGAACTGCATGGTGAATCGGCGCAGAAGAGTATCCGATGGGCTCGCTATTCAAGACAAAAAGAGCCTAGATGGCCGAGGATGCGGGCGGGTGAAAGGGTCTGATGTACTTCCTTCCCATGAGGGAAGAAGCAGGCCTCTTCAGGCTGAAGATAGCTGAGAAGACTTAGAACGAACAAGGTCACAAGCCTATTGTCTACTTGGTAACTTGTGGCCGCTTAACGTTGGGAAATGATTCGTGTTTGAGCGCACTTGAGCGAGGACCTTGCCATCATCTTTCGATCTCTGTGCCTATCGTGGAGGGATAGATGGATTCACCACTTTCACCACAACGGGATACTCTCTTTGGTGCGCCTGAGGTCTCCTCCCCTGGCCGTTTGCTCGAATCTGGATTTCTCTGTATTCGGCAAGGACGCTATTCTGAGGGAGTAGCCTTTTTCGCACTTGCCCGCGAAAGACTCTCACCCGATCAGGCGCATCTTGTTGCAGTGCTGGATGCATTCACACAGAGTCATAAAACATACTCAAAGGCTCAGGAAGAACTGCTTCAGGCGAGCAGGCACTTTGCAAGAGCGGATGCCGAGCAGCAAGTGCAGTTAGCTGCTCTCGAAAACCTTCTACCACTTGTGCTGGAAGAGACAAATAAGGTGACTCCTAATGTTGACAGACTACAGCGCAATACCAGGAATAACCAGCGGTTGTATGTACTTCAACCATCGCCTGAAGACCTTAACAGTAATCAGTTGTCAACGCCGTTATCGCAAAGAACTGCTGATGACATTAGGGGTAATCAATCTTTAGCACCGTCGGGCTTTGAAGACAGTACCACTCTTCCTGCCCTTTACATCACCTGCTTCGGACATTTTGAGGTTCAACGGCTGGGTACACCTGTCGTTCTCTGCTCAAATCGCCAGGGGCAGGCCATCCTGCGCTATTTGGTAGCTCAGCCGAACCGCTGTGCAACAAGTGATACGCTCATGACATTGCTATGGCCGGAAGATGATCCGGAAATGGCGCAACCCAGGTTGCACACTGCCATCTGTGCCCTCCGCCGCTCACTCAATCATGGCTATAGCTGTGAGCCGGGCTATGGGTACATCGTGTGCAAAAATCGAACCTACTATCTCAATACAGCGATCCTGGTACAAACTGATATAGATGAGTTTCTGTACTATTACCAGACGGGGCGGCAGACAAGCGAGGAGAGAGCAGTTCTCTATGAGAAAGCCTGCCACCTGTACACCGGTCCCTTTTTACCAGAGGATAAATATACCGACTGGTCATTTCTTCAGCGAGAGCATTTGCGCCGGGTCTACATTGACATGTGTAGAACACTTACCGACCACAATCTGAAGGTGAAAAGTTACGAAGATGCCGAGAATTGGGCTACTGCAGTACTCAGGGAGGACCACTGCGACGAACTGGCCTACCGGCAACTCATTCAGATCTATGCTACTCAGGGCCGCCGCAGCGAGGCACTGCAGCAGTATCAACTCTGTGAACGCATCCTCCGTGAGGAACTGGCTGCGCAACCATTGCCTGAAACAGTGCATGTAGTTCAGATGATGCTCAAAAGCGATCCCTCCCGTGATAATGAAGCAAAAATTTAGCCAAAGTTCAGCAAAAATTTAGCCCCTCATGATACAGTTGGACGGAGGACACTGGAGAACGTACAGGAGGGCTAAGGTTAAGGAAATGGTACACCGTATCATCTTGTTCGCAATGCATATCGCACGACGCGGGCAAAGATATGATGGAGAATGAAGAACTCTCCGTCATCGTCTGGTGCTGGTCTGACTCACAAACGAATGCCACCCAGTTACGAGCGGTGAATGTTGCGACGGGAGAAGAAGTGCATCTGAACAGCGGTAGTTTTCTTCTACGTATCTCAATAGACGCGAAAGCGTCGGTAACGCGCTGCTTTATTCGCCACCTCGCAAGTGGAGGTGAAGCCTACATACAAGGAGGCCCAAAGTTGCGAACGTTTGTAGAAGCCTGCCTCTTACATGGAGGAACTCAGGAGTATTGAACCTCAGAGGTATCAGAAAAGTAAACGCCAGCTGCGCCGCCACATATTTACAAGTTTACAAGAGAAAGCCATTCTCTCATCGCTCGTTCGTTTGTCGTTCTTGCCACATTTAGTGCTGGCAAGCATTGGTTTTGTTAATAGAGTTGATACAAGCCTTATTGCTTGTCGCCATCTGTCGGTGGCGCTGTAGGGAGGTAAAATGCCAGAGCTTCTGCATCCAGGCGTCTACGTTCAAGAAGTGCCGTCAACGGTGCGCCCTATCCAGGCGGTGAGCACCTCAACGGCAGCTTTTATTGGAGTGACGACCAAAGGACCACTGCCAGGTCATCCCAATCCACCAACTGGTCGTATAGCACAACCAGTACTGGTTACTAGCTTCACAGACTATCTGCGCCAATTTGGCGGCTACCGCACAGATAGCTTCTTGACCTATGCGGTGCAGAACTTTTTCGACAATGGTGGGATCAGGCTCTACATTGTGCGCATAGCTGGCGCTGGTGCCACAGCGAGTAGTAGCGCGGTGGGAGGGTCTCTTCAGATCTCAGCTGTAAATGAAGGCAAATGGGGCGAGGATATCGGCGTGGTGATCACAGATAGCTCGGATGGTGACACCACCAACAAGTTTAAGCTGATAGTGATTTATGACGGGACGGCGGTCGAAACATACGACAACATCACCTTCAGTAGCACTGACCCCGCCTATGGGCGTACAGTGATCAACAGCCGCTCTGAGTACATCACAATTACAGCCGACATCACTGCCAGGCCAACGCTCTCCGCAATAGACCCGACGACGAAGAAGCCGATCCCGACTAATCTAGCAGGCGGCGGTGATGGTGCCGCTGTTGTCCCTGGCGACTACATTGGCAATGCAGCAGCAGACAACACAGTAACCGGCAGGGGCCTGTTTGCACTGGACAAAATTACCGACGTCAACTTAATCGCTATCCCCGGTCAAGGTGACCCTAATGTCGTCAATGCTGGCATGGAGTACTGCTTCGATCGACAACTGCAGGATTGTTTTTTTATAGCTGATGTGGGCACGCTTGACATCAACAACGCCCGCCGCGACGATGCAACCCCGGACGTGTTTAAGATAAGCGACGCTGTGAGTTTCGCGACGACTGGCTTTGGCGGCACGCCCCTGGATAAAACCGCAGGACAGTTTGGCGCTATTTATTACCCGTGGATCTGGTCGGCGGATCCAATCGGGATAGGCCGTAACCCCCGGATACTGCTGCCGCCATCGGGATTCGTAGCTGGCATCTATGCACGAATCGACAACTCACGAGGCGTCTTCAAGGCACCGGCCGGTGCCGAGGCTGGTGTCTTCGGTGCTCTGTCCCCGGTTACCTACGTCAGCGATACCGAACAGGACCAACTCAACCCGGTCAATGTCAATGTCATACGTACGGTGCCAGGGAGTGGTATCGTCGTATGGGGAACGCGTACCATCGGGAGTGATCCCGCCTGGCGCTATATTCCGGTGCGACGTATGGCTATCTTCATACGTGTCAGCATCTACTATGGCATACAGTGGGCCGTCTTCGAGCCCAATGACGAGTCGCTCTGGGCCAGCTTGCGGCTCAATATTGGCGCCTTTATGCTGACACAGTTCCGTGCCGGTGCCTTCCAGGGCAGCAAGCCCGCTGATGCTTTCTTCGTCAAATGCGATAGTACCACCACCACACAGCAGGATATTGATAACGGCGTGGTCAACATCCTGGTCGGTTTTGCACCGCTTAAACCCGCCGAGTTCGTCGTTCTGAGACTGAGCCAGATTGTTAATCAACCTGCAGTTTAAAGATAAGGAGAAACAGCTTTATGGCACGCTTGAATCCCAGCACCAATCGCTTTGATCCTTACCGCACCTTCCGTTTCAAGGTCAAGTGGGACAACCAGTATGTAGCCGGGCTAAGTAAAATGGGAGCACTCAAGCGGACAACCGAGATGGTGGAATTTCGCG
>Ga0070706_100005446_pt1 | contig 12124 bp, 14 predicted proteins | sample KBSK5501metaG_FD_65476 | JGI IMG/M metagenome (GOLD analysis project Ga0070706, IMG submission 65476) | Corn, switchgrass and miscanthus rhizosphere microbial communities from Kellogg Biological Station, Michigan, USA - KBS K5-50-1 metaG | ecosystem: Host-associated > Plants > Roots >...
GTGCTGATCGTGGACGACGAGCCGGACATGGTGGAGAACTGCGCCCGCATCCTCGGCCGCACCGGCTACGACTGCCTGACGGCCACCGACCCGCGCCGCGGGCTCGCGATGCTCGAGGCTGAGCGGCCGGACGTGCTGCTCACCGATCTCAAGATGCCCGAAGTGGACGGCATGGAATTGCTCCGCCGGGCGCACGACGTGGATCCGGCGCTGCCCGTGATCGTCATCACTGCCTTCGCGACGATCGAATCGGCCGTCGCCGCCGTCAAGGAAGGCGCCTTCGACTACCTCCCGAAGAACTTTTCGGTGGAGCAGCTGCGCGTGGCCGTGGACCGGGCGCTGCGCCACCGGGGGCTCGAGCTCGAGAACCGCAACCTCAAGGAGCAGCTCGCTCAGACCTACGGGCTCGAGAACATCATCGGCCGCAGCCCGGCCATGACCCGGGTGTTCGAGTTGGTCAAGAAGGCCGCGCGCTCGGAGGCCAATATCCTGGTCGTGGGCGAGTCCGGCACGGGCAAGGAGCTCATCGCGCGGGCCATTCACGCCAATAGCCCGCGGGCCGCCCATGCATTCGTGCCCGTGGACTGCGCCTCGCTGCCCGAGAACCTGCTCGAATCCGAGCTCTTCGGCCATGAGAAGGGAGCCTTCACGGGCGCCGTGAAGAGCAAGCAGGGGCTGATGGAAGTCGCCCACCGCGGCACGATCTTCCTCGACGAGATCGCCGAGATGCCGGTGGGACTCCAGGTCAAGCTCCTGCGCGCACTGCAGGAGCGGCAGATCCGGCGCGTCGGCGGGACGGCCATCCTGACCGTGGACGTCCGCGTGGTCTCGGCCACGAACCGCGACCTGCGGGAGGCCGTCCTCAAGGGGCAGTTCCGCGAGGAGCTCTACTACCGGATCAACGTGATCGCTATCGCGCTGCCCCCGCTGCGCGAGCGCGCCGGCGACGTCCGGCTGCTGGCCCACGCCTTCCTCAAGAAGTACGGCCAGGGGCGCGTGCGCGGCATCGACGATGACGCCATGGCGGCGCTCGAAGCCTACACGTGGCCAGGCAATGTGCGGGAGCTGCAGAATGTCCTCGAGCGGGCCTGCGCGCTCGCCGAGAGCGAGAAGGTGACGCGACGGGACCTGGCCGAGCACATGCTCCAGCCCGCGGTGCGGCCGGCGGCCGGCATCGTCCCCGGCGCTCCCGGCGCGGCCCTCGAGGCCGGCTCCGAGCCCACCCTCAAGGACGCCAAAGACAAGTGGATGCAGGTCCTCGAGGCCTCCTACCTGCGCGATCTGCTGGCGCGCCACGACGGCAATGTCTCGGCCGCGGCCAAGGCCGCGGGCATAGACCGCAAGACCTTCCACCGGCTGATCAACAAGTACCGGCTCAAATGATCCGGGCCCTCGCGGCGATGGTGCTGTTGGTGTGCCTGCTGGAGGCCCCGGCGGCGAAGGCGGAGATACGCGGCTGGGCGGCCGACACGGGCCTGCGCGTCGAGTGGACCCCGGCGCTGACCAAGCGCGGACAGACCCAGATCAGCGGCTATGTCTACAACGAGCGGGATCAGTGGGCCGCCAATCCACGCCTGCTCGTCGAAGCGCTCGACTCCGCGGGGCAGGTGATCGCCTCCACTCTGTTCTCTGCCGTCAGCGACGTGCCGCCGCGCAGCCGGTCCTACTTCGAGGCGCCCGTTCCAGCCGGCGCCGCATCCTACCGCGTGACCGTCCGCTCAGTGGACTGGCGGGGCTACGGCGCTGCGGGTGGGGGCTAGCCCGAGCCCGGCCCCGCCGATCCGGGCGTATCGTTCATTGGACATTGATTCGCTTATCGCCTCGACGTAGTTTGCCGGGGCATGAAGCCCTTCGCGCTTGTCCTGGCGTTGGTGATGGCCACCGCGGCCTCGGGGGCTGGTGACGCCGTCATCGTGATCCAGGAGTCGCGCACCCGGCCGCCGGGCAAGAAGACCTCGATCCGCCACGTCGCCGTGCTGCAGAACACAGCGCCCTACGCAATCCATGGCCTCCGGGTAACCGTCGAGCTTCAGGACTACTTCAGTGCGGTGCTGTGGGCGCGAACCGCGGTGCCGTCGCCGTCGTCGCTCCGCCCCGGCGACACGGCCACGCTCGCGCTCGACACACTCCAGTTCGACGCCTATCGGAAGACGCGCTACCGCTTCGACTACCGTACCGCCGCGATCCCCGCCGCCAAGTCCCGCTGAGCCACGCCGGGCGGGGCGGCAATGTCCCACCGGGGAGCGGCCGTCCCACCCCCGCGTGGTTCGGACGGGCGGAACCCCACGTCTTCATTCGCCTTCTCCGGGTGGCACCTCCGTTGCAGTTCACCCCAATCGGCTGGAGCCTTACGACACGAGGTCACAAGGAGGGCGCCATGAAGCTCGACAAGATCCTCGACGGCTCGGCCCTCGCCGAATCCGCCATTCCGAAGGCAGTGGAGATGGCGCGCATCGGGCTCTCGAGCCTCCTGCTCGTGCGCGCCGCCGAGGCTCACACCCTGCCGGGAGCGGACCCGACCGAGGCCCAAGTGGAAGCGGTTCGCGAAGCCGAGGAGTACCTCAAGGGCGTCTCGGACCGCCTCGCCCGCGACGGCGTGCGCAACCTCGAGACCAGCGTCTGGTACGGGCCCGCGGCCCCGGCCATCGTGGATGCCGCGCGGCTGAGGAAGGTGGACTTGATCGTCATGACCACGCATGGGCGCAGCGGGCTGGGGCGGCTCTTCCTCGGCAGCGTGGCGGAATCCGTGCTGCGCGGAACCGCGACGCCCATCCTCCTGCTCCGGGCACCTGGCGCGCCCGTCGAGGAGCCCCAGGGCGCAGGGCAGGTTCAGGCTCCCAAGGAGCCGGCGCGTGTATAAGCGCGCGCTGGTGCCTCTGGATGGCTCGGTTGTGGCCGAGACCGTCATCCCGTTCATCCTCGAGATCGCCGGGCCGCTCGACATGGAGGTCGTGCTGCTGCGGGTCAACCAGCCCGTCGCGCCCATCGTGATCGAGGGCGCGCGCTCGGTTCAGGTAGAGGATCTCGAGGCGCGCCGGACCGACGCTGAGGAGTATCTGGCGCCGATCGCGGTTGAGCTGCGCGCCAGGGGCATTCGCGTCGACACGCGGGTGCGCCGGGGCTTGCCCGCCGAGGAGATCGTGACGGCGGCCCAGGACGAAGGCGCCGATCTGATCGCGATGTCCACTCACGGTCGGAGCGGGTTCGGCCGCCTGCTGTTCGGCTCGGTCGCCGAAGCCGTGCTGCGCCATTCCGAGATCCCGGTATTTCTCATGCGCGCAACCGAGGGGCAGGTAGCCAAGCGGGTCGCGCGCGAGGCGGCGCGGCGCTGACATGATCGCTACCGAAGCGCTGTCCATCGAGGCCATTCGGCGCAGCATTCGCACAGTCACGGTGATCACCATCGTCGCGTGCCCGGTACGGATCGTCCGCGGCAGGTAGCGTCCAAACCGCTCGGCCCCGGGGCTGGGCCCCGGAGAAGGGAGAAGCGCGATGAGCGTCTTCCAGGACACTCACGAGATGAAAGAAGCCTCCACCGGCTCGCTGGTCGCGGTGGTGGCGATCATGATCGCCAGCGCGCTGGGGTTCACCTTGATGACGGCCCCGTTCGAGAAGCTGCTGGGACCGGGAGGCGGCGCGTTGCCGGCGGCCCTGCACGGGATGATGGCGTTCCTCTACCTGTTCGTCGGCACCATCGGCTTGTACTTGGGCTGGCGGCTCATGACCGGACACATCCGGGCGTTCGCCGATCTCCAGCTCCTCTCGGTTGTGGCCGCGACCTTCTCATTCCTGGCCATCTGCTTCGGCAACTGGCTGTACATCTTCTACCGGGCTCCCATTCCCGACAGCCCGCGGTCGTACTTCGTGAAGAACATCCCGGCCGTGCATGGGGTGTTCTTCGAATTCAAGGAGTTCGGGGCGCTCTTCACTCTCCCCCTGGCGGTGTGCGCCGCCTTCATCCTGTGGAGGTACGGCCTGCAGGCCCTCGAGCGCCGCTGGCTGCGTTACAGCGTGGCCGTGCTGTTCGGCCTGGCCTTCTTCTATCTCGTGGTTGCCTTCGGTCTGGGCGCCGCGGTCACCAAGCTTAAGGCCGCCTAAAGGGGGACAGTGATGACTCCGACCATGGTCGAAGCCAAAGTGAACGAGAAGAACGTCGAGGTGGCCTGGACCCCGTCGGGGCGCGCACCGGTGCCGGGCGGCGTCGCGGCGGCGGCCTTCATGGCCGCGATGCTGGGTATGCTGACGCTGGCCGTCGTCAACGTGTTCACCGCCTCGTTCAAGACGTTCAACGCGTGGGTGTTTGGCATCGGCAAGCTTTGGATGCCGGGTGCCGAGGGCATCGGGCCCTATTCCGGCAAGGAGACGCTGGCGCTGGCGGCCTGGCTCGGGAGTTGGGTCATCCTGCACCTCGTGCTCCGCAAGAAGGACGTCGAGATCTCGAGATGTCTCATCGTCTTCCTGATCGGCGTGGGTATCGCGACCACTCTGATCTGGCCGCCGGTGTTCGAGCACCTCGCCGGGTGGATCGGCGGCGCGCACTGATTCGAGAGGAGACACGGCCATGAAACGCCTGACGCTGCTCGGAGCGGTGGCGGCCCTCACGGGGTCGGCCACCGCTCTGGGAAGAAAGGAGAGCCCCATGAGAGTCCGAGAGCTGATGACGGGTGCGCTGATTACGGTCGGGCCCGACACCGGGGTGCTGGAGGCGCGGCGTCTCATGCACGAGAAGCAAATCCGGCACCTGTTGGTGACGGGCCAGGGCGGTGTGCTTCTGGGCATCGTCACCGACCGTGATATCCGGCTCAACGTGCCCTCGCAGGCGACCAGCCTGTCGGTGTGGGAGATCAACCACCTCCTCACCTGGCTGAGAGTGGACAAGGTGATGACGCGCTCGGTGATCACGATCGGCCCCGACCGCGAGACTCGTGACGCGGCCCAGCTGATGCTGGAGCACCGGATCGGCGCTCTGCCGGTCGTCGATACCGGAGGTCTCATCGGCATCGTAACGGAGACCAACCTGCTTCGTGCCTACGTCCGTAGCGCTGATCTGGCCGTGGCACTGCGCGCCTAGGCGGGAAACGTGCCGCATCAGCCTCCGGTTCTTGTGGTAGACGACGAGTCGGATATGGCGGTGACCTACGCGCGTATCCTGCGCCGCCAGGGACATCGAGTCGTCTGCGTCGGCACTCGCGCCGCCGGACTTCAGGCGCTGCGGGCCGGTCCGCTCCGGCTCGTCATCGCCGACCTGCGGCTGCCGGACGGTGACGGGCTCGACATCGTCCTCGCGGCACGGGAGATGAAACAGCCACCGCCCGTCATCGTCGCCACGGTGCTGGGCTCGCGCGAGACTCGGAAGGCCGCCATGGCCGCCGGAGCCACGGCCTTCATCGCCAAGCCGTTCAGCGCCGAGGGCTTTGGCCGATTGGTCGATCAGGTGCTCGAAGCGGCGTGATGGTCGCGTTTCGGAGAAGGAGTCTCCATGAGGCCGACGGCGCGATTTGATCGGGCGCCCCGGCGCGTGTACTGGGAAGTGACGCGGGCCTGCGATCTCGCGTGCCGCCACTGCCGCGCCCAGGCGGCGCCCGATCCCGACCCGAGCGAGCTGAGCGCGGCCGAGGGGCTGCGGCTCCTCGAGCGGCTGGCCGGCTTCGGACCGCCGCTGCCTCATCTGATCCTGACCGGAGGCGATCCGTTGAAGCGCGCGGACCTGTTTGCGCTCATCGCGGCCGCGCGCGGGCTGGGCTTCGAGATCTCGGTGGCGCCCAGCGGCACGCCGCCGCTTACGACAGAGGCGATCGTCCAGTTCAAGGCCGCTGGAGTTGACACGATCTCGCTCAGCCTCGACGGCTCGACCGCCGCCCGCCACGACGAGCTTCGCGGCGTCACGGGATGCTTCGATCGAACGGTTACGGCCGCGCGCGCGTGTGCCGGCGTCGGACTGCCCTTCCAGGTCAACACATTGGTCAGCGCCGAAACTCTGGACGACCTCGAGGCGATCTGTGGTTTGGCGAGCGACCTCGGCGCCGCGCGCTGGAGCCTCTTCTTCCTGATTACCGTCGGGAGGGGGACGGTGCTCTCTCCGATCGGTCCGTCCGAATGCGAGGGGCTCTTCGCGCGGCTCGCCGACTGGATGCGGCTCGGCGGGCCCATGATCACCACGACCGAGGCTCCTCATCTGCGCCGCTACGCCGTGGACCACTCGCGCCGGGCCGCCCTGGGCGAGGGCGCGCCGCTGGAAGGATCGCTCGGCCATGCGGCCGGGGTCCGGGACGGCTCGGGCATCATGTTCATCTCCCACACGGGCGTGATCTATCCGTCCGGCTTCCTGCCGCTCTCGGCCGGCACCGTGAGGACGGAGGACCCCGTGACCATCTACCGCCAGGCAGGGATCTTCCGGGCCTTGAGGCGCCCAGATCTCTTTGGTGGACGCTGCGGCCGCTGCGAGTACCGCGATCCCTGCGGCGGCTCCCGCGCGCGCGCCTACGCCGCGACGGGGGATCCGCTAGCCGAGGATCCGCTTTGCGTTTACGAGCCAGCTGCGCCGTGAAGAGTCTCAAGCCGCCGCCCCTCCTCTAAACAGCTTGGGCGGCGGGGATTCGAGGTTCCGCGCCGCCCGTGTGTTTGCCGCCGGAGCCGTTCAGCGACTAGTGGCCGCCCGTCCCGTGCGACCCAGGGGTCAGCACCTTGAAGATGCTGGGTTGCTCCGGCCCGTCCACCTCGAGGATCCCCAGGGCGCCCTTTTCCATGGCCCGGACGATGCTGTGGTCCACCAGTAGGAAGCGCCCGGGCACCTGCACCTTCATCTCCACGATGGCCGCGCCGCCCGCGGGGATCAGCGTGGTCTGCACGTTCTTGGCCGGCGGGGCGCCACCCATGGCGCCCTCCGGGTACACGGTGTCGAAGATCTCTCCGATCACATGGAAGGAGGAGACCAGAGTGGGCCCACCATTGCCGACGTAGAACCGCACCGTCTCGCCCAGCTTGGCTTTGAGCGCGTTGTCGTTCAGGAGGGCGCCCATTTTGCCGTTGAAGACCACGTACTCGGGCTGCTCCCGGCTGAGCTTGCCGGCGTCGAGGGGCTGTAGGCCGCCCGCGAGCGTCTTGCCTTTCGTGTAGAACTCGCCCTGCATCACGTAGTACTCGCGGTCCACGCGCGGCAGTCCCGCTTCGGGCTCCACGAGGATCAGCCCGTACATGCCATTGGCGATGTGCTGGGGCACGCTGGGCGTCGCGCAGTGATAGACGTACAGGCCCGGGTTCAGCGCCTTGAACTCGAAGGCGCCCTCCTGGGCGGGGCCCAGCTGGGTGACGGCGGCGCCGCCACCCGGACCCGTCACGGCGTGCAGGTCGATGGAGTGCGGATTGCGGCTCCCGTCGGCGTTCCTGAGCCGCATCTGAACGACATCGCCGACCCGGACGCGGATGAACGGCCCCGGCACCGTGCCGCCGAACGTCCAGAAGTTGTACTGGACGCCGTCCGCCAGAGTGCCCTTCACTTCGACCATCTCGATGTTGACGATGACCTTGGCATTGCTCGCCCGGTCCACGGGCGGAGGTACCAAGGGCGCCTTGGTCAGGACGGCCTTCACTTCTGCAGGCGCCCCCGATTCGTCCTTCGCGACGGCCTGCCTCTGGAACTGCTGGACGCCGACGCCGATCAGCAGAGCCGCCACCGCCGCCCCGAGCGCCCCCGCGATTGCCCGTTTCATCTCTGTCCTCCTTATGGTTGGGTGCGTTTGGCTGAGATGGTAGAGTGCAATGCTTGTGCCTCGGGCAGCGTCAAACCACGACCTGAAGAATCAGTGAGTTGCGCTTGGCGCCAGGCCCGGCGGGGGCATCGGCGGGGCAGACCCGCCTCGGCTGAGGCGCTGGCTCCACAATGCCGGCCTCGGATGCCGTGCGCGAGGCCCGGTACCGCGCTACAGTTTCAATCGGTGGACATCGAAGTCACGCGTGTGCGACCGACCCGCACGCGTCGAAAGGAGCCGCCTCATGAGCCGCATCCGCCGAATCCTCCATCCGACAGATTTCTCCCGCGCCTCCAGCAAGGCGTTCGCGATGGCCGTGGAGATGGCGAAGGCCAACCGGGCCGAGCTGCTCATCGTTCACGTGCTCGCGCCGGCCGTGCCGCTGGTGGGGGACGGGTATGTGACGCCCAAGATCTACGAGGACCTGGAGGCCTCGGCGCGCGCCTGGGGCCGGAAACGGCTCGATCAGCTGCTGGCCAAGGCGCGGAAGGCGCGCGCGCGGGCCAAGGGGCTGCTGCTCGAGGGTGTCCCGCACGAGCAGATCGTCCGTGCGGCCAGGTCGCGAAGGGCCGGCCTGATCGTCATCGGCACCCACGGCCGCACGGGGCTGGTGAGGTTCGTCCTCGGCAGCGTCGCCGGGCGGGTCGTCGCCATGGCCTCGTGCCCCGTGATGACGGTCCGCGGCGGATAGCAGCCCAAGAGGAGTCCGGATGTGCCAGCCATGAAAAATTTCGAAGTCGCCCGCCAATTCGAGCTGATGGCCGATCTGCTCGAGATCAAGGGCGAGAACCCCTTCCGAATCCGCGCCTACCGCCGCGCCGCGCAGAACGTGGAGAGTCTCACCGAGGACGTCGAGATTCTCGTGGGCGAGAACCGCCTCGACCAGGTGGCCGGCATCGGCAAAGACCTGGCGGCCAAGATTGCCGAGTACCTCCAGACGGGCCGGATGGAGGCGGTCGAGGAGGCCAAGAAGGAGATCCCGGCCGGCGTGGTGCAACTCATGAACGTGCCGGGCGTGGGACCGAAGACGGCCAAACTCCTCTACGAGAAGGCCGGCGTCCACGACGTCACGCAGCTCGAGGAGCTGGCCAAAGCCGGCCGACTGAAGGGCCTCCCGGGGATACAGGCCAAGACCGAGGCCAATATCCTCAAGGGCATCGCGGTGGTCCGACAGGGACAGGCCCGGATGCTTCTCGGACGGGCGCTGCCGCTGGCCGAGGAATTGGCGCATGCACTCAAGCGCGTAAAGGAGGTCGAGCGCCTGAGCCTTGCCGGCTCCATTCGGCGGCGCAAAGAAACCGTCGGCGACTTCGACATTCTTGTCGCGTCCGAGAAGCCGGCGAAGGTCATGGAGGCCTTCGTGCGGCTGCCCCAGGTCGCGGACGTGCTGGAGCGCGGCGACACCAAGGCGTCGGTACGCCACCGCGAGGGAATCCAGGTGGACCTCCGCGTGGTGGAGCCCGATGCCTTCGGCGCTGCGCTGGTCTACTTCACCGGCTCCAAGCAGCACAATATCCGCATCCGTGAGATGGCTCAGAAGAAGGGACTCAAGATCTCCGAGTACGGGGTCTTCAAGGAATCAACGGGGCGGCGCGTGGCGGGAAAGGCGGAGGAGGAGATCTACGCGGCCGTCGGCCTGCCGTGGATCCCGCCCGAGCTTCGCGAGGACAGCGGGGAGATCGAGGCGGCGCTCGAGCGCCGACTGCCCGAGCTGGTCGAGGTGGGCGACATCCGGGGCGATCTCCACGACCACACCCACGCTTCCGACGGCCACCACAGCATCGAGGATCTCATCCAGAAGGCGCGCGAGCGCGGCTACGAGTACATCGTCGTCTCGGACCACAGCCGCTCGTCCACCATCGCCCGCGGGCTGTCCATCGAGGCGCTGCGGGCCCACGTCAAGAAGATCCGCGCCGCGCAGGAGAAATTCCGCGACATCACGATCCTGGCCGGCAGCGAGTGCGACATCCTCGCCGACGGCGCCATGGACTATCCCGACGAGGTGCTGGCGGAGCTCGACATCGTGCTGGCCGCCGTCCATGCGCGGTTCAAGCAGCCTCGAGAGGAGATGACGCGGCGGATCTGCCGGGCCCTGGAGAACCCCTCCGTCAATATCCTCGCCCATCCGACGGGACGCCTGATCGGCGAGCGCGATCCCTACGACGTGGACCTCGAGGCGGTGTTTGGCGCCGCGAAGGCGCACGGGAAGGCTGTCGAGATCAACTGCTATCCCCAACGGCTGGACCTGAACGACGTGCACGCTCGGCACGCGGCCGAGCTCGGCGTCTTCATCGCCATCAACACGGACACCCACTATCTCGAGAATCTCGAGAACGTGAGGTTCGGCGTGGCAACTGCCCGGCGCGCCTGGATCGAGCCCGCGCGGGTGATCAACACCTGGCCGGTCGAGCGCCTCCGGCCCTGGGCCCGGAGCGGGCGATCGGGCGGCGGCGCGGGAAGCCGCGCCCGGAAGCGCGCATGACGCGGAGGAGAGACGGCGCATGATCGTGGGCGTACCCCGGGAGATCAAGACCGGCGAGCAGCGGGTGGCGCTCACCCCCGCCGGCGCTCGCGTGCTCAGCGAAGCGGGACACCGCATCCTCATCGAGCGAGGGGCGGGGCAGGGCAGCGGCATCCGCGACGAGGATTACACGGCGGCGGGCGCCGCGCTGGATTCAGTGGAGGCAGTGTGGGCCCGGGCCGAGATGATCCTCAAGGTCAAGGAGCCGCTGCCGCCTGAATACCCGCGGCTGCGGCCCGGCCAGATCCTCTTCACGTATCTGCACTTGGCCGCCGTGCCCGAATTGGCCCGCCAGCTGAAAAAGGCCGACGTCATCGCCATCGCATACGAGACGGTCCAGCGCGCCGACGGCAGCCTGCCATTGCTCACTCCCATGAGCGAGGTGGCAGGCCGGCTGGCCGTGCAGGAAGGCGCCTTCTATCTTGGCAAGGCCCATGGCGGCCGGGGCATTCTCTTATCGGGAGTTCCGGGAGTGCCGCGGGGTAACGTGGCGGTCTTGGGCGCGGGGACTGCCGGGCTCAATGCCGTCAAGGCCGCGGTGGGGTCGGGCGCCGACGTCTCCGTCCTCGACATCAACCTCGACCGCCTGCGCCACGTGGACGATCTCTTCGGCGGCCGCGTGGTGACCCTGGCCTCCAATAGCTTCAATATCGCCCAGGTCGTCCAGCGGGCCGACCTTCTTATCGGCGCCGTGCTCGTCGCCGGCGCCCGAGCGCCCGTGCTCGTGAGCAAGGAGATGGTCGAGCGGATGAAGTCCGGCGCCGTCATCGTGGACATTGCCGTGGACCAGGGTGGCTGCGTCGCGACCATCCGGCCGACGACCCTGCTCGAGCCGGTGTACGAGGTGTCGGGCGTGGTGCACTACGGCGTGGCCAATATGCCCGCGCTCGTGCCCCGCACCTCGACCTTCGCGCTGACCAATGCGACGCTGCCCTACGCGCTCGAGCTGGCCAATCGCGGAGTGAATGCCGCGATGCGGGCCAGCGCCGAGCTGGCGCATGGGGTGAATATCTGGCGCAGCAAGGTTGTCCATCCCGGGGTGGCGGCGGCGCTCGGCGAGACGCCGACGCCCGTCGAGACCTGTCTGGCTGGAGGAGGTGCCTGATGCTCGTTCAGGACATCATGCAGGCGCAGGTGATCACGGCCACGTCCAAGACAACGCTGCCGGAAGTGCTGCGGCTGCTGGAGCGGCGCGGGTTCCGCCACGTGCCGGTGGTGGACGGCGGCGCGCTCGTCGGCATCATCTCGGACCGCGATGTCAAAGGAGCCATGGTTTCGGCCGCGACGAGCACCGAGGGACGCGAGCGCGATCGGTTGCTCGGGCGGCTGACCGCCGGTGAGATCATGACGCGCACGGTAACCACCGTCGCGCCCATGTTCGCCGTTGAGGATGCCGCGCGACTCATGGTGACCGAGAAGATCAGCGCGCTGCCCGTCACCGAAGGTGGCCGGCTGGTCGGGATCGTGACCGAGACCGACGTACTGCGGTTCTTTGTCAAGGCCATGGGCGCGCTCGAGCCGTCGAGCCGGATCGACGTCTTGCTGGGCAATGAATCCGGGGCACTGCCCGATGTCATCCAGACGATCGAGCGCTCCGGCGCCCCCATTTCGAGCGTGATGACTCTGATGGGCCGCGACGGCGCGAGGGAAGCCGTCGTCCGGCTCGCGACCATCAACCCCGGCCCCGCCATCAAGGCTCTGGAGGCCAAGGGCTATACCGTGCGTGATTCCTGGCGCGGTTAGTCCGACCTGGCCCCGCAGCGACGTGGATTCGCGCCCCTTCTGGACGCTGAGCGCCGAGCAGGCGCTCAAACAGGTCGATAGCCAGGAGGGCGGTCTCCGCTCGGCAGAGGCC
>Ga0070706_100005449_pt1 | contig 12120 bp, 11 predicted proteins | sample KBSK5501metaG_FD_65476 | JGI IMG/M metagenome (GOLD analysis project Ga0070706, IMG submission 65476) | Corn, switchgrass and miscanthus rhizosphere microbial communities from Kellogg Biological Station, Michigan, USA - KBS K5-50-1 metaG | ecosystem: Host-associated > Plants > Roots >...
AACCGCGGCGCGTCATAATCGAGACACGCTGCGATGTCGCCACGACGGGATCGACGCCGCCGATCGGCTCGAGGTGCAAGAATCCTTCGTCCGTGATGTATTGCACAATAAACCCGATCTGATCGCAGTGGCCAGCGAGCATGACGCGCGGTTTGCCTTCGGGATTGCGAATGCCAAAGACGTTGCCCATGACATCGGTCCGCATGGTGTCGCACCACGGCCGAATCCGCTCGCGCACGAGCTTCTGCACATCGTGCTCGTAACCGGACGGGCTCGGCGTTTCGACGAGTCGTTTGAGAAAATCTTTGCTGTCGGCGTTCATGATCTGCGGAGCAAACCTTGGTAAAACTGAAACACTTGGGCTTTCAATGCCGCAAGCGCTAAATGTTAAGTTTACCTTTCAGGTTTCAGGGGCTGACCTCTGCCTTCTGACCTCTGACCGCTCACGTCTGACATCTGACCTCTGACCTCCGGGTACATCCGCCCTTGCCGGAGGGCCAGCGTGCGGTAGCGTCCTGCGGTGTTGTTTGGGATAGTCGCTAAACTGTCGGCTGTAAGCGGACGATTCCTTTTTGTTTGCGGTGCGCTGCTGGTGTTCGCGAATGTCGCGTTCGGCAACGGGACTTATCAGCGCACGAAAGACGGCAAGACGTTCGTCTGGAACAACCTTCCGGAGCCTGGTGACGAAGCGACCTGGTCAGGTGGCCGAGATCGTGAAGGCTACGCCAGCGGGTTTGGCACGCTCACCTGGTACACAGCGCAGCAAAAAACCGGCTCCGCCAAGCCGGCGGTTTATGCCCGCTACTGGGGCAACATGGTGCGAGGGAAATTTAACGGACCAGTGAATGCTCATTCGAAGGAAAGAACAGATTACGCTATTTTCGCCGGTGGCGTTCGAACGACGCGTTGGGCGGCCGGTCCAGCGCCGTACCGAGCAGGTGCTCAGCAGCGCGCTGCAATTGCCAAGAAGAACACCGTTTCAGAACCCTCCTCCGCCAAACCCTCCGGCGTGGTAGGTCCGGAAGCGCCGGCAGAAGCGCCGCCGCCGGTCCAGCGGTCAGAAGTCAGAGACCAGAGGTCAGAGATCTCTGATCGACCGGATGCGCAGGCCACTGCGAAAGCAGAAAGCGCTCGACCTTCAGCTCTCAACCCTCAACCTCCAACGACCGCCGACCGGCCCAAGGTTGACGTTGATAATTCTCTACGGCTATTGGTTTGGCCGCCTCGGTCTTTGCGCATGAGACCTGTTAGCGACGGCTCGCCCGGAGACGCGAACCCGGAGGCCGCCGCGTCGCCGACTGCCACTGCGCGCCTAACGAAAGAGGAAGTTGTCGATCTTGCCGACGCAGAAGCTAGCTCGGTCGGCTACGATCTGGCTGAATATCAGCGTCCGGAGCCGCAGTACGATCCAGCCGACCAGGTCTGGTCGCTCTTGTACGATCAGAAGCCGGTCGATGGAACAGCGGAGATTGGGAAACATTTCAGCGTCGCGGTGGACGATAAGACGAAGCGCACAGTGCTTGTGGCGGGCAAGTGAGCACCGAGACTTAAAATGGGGCGGGCAAAGCGGGGTCAGAGCTTACTATCGACACCATTTCAGAGGACGGAGAACAGAGGTCAGCCGTCGTCGCCGAGGCCGAAGGGCGGCGACTATCGTTTCCAGCACCAGTTAGGGGGCAAAAAAGTAAAGGTCATTAGCAAACTTTGTTCCAGCGATTCAAGTCTCTGGGTCCTTCCAAAGTTTGGACAGGGAGAAAATTAGCAACGCGCTGCGGAAGCCACTGAAAGGTGGACGGGCGTCCGATTTCCACGGCGGGATTGTTTCTTATCGGGACGCAGCGAAACAACTTGGAACCGGCTATCCCGTGAAATACTTCGCGGCAAGGGATTGCGCGCCCGCGCCTAACACATTGGCCGCTGCTTTGCTCCCGAGCAGTTTTCGCAACAAAGATTTCGCTTCATTTTTCTCCTGCTCCGACACATCAGCTTGGTTGATCGCAGTGATCACTTTCTCCAGTGCCTCCGTAATCACCTGTTGCTGCGGAGTGCTCCCTCCGATCGGCGCTTGTTGCTGCCGGGGAACGGTGGTTCGTCGGCTCTCATCAATAGAAATCCGGATCGGGGGCTCGACGCCAGCTTCGAGCACTTTGACTCCGAAGTCGTTTATCTTAGCAAAGCCGGACAACAGGCCCATCCCGCTCTGATCTTCAAGAGGGGTCCAGTCGATGAGGCGATACTCTGAAAGCTGGGCCAGGGCGCGCAGCCAGTCACGGCGATTTATACCTCGTGGCGGCGGGACCGCCTGCTCAGCGTGGCCGAACGGAATGGAACCTTCGTTTCGACGTTCATAGAGAAGCTGCAGCAGGCATCCTCTGACGACAGAATCCTTCATAAACTTTGCCAATATGCTCTGCATCCCGCGCACCGACAACTCATCTCGACGGGTACAAATCTGTGGCTGTTAGAAGGAATGGAAATGGCGTTGCGGCCAAGACATTTGACATTCCAACTGGCTGGGATCAGCGATTGGCAAACTTAAAAGCTGACTTCGAATACATCGATCGAAACCGAAATCATCGATTAGGAATCAGCTCCTAAGAGGACCACAAATTGCCTAAACCGAATTATCAAGCCGAACGGCGCAGGAAAGATTGGGCGAAAAAAGCCAGGAAAGAAGAAAAGCGGCTCCGCAAAAAGGAGGCCGGCTGGGAATGGCGCAAAAAATATCGGGTCTGGGAAGCCAACCGGAAAGTCTTTGTTTATCCGGAAAATTGGGTCGAACCCGACTTAGTCCTGCCGGCCGCATGTCGGGTATCGCTGCGCGAGATCGTGGCAGCCGTTCGCACCCAACCACGCACCAGGAGACAGCGCAGGCGCAGCCTTAAGTTGGCGCGCCCGAAAGGTGTTCGCGTCCTGGTTACCGGCAAAAACCGGGCGGGCGCGCTCGTCGCTGCTCAAACTCTGGCTAGCGATCTGGGAGTAGGCCTGTACCGCATCGATCTTAGCCACGTCGTCAGCAAATACATCGGTCGAGTCTTCGATGCCGCGGAGACGGGTGGCGCGATCCTCTTATTCGACGAAGCGGACGCCCTTTTTGGCAAACGCACCGAGATGAAGGATAGCCATGACCGCTACGCCAACATCGAGCTTAATTATCTTTTGCAGAGAATCGAGGATTTCGGAGGCCTCGCGATTCTGTCCACCGACAGGCGCGCTGACGTCGACAACGCGTTCTTGCCGCGGTTTCATTTCGTCATCCGCGTGCCGCCTCCAAGAAAAGGCACTGACGAAAATCTTGTGCTCGCTAGAAGTGCGCGGACGTAGTTCATTCGGATTTAGATGCGAAAGAAGGATCCAGATGGTTCCCGGCATGCCCGAGTGTTGGTGCTGGTGGATGAATCCAACGTCGGCAGTTCCGTGCGCACCGCTGGACGCGGCCTCGATTGGTTGAAGCTGCGCGATTTTCTGGCCGGGCCAAACACGGGACGCGAGCTGATCGAGATGGTGGTTTATGCCGGGTTGCCGCCCGCCATCCCGATCTGGCAGGAAGAGCGCGATAAGAAGAACAAGTTCATGCAGTGGCTGCGCTCCAATGGATTCATGGTCGTAACCAAAGACGGGTCGCCCGCCGAAGAAGGCCATTACAAGGCGAACGTTGACGTGATGATGGCCATCGACGCGGTCGAGCTTTCCGTGGAGATGCGGCCCGATGTTGTCATTCTTGTGACCGGTGATGCCGATTTTGCGTATCTCGCCACAAAGTTGCGACGACACGGAATCCGGGTGGAAGTCGCGTCCGTCGCTGCAAATCTCGGGCACACATTGAGATCGGCTGCGAACGAAGTGATCGATCTGGCGCCGTTGTTTCGGACGTTCGAGATCATAAAAGTCCAGGATTCCGCGCAGCCGCCCTCGCCTCGACCTCAACAACAGCAACGCCGACGACGACCGCGGTTTCGTCGAGTGTAACGCCATCGCCCGCGGAGCAGACGATCCATTTACAGAAGTTCTGCGGATTCTGTGTCGTGCAACCGCCCGTAATCCACCGTCAATTTCCCGTCGCCCTGCTCGGTGTAAATCTCGACGAAGCGTTCGCCGAACCGAATGTCGCGCCACGAATAATCTTTCTGAGTTTGGACGGCAGCCGGAATCACCGGATCGATGCCGACAACTGATGCAACCAAAATGGCGCGGCCCGCTTCGAGCGACTCCAGCGTCGCGCCATAAAGCGGGCTCTGTTGGTCGATGACGTGGCGCAAGGTGAGCGCGGCGGGAAATGTAATCAGCCGATCGAACTGAAGTTTGAGATTGTAAAAGTGGCGGAAATCGCCGCCTTCCAGTATCGGTTCGTCGCGCATGAACATCATGCGAAACTCGGCCTCGACCATGCTTTGCTGGCGCAAGTTGCCGATGCGCACCATGAGCGTAAGCCGGCCGTTCAAGGGCCCGATCACCGCCGATTTGCTAAACAGGATGCGCGCGGTCGGACGCGAGAACCGGACAAAAATGAGTCCGGTCATGACCGCGAGCAGAAACAAGCCGCTCATGATCTCGAGAGTGGTGATGATGTGGCCATAGAGCGTTTGCGGATACATGTGGCCATAGCCGACTGTGGCCAGCGTTTGCACACTGAAGAAAAACGACTCGAGAAATGAGCCCGTTGTCATGCCGGCGATGCTGTTTCGGCCGAGTATGTACAGCGTTGCGAAGATAAGGTTAAGCGCGATGTAAATGGCGGTGACGAACCCGGCGAACTGCGGCCAGCTCAAACCGAGCAGCCATTGGTAGGCGTCGCGCCAATCGAATTGCTCGGTGTTGACCTTGAGGAACTCGGTTTGCCCGGCGCGGACTGAAACTGGTTTCGGCATCGGTGCGCAAATGTGATGTCGATCCTGCCCGATGTCGATCTCGCACCGCGGTTGGTGTGGTGGTGGCTGCCTTGCTCAGCCTGCCTGCCCTGGTGGCCGTGGCGACCGTGGCGGGCAAACCCTCCCGCTCGCGAAAGCCTTTGGAGTTCGGAGTCGAGCCAATCAGTAAACAAACCGAGTTGGTCCGCCGAGATTTCGCGCGATCGGATGCGACCGAGAAGGTGATGCAACAACGCCGGCGGAAGATTTTGCCGGCGAATCTTAGGCATTTCGCTGCTGCTGGCCGTAGAATCCGCGCGTAATCGCTTCGCGAATCATCGCCGCCTCTGTGGCGTCATTGATCTCAGCCATTCGCGCGGCCAAACTCGACAATTCGTTTCCGGTAAGTTGCTATTGGGCGTCGAGTTGATAGGCGAACCGAATCGCGCCCAACTGTTCTTCCGGGTCGAGTCGTTTGATCTGTTCAATAATCTGCTCTGCGGTCACGTTCCGGCCTTGGTGCAGTCAACGTATCGATCAACCGAAGTGATCAGCTTGAACTGGGTTACTCTTGCTGCGCGTTCCTCGAGTGGCGTAGCATGTTAGCCCTCATGAAGGCGCGATTGGTTCTCATTTACGCTGTCTTGCTGCTGTTGATCGCGACCGGCGCGCACGGTCAGAATTACAAATCGCTCAAGAGCGTCCGGATCGGTGGCGAGGGCGGCTGGGATTATTTGTCGATCGATGCGAAAGCGCGAAAACTTTACGTCACGCACGCGAGCAAGATCGTGGTTGTCGATCTTGCGGAGGACAAAGTGGTAGGTGAGATCGCGGATACACCCGGCGTGCACGGGTTAGCGATTGCGCCGGAACTTGGGCACGGATTCTCCAGCAACGGCGCCGAGTCGCGCGTGAGCGTGATTGATCTCAAAACGCTAATGACGCTCACCAAGATCGAGACCGGCGAAAATCCGGACGCGATTTTGTACGAGCCGACGCGCTCCGAAGTTTACGCGTTCAACGGTCGCGGGAAATCGGCCACGGTCATCGACGCTAAGATCGACAAGGTGGTCGCGACAGTGCCGTTGTCGGGCAAGCCGGAGTTCGCCGCGAGCGATGCAAGGAGCGGACGCGTGTTCTGCAACATCGTGGACAAGAACGAAGTCGCGGTCATTGACACAAAGACGCACTCGGTAATGGCGAGCTGGCCGCTGGCGCCGGGTGAAGAGCCGACTGGCATGGCGTTTGACGAGGCGCATCACCGGCTCTTTGTCGGTTGTCACAACAAATTGATGGCGATGTTGAATAGCGACACCGGCAAAATGATCGCGACGGTGCCGATCGGCGCGGGTGTGGACGCCTGCGCGTTCGATGACGCAACGCAACTGGCATTTGCATCGTGCGGCGACGGAACATTGACGATCGCGAAAGAGGAAACGCCGGACAAACTCACCGTCGTGCAAACGCTTACTACTGAGCGTGGCGCGCGCACGATGGCGCTCGATTCCAGAACGCAACGCGTTTACACATGCACGGCGCAAATCGCGCCCGAGCCGGCAAGTCCGTCACCGGCGGCGGGCGAACGTCGTCGCCCGAGTTATGTGCTGGGCACATTTCATCTGCTCGTTTATGGAACGGAATAGAGGCAGAGATCAGAGATCAGAGGTCAGAGATCAGTCTTAGCAAGCTCTTGTTTACGGCGGATTGGGAAATCGCCATTATCCAAGCCGCAGTGAAATGAAAGATTTAACCCAAGGATCGGTCACAAAGCATTTGCTGCACATGTCGGCGTTTATGGCGGTGAGCATGATGGTGCAAACACTCTATCTCCTTGCCGATCTTTATTGGGTGGGGCGCCTCGGCAAGGAAGCGATCGCGGCGGTCGGCGTCGCCGGGAACTTGATGATGATCGTTCTGGCCCTTACGCAAATGCTGGGCGTGGGAACGACGACGCTCATTTCGCACGCCGCGGGACAAAAAGATCAGCCGCGCGCCGAGCTGGTCTTCAACCAATCGTGCGTCATGTCGATCTTGGTTGGGTTGGCCCTGGGTGTTTGCGGATTCTTGTTGATGAATCCGTATTGTGAATCGCTCAGCGCCGATGCGGTCACGGCGACGTTGGCCAAGAGTTATTTGCTCTGGTTTATCCCCGCGCTTGTCCTGCAGTTCCCTCTGGTCGCGTTGGGTTCGGCGTTGCGCGCGACCGGAATCATCAAACCCACCGTCGGATTACAGGTGCTCAGTGTCGTGCTCAACATGGTGCTGGCGCCTTTGCTGATTTTCGGGATCGGCCCGTGGCCCAGACTCGGCGTGACGGGCGCAGCGCTCGCTAGTTTCATTGCCATCCTCATCGCGGACGTCCTGATGGTGATCTATTTCGAGAAAAAATATCGTTACCTGCGCTTCCGGTTGCCGCTCTTGCGTCCGCAAACAAAGATTTGGAAAAAGATGCTTCACATCGGCGTGCCGGCGGGTGCGGAGTTTGTGCTGCTCTTTGTCTACATCATGATTGTTTACAGCATCATTCGCGGCTTTGGACCAGCCGCCCAAGCCGGATTCGGAGTGGGCGCGCGCGTGATGCAGGCACTCTTTTTGCCGGTCGTGGCCCTGAGCTTTGCCGTCGCGCCGGTGGTTGGACAAAACTTCGGCGGACGCCGCGGCGATCGCGTTCGCCAGTCCGTCTATTCCGCGGTCGGGATCGCATCCGTCACAATGCTCGTCCTCACGTTGATGGCACACTTCGCGCCCGCCCCGCTTATCGGAGCGTTCTCGAACGATTCTCGAGTGATCGCCTTCGGCAGCGATTATCTAAGGATCGTCTCGTTCAATTTCGTGGCTGCGGGAATTGTCTTCACTACTTCCAGCGTGTTTCAGGGAATTGGCAACACCTGGCCGCCACTTCTCAGTTCGATGACACGGTTGTTTCTCTTCGCCCTGCCGGCTGCACTCATCGCGCGCACGACCGGATTTGAGATCAAACATGTTTGGTATTTGTCGGTCGCATCGATCGTTCTTCAGGCCTGCATCAATCTCTTCCTGCTCCGGAATGAGTTACGAAAGAAATTAACCTTCGAAGGGCTCGAGAATCTCGTCCCCGGTGGCGCGACCGCGACGTGAGGTTGTAGCCGCTGTCGCCGACTGTGCCACTGACTTTATTGTCGAAGGCCGAGCGGATTCCCATGACCGTTCTCGCAAATCAGATCATGGAAAAGCCGCTCGACGCAGAAGAGCGCAGGCAACGCTCAGCAGCGGCCAGTTAAATCGGCGGCAATCGCACAACGCTGAATGTCCTTCATGCAATCGACCCTAAGACGAGGTAGACAAAACGAAAGGAAGCCCAGTTCTGATCCGATTGGGCTATCATTCGCTACGCAGTCTCCGCCGTGGTGCTCAGGCGCACTGTTACAAGGCGGAAAACCGAAAACTGATCGACCCAAAAATGTGGTTGTTTACACCGATTAGCGACAAACGTGCTTCGAAGCACCGAGTATTGAGACCTGTACGACAAGTTACTTAGACCAAGATTTTGCGTCGAGCAGAATTTCCACGCCTTCACGGGCTCCCTCGATCGCTAAGGTCTTTCCGCTCCTCGAAACCAACGATCGAGCCTGCTCAACCATTTGGTCGACCATTTCGTCGTCATGGCTTGGATCATGATGGAAAAGCACAAGCCTTCCCGCGTCCGCATCGAGGGCTAGAGAGACCACACTGCTTAATGAACTGTGTCCCCATCCGACGTGCTGCTTATATTCCTCGTCGGTGTACTGCGCATCCAGGATGACTACGTCGCAGCCGTGGAGAAACTCCACCATTTTGCCACGTTCGGCCGCCGCAAAATTGCGTGCGTCGTCACCGCCGATCCCATCCTGAGCGGCGACCTGCATTTTGAGAGGTTCGTAGGGTTCATTGTCCGGCATGTAGGCGATTGACCCAGTGCTGGTAAAGAGCCGGTACCCGGCGCAGATTCCAGGATGATTGGCGAACTTCGAGTGCACCTTGACTTTGCCGATGTGAAACTCCATCTCCTTAAGCTCTTCAATCGCGAGATGGCTCGGCAGTTCATGCAAATTGACCGGAAAAAATGGCGTCTCCATCTGGCCCGCTAGGATTGTGCCAAGGCCAGTACGCGCACCTTCATAACCCAGAATCCGGATGAGATTTTTACGATTGTAGGCAGGAGAAAAAAAGGGCAGACCCTGGATGTGGTCCCAGTGCGTGTGCGTGATCAAAAGGGTCAGCTTGATCGTTTGCGGTCCGAATTCCTTTTCTAAATCGAGACCAAGGCCGCGGATTCCACTCCCAGCGTCAAGCACGATAATTTCGCCGTCAGCGCGCACTTCCACGCAGCTAGTATTACCGCCATAACGAACCGTTGTAGGCCCAGGCAGTGGAAGCGAGCCGCGCACGCCCCACAGTTTCAAACGCGGCGGGATCGACCGAAGCTCGGCGGCTGATTTCGTGAGCGTGGGCCGATGCGGAATTTCAGGGAGGAGCCGATCGATTACGTCGCAGAGGAGTTCCCATGTGATCGGCTTGAGCAAATATTCGTCGGCCCCAGCTTCCAATGCGCTCGTGCGATCGACTGCATAATCTCGTCCGGAAACGACGATGATCTTCGTTGGTTGGAGCTGCCGCCGGATCGTGCGACAAACTTGAAAGCCATTGGACTTTGGCATTAGCAAGTCGCACAAAATAACTTCCGGCCGATGCTGAATGGCGAGGTCCACTCCAGTGTCGCCGTCTCCCGCTTCCAAGACCTTCCAATCTTCCCTCGCGAACAGTTCGGCGATACCCCGCCGACTATCGGCATCGTCTTCGATGATCAAAACACTGGGCATGAGAGCCATAGGTTGCCATCCAAACACAAATATGCGGAGGGGGCGAGACAAAACGGCAGATCTAAAATCCACCGCTTTTGTAGCCGCGGTCGCACACCGTGGACGCTGTGGTGGCAGTCCGTGTCGACTGCGATGTTGCAGCGTGCCAAATTCTCTCCACCTGTTTGGGCTAAAGATGATAATGATTGGCGAGCAGGACAAAGCAGTGCACCGCGACGTCGAAGCACGCCGCTAAACTCGATACGAGCTTAGCGTGGCATCAGCTACAGTTACGCGCTCCTGGCGGTCGAGGCGAAAAAGAAAATGGGGTCAAATCTTTTAAACCTTTGACATTGCTTGAATCGCTCGAAGATCGCGTCACCTTCTCGATCCCAGCATCATCGCTCAGGAAATCAGATATCAGAGGTCAGCTGCTAAAGATCTGAGTTGATAAAGCTTCTGATGGCGGCGGTTGATACGGCCCAAGCTCGGTTTAAAAATCGACGGCTTAAACCCGTCGATTCCGGGCCAAGTTCTTGCGGGGACACGATCTTGACTCGCATTAGATTGCATTTCTAAACGCTGAGTCAGCCATCAAGAAGGTGCAAGAGGGACAATGAATGTCGTTGGCAAAAAATTCGTCCTGGAACTAAGTTGAGTTATGAACTTGAGACATAACCCCACCAGCAGGATCTTTCTGATTCTTGCTTTCGCTTGCGCAATCTTCGTCAGCGGCAGCGAGACCCAGGCGCGCGATAGCCGCAAAGGCGGTCGCCTGATTGTGCAAAGAGCACCGAACTTTGGAACAGATCTCGTCCTCCATCTGTCGATCGATGGTACAAAAGTCGCGGATATTCCACGGGATCAACACTATGACGATTTCCTGTCAGCTGGGCGTCATGTGTTGACCGTTGTGGCCGTGCCAAACACCGAGCTTCGTCGGCCAGCGTCAATGCGTCTGAACGTGCAATCGGGCCACACGTATATATTCACTGCGGTCTGGGAATCGGATCGTGGTGTTGTTCTCCGGAGAGCGACGTTGGCCAGCGACACGACGCGGGTACCGTCGGTCAAAGCGCCAACTCGATAGACGGACACGAAAAATCGTCGCAAAAGGGTCAGGAAAAGGAAAATGGGGTCGCGTCTAAACGTTTGACATTGCACCTCGGCGTGAGCGCAATCGATCTGCCGCTCGAACTTACGAAAAGAGTGTCGGCAAAACGGGAGAGCCGACAACAGCGCGCTTTGCAGAGTTCCGAACGCTTTCGCAAGCAGGCGAAGCGGCTGCAGCCACGGCTGCTCGTGTTGATTCGATTGCTTCCCGCACTCTCACCCTCGCCCCTCGGGTTGGTGTGATCTATGTCGCGGCGCTCCCCGCCGTTCCTTCCTTTTCGTTTCTATCGCAAAGAGCGCGCTCCATTCACGCGCTCTCATGGCCACCCGCGCTTTTATTTCTTTAGTTCAATATCCAATGCGTGTATTTCATTTTTCCCGACGTTTTCTACGGTGTGAGTCTCGGCATTGCGCCAGGTCGCTTGGCCGGCTTTGGACGTGTGGGTCTCCGTTTTCCCGTCGGACGAAGTGGACTTCACCGTGCCCCCCGTAAACCAATAAACCACATGATTGGGATGCGAATGCATGGGAGCTTTCTCACCCGGCTTGTGGCGAACATCCATGACGCGTATGTGCTGGTTGTTCAGAATCACCTTGTAATGCGCGGGATCCACTTTCACCGGATCCTGAGCTTTCGCCGTCGCTAATACCACGATCGAGATACAGATGATTGGGATGAATTTTTTCATAATCAATTGCCTCCGTTTTAGATTACGAGAGCGCCGTAAATGGTGTGGTGCGGCGCTTCCGCAAACGTCGCGATACTAAGTTCTGTCGCAGATCGCAATGAATTTGTGCGCCCGCCGTTCTGGGACGCAGTGGGGTTGCTTCTCACTCCGAAAGAATTCGAGAGCGGGACACCCGCCGCTACCCGCCTTCGCTCGTGGCGGCGAACTACGGCAGCGGCAAGCAGACGTCCGATGTTATTTGACCTTTGATGCTATTTGATCTTCGTGAGAATCTTTTCCATCTCTTCGCGACCGAAGGCGCGCATGGTGTGGGTCTTGACGTTGCCCAATGAGCCGACCTTGGCAGCGAAGGCGCTCACAGTCTCGTCATCGGGAGCGTCGAGCAAGAGCACCACGTCGTAGGCGCCCATCGTCCAGAATGAATCGGTGACTTTGACTCCCATTTTCTCGCCCTCGGCCGTGGCGGCCGCGGCGCGTTTGGTGGTGTCTTTGACGTTGCGGATACCTTGTTCGGTAAACTGAAGAAGACTGACATACTTAGCCATATTTTCTCTCCTTTCGTGCGGGTTTTAACTGAAAGAATATGGCAGGCTTGCGTCTTTGCAAAACAACATAGCCGGATTTGCGAATTGCGAATTGACATAGGCCGGGTGG
>Ga0070706_100005450_pt1 | contig 12119 bp, 12 predicted proteins | sample KBSK5501metaG_FD_65476 | JGI IMG/M metagenome (GOLD analysis project Ga0070706, IMG submission 65476) | Corn, switchgrass and miscanthus rhizosphere microbial communities from Kellogg Biological Station, Michigan, USA - KBS K5-50-1 metaG | ecosystem: Host-associated > Plants > Roots >...
CGCAAGCCTCTGGCTTGCGTCGCTGCTAAATCGCAAGCGGGACGCATGCGTTACCTTTAGTTGGGCACGCTGAAATAAAAAACGCCAAACAAGCGCGCTTCATCAGCCCACATGTTTTCAAATTCAAATCCGGCTTGGCGCGCGAGTGCGGCGAAACCTTCTGGCGTGTGCTTGTAAGAGTATTCGGTGAGAATTCTTTCGCCCGTTTGAAAATGAAATTGTCGATCTTCGATGTGAACGCTTTGGTCCGTCTGGCTAATCAGATACATTTCGACTCGGCCTGCGCTTGAATTGTAGATCGCGCGATGTCTCCAGCCTAGCAAATCAAAGTCGGCGCCGAGTTCGCGATTTGCGCGCGCGAGCAAATTCAAATTGAACTCCGCTGTCACGCCAGCGCTATCGTTGTAAGCTGCCTCGATCACATGTCGATCCTTCTGCAGGTCCACACCGATCAGCAGTCCGCCGCCATCGCCGGAAAGATCGATAAGACGACGTAAAAATTCGACGGCCGCAGCTGGTTCGAAGTTACCGATGGTTGAGCCGGGGAAATAGACCACGCTGCGCGATGATGGCCGGCGCGGCAGAGGCAATTCGAAGCGTTCGAGGTAATCTGCGCAGACGGGCAGAATTTCCAATCGCGGGAAGGTTTGTCGGAAACGCACGGTCGATTTTTGCAGCTGCTCCTTCGAGATATCGATCGGTACATAAACGGCAGGTTCATGAAGTTCTTCGAGAAGAATTCGCGTCTTGGTTCCTGCACCGGTGCCTAGGCCGATCAATTCGATTTTCGAGCCTAGCATTGACGCGATTTCGGCACCGTGTAGCCGAAGAATCGTCAGCTCCGTCTGAGTAATGTAGTATTCCGGTAGTTCGCAGATCTTCTGGAACAACTGAGCGCCGTGTTCGTCGTAAAAAAACTTGCAGGGGAGCGTGCGGTGGGATTGAGAAAGCCCAGCGATTGTTTCCTCAAGGAAACTTAATCTGGCGGGCGCAGCGTCGAAAAGCGCCGTGGAACTGGCGCGATGAATCATGAAGGATCGTGCGCGAGTCGGATCCCGGTGAATTGCCAGCGTTTTTCCGGTGGAAAGAAATTGCGATAGGTCGGGCGAATATGACTGCGTGACGTCGCGCAAGAACCGCCGCGGAGGACGTATTGATTGCACATGAACTTGCCATTGTATTCGCCAAGAGCGCCGGGTTCCGTGCGATAGCCAGGGTAAGGCGAATAAGCGCTGCGGGTCCACTCCCAGACGTCGCCGAACATTTGGCCAAGACGTTGGCCTAAAGCAGGCGTTGCCACGGGCTGGGGATGAAATCGTTCTTCCTCAACGAAGTTCCCCGCAATTGCGGAATCGTGCGCGGCATGTTCCCATTCAAATTCAGTCGGCAGCCGTCCGCCGGCCCAGTTCGCATAAGCGTCCGCTTCAAAATAACTGACGTGGGTGACCGGCTCGAATTCGTCCACCGGACGAAAACCTGAAAGAGTAAAATTCCACCACGCGCCCTCTCGTTTGACCCAGTAGAGTGGCGCTTGCCAACGTTGTTCGTTGACCGTTATCCACCCGAGTGAAAGCCAAAACTCCGGTCGGGTGTAGCCGCCGGCCTCGATGAACTCGATAAATTCGCCGTTCGTAACCAATCGCGAAGCGAGTGAAAACGCGGGCACGAGCACGCGGTGACGCGGGCCTTCGTTATCGTAAGAGAATCCAGAGCCGTGGTGACCGATTTCGACTGTGGCCTCATCGAACTCGATAAATTTGATTGCCCGCGTTTTTTCCGGAACGAGGTCGATTTTACGTTCGCGGAAGATCGGATGAAGCGGATTCTGAGCGAACACATGTTTGATGTCGGTCAGGAGCAGTTCCTGATGCTGCTGTTCGTGATGGATCCCGAGCGTGATAACTGGTTCCATTTCCGCGCGCCATTTCTCGTCGGCGCTCGACAACAGATTGTCGATATGCGAATCGATCGAGGAACGGTATCGTTCCGCCTCTTTCACGGTCGGCCTTGAAATCAAACCCCGTAGATCCCGGCGGTGCATGTCGCCAGCCGCATTGTAATATGAATTGAAGAGGTAGGCGTATTCTGGAATTTCGGATTCGTATCCCGCCACCCATCGTTTCAAGACGAACGTTTCAAAGAACCAACTGGTGTGCGCAAGATGCCACTTCGTTGGACTCACATCCGGCATCGATTGCACCACACAATCTTCGGGTTCAAGGCCGCGGCAAAGTTCGGCGGTAAAATTTCGGATCTCGTGAAAACGCCCGAGAAGGAGTTGGGCGCGATCGGACGCGCCTCGCTCATCCAAATGGGCGGCCGCCGTTGAATTGGTTGTCGCGGCCGCGGTTGGACTCAAGTGATTCCGCCCTCCTGCTCGAGCTCTTCGCGACGCGCCTCGAGCATTTGATCATGGCTCGCTTCTTCCACGCCGTCGGTGACGAGATGCTCCCCGAGCGTTTCTTCGTTTTCGTCTACCCCTGGTCGAGGCACGCGATGTCCGGAATCGCTCGGCGTCACTTCCCATTCATCCTCTAAATTTACATTTTGCTTTGTTTCCTCCGGCGGTGATGGCAGCACCACGCCGAGGAGCTCGCGGCGAGCCTGATCCCAATCTGCGTCGGTATATTCATCGGGATTACGTTCGTCGATCAACGCAATCTCTCTGGCGCGCTTTTCGACATCTTCCCGGGATGGGACACCGAGGCCGTTACCATGCACCGTGATTTTCCCTGCGACCGGTTGTGAGTACTCGTCCATACCTATAATACGAAATGCTAACGCGGACTGTCCGCATCACATTTTGGACTACAGATTAGGGCCTTGCAACGCAAAGACCGAGATTCTTTCTCTTATTATTTTAATAAAGGCATGAATGGCGAACAAGTGATTCACGTGGGAGACGACGCCAGGATTACGCTGACAGAGTATGGTGACCCCGCCGGCATGCCGGTGATATTTTGCCACGGCTGGCCAAGTTCATGCACCATGGCGGAGCTGACAGACGATGCCGCGCGCGAAGTCGGTGTGCGAATTATATCGCCCGATCGACCCGGAATCAGTGGCTCTGCGTTGCAGAAAGAACGCAAGTTACTCGATTGGCCGCCCCTCCTCGAGAGTATCGTTGACCGCCTCGGAATCGGGGAATTCCGGATGCTGGCGATTTCGGGCGGGGCGCCCTACGCGTATGTTACGGCCTTGGCGATGCCGGCGAGAGTTGGGGCGATCGCGGTCGTGAGTGGGGTGCCGCCTATTCACGAACTGGGAGATCACGACGGATTACTGCCACTCCATCGCTGGATGTTGGCGCTCTATCGGATGCGACCAGAGTTGTTGCGGACGTGTTTTCACGCCGCGCGGCCATTTATTTCTATGCGCGCGTCGATCCGTGTGGCCCGCGGACTGGTCAGGCTCTTGCAGCCCTGCGATGCGGAGAGCTTGCGTAATTCGGCTGCTTTCAATGCCTGCTTCGAAAGTCAGCGGCGCGCCTGGCGGGGCTCGGCTGAAGGCGTGATGCTGGACGCGAAAATCTATGCCGAGCCGTGGGGCTTCGCCTTGGAAGATATCGGTGTGCCAGTCAGGCTTTGGCATGGCAGAAACGACCGAACTTTTTCAGTTCGTCTGGCCAAGGCGGTGGCGGGCCGGTTGCCTAACTGCACTGCGCATTATGTTGACAATGCAGGTCATTATTCATTGCCGATTCGGAACATGCGGAGGATTCTCGCAGACTTGATTGCGACTGGCAGCGGCGATTGACCCAATCGCCTTGGCGATTCGGTGAACCACCGCTACCCTAACAGTTTCCCCGTGCGTTTCGGGGTTGCTCGGGCTAAAAATTACTGTGGAAGATTTCACAACCGGCACGACCCAAAATCAACCGGCACGTCGTATGGCCACGCTTGGTGCCAAATGGGACGCTCGCGTGCGCCAATTGGTCCAAGAATGGGGGGCTGATAAAAATCCTGAGCTAATTGAGGAAATGATCATAACCGCGCTGAAAATAGCGCGTGACGAGATGGGGGTTGCTGATCTTAAGCTGATCAACCGCTCCCTGAAAGAGCTGCGTTATGCGGCGAAAGTTTTCGCGCCTTATTCCGAAAAGCGAAAGGTTGCCGTCTTTGGTTCGGCGCGAACGCCGCCCGACGCGGAGCAGTTTCGCATGGCCGAGGAATTTGGGCGTCAAGTCGTAGCCCACAATTTCATGGTCATTACTGGTGGTGGTGACGGCATTATGGGCGCAGCGCAGCGTGGGGCCGGACGGGAGAACAGTTTTGGGCTCAATATCCGGCTGCCATTTGAGCAAAAGGCCAATCCGATCATCGAGGGCGATGGCAAGCTGATTAATTTTAATTACTTCTTTACCAGGAAACTCAATTTCGTGAAGGAGACGCACGCCCTGGCGCTCTTTCCTGGGGGCTTTGGGACGATGGATGAAGGCTTTGAAGTGCTCACTCTCATGCAGACTGGCAAAGCGCGGATTATTCCCATGGTCCTCCTGGACATGCCGAAGGGGAAATATTGGGAGACTTGGATGAAATTCGTTAGGGACGACATGTTCGAGCTTGGATATTTATCGCCCGACGATTTTTCGCTTTTCAAGTTGTGCCACAGCGTGTCGGAGGCGGTCAACGAAATCGTCCAATTCTATAAAAATTATCACTCCGTCCGCTGGGTTGGACGGGAACTCGTTTTGCGCATTTGCCGCCGTTTACCCGATAAAGCGATGGTTGATATTAATAAAGAATTCGCGGACATCGTTCGGGAGGGCAAAATTGTCCAAGGCAACGCGCTACCCCAGGAGCAAAACGAACCTGAGATTGCGCATTTACCCCGCTTGATACTGAGGCCGCACCGCCGTGATTTCGGCCGTTTTCGCGAGCTGATCAATGCGATCAACGCCTGGTGACGGCAAAGTATCTATGGAAATGCCGTCGAGCCGCTGCCAGCCCGAGTTAGGCGATTGACCTCAATCGCAAATAGGGCGGCAGTATACGGGTAGCCTCAGTCAGACGAGACCAGCTCCGCGTGAGCGGCTGATGCTACTCGGGTCGCGGGGGACAATTCGGAGGTAGAAACAGATGACGACGATTCCCGCCGACATAAGGCCAAATCGCACTTCAGTTTCGCTTGCATCATGCGGTGGAAACAGAAATGCTCGCGCGCATATCGCAAACCGTTGGTAGCACACCGCGCCGCCAGCTCCTTGTCCGAAAGAAACCGCAGAATCGCAATCGCGAGCGCCCCGCTGTCGCCTGGCTCGACCATCAAACCGTTCTCGCCATCTTCAACAATCTCAGGAATATCGCCAATCTTTGTGACCACGACCGGGCGGCCGCTGGCGAAGGCTTCCCGCAAGACAATGGGCGAAGCCTCCGTGCAGAGAGAAGCGATTACCACAATATTTGCCGCCGCCAGAATGTCCGGCGTGTCCCATCGGTAGCCGAGCATAAGAATTTTGTTCTCCAGACCCGAGTCATAGATCGCCCGTCGCAGCCTCTTTTCCCGCAAGAGGTCACCTGTGCCTTGGCCGACAAAAACAAAACGCGCCTCAGGACGGTGCTGCAAAACCAGGCGCGCCGCCTTCATCAGTTTCATTTGTCCTTTGTCGGAGCGAATCATCCCGATATTTGCAATGATCGGTGTCTCTGCGGAATAACCCATTTCGGTTCGAAACTTCATTCCGTCATGGCCTGGCCCGAATTTGGACAAATCCACGCCGGACCCAATCACGTCGATCTTATCGGGGGAAATACCGTTCTCTTCCACCAGCTGTTTTTTAATAACCTGCGCGTCCGCCACGATTTTCGCGCAGCCATATTTATAAATAAAGGCGCGATTCGTGTTTCCGAGCGGATCGGTAATACAACGTGCGCGCGTCACCGGCATGCCGCAAAAAAACAGGGGAAGGCAAAGCCAGTGGTCTTTCGAGCTGTAGGTCTTAATTAAGTCGATTCGATGTCGGCGGCAAAAGAGCCAGATGCGCAATGAAGCGATTGGATCGATACGTCGCCTTAACGGGAACGCGCGCGCGCGTGTTCCGAGTTTCTTCGCTTTCGGAAATACTCCACTTTTGGGATCGCAGATCAGCCACGCTTCGTGTCCGTGGGCGTTTAGCCAATTAACCTCAAGACAGGTGCGGTATTCCTGTCCACCCCAGCTCCCACTGCTCTCCAGGTGAAGTATGTTCATTTTAAATGGCCGGCTTCGCGGCTTCCTCAGGCGTTTGCCGCAGGTTGATTGTCCGCGCCGCGTTTTTCGAGAATATAATCGTGAATCGTGTTTACGCTCTGAAGTGCTTTGCCCGCTACTTCCGAATTTGGGACGCCCACGCCGAAAGTTTTCTCCATGCTTACGACGAGTTCCAGCGCATCGATAGAGTCCAGACCGAGGCCATTCGGGCCAAAAAGCGGCAGATCGTCCGCGATCTGATCCACCGTGGTTTGCAACATGAGATTTTTCACCAGCATCTCTTTGATACGGCTACGCAGATTGGGCTCGGACATAAAGTGACGCCGAAAGTGTAGTATAAGGCGAAACCCGTCAAACGCTCTAATTCAAACTTTTCGGCGTTCGCGGCTGCCCCGTGCCGATGCCATGGCAGAAGGGAAGAGCGTTAAGCGGTGCCGCCGAATAAATCGTAAGCAAGCCTCTACCCGAGCCGCTCCGATAGGGGAAGCGGGAGTCACAAAGACACGATGCGGTGCGCGGGAGTATAAAGGATCCACTGCGAAGCGCCGCCACCTCAGAAACTTGGCCGCTAACAAGGCCGCGCCTAGCTTCAAACCTGATCGGCTCTTTCGCCGGGAGTGACCGTCTGGTTGGGATCTGGCCGTGTTACACCCGGTGGGGGTGCGGGATTTTCAATTCGCGGCACGGTCGATTGCGCCGATTTAACCTCTGGCTGTTTTTCCGGCTCGGTCGTGCTTGCCTTATGCAGTTCGTCCGTAAAATCGTTCTTGGCCTTTTGAAATTCTTTCAGCGCTTGACCCATTCCGCGCGCGAGTTCCGGCAACTTCTTCGCGCCAAAGAGCAGCAAGATCAGGAGGAGAATGAAAATCCCCTGCGGTCCCTCGAAGATATTCAGAATGCTCGCGACCAGAGTCATATACCCATCTAAAGATCAGACCATTTGTTGAAGTTGCAAGGCAATTCACTCTGATCAACGCCTCCCTTGTCACGCTATGTAAACATGTCGCACGCATTACGGTTCTGGCGCTTCGTGTTGGGTAAGGCCCTGGTTCTTCGAAAAGCGACTCAACCTTGCTCGAAACGACGAAGAAATACTTTTGTGAACTTTCTGTTCATTGTGCGAGAAATTCCGGTATGCGACTCGCGATCTCGTTTGCTGCTTTGGCACTCGGTCTTTACCTTGCCGGGTGTGCGGCAACTTCATCGGACCCGCGTTATCCGCTCAGAGAACAGGTAGAAGAGCGTCCCGCGGCTACGCCGACGCCGACGCCGAAGGCGCCGATCTACATTCCTCTTGATCCCACTGGCGAACCGCAATAACTGCTGTCAGAATCCAATCGATCCATTGTATGTCGGCGAAAATGCTGTTACGGCGCCACTCGTTGGCATTTTAGGAGAGATTGAGAATGCCCACGGCTTTGGAAGCGGTCCGCCCGATTGAAATCGATGATGTTCGAGAAGCGCGTAAACGAATAAGCAGGGTCATCGTGCGCACGCCGCTGGTGCGGCTTGAGCTGGGGCGTGAATATCCTGACATCCGTCTTAAATTGGAAAACCTTCAGCCGATAAATGCCTATAAGTTGCGGGGGGCCGCTAACGCCGTGGCAATGCTCTCCGAGTCTGAGCGCAAACGCGGTGTGTGGACAATCAGCGCAGGAAATGCAGGGCAAGGCGTTGCCTATGCCGCAAGAGAGGCGGACGTGCCGTGTACAGTGGTGGTGATCGAAACGGCACCCGCATCTAAGATCGAGCGGATGCGCGCGCTCGGGGCAAAACTCATACCGGTGGCGTACGACGTCGCTTGGAAGGCTCTCGAAGACCGTTCATTTCCTGGAGCGGAAGGGACCTTTGTTCATCCGTTCGACGATCACAACTTTATTTCTGGTCATGGCACAATGGCTTTCGAGATTCTTGAGGACGCTCCTGATACCAAAACGGTTATTGCGAGCATAGGCGGTGGCGGACTCATCACAGGCGTCGGCAGCGCGCTCAAGGCGCTTAAGCCGGAGATACAGGTGTGGGGCGCTGAACCGGAGACGGCCGCACCTGCCGCGCTCTCGTTCGCGATGGGATCTCCCCAAGTGTTCCACGACTGGAGGCCATCCTTCGTGGACGGGGCTGGCGGTCAAAGCGTCTTTCCGCGCATGTGGGAGCGGATGAAGCCGGTGGTAAACGGCTGCATCGTCGTTAGCCTGCAAGAGACGCAAGAAGCAATGCGGCTGATGGCGGAAAAGGCGAGAATTATTTCTGAAGGCGCGGGCGCGCTACCACTCGCGGCCGCATTGACTGGCAAAGCCGGCAAGGGACCAATTGTCGCGATCGTCTCTGGTGGCAACATCGATCTGGAGAAGTTCTGCCAGCTTATCAAGTTGCCAGCGACCTGAACACCTGCTTGGTGTTAATTAGGGCTCAATCGACTCGAACTCTTTGGGCGGAGGGTGAAGCGGATACGGGAAATCACACGGGCGAAGTCGACGACTTGCTTAAACTGTCACTTTTGATGAAATGAAGGAAGGCTTGTTAGGAGACATCTCCGCAGCGGTTGATTCGCAAGACCGCGCTGACTTCTCGGCATAGCGCCGGGACCGAGCGCCGACGATTATCGCCGATACAGACAGCGTGATGACGCTAATTAATACTATACATACGCATTATATTAATGATGCACAGTAATTATGGAAGATGCTTATTTCATTCTATTTATCTAATCGGATAGGGCCGAAGTTTTAATGATTTAGAATATGAGCGAGCGGGAGTACTGCTTTCAAGGAGTGGGGGTCGGTAAGACCGCGCCGCACTTTCTGTTGTGGCTGGCGATGCGCCAAAGTGCGTGGATCAAATTTATTTGATTAAAGTTGCCAGACGCGTAGGGAACTTGGTAAATACAGTTAGCTCCCACGCTAGTCGCGCTATGCGGAAAATATAGTGTTGGCGCTTCGTTAGGCACAAATGAGAAAATTATCGAAAATAATCTCAAGTGGATGCCTCACTTTCGCTCTGGTTATCTTTCGAATTTCGGCCACGGAAGTTGCACCAACTGTCACGCTGAAATGGGACCCCAATCCCGGCTCCAACGTTGCCGGCTATCGCTTGTATTACGGGACCAGCAGCCGAGCCTACACGCAGAAACTAGACATCGGCAATAGCACCACCACGTTGGTGTCAAATCTGGCAGAAGGACGGACGTATTTTTTTGCCGTTACCGCCTACAACGCGGCCGCTGAAAGCTCGCCGTCAAACGAAGTGTCGTACACGGTCCCGCTTGCAACAAGCGTTGCGAAGCCAGCTCCGATGGTAATAGCACAGAAAGCGCCGCCGCCGGTTGCGATGCCGATAATCATGCCCCCGTCGACGCTTAACTCCGTCCACGACATGCAAGCTCATAAGAGACGCCCTATCGGTTCGGTCGAGGCCTGGGCTTATGCGCGATGGTGCAGCGGCGACCCCCCCTAAGGCGTTCTGCGCAGTCATAACTTTTTGTTGCTTGAAGTGAAATGGTCGACCCCTTAGACGACCGGCGTTCAAAACAAACGACGAGCAAGAATATTCTCCGACCTCACGGTCAATGAGGTGAGATTCCTTGCAGTGCTGCTCGCGTCGAAGCTGTCGATTTGGAGATTGCACTTGAATCTCGGAAGAAAATGACACTGGCCTTGCTTGGAACCTTTACTTTCTTCCGTTGCGGCGGCCTCGGGCCACCACACCAATTTCCGGACGGGCGGCTCAAGCCGCTACAGTGCCGTCTCTGGCCCTCTAAATTAGTAGCGATGGCTCTCTGCCGCTTTTCTTTCAAATTTTCCGTCGCCGAACCTTTTCTTAACACTTGACATGCTCGAAGCAAAAGCGCCAGAGGACTGGCGCACTCCAAGACGCATCGCGGCAACGCGGCGCGCGAATGATCCGCCAGGTTTTAGAGCGCGGCAGGCTTCTGCCGCTTTTCCCGAACCTCATGCGACAATCAGAGATCGCCGCTACAGCGACTCGCTTCCTCGGCATTGTCCCCGAACGGACTTGTCCGCATATCTTCCGCGGAAGCACTTTGCCGTCTCAACTCTTCAACTCTTTAACTCTTAAACCAACGACGTCTGCTAGACGTCGTAATACATGGAGAATTCGTATGGATGCGGACGGAGTCGGAGCGCGTCATACTCCTTCTGTTTCATGTCGACCCAGTTGGCGATGAAGTCGGGGTTGAAAACGTCGCCGCGCAAGAGGAAGGAATGATCGGCCTGAAGCGCTTCGATCGCGCCACGGAGTGAATCGGGGACACTGGCAACTTGGGCCAGTTCCTCCGGCGGAAGTTCGTAAAGATTTTTATCAAGTGGATCGCCGGGATCGATACGATTCTGAATTCCATCCAGGCCGGCGAGCAAGAGTGCGCTGAACGCGATGTAGGGATTGGCCGATGCGTCAGGAGTGCGAAACTCGATGCGCTTTGTTTTGGGATTGGCCGAGTACGTCGGGATACGAATCGCGGCCGAGCGATTGCGTGCGGAGTAAGCAAGGTTAACCGGCGCTTCGAATCCTGGGACAAGACGCTTGTAGCTGTTGGTCGTTGGATTGGTGATGCAGGTGAGCGCCGGTGCGTGTTTCAAAATTCCGCCGATGAAAAAAAGCGCCATCTCGCTCAATCCCGCGTAACCGTTGCCGGCAAACATCGGTTTGTCGTCTTTCCAGAGAGACATATGGACGTGCATGCCTGAGCCGTTATCGGCGAAGAGCGGTTTCGGCATGAACGTCACGGTTTTATTGTGACGTTTCGCGACGTTGCGAATAATATATTTGTAGTATTGCATTGAGTCGCCCATGCGCTTGAGCGGCGCGAAACGAATGTCGATTTCCGCCTGACCAGCCGTGGCGACTTCATGATGTTGCTTGTCAATCGGAATGCCCGCTTTCTCCAGCTCGAGGGACATCTCGTTGCGAATGTCTTGCAACGTGTCCATCGGCGGGACCGGAAAATAACCTTCTTTCGGTCGAATCTTGTAACCGGTGTTGGGAATTTCCTCGCGCCCGCTGTTCCAATGTCCCTCGTTACTGTCGACGATATGGAATGAGGCATTGGTCGTGTAGTTGAATCGCACGTCATCAAAAATAAAGAATTCGGCCTCCGGACCAAAGAAGGCCGTGTCGGCAATGCCAGTGCTTTTCAAGTAAGCTTCCGCTTTTTCAGCAACACCGCGCGGGTCACGATCGTACGGTTCGCGGGTGATGGGATCGACGATGGTACAAATGAGGCTTAGCGTCGGTTCGGCGTTAAAAATGTCGATCCAGGCCGTCGTCGGATCAGGAATCACGAGCATGTCGGAAGCATTGATCACCTTCCAACCGCGAATGCTCGAGCCATCGAAGCCCAGGCCTTCCGTGAAGATGTCTTCGTTGTATTCAGTTAGCGTGGTGGTGAAATGCTGCCAAGTGCCCGGCAGATCGCAGAATTTGAAGTCGACGAGTTTTACCTCGTGGTCCTTGATCAATTTACTAACGTCGGAAGCGTTTTTTTCTTTTGGCATGGGTCGTTCAGTTGGAGAGTTGAAGCGTTACAAGGTTACAGACTTAAAAGAGTTAAAGGGGGTAAAAACGCCATCGCAAAATCGTTAAAAAAGTAAAAACGTCCAATTCCGAAACCGCTCCATCGCTTCAACGGTTGAACGCTTCAACGATGTCTACACTGCTTTTTCGCCGATCTCTTCAGTACGGATGCGCACCGCGTGTTCCACCGGAAGAACAAAAACTTTGCCATCGCCAATCTTCCCTGTTTTGGCTGCCGCCACAACCACGCTGACAGCCTTTTCCACCATATCATCGGCAAGCACGACTTCGACTTTCACTTTCGGGAGAAAATCGACCGTGTATTCGCTGCCGCGATAAATCTCGGTATGGCCTTTCTGACGTCCAAATCCTTTTACTTCGGTGACGGTCATGCCTTCAAT
>Ga0070706_100005451_pt1 | contig 12119 bp, 17 predicted proteins | sample KBSK5501metaG_FD_65476 | JGI IMG/M metagenome (GOLD analysis project Ga0070706, IMG submission 65476) | Corn, switchgrass and miscanthus rhizosphere microbial communities from Kellogg Biological Station, Michigan, USA - KBS K5-50-1 metaG | ecosystem: Host-associated > Plants > Roots >...
AAGCACCTTATTCTGTGAACCGCCCGACGAGAAAACAAAGAAATCAACGAGTCTCAATCGGTTGTCGGCTGCTGGACGGTGCTCTACGAGAACAGATGTAATCGGATGGATTTCCGTCTTCCCCTTGTCTCCATCATCAAAGAGCCCGATGGAGGAGCCGTCTACGGAATGCGAGCGGTCCCGCACGAACGTCCCTACCACCGTGACCCACTGTTGGTCTATCGCATGGCTTCCGCTGTTAAGATACTCGTCCACGTTGACACTTGTACGCGGCTGGACCTCGCATTCGATCAGCCCGTTCTGATTTGTGAAGCCGTCCTTGTTGGTCAACAGACCTTTGAAGTTCGCCGCAGGGCGCACCTTGAAACTCCAGTCATCATCGTCGGAAAAATAACCGGCGCTTCCTTCTACGAAGCCCTGAAGTGTGACGCCATCGCGCATCTCGTCCCATCCCCAAACACCCATAACATCCGCCTCTCCCCGGTTGGGTTCAGAAAGCCCGTGCCAAGCCGGGCGCTCTATTGCAAAGCGATGAGAATAGGGATCAAGCCTGTGCCGGTGTCGAGCGGAAGCAATGCTTTTCCAATCACGGCTCCAAATGCGCTTAGCGGGTCGGTTGCTTTCATGGCGTGACCGAGCGTAGGAGACGTGGTCAACAGATCGCCAACCGCGATGGGCGAATATTCTGCATCGCTCTTGCAGAACACCTTACCGAACAACGCCAGCGGCAATCTTCTGCGCTGGGAAGGCTTTTTATCCAGGGTGATCGCTGGCTTGCAGTCGCAAGCGCCAGATACAACGCCCGCGACTCGCTTGTCATATGCCACGCTGCTTGGTCGCAGAACACTGTCTTGATCGATAATCATCACGGTGCCAGCATCAATCGCATCACATTCCGATACATCAAACTCCTCGGCGCAATCGGCGTTCTGGAGAAAGATGTCCCCCGCTTTCCCGTCTAGAGTGATGCGTTCCGAGTTGTCACTGCCGAGCACGAGAATGCGACCGTCCACACCATTCCCACCAGCGCGGACTACGCCATCCGATGCGCGCAGGTGGACGGTGGCCGAATTGTCTTTACCGAGCACGAGAATTTGTCCGTCCACCACACCGCCCCCGCCCGTACGGATAATGCCATCTGACGCACGTAGGTGTATCGTGGCCCTTGTCTTATCGTCAACCGGAGCAGCGCCCTGCACAGCAGCAGGAAAAAGGACTAGGTCACCGTCCTGGCCGTTCCCGCCAATGCCAACGTCGCCTCTGTCGGCATGAAAGCCGATGACCGTATACGTGCCCCAAGTGGCGGTTTCGGGCCTAGTCATGATAAAGGTCCCGTTTTTCGCATTCAGCAGGATTCTAGGGGCCACTGTAGTTTCGTCTTTCAACGACACGATTCCATGCTGTCCGTTACCGCCGGCCGTGATTGTCGCGTTGCCTCCATTCAAGCTGATGGTAGTGGTTCCGTTCGGATCGCTGGTAATGTCCACTTTGCCTGACATGTCTGGTACCTCCTATTAACCCGAGATCCTGGCGATCGCATTCGAAATGACGGTCCCACACCTATTCCGCAGCGCGGTTGCGCGGTGGTCAGGACCTTATTAATGATAAATGCACAATTTTGGCTATTGATCAAAGCTTCCCACCAAAGGGCAGCGGACGTATCATAAAGCGAAAGTATTCCGTTCGCCCGTTCGTGGCCGCTGCTGTGGTTTCGTTATTCGCGTTCAAGCTACCGGTTGTGGTGGTACCACCTGTCTTGTCTGTGGCCTCCTTTCAGATCAGTGCGTGTTGTCAACTTTCAACACCCGGGGACAGGGCAGACTCAGATTGGACCCGAAACTCGCTGAGGCCGCCGCGGCGGAGACGCACCATGATCACTGCGCCCCGCTGTGATCTTGACGGTGCCATTGTCGATGCGTCCCTCTAAGATAACCGGCGTGGCGCCCGGTTCGTCAGTGGCCTGCAGCGTAAACGCGATGCTCTGTGGGCCGGCAGCCTGGCCTGTGCCTGCAAATCGCGTCAGGCCGCGCGCGTCGAGGACCGTGATTCGGATGCCGTTGCTGGCCGGCTCTGTGACGACTTCGAAGGGCACGGTCCAGACATCGCGCTCCAACGTGTGATGCACCGCGATCTGTGCCGGCCGGGCCGGCCGTTTGAGCAGTGCGTCGCTGTTGAGGCGCCCGGGGTCCGCAACAATCGCAAGTTCATTCGGCCCGCAGCGGAGCAGAAGGACTTGAAGGGTGCCGGGACCGCCCGGGATCGGCTGGAGCGAAGCTGTTGCGCTTACCTGGGCCTGAACCTGCGCATCCGGCGTGGCGGTTTGGATCGTGAGCCCCGCGGCAGGTGCGTCAAGCAGCGTTGCGCCCGGGAGCCGCTCAGCCCCGGCGCCGCGCTCGAACGAGCCAACGAGCCGGCGCGTGCGAAGAACATCCGCGGCTTTCTTCTGCGCCATCTGGACACTTGCGGGCGGCTGGCTTTCCGTAGTGACTGCCTCGCCCCGCTCGGCGAGTACCCTGATCGCCGCGGCACGCACGACCGCATCGTCGTCGGGGTCCAGCGCTACCCGGCGCAACTCGGTTGTCGTCTCCGCGTCCGCCTGGGAGCGCACAATCGCGATCGCGTCGAGCCGAGCCGACCGTGGCCCTCTTCCTCGCAAGACCGTCAGAGGCGGCTCAGCCGTCACCGGCCGACCCCGGCTATCGGCTGCCCCCGAAAATCCACGCTCGCTCATACCACCCACCACCTCGAGACCATGCAATGTTGTTTGACTTCGTTGGGCTGGTCATCGCCGTCGACCACTTCGAGCGCGACCGCTTTCCATGTGGGCTTGTTGGCAAATTGTGTCTGGCACATCAGATTCTCGCCAAAGGTCTGCTTATGCGTCAGGCCCAGGTTGTGGCCGATCTCGTGGGAGCAGGTGCGGCTGCTCAGAAGCGGACCGGTGAGCCCCACACACGACCCCTTCAGACCCTTCGTCCCCGACTGCTCCCCGGGGCATGGGCCGGGCAAGGCCGACTTGCCGAGGAGGCCGTCCGACATACTCCAGCCGGCGGGAAAATATAGATTGATGGCATTGTTGTCGACAGCCCATCCCGAAAGCAGGTCATCGACTTCGTCCTCACTGGTGAGCACATCGAGCCCGTTGGCATCCGCTGTCGCAATTTGCCAATGCAACACCCATTTCACGCCCAGGCCGATCGTCCCGTAAACCTGGCGCATGCGGTGAACCGCGGTGTCGATCTCGTCAAACATCGAAGATGCGAAGGACTCGACACCAACGAAAACAACATCGACGTTGAAGCTGTTTCCGCGGCCGAGGCCAGCCCACGACTTAAGCGAGATCTGGGTCCCACTTCCGTCTGGTGCGCGTGGCAGACGACCGCGTACGTAGCCGAACACGTCGAAAACCAAGCTCACCTTGGGGCCGAGCCCGGCGCTCTTCAGGGCATCCTTCAGCGACCACATCGCCATCCCTCCCCGGGTGTCGGACAATCTTTTCCATTTTGGCTCCCAACAACCTCACACAATACATCCATCCAGGGATTCCGGCGCAATTTTTTGACTGGGTCCAGGGAATCGGGACAGGGTCGTCCCGCCTGCCCAAATGCGACCGCTATAAGCTGCAACTACGTAAGACATTGATAAATAACATGACTAAATCCCCCAGCGACTGACCGTCACCGGGAGCGGGGAGAGGATTTCGGCATATGATCGCATTGTACCGCCCCCCCAGAGCAAACGCTGAAGTCTACAATTTCGTCAACAATGGCATCAGAGTATGCGTGGTCCGCGTCGACGATGAAAGCAATGCGCTGGGGCGGTGGGACCGCTCGACGAAGAAACCCTCGCTCTTCATTGTTACTGAGCGTGTCGCTTCACGGACTCGTTCGTCGTCAAACAGGAGCGCACGTAAACGGGAGTTCGAATCTCTCAGGGCGCACCATTCTTAAAACCTACCCCGCGACGAATGGGCGAGTTTCAACAGGGGAAGTTTCAACAGGCCACGCGCCGCACGCCGCGCAAAGTTGGCTGCCGATATTTCGGAACCGAAACCCAAGTCGGAAAGATTCAAAATGCCGCGCCAGAAACCAGCAAAGAAAACCCGGCCAGTAATTGAAAAGCGAACTGCCGACGATATCGTTGCAGAAATCATCGCGTAACATTCCCGTGGAACAGTAGGCGGGCGCGCTGAGGCCGGGAACGATCAACTGCGATGACCCCACTTAGGCAGACCAGCAAAGCCCAATCATGATGCGCACAAGCTCACCGGCCCGTGCCGCCGTTGGGAAAATGCTGGCCTGCCGAGCACGATAGCGCCGGGGCTGTGCCCTTGGCGCGCTGCTGCTGTTTCTGGCGTTCACTTAATGAGAAAATCCTGCGTAAATACCCTACCGTACTGCAATTGATTGGGCAGCGGTGCATAATCGCTTGCCCAAGGTTTCATCTGCGGCGTGGTAGTCAAAAATGGAACAGAGGAATAGCTGCGGACTGGATTCTCGAGCTAAGAAACCAGCTTATAGATATTGTCCTTGGTGTCTTTGGCGACGCCTTTTATCTCGCTATTGTTGCTGTGCTCTGCCTCAGGCATATACATCTCCATTTGGACAACTGTCCCATGATTTCCTGAAGCGGAACCCTGGGCATAGAACTTCTTGCCCAAAACATGCGAAACGTAGAAGCCCGAACCGTAGACGGTGTCCCACACCGATGACATGCCGTTCGTATCAGGGGCCGTGGCTGAGGTTCCACCTTTCGCGACTCGAACCGTCGGCACCTGCGCCCAGCGTCCTTTGCATACTTCCCCATCGCTGAGAACAACCGAAAAGACCCCTGAAGTGAGGCCACCGGTAATTTTGGCGATGAGCACCGGCGAGGGGCTTTGAGCAGCCAGTTGGCCTTGCACGGGATAAAGCCGCAAGTTGCGAGAGCATCCCAACGTCACGGAAATCGCCAGCAATACAAGACAGAGTTTGGTATTCATAAGTCCTTCGGTGCAAGTAAATCGCGCGATGACTCAGAATAAAAGTATCAACCCTAATACTCCGGGAAAGTTGTCGGGCTACCGGGGAGGACAATCTCGTTTGTGCCCTGCCAGGCCTCAGGGTTCTGAGAATGGATGCTGCCACGTGGATGGAACGGCAGAATGCAGCGCCACAGAAATCGGCAAAAAGTTCCTAATTGTAACGGTCATCTTTTTGCCTCAAACTACCAGCATGCAGAAAATACCGCGCACGGTGGATGAAACTTGCCGAGTTGGCCGCGAACGAACAAGACCCCCCAAAAACTGCTTGAACTTGTAAACGAAATAAACGCGTTGCTGGACAAGAAACAAAAGCGGCTAACCAACGCCGCCCGTACCTCTCCGGAAACCGAACCGCAGAAACCTCCTAACAGTTCACTGGAATAGTGCCACGCTGTCACCGTGGCCAGAATGTTGGGGCTGTCCTGTGCGGCGGCCGTCTCGGAGACGATTGCGTAGCGCCGGAACATCGAATCTGTCTTATGACCAGACACCTGCATCGCCGTGACTTGCGCCACTCCCGCCGCGATCATGTTCCGGCAGGCGCTTCTCCGGAGATCGTGAAAGAGCCTGCGAATCCCCGCCTTAGTGCGGGCCGTCGCCCATGACTTTCTAAACTCGCTTATCGGTTCACCCTTGCGGTGGACATACCCATCGCTGACTCATTGGTGGGTATCGTAATTAGCCCAGACTTTCCAGCCGAACACCGGCACGAGTTGGGACAATATGCTGATGCGCATCCAATCGATATCGGAGAACTCCGCTGGAAGAACGGCACTCCCGAGATAGTACCTTCGCCGCTTGCCTGCGTTCGGTCAACTGCGCTCGCCGCCTCTGTTCCATAAACCCAGCCAGAGCACCCTCCCTAAACTACTGCTTCTAAACTACGCCTACATTCCCGTTCGTCCGTTCCACAGATAAGTGTTTCTTGTATATCAGCGCTGGCGCCTCGGCCTCAGTTGCCGCTCTCGGCTCGGCGTCGGAAAAGCAACGAGCGAAGGTTATTTTTTCGCGGTCCGTGCCTATCGGGTGGATACTTGCCTAGATGAATCACCGCAATTTTCACGGTTACAGATAGGGCTTAGATAGCATTCATAGACTGCTGTGCGCATCCCTTGTTGTCGGTAGGCCGACGGCCTGAACCGCGTGATCGCGCGGTTTTCGAACAATACCCGACCTCTCCCCGCCAAAAAGTATGGTGACCTCGAGTGCTTGATCTCACGGAGGGTCCTTTCCATGAAAAAGATGATTCACCTGCTGCTGCTAACGCTGCTGTTGCTAGGCGCAATGTCGACGTCGTCTCTGGCCGACGGCGGATCTCCACCACCGATGTGCTCGCCCGGCAATTGTCCTGGGAAATAACCTACCGGCGATGCCGGTAGGAACCGTCTGATTGCCCTTGTGGGCTGACCGGTTTGCGAGTAGCCTGCCCGTGCGGCCCATGAGATTTACCCACTTGATATTGTTAGTCCTGTGGCTTGTCCCGGTCACCCTCCAGGCGGCCATTGCATTTGTCATGCTGCGGCGCGGCCTGACCAAATTGCTTCCCATTTTCTTTTCCTATACCGTTTTCATCGTTGCCCGTGAGTTCATTCTCCAGCTGTTGCCATACACCGGAAACTTGTACTCCGCAATCTTCTGGTGGGGAGATGCAGCTGCAATCTTGTTGAGCCTCGGAGTAATTCTTGAAGTTCTTTCGCATTTGTTTCGACCGTATCAATTCCTGCAATTTGTCTTCAAGCTAGTCTGGATTGCAGCATTCGTTGCTGCCGCCTTCGCGCTCTCACTTCTCCGTGAGGGCCCGCGGGGGGCCGACCGGTTGCTGGAGTCGATCCTCCTTATGGAGCGATCAGCGCGCGTGTTGCAGGTAGGCTTGTTGATCGTACTGATTTTCTTCATGTCCCGCCTCGGCTTGGCCTGGCATCACTATTCACTAGGAATCGCGGCCGGATTCGGAGCGTACTCGGCGCTGGATCTCATTCTGCTCGAGCTTCGCGCTCATCTGCATCTGGTAACAGACACAGTCTTTGTGCTACTGACGCCCGCGGCATATAATCTCGGCGTTTTGATCTGGGCCATTTACTTCTTGCGACCCGGGGCCGTGCAAGTGGTGGATCGTTTGCCCGATACCGACTTGACGATCTGGCATGACACTCTGAGTGAGTACGTGAAGCAATGGTATCGACGTTAATCATAGTGATCGCCGCTGTTTTGTCCCTGTTTTTGGTTTGGAAGATTCTTCGTCCCGGACTGCCCGAGGTTCGCAGCCTGGACGACTGGGAATGCAAGAAGCATGAGGTCGATCTCGCCGCCTTGAGGATTCTTCTCGAACCGTCGGAGGAAAAATTTCTCCGCGAATCGCTTTCACCGGTTCAGTTCCGGCGATTCCAGAGAGCGCGTTGCCGACTGGCGCTGCATATCCTGGAACTGGTGGGAAACAACGCTGCCATGCTGATCAAACTGGGGCATCTGGCCCGGGTGGGGGCGAATCCGGCGCTGGCCAAGGAGGCAGACGAGTTGATCAGTCGCGCCCTCCAACTTCGTGTAGAGTTGCTCTTCGTTCAGGTTTATCTGTGGCCAAAATGGCTTTTTCCTGGGTGGATGCTGTCGGTTCCGGCGCTCGAAATGCCTTATGAGGAATTGCTGGTTTACCTCAGCCGGGTCCGGCAACAACGGCAGTCGGAGGTTCAGGACGCCATGGCGCGCTGAGGGACCCTATGTTCGACGTCCTCGGCATTACGGCTTCTTTTGCCTTCTCGCCTGTCTCAAGCTCTTCCCCAGGATGCCGGCAGGTCCTCGTCGGGCTCGAGGACCCGGTTTACTCGTCCCGAGCCTTTCAACAGCAGATTCCGCACTTCCGCGGTCGGCACCCGGGATTTCTGCATGGCGCGGACGAGGCTGCCGACACTGGGTTCTCTGTGACTGGCCGGGAGAGTTCGGACGAAGGCTTCGTTTTGATTTGGCCAACGAGCAGCGGATATGACTCCACCGCGGTCGTTCTTTGTTTGATCTGGTCAACAAGTTTAGGGTGGTTGGATTTGCCCAAGCGCTTCTCCCGTTTCTGATGCGGGCGCAGAGGTTCCTTGGGCGCGAATTTTGTTGTTTGCCAGAACATCACTTGGCGGCGCATTTGGGCCGAGGGGAGTTTTGGCGAAAACCGGATTGGGCGTAACCTGTCCGAGCGCTTCACCGGTTTGCGAAGCTGGTGCGTTTCGCGGAGTGGTGGCGGATCCTAATGATCGCCCTTGTATTAGCGCGGGGTCAGGCGTCGACGGCCCGAGTTAGTGATCAGTGGTCATCGTGATCATGATGGTCGCGATCATGATCATGGTCTCGCCGGTGGCCATTGTCGTGATCCTCATGGTCCCAATGTCCCTCGTGCATTTGCCAGCCTTCGCGATAGTGGTCGTAATGCGGATGACTCCAGTATGCCCCTTCATACGGAGGGCGGTCCCAGCGTCCCCGGACCCACCTGTAATGGTGACCAACTGGTTCCCAATATCCATCCACCCAGACGAAGTCTGGACCTGGAGTTGGTCCATACTCCTCATAGCGAATCGGCGGTGGCGGGGTCCCGATGTACACCGAAATCTGTGCTGAACTCGGCGCGACAATAGCGGTTGTTAGCAGTGCGCCATACATCCAATTCAGTCTCATTTTATATCTCCCTTTAGAAGTTGGGCGATTTGCGTTTTTCCAGCATGGGAGCACCATTATTCTGTATCAATCAGTCGCGGAAAAGTTACCGGAGTCATTGACCTAAATCGCCGCCGGCCCAAACCGATCCCTTTAAGCGCACCTGGATTTCAGCGGGACGGCTTCAATCAGGGAGGCAAAAGCGACGGGAAGGAAGAGCGCCCCTTACCCATGGAGGAGTGTTACGACGAATCGAGCGGAAATCATCGCCTCATCGTGGAGGCCATTCCCCGCATCACTGCATGTTGGATCACCGCAAGGGATGTTGAGGCGTCCACGCGATTGGACCCGGACCCACTGATATCCCATGTCCGGAGCCTGGACATCGGGATTGCTGCAAACGCCTTTTTTTCAATCGCTTCCATTGAATCGGAACGAGGCCATGGACTGGATCTGCTAATTCCGCCTTAGCTCCTTAAGATTTCCTAGGTGGTCAAATCCTCACAGTTCAGCAGGCGAGCTGTTTCTCAAGGGGTTGCAGCACTTTAGAATGTGCAACAGCATGAATGGCAGCGACCTTCGAATTTCCAACTGCAACTACGTCGTTGTACCGGGCTGGCGGGTTTGGTCTGGCGTGGAGAGCTGAATTGCTCTACGAGCCAGAAGGTCGGGAGTTCGAATCTCTGAGGGCGCACCACTCTTCCCCGAGATGACGGAAGCTTTTCCTTTTCCTCTTCCTCTTGCTCCGCAATCTGCGCACTCGACCTTCTCGTAGAAGGTCAACGCCCAAGACGATCAAGTTCGGCTCTCTTGGTGTTTCCTGACCGCATCGTCACGTCGGCGCCGTATTGGACGACTGTATCGGCGGCGAGCATGTCTGCATCCCGACCGAACGTTAGTCGGATGCGCGGCTTTGGAGTCGTATTCTTCGGAGGCAAGGATTGCCCTTGCACAAGACCGCTGGTGGCTTTCTTCGCCGCCTGACCAGGGAGATTGGCAGCGCCTTTTTGGTAACGGATAATAATGTCTTCGGCGACGCTATCGCCTTCGCTGCCTACAGACGCTTGGCGAGAGTTTCGCGTTATAACCGGCTGCTGAGCCGAGGCCAAGACCTTTGCCGTTGACCTTGCGGTCTGGGAGGAATTTCGTTGTTCTGACATCTCGGAGGACAGCGACGCACGGCCGGGAAGAGCTGAGAGGCGATGGATCGACAAACCAATCATCATGCAGAAGACCATAGCTATTGTGAGCGTCTCGACCGTCCTCCAGAACATTGGCCCCCTAAATGAAATAGTCGTTATGTGTGGAACTGTAGGTTCAACGGGAGGCACCAGCCTAATAGAGGGAGTTCGTTTCTGGACAATGGCTCCAGCCGCGACAAGACTCGTGCGATCTGCGCCCATGGGCTGGACCGAGCGCTGACGATTATTGTGTACCTGTAGCGTGTATGCGGCGGACAGGAGGCGCTGGAAGCTTTCCGCGTTCAAAACCGGCTTGTCTTTCTCGGTTTCTTGGTTCACGTCTCGACCTGTGTCCCGCGTTTACTAGGACAAGCTGATAACAGGACCGCGACACCGGCAGTGTCGATCAGATTCTTTGCTGGCTGTGCAGTCCGCAAAGCGCCACGGCGCGGGAGGTCTTCCTCCTGCTATTATGCCCCATTTTAGTTCACTTCGCCTGCTTTCTGGACAGCCTCGCTTCAGAAATAAGCGGTGCCCTAAGTCCAAGTGGTTGAAATTCGTGGGGCAACGGCTACAAACCAGAAGGTCGGGAGTTCGAATCTCTCAGGGCGCACCATCATCATTCCGCCTTCGCAAAAAGCGCGAAAGATGGGGCATCCGGGATCGCTTGCAAGCTTCAGCCTTTTCCAGTTCTTTACGTCAGCCAACCTTTCAGCTAGACTCCTGCCGCATCAATTCACGGAGGTGAATCGTTATGAAACAAAGCATTCGATTCGCAGTTGCGGCACTTGTCTCTCCTTGATGTCGGTCGCCTCGGCAGTCGCACAAGACCAATACACCGAGGGAGGAGTCACCCGCGTCACCTTGGTCCAGATATTGCCCGGACATTTCAACGCGTTCATGGATGACCTGAAAACTAACATCAAACCGATCTGGGAGGCGCAAAAGAAAGCGGGGCTGATTGAAAGCTATGGCCTCTTCCTGAACACAACGAAAGCCAACCCAGATGACTGGGATATTGGTTTCAGTCTCAGCTACAAGAACTTCGCAGCCCTCGACGGCCTAGCACAAAAGGTTCTTGATCTCCGTATGAAACAGTACGGCGACAAGAGTAAGGAGCAGCAGGTGATTGACAAGCGTGTACAAAACGTTCGAGTAGTCGCTAGTATCTTGACTCGCGAAATCACGCTGAAGTAGCTGAACCGGCGACGCGCCGGCGTTTCTGTTCTCGAAGAAACACCGCACGACCGGTTGGGAAATCAATCGTGCCTGGCCGCACTCTTGCGCCCCAGCCCGTTCTCGGTCTCCTGCCGAGCCGACCATCGATATGCATAAAGTAGGCTGATACTACCAGCATCAGACGTCCGACAGCGCTGGCCGATCCCAACACTACGACGTTTCGCGTCGAAGGACGGCGTGGTAGCTTGGTGAGGTTGTGCAACTTGAAGGAACGGCCTGGAGATAGTTGTATGAGAAAAGTAAAATCCGGTAATCGCGGTTCAGGCATGAAAGGCAGCGCGGCACCGAAGGGCATCGACGAATACCTCGCAGGCGTCCCGGAACCTGCCCGCAGCACCTTGAACAGGGTCCGCGCGACGATTCGGTCCGTGGCGCCACCGGAGGCCACGGAGGCCATCAGCTATGGGATGCCCACCTTCAAGTACAAAGGATCGCTGGTGGCGTTCGGCGCGTTCTCGAACCATTGCAGTTTGTTCCCTATGAATTCGTCTCTGATAAAGACGTTCAAGAACGAACTCAAGGACTTCCAGACAGCCAAAGGTACTATCCGCTTCCCTATGGACAAGCCCCTGTCGGCCGCTCTTTTGAAAAAGCTGGTGAAGGCGCGGGTCGCGGACAACGAGCGCAAAGAAAATGAACGCAGGAAAAAGCACTGATCGAACTACCTGACGCTTCCTGCTTTGTCGGCCAGTTGTTCCCTCCTTAAGATCGCGCTCTTAGAAGGCTTTCCATTCGTACCAAAACCCGCAGGCGCGTTGACTTGCCCCTGCTGTCCGCCTAAGATGGCGGCTCCACAGCTGCTTCTAAGTTCATGATTGGCCAGACCATCTCGCACTACCGGATCATCGAAAAGCTGGGCGGCGGCGGGATGGGTGTCGTATATAAGGCCGAAGACACCCGGCTGCGCCGCTTTGTCGCCCTCAAGTTTCCTGCCCGATGAGGTCGCGAGAGACCCTCAGTCCCTGGCCCGTTTTCAACGCGAAGCCCAGGCTGCATCGGCATTGAATCACTCCAACATTTGCACGATTTATGACATTGGCGAG
>Ga0070706_100005452_pt1 | contig 12119 bp, 9 predicted proteins | sample KBSK5501metaG_FD_65476 | JGI IMG/M metagenome (GOLD analysis project Ga0070706, IMG submission 65476) | Corn, switchgrass and miscanthus rhizosphere microbial communities from Kellogg Biological Station, Michigan, USA - KBS K5-50-1 metaG | ecosystem: Host-associated > Plants > Roots >...
CCATCTCGACCCGCGGCGCCATCTGATCGCGTTCGTCAGTGTCGCGTTGCTGCACGTGCTCGTGATCTGGGCGCTGCTCAGCGGGCTCGCGAAGAAGACGGTGGAGGTCGTCTACACGCCGGTCGAGACCAAGGTGATCGCGGAGGCCCGCAAGCGGCCGCCCGAGGTCCCCGCGCCGCCCCCGCCCAAGCTCGAAGCGCCGCCGCTGCCGTTCATCCCGCCGCCCGAGATTCAGATCGAGACCGCGCCGCCGCCGGAACCGGTGATCGCCGCGGCAACGACCACGCCGCCTCCGGCGGCCGCGGCACCGGCGTCCGCGGCGCCGGCTGCGCCCGCGGCACCACCGGCGCCGCCGCCTGCGGTTCCGGCCGGCATTGCATGCTCGAAGATCGTCAACCCGCAGGCGCCGCTGGTGGCGGGCAGCACCGGCGTCAGCGGCGCCAGCGTCGAGTACCGCGCGGTGGTGCGCGCCGGCCTGCTGGCGAGCTTCGAGATCACGAGGCTGCAGCTGCGCGGCGGCAACGACGCGAAGGTGCGCGAGGCGCTGCAGGCGAGCGTCGAGGCCGCGGTGCGCCAGTACGTCTGCGCGAATGACGTGCCGTTTCGCCAGGAGATCGATTTCCGGTTCACTGAGTAGATCATCGGCGGGCCGCGCCGCTGCGGCGCTGTCGGGCGACGGCGTTCGACCCTGCGGGAGGCGGGGTCGAGTCGAATACCAATTGACCTTCTGGTATCACTGGTACTAAACTGGTCCTATGGCGACTGACGTGGTCGATTTTCTGTTGGGCGTGGACGGCGGCGGCACCGGCACGCGGGTGCTGCTGGCTCGGCGCGACGGCGTCGTGATCGGCCGCGGCACGGCCGGGCCGTCGGGGCTCGCGCGCGGCATCGCGTCGGCCTGGGACCAGATCGGCCGCGCCGCCGCGCTCGCATTCGCCGACGCCGGCCTGCCGGGCGCGCCGCCATGGAGCGCGTGCGCGCTCGGTGCCGGGCTCGCCGGCGTGAATCACCGGCCGTGGGCGGTCGCGTTCGTCCATGCGAACCCGGGGCTGGCGCGGCTCGAGCTCGAGACCGACGCGTTCACGATGCTGCTCGGCGCGCACGCCGGTGGGCACGGCGCGATCGTCGCGTCGGGCACCGGCAGCGTCGGCGAGGTCTGGCATTCCGATGGGCGGCGTGCGAGCGTCGGCGGTTGGGGATTTCCGATCGGTGACGAAGGCAGCGGCGCATGGCTGGGCTTTCGCGCGATGCAGCATGCGCAGCACGCGCTCGATGGCCGCGCCGATGCGAACGCGCTGGCGCGCGCCGTCTGGTCGCGCTGCGGCGGCGATCGGGATGCGCTGCTCGGCTGGTGCGCGCAGGCGAACCAGTTCGAATACGCGCAGCTCGCGCCGCTGGTCTTCGATGCCGAGGCGGCCAGCGACGCGGTTGCGCACGCGCTGCTCGACGCGGCCGCGCAGGCGATCGAATCGATGGCGACTGCGCTCGACCCCGACGGCCGTGTGCCGCTCGCGATCTCGGGCAGCGTGGGCGAGCGGCTCGCGCCGCGCCTGGCTCCCGCGCTACGGGAGCGCCTGGTCGCTGTCGCGGCCGGTGCCGATGTCGGCGCGCTGACCCTGATCCGGCAGGCTTTGCAGGCATCGCCGTGAAGAAGAAGCCGCTGCTGGACTTCCGCCCCGACACGCGCGACAGCTCGCCGCTGTACCTGCAGCTCGCGCGCAAGCTCGGCCAGGCGATCCGCGACGGCCGCTACCAGGCCGACGAGGCGCTGCCGTCCGAGCGTGTGCTGTCCGAATCGTTGAACCTGTCGCGCGTGACGGCACGCAAGGCGATCGATCAGCTCGTCGAGCAGGGTCTGATCGTGCGCCGCCGCGGTTCGGGCAACTACATCGCGCCGCGCCTCGAGCAGCCGCTGTCGCGGCTGACGAGCTTCTCGGAGGAGCTGCAGCAGCGCGGCCACACGCCCTCGTCGCGCTGGCTCAAGCGCAGCCTGACGGCCGCGGCGGCCGACGAGCAGTTGACCCTGGGCCTGTCGCCCGGCGCGCGGGTCGCGCGGCTGGAACGGCTGCGGCTGGCCGACGACGTCGTGATGGCCTACGAGGTCAGCGTGCTGCCCGAAGCGGTGCTGCCGCGGCCCGAGGCGGTGAACGGCTCGCTGTACGAATACCTGAGCGGCACGCAGCGCTCGCCGGTGCGCGCGCTGCAGCACATCCGTGCCCTGAACGCGCCGCAGCGTCTGGCCGAACAGCTCGGCGTGCCGCTGGGCCAGGCGGTGCTCTACATCACACGCATCGGCTACCTCGAATCGGGCCAGGCGGTCGAGCTGACCCACTCCTATTGCCGCAGCGACTACTACGACTTCGTCGCCGAGATGAGGCGCGATCAATGAACACACCCCAACGGCTGCAAGGCCGCATCCTGACTCCCAACGGATTCGTCGACGGCACCCTCGTCTTCGATGCCGGCGGCCGCATCGACACGATCGTCGGCACGCCGGTGCCGCTGCAGGCGGCGCGCGATACCCGAAGCGCGCTGATCCTGCCCGGCTTCATCGACCTGCACGTGCACGGCGGCGGCGGGCACGACGTGATGGAAGGCGGCGAAGCCGCATCGCGCATCGCCGAGCTGCACGTGCGCCACGGCACGACGGCGCTGCTCGCGACGACCATGACCGCGCCGATGAGCGACCTCGAAGCCGCGTTCTCGGCGCTGGCGCCCGTGCTCGCGGCGCCACGCGCGAAGAGCGCCGCACGCATCCTCGGCGTGCACCTCGAGGGCCCGTACATCAACCCCGGCAAGCTCGGCGCGCAGCCCGACTACGCGCGGCCCCTGAGCGGTGACGAGATCCGCCGGCTCGACGCGATGGCGCCGATCCGCCTGATCACGCTCGCGCCCGAGGTCGACGGCAACATGGACGTGATCGAATCGCTGGTCGCCGCCGGCTACTGCGTGCAGATCGGGCACTCGCTCGCGAGCTACGAGCAGAGCGTGGACGCGCTCGCCCGCGGCGCACGCGGCTTCACGCACCTGTTCAACGCGATGAGCGGCATGCACCACCGCGAGCCCGGTGTCGTCGGCGCGGCGCTGGCGCATGCGCAGTATTCCGAGCTGATCCCCGACCTGCTGCACGTGCATCCGGGCGCGATCAAGGTGGCGCTGCGCGCGATTCCGCACCTGTACTGCGTGACCGACTCGACTGCCGCGGCCGGCATGCCCGACGGCGAGTACCGGTTGGGCCGGCAGACGGTGACCAAGTGCCTGGGCGGCGTGCGCCTGGCCGATGGCACGCTGGCCGGCTCGACGCTGACGATGGACGAAGGCCTGCGCAATCTCGTCGACAAGCTCGGCCTCGATCTCGCCGACGCGTCGCGCCGCACCGCGACGTTCGCGGCCGACCATCTCGGCCTCGCCGACCGGGGCCGCCTGCAGCGCGGCGCGTGGGGCGACGCGGTCGTGCTCGATCGCGACTTGCAGATCACCGACGTGATCGTCGAAGGGGTCGCGGCATGACCATCACGACATCGAAGATGCGCGACGAGGCGCTCGAAGCGCCCGCGGCCGTCGCGCGCCAGCTCGCGCACGACGAGGCCGCGTACCGCCGCTTCGGCGCGCAGCTGCGCGAGCACGCGCCGAGCGCGCTCCTGACCGTCGCGCGCGGCAGCTCGGACCACGCCGCGCACTTCATGGCCTACCTGATCATGGCGCGGCTCGGGCGGCTCGTGACCTCGCTGCCGATGTCGCTGATCACGCTGTACCAGTCGAAGATCGACTGCGACGGGCTGGTCTCGCTCGCGTTCTCGCAGTCGGGGCAGAGCCCGGACCTGGTCGCGCCGACACGCTTCTTCGGCGCCGGCGGCGCACGCACCGCGGCCTTCGTCAACGATGCGGCATCGCCGCTCGCGCAGGCCGCGCAGTGGGTGTTCCCGCTGCACGCGGGCGCCGAGGCGAGCGTCGCCGCGACCAAGAGCTTCATCGCGCAACTGGTCGCCGGTGCGCGGCTGGTCGCCGCCTGGCAGGACGACGCTGCGCTGGGCTCGGCGATCGCCACGCTGCCCGGCGTGCTCGAGCGCGCCGCGCGGCAGGACTGGTCGGCCGCGCTGCCGGTACTGGCCGAGGCTGATCGCCTGTTCGTGATCGGCCGCGGCACCGGCCTCGCGATCGCGCAGGAGGCGGCGCTGAAGTTCAAGGAAACCTGCGCGATCCAGGCCGAGGCGTTCTCCGGCGCCGAGGTCAGGCACGGGCCGATGGCGCTGGTCGACGAAGGCTATCCGCTGCTGGTGTTCGCGCCGCGCGGGCCGGCGCAGCCCGGGCTGCTCGCGTTGGCCGACGAGATGCGCGGCCGCGGCGCGCGCGTGCTGCTGGCGGCGCCGGCCGGCACGCCGGGCAGCGAGCTCGCGATCGTCGACAGCGCGGCGGACAGCGATTCGATCGAGCTCGACCCGATTGCCGCGATCCAGAGTTTTTATCCGATGGTCGAGGCACTCGCGCGCACGCGCGGCTTCGATCCGGACAAGCCGCGGCATCTGGCCAAGGTGACGCGGACGAATTGACGGACGAATTGACGGACGAACCGACGCGATGACGACGAACGCCATGATCCAGCCCGGCCGCCTCGTGATGGTGAACGTCGAGGGCACGGCGCTCTCCGACGCGCAGGCCGCGTTCCTGCGCGAGCAGCACATCCGCGCGGTCTGCCTGTTCCGCCACAACCTCGGCAGCGAAGCCGAAGTGCGGCAGCTCACGCACGACCTGCGCGAGACGCTGGGCGAAGGCGCATTGATCGCGATCGACCAGGAGGGCGGCTCGGTCGTGCGCGCGACCTTCCTGCCGCAGCCGCCGGCCGCGATGGCGCTCGGTGCGAGCGGCGATGCGGCGCTCGCCGAAAGCGTCGGCGAGGCGGTGGGCCGCGGCATCCGCAGCCTCGGCTTCAACTGGAATTTCGCGCCGGTGCTGGACGTCAACAACAACCCGGCGAACCCGGTGATCGCCGAGCGCAGCTTCTCGGAGGATCCGCACGAGGTCGCGCGCCTGGCCGGCGCGTGGATGCGCGGCGCGCTGCGCGCCGGCGTGGCGTGCTGCGTCAAGCACTTTCCGGGGCATGGCGACACGCACGTCGATTCGCACCTCGACCTGCCGATCGTCGACAAGCCGCTCGCCGCATTGCGTGCGCTCGAGCTGGTGCCGTTCGATCTGCTGTCGCGCGCCGCGCCGGCCGTCATGACCGCGCACATCGTCTACCCGCAGCTCGATGCCCAGCACCCGGCGACGCTGTCGCGCAAGATCCTCGGCGAGCTGCTGCGGCGCGACTGGGGCTACGACGGCGTCGTGATCACCGATTCGCTCGTGATGCGTGCGATCCACGAGCGCTACGGCCACGACCGTGCCGCGGTGCTCGCGCTGCAGGCCGGCGCCGACATGGTGATGGCGCTGGGCTCGCAGGCCGAACAGCTCGCCGCCGTGCAGGCGATCGCCGCGGCGCGCGAACACTACGCGTTGACCGAGGCACAACTGCGCGCCGCGAACGCGCGGCTCGATGCACTTGCGCAGCGCTATCCGGCGCAGGCCGCCGACTACCCTTCAGCGCAGCGCGATGCCGACGATGCGCTGATGCGTGCGGCGTGGGCGCGTGGTCTCACGGGCATCGGCGAGGGTCTGCGTGCCCCACGGCGCGACGAGCCGCTGCGCGTCTACACGCAGCGCACCGTGGCGAGCGACGGCGTCTCCGAAGCCGGGCCGTCGGCGGTGCAGGTGGCGTCGTTGTTCGCGGGCTTCTCCGATGTCGAGATCGTGCAGCTCGGCGATCTGCGTTCGCTCGCGTGGGACGCGGTGCCGCGCGACGGTCGCCGCACCGTGCTCGTCTCGAATCATCGCGACCGCTACGACGCAGCGAGCCGCCGCTGGCGACCCGACCTGCACCTCGCGTTGTGGAACCCGTTCCAGGTGCTCGACATCGCGGCACCCGCGGTCGTGACCTGGGGCTATGCCGACGGCGCGCTGGCTGCGCTGCGCGACTGGCTCGAGGGCCGCGGCGCGCTGCCGGGGCGCTCGCCGGTGCAGCTGGCCGCGGCCTGAGACGAGGCGAGTCTTCGATGACCACCGACTCGATCGACCGCAACCGCGCTGCTGGACCGACCGTCGACAAGAACGTCGACACGGACGCGACGGCACCAACCGCGTCGCCCAAGCGCTCGCCGATGACCTGGGTGCCGACGCTGTACCTGGCCGAGGGCCTGCCGTTCTACGCGGTCGCGCTGATCGCCGGGCTGATGTACAAGAGCCTGGGCGTGCCGAACGACCAGATCGCGCGCTGGACCGGCCTCGTCGGCCTCGCGTGGGTGTTCAAGCCGCTGTGGAGCCCGTTCCTCGAGGCAGCGGGCAGCAAGAAGACGCTGGTCGTCGCGTTCCAGTTCGCGAGCGCGACGGGGCTCGGACTGGTTGCGCTGTCGCTGCAGCTGCCGGCGTACTTCGCGGCGAGCGTCGCGGTGCTCGCGCTGGTTGCGTTCTCGGCCGCGACGCATGACATCGCGGCCGACGGCCTGTACATCGCGAGCCTCAGCGCGAAGCAGCAGGCGGCCTATGCCGGCTGGCAGGGCGCGTTCTTCAACGCGGCGAAGTTCCTGTCGCTCGGCGGGCTGGTGATCCTCGCCGGTTATTTCGAGAAGCACATGCCGATCGCGCAGGCGTGGACGCTGATCTTCCTGATGCTGGCCGCGCTGATGGCGGCGCTCGCGCTGTATCACCTGTGGTCGCTGCCGCGCGTGCGCAGCACGGTGGCGCACGGCGCCGGCGCGGCCGGCATCGCCGCGACGCTGTGGGACGTGCTCGTCGACTTCTTCAGCAAGCCCGGCATCTGGCTGGCGATCCTGTTCATCATTCTGTTTCGTGCCGGCGAAGGGCAGATCCAGACCATCGGCCCGCTGTTCCTGCGCGAGGCACGCGCGGCCGGCGGGCTCGGCCTGACGACCGACGAAGTCGGCTGGGTCTACGGCACCGCGGGCACGGTGGCGTTCCTGGTGGGCAGCGTCTGCGGCGGCTACTTCACGTCGTGGCTGGGTCTGCGGCGCGCGATGCTCGCGCTGATCCTGGCGGTCAATCTACCGAACCTCGTCTTCTACTTCCTCGCCACCGCGCTGCCGAGCGGCCTCGCGGTGATCGCGACGGCGCTGAGCCTGGAGATGTTCGGCTACGGCTTCGGTTTCGTCGGCGTGATCCTGTTCATCATGCAGGTGGTCGCGCCGGGCAGGTACCAGACCGCGCACTACGCGCTCGGCACCGGCGTGATGCAGCTCGGCTTCGTGTTCTTCAAGATGATCAGCGGCGACATCCAGCTCGCGCTCGGCTATCAGCGCTTCTTCCTGTGGGTGCTGGTGTCGGCGATTCCGGTTCTGGTGCTGGCGCGCTTCGTGCCGCTCGGCAAGGAACGCGCCGCCGAGGCCGCAGTGCCGGCGCACGCTGCCGAAGCCTGACGATGGGCCGGTTGCGCGCCATCGTCGGTCCGGTGCTCGTGTGCCTGCTCGCCGCTTCGTGTGCCGCGACGGCGCCGCTCGCGGATCGCGGCGCGTTGCCGCTGTTCTTCGACGACTTCAGCGCGGCCGACCTCGCCGCGCTTCAACGCGACGGCTGGATCGTGCGCGACCAGCGAGGACACCCCGGCGTCGAGGGCGCCGCGTGGGGCCCCGGCAGCGTTGCGCTGATCGACGACCCGGCGCGTCCCGGCAACCGGCTGCTGCGGCTGAGCGCGAGCACCGACGGCAGCGCGGCCGGCACGACCCAGGCCCAGATCTGTCACGCGCGCAAATACTTCGAGGGCACCTATGCGGCACGCGTGCGCTTCTCCGATGCGCCGGTGCAGGGCCCGGACGGCGATGTGGTCGTGCAGGCCTTCTACGCGGTTGCGCCGCTGCGCTTCGATTTCGACCCGACCTACAGCGAGCTCGATTGGGAGTACCTGCCCAACGGCGGCTGGGACGATGCGCGCACGCGGCTGTACGGCGTGAGCTGGCAGACCGTGCGCATCGAGCCGTGGTCGGCGCACAACCAGCCGCATCAGGAGTTCCGTTCGATGGACGGCTGGCATGTGCTCGTGATGCAGGTGTCCGGTGGCAAGACACGCTGGTTCATCGACGGCGAATTGCGCGCCGAACACGGCGGTCGCAACTACCCGGCCGTGCCGATGGCGCTGAACTTCAGCCTCTGGTTCGCGCCGGTCGGGCTGCTGCCCGGCGTGAAGGCGCGGCGCGTCTACCAAGAAGACGTCGACTGGGTATTGCATGTGCGCGATCGCGTGCTGGCGCCGGCGCAAATCGAGACCGCGGTGGCCGAACTGCGGCGTGCGGGCACGCCGCACATCGACAGCGTGCCGGCCGCTGAGCCGCCGCTTGCGAGCCCATGCGACTTTTGAGCCGACCGCAATGAGCACGCCAGTCGCTCGCTATGCCTCGGTCGACGCGCTGCGCGGCCTGACGGTGGCCGCGATGCTGCTCGTCAACGACGCCGGCGACTGGGGCCACGTCTACGCGCCGCTCGAGCACGCGGCGTGGAACGGCTGCACGTTCGCCGACCTGATCTTTCCGGTGTTCCTGTTCATCGTCGGCGTGTCCATCACGCTCGGGCTCGGGGCGCGCACGACGACGCAGGCCGTGCTGGTGCGCGCGTTGCGCCTCGTCGCGCTCGGCCTGGTGCTGCATGTCGTGGCGCATCTCGCGATGGGGACGGCGAGCTTTCGCGTCATGGGTGTGCTGCAGCGAATCGGCTTTTGTTATGCCGCCGCGGCGCTGCTCGCGTTGCACACGTCGCCGCGAACGCAGTGGGCCGTGTTCGGTGCGATCCTGATCGGCTACGCGCTGTTGCTGTTCGCCGCGCCGATGACGAAGGACGCGAACCTCGCGAGCCGGCTCGACACGCTGCTGCTCGGCCGCCATGCCTACGAGTTCGATACGGGCAGCGGCCGCGGCCACGACCCCGAAGGAATCCTGAGCACCGTGCCGGCCCTCGCGACGACCCTGCTCGGCGTGCGCTGCGGCGCCTGGCTGCAACGCGGTGCACGGCGCACCATGATTGCCGCCAGCCTCGCGGCGCTCGCGCTCGGCGCGCTCGCAGCCGTCGTGCAGCCGTTCAACAAGCAGCTCTGGACGCCGGCCTACGTGCTGTGGACCGGCGGCATCGCGATCGCCGTGCTGCTGCTGGCGCACGAGCTCGTCGATCGGCGTGGCGTGCCGGCGATCGGCCGCAGCCTCGGCATCAACGCGATCACCGCGTATGCGCTGGCATGGCTCGCGGTTTGCGCGCTCGAGGGCGGTGGCTGGGGCGCGCCGCTGTACCGCACCGGCTTCGGCTGGATCGTGCCGCGGTTCGGCCCCGAGGCGGCGTCGCTCGCCTATGCGCTCGCGTTCGTCGCGCTCGTCTGGGCCGCGATGGGGCGGCTCGCGCGGCGCGGCGTGCGGATCCGGATCTGACGACGCGATCGGCGTTGCCGCGAGCGCCGATCCTCAGGACTCGCTGAGCTCCGCGACCACGTCGTACGTGTCGCCGCGATAGATCGACTGCGACAGCTCGACCGCCCGCCCGTCGCGCAGATACCCCAGCCGCTCGACCAGCAGCCCGGCCGAGCCCGGCTCGGCCTGGAGCAGCTTGGCTTGCTCGGCCGACAGCAGCAGCGCACGCAGGCGCTGCAGCGCGCGCACCGGCCGGTGGCCGTGCTCGTCGAGCGCACCGTAGAGAGACGCGCCGACCGACTCGAGCGACGGCAGGCAGCTCGCGACAACGGTCGCGTACTCGATCGCCATCGGCGCATCGTCGGCGAAGCGCAGGCGGTGGAAGCGGTAGACCTGCGTGCCCGGGCTCAGCGCGAGCTTCAGCGCCTCCTCGGGCGTGACGCTGCCGGCCGCCTTCTTCAGCCAGACGCTGTGCGGGCGGCTGCCGCGCGCGCGCATGTCCTCGGAGAACGAGGTCAGCTTCGCGAAGTTCTTTTCGACCCGGCTGCAGACGAAGTTGCCCGAGCCCTGCCGGCTGACGAGCAGCCCCTCGGTGACCAGCCCCTCGATCGCGCGCCGCACGGTGATGCGCGAGACCGCGAAATCCTCGGCGAGCTGGCGCTCCGACGGCAATGCGTCGTCGGGCGCGAGCACGCGCGTCTCGATCGCCTCGCGCACCACGCGCTGGAGCTGCTGGTACAGCGGCTGGGTGTCGTCGGGGTCCAGCGGTCTTGCGAAATCCGATGCGGAGCTCATGCGTGCAGCCTCAAGGTGCACGCGGCCGGAGCCGGCGCACCCGATTGGGTGGTTCTGTCGATCAACTCGTGACAATACCAATTGAAGATGACAAGAAGACCGCTGCGCGCATGCTCCTTGCTAGTCGATTTCTCATTGGTCATGGGCATACGTCGATCGCCACGTCAGGCAAAAACGCGATTGCTTTTTTCACACATTGGTAGCATAGTGGCCTGTAGTGGTAATGTATTGGTACGCAATCGACGGTCGCGCCGATCGCGAGCGGCACAGCAGTCCATCCCACAAGAGGTTTCTCTCCTTCTCAACCCACAGAGGCAACCCATGAACGTCAAACGGACTCCCATCGCATCGGCGGTCGCGCTCGCCCTGGCGGGCGCTGGCGCGATCCTACCGGCCTACGCGCAACAGGCGCCGGCCGCACCCGCGTCGGCGGCTTCCGCGGCGGCTCCGGCTCCGGCCCCAGTAGCTGCGCCAGCGCCGGCTCCGACCCCCAAGTCGTCTCATGAGCTCGAGGCGGTCACCGTCACCGGCATCCGCGGGTCGCTGCAGCAATCGCTGACCCAGAAGCGCAACGCCGAAACCTTGGTGGAGGTGATCACGGCCGAAGACGTCGGCAAGATGCCCGACAAGAACATCGCCGATTCGCTGCAGCGCGTCCCCGGTGTCACGACGACCAGCGCCGGCTCGGCCGAAGGGTCGTTCGGCGAAAACGAGCACGTGCAGCTGCGCGGCCTGTCATCGCAGTTCACGCTGACGACGCTCAATGGGCACACGGTGTCGACCGGCGACTGGTACGGGCCGAACATGGCCGCCGGCGGTCGCAGCGTGACCTTCACCTTGCTGCCGTCGGACCTGATCGGCCGCGCGACCGTCTACAAGTCGCAGCAGGCGGACCTGATCGAGGGCGGCGCCGCCGGCTCGGTCGACATCGAGACGCGCCGCCCGTTGAGCTTCAAGGAGGCCCTGACGACCTCGATCGCTCTCGAAGGCGCCTATTCGTCGGCGGCGCGCAAGACGGATCCGGCCGTCAGCGCGCTGCTGAACTGGAAGAACAGCGACGGCACCTTCGGCATCCTGGGCCAGGTGTTTTCGCAAAGCCGGCATCTGCAGCGGGCGGGCACGGAAGGGGTGTGGTGGTCCAAGGTGAGCGACACCTATCCCGACGCCAGCCTGCGCGGCAAGGCGGTCAGCTACCTGAGCGGCGCGGTGCTGTTCGAGCAGAGCCGCAAGCGCGAGGGCGCTTACGTCGAAGCCGAGTGGAAGCCGGCGAGCAACCTGTCATTCGACCTGTCGGTGTTCAGCTCGAAGATGGAAGCGAAGAACTACAACACCAACTACATGGCCGACCTGATCAACCCGTTCGAGGGGCCGGGCTGGAACGGCAACGCGGTGACGCCGACCGGCACGCCGACCGTGACGGGCAACACCATCAGCAAGATCTACTTCGGCCCGAATGCGTTCGGCGCGAGTTCGGCAGGCGCTTACTCGGTCGTCGAAGACGTGGCCGCCCGTCCCGATGCGAGGACCGATTCGAAGTTCCTGAACCTCGACGGCAAGTGGGTGGTCAACGACAAGCTGACGCTGAGCTCCAAGGTGGGCACGACCCGCGGCACGGGCAAGACCAAGGACGTCGGCTTCGAGGTACTGAGCGGCTGGAACCAGGGGGCCGGCTACGAGCTGAGCCCCGACGGCGTGTTCATCCTGAACGTCCCGGGCGGCGACAAGTTCGTCAGAACCGGCGCAGGCGTCGGTGGCTGGGGCAGCGAGACCGAGTCCGTCGACAAGGAAACCTATGGTCAACTCGACGCGACCTACAACCTCGACTTCGCGGCCGTGCCGCGCATCAAGACCGGGGTGCGTTTCGCCAACCATCGCCGCACGCTCACGTCG
>Ga0070706_100005453_pt1 | contig 12116 bp, 15 predicted proteins | sample KBSK5501metaG_FD_65476 | JGI IMG/M metagenome (GOLD analysis project Ga0070706, IMG submission 65476) | Corn, switchgrass and miscanthus rhizosphere microbial communities from Kellogg Biological Station, Michigan, USA - KBS K5-50-1 metaG | ecosystem: Host-associated > Plants > Roots >...
GCCCCTCGGGTTCTGTGATCTATGTCGCGTCGTTCCCGCTTGCTCCATTCGCGAGCAGGGCATTTAACATTCGTTCCTCAATACCAGCGGGGGCGAAGTCATTAAATCGGTTGCACCTTACTCAAGGCCTTAGGTATGGGTCTAGGATGTTTTTCCGTCGCGCTCTCCCTTTGGGGATTAGCATGTTCGCCCTGGTGCCGGCGCTGGTACTGGCGCTTTCTGCACCCTGGGAAAGCGGGCGCCGACGCGGAGAACTGTTCGTTGTCTGGTCTGCTGATGACTCTGCCTTGAGAACGCGAATCGCGGCACTCTCCCCGACCGTCAGTCCGGATGACGCTCGGCGAGTTGCCGATACTGCATACATGACCGGAGTAGAACTGCGCCGCGAGTGGCGTGTGGTGTGGCTACCCGGCCTTCAGAACTTGCTCGTCAATATGGGAGCGAGAAAAGGCGGACTCTGTTTTCAGTGGGCAACGGAGCTACTCGTTCGATTGAGTGCGCTGAAACTGCAAAGCGTCGAGCTCCACTGGGCCGAGTCTTTGGCCAACACCGGCGGCGAGCATAATGTCATCGTAGTTACGGCCAGAGGCCAACCGTTCGAACAAGGTATTCTGCTCGACAATTGGCGTTACTCGGGACATCTCGTTTGGACACAAGTCGCCACCGACCCGGAGTATCACTGGACGGAAAACAAATCCGAACTTGCCCGCAGATTGGGAAGAGCAAGGGATGTGGCTTCGAAGCAATTACGATCCAGGATACAATCGAATTGAACTATGCGGAACTACTTGGGCTTCAAATCGAAGGAATTCGTGGAGAAGGGAGCAGAGGTTTACATCAATGGGTAGCGCGTCCAATCCTCTAGATGAAAGGCATATTGTAAGCCTGCCCTGAGGGAGCGGAGCGAGTCGAATGGGGGCGCTGGTTTCGGCGTCTCGCCGAAACGAACTTTTCTTTGTAGGATCAGTAAATGAGTAAGGAACCCAGCGCGATCCCGCTCGCTGATGTCCTACGCGCTGCAAACGAACTCGTTTCTGCCGGCCTTATCGAAGACTACGCGCTGGGCGGCGCGCTCGCTGCCATTTACTACGTCGAACCTTTTACGACTTACGATGCCGATATCATCTTTATCGCGACGGACAAAACGCTGAGTGCCGGAATTCCCACGATCTACTCGCATCTACAATCCAAAGGTTGGCGTGTCGAACGCGAGCATCTCTTGATCAAAGATTTTCCGGTCCAGTTTCTTGCCGCGTCCGGTTTGACGGAAGAAGCTGTGCGCAAAGCGAAGCCAATCGAATACGAAGGCGTGCCCGCAAAAATCTTTCGGCCGGAATACATCATCGCCATCGCTGCCAGCGTAGGCCGACACAAAGATTTGGCGCGCATCGAGCAACTGCTAAAACAGGCGAAGATCGACAAGACGCTGTTAGACGATATTTTGCGGCGGTATAAATTGAAACTGCCGAAGCTATGAAACCCGAAATGCGCCATCAACTCGCGCAGCTGTCATTCGAAGAAAAGATTCGCAAGGTCGGCGAACTGATTCGGCTTTCACGCAAGGTAAAAGCGCAGCGCGTCCGCCAAGATGTTCCAAACTATCCGCGATCCGCATTCCGAAATCCGAAATGAATTTTGCTCCATGTGCGGCCCGCATTTCATTGTCTCGCCGTAGTTGTAGTAAGGTAGAGATACCGACTGAAAGGAGAGAAAACGATGACTAAGCATAAGACCGGAACACGTGAAGAGTGGCTTGCGGCCCGGCTCAAGTTGCTCGAGGCGGAGAAAGAATTGACGCGGCGCAGTGATGAGCTGGCGCGGCGCCGGCAGGAGCTGCCCTGGGTTCGAATCGACAAGGAGTACCGCTTCGAGACCGACGAAGGAAAAGCGTCCCTCGCTGATCTCTTCAGAGGACGCTCGCAGCTGCTCGTCTACCACTTCATGTTCGGGCCCGATTACAAAGCAGGGTGTCCGTCGTGCTCGGCGATCGCGGACGGCTTCAACGGATTCGCGGTTCATCTGGCTAACCACGACGTGATGCTTTGGGCGGTGTCGCGAGCGCCGTTGGCGAAGTTGCAGGAATACAAGCGGCGAATGGGTTGGACGTTCCCGTGGGCGTCATCGGCTGACGGCAAGTTCAACTCCGACTTCAGCGCCTCGTTCACGGAGGAGGAACAGCGCAAGGGAATCGAATATAACTACGAACGCGAGGAACCTGTCGCCCCGATATCTTCGCGCTCGACATCCGACGGGGCCACTAAGTTCGCCGCCATGTGCGGTACCGACGTGAACACGTACATACGCGAGCGGCCGGGCATGAGCGCATTCGCGCTCGAGGACGGCGTCGTCTACCACACTTATTCCAGCTATGCGCGCGGACTGGACGGCCTCTGGGGCATGTACCAGTGGCTCGACCGCGCACCTAACGGACGCAACGAGACCGGCGTCTGGTGGCGCCGCCACGACGAGTATTAGGAATGACGAAGCAGGAACACGCACGAGCGGGAGCCGCGCGGGTAGGCGGTAACGCAGCTAGGGTAACTGGCACGAGCGCGGGAGAAGCGAGTGACCAATGGTTAGGATGCAAACTTCGTTGGTGTGTTATTTCCAGGCACATGAAGCGAAGCCCCATCGGTTAAGATCATCATGTCGAATGACGAAGGAATGGCCAGATCGGATAAATCAGCGCGCGATGAGGCTGCCGCGCAAGTTTGGTAGCGCGATCTTTATTCGGCGTGCGTAAAGGACGTAATGAACTGTGAGGCGTGGGCCCCACCCCTGTCGGGTACAAGATAAGGGGCCGCCAAAAGCGCAAAGCGCACTAGCAGCCCCTTTCTCAGATTTTCAGAGCCTTATTGTTTTGGCAGTGGATCCGCCCCAAAGTTTGCGTGGACCAACGTCCATTTGTCGCCCTTTTTCACAAAAACGCGGGTCGATTTGGCGCGGGCCGCTTCCGTCTTTCCGTCCTTGTCCTGGGTAAGGCCGGCATAATTGTAAGTCAGGATGGCAACATTCCCGTTGTATACCTGGACTTTGGGATTGGCCATTTCCGCCCCGATCGTCTTGCCAGAGTCTTTTCCTGCAGCCTCCGTCATCCGCGAATTCATCGCCTTGCCATCGAGACGCGTCGCGTACTGACCGTTGAACTCGGTGTAGTCATCCGACATGTCCTTCGATTGTTCGGCGACATTCGTCGGATCTTTGATTTGCGCCGCCCATTGTGCTTTTACCATTGCAATTACGGCATCGGCGGTTGCCTGGTCGGCTTGCTGAGCCGACGCGTTCATCGTGAAAGCCGAGCAACAGGCCGACACGATCAATACCAACATCAATTTTTTCATTTCTATTTTCCTCCGGGGAAACCCCCGTATGTGTTTGAGCTGACCACGCTCAATGTTTAGACCGCTGCGGACAACTGGCTATTGCCGCCGAACCGGTTGAGAAACCGGATGCTCGCTTGCTTGCGTTAGATTCCGATAGTGCGCCAACACCGGTAAGTCAATCCGTTTCGCGGACGCAGCAGTGACGAGTGACCGCGTAAAAGCTGCGCCACGCGGCCTATCGGCAGTGACCCGCCGTCGCTAAAGCTATGGCGTGGCAAGCGAGTGACGAGCAGTAAAGGCGATCAATGAATCGGGTGGAGCACCCGACTGAGGCGACGACCGAATAGCACGACGACAAGGCCTCCGCTGGCGGCGATGGCCGCGTGCATTGCCCAAAACTCAGCCGGGCGCATCTTCTCGTAGAAACCGCCGATCCAGCCGATCAGGTTGTTCGAAATGAACAGGCTCATAAAGGTCAGCCCCATCAGGGTAGCGTTCACTTTGGCCGGCGCAGCGCGAAACCAGTGCGAGAAGCGTGGGCCAGTAGTAGAGGAAAGAGATTCCCAATGCTGCGCTATAAAGAAACGGCCAGATCGGATGAACCGGCGCGTCGCCCGAAACGAAGATTGCGACCACCAGGATCAGGTTGCTAGCAGCGGAGATCCAGGCTCCGGTGCCGATCTTGGCGAGTTCGTCCGGCTCGCGACGTCGCAATGCTTGGTGCCGCCAAATCCAGAACACGACCGGCACGCCAACGATGCTGGAAAGCGAATTGAGCGCTTGGTACCAGGGGACCGGGATCCGAAAGCTGCCGACGTCGGCCGCGACATGCTGTTGAATCCAGATCGGATTCACGTTGTAGAGTTGATAGTAAGACGTTGACTGGAAGATCGTGATGATCATCACGGCGATGAGCGCGTAGACGATGCGCCGCTCGGCGGCGGTGAGGCGAGTGCCCTCGAACTTGCGCCGCTCCACCCGCGCCGGCAGATAGCGGTACCCGTAGAGATAAGTGGCAAGGCCGAGGAGCATGAAGATCGCGGCGATGCCGAAGCCGTAGTGCCAGCCATAAACCTGGGCGAGCAGACCGCAGAGCAAGGGTCCAACGACCGCTCCGATGTTGATTCCCGTGTTGAAGATGACGAAACCGCGGGTGCGCCGCGCTTCGTCCTCTGGCGGATAAAGGGCACCGACCTGCGCCGAAATATTGCCCTTCAGGAAACCCGAGCCGATGACGAGCAGCAGCAGGGCCAGGAGGAATGACTGGTTGAAAGTCATGGCGATATGACCGGCACTCATCGACAGGGCGCCGATCACGACACCGTTGCGCTGCCCGATCCAGCGATCGGCGATCATGCCGCCGAGCAGCGGCGTGAAGTAGACGAAACCAGAGTAGAGGCCGAAAATCTGCGAGGCGAGCGCCTGCGTTGACAGCGGGCCGACGAGCGATTCCACCGCAGCACGGAACCCATAAAATCCACCGATGTGCTCGACATGTCTTGGCAGCAGCAACTGATTTACCATGTAAAGGACGACCAGCGCCGTCATTCCATAGAAGGAAAATCGTTCCCATCCTTCGGTGAAGGCGAGGTAGAAAAGGCCTTTGGGGTGACCCATGAAGGTCACCTCGCCGGCGCGCGTCAACGTAGCTTCGCCCGTGGTCACCGTATCCTCCTTGCCTCCCATTTGAGCACAGCATCCTACAGACAAACGCGCGCTGTGGATAGCTACGTTGGCGTGATCCCGACTGCGCGATCGTGTTCGCGATCGAGCAGCCGCCCGATGTTGACGTGGGCGAGATTATTATCCGTCCCAATGCGCAGAGTTACCTTCGTCCCGGTTCGGCGCGGCGAAGAAGTGGCGAAGCAACGATCTGAAAATATTCACGTGAGATTCGTCCGGATGAATCGCGGGCTGGAGTGATCAAGAAAGTTGAGTGTTGGTGGTTGAGAGTTGAGAGGTGAGAGACAAAGCGCTCGGAGAAACCATTTGGCGTGATCCACTAACTCACGCCTATTTTCCTGGTTCGCCGCGATTAAAGTAGAGGAGTTGCGATATGGAGATTAAAAGGTGTGGCTCACAACCTTCCGGCAAAGGACCGGCCGAGTATTTCACCGGCACTGTCCGCATTGACCCGCTGTTCGAGGCAAACGAACCGGCACGTGTTCGTGGCGCCAGCGTCACGTTCGAGCCGGGTGCTCGCACCGCCTGGCATACACATCCACTCGGTCAGACGTTGATCGTCACGTCCGGCCTTGGTTGGGCGCAGCGTTGGGGCGGCCCGATCGAGGAGAGCCGCCCGGGTGATGTGGTCTGGATCTCGCCCAATGAAAAACATTGGCATGGCGCCGCACCAACCACGGCAATGACGCATATCGCCATTCAAGAAGCGCTCGACGGTAAGGTCGTTGACTGGATGGAAAAGGTTAGTGGCGAACAGTATCAACGGAAAAGCTGAAAGCTGAAGCTCGACCATGAGCATTAGCACGGAAGAGCGTAAAGCTTGGTTGGAGCCACGCTCCGTTCGCAGCAGGAAAGGCCTTAACGCGCGATGTCGATTTCAAAGCGATTGCCGGATGACGTCGTAGTGGTGACGTTCCCGAGGCGAGCATTCGGGATCGATGTTAAGCGAACGTCACGGGTCTTCGATTCTTGACAGGCGCATTCACCGTTCCCATTCTGTTCACGATGGAGGTCACCGGCGCATGGTGTGTATTTTTTCACCGCCCGGGTTTGAGCGGTTTGGGCTATCGATCATTGAAACACGCTTATCGCGCGCCTTCCCTTTTCCTCAGCAAGATGCGCAATGCTAGCCACAATATTCGCGATCTTACGCTTGATGAGAGACTCACCGATTTGGATTTTAGCAAGGAGCGGCTTCACGAATCAGCGCAGATATTCTATTTGAGTACGCATGGCATCTTTGCTGCGACCGGCTACAATGCCTGTCTCAATAAGGACGATTGGTATCCCTCAAAAACGGGAATTGGAAACCGGAATACGGTTGTTGCCGTTTTCGATACATGTTATCTGATTGATTCCGGACGCAATTGGCGAAATATTTGGGCACAAGCGAAGTTTGGAAACGCGCTTCGGCTCATGCTCGGATTTGATAATCTGGTCGCAATTGATCGCGGCCATGCTGTGCGAGGATTCGCGTTTGCGGATAATTTGCTAAACGGCGATACATTCGTTGATGCTTGGTTTAAAGCAGTAGCAAGCACTACTCCAAAGCCTTATAACAAAGCGATCGCAATTGGAATTGGCGATGACCCGCAAGACGCGATAAACGTTGTGACGACGGCTAGTCTTTCCAATATCCCGGGACGCCGAACGGGTTCCGCTACCTTTTTTGGGCTTAAACCCTAAATGTCGTGGAACAGCTTTCATGGGACCATGTTGAAGCGTTCGTAGAGCGTCGCACACGCCGACAACCCCCAGTTTTCTGGTGGCTTAAAAGCGGCTGGTCGGAGGAAGTAGAGCAAGGTCTAGCAAATCAGAATATCGTCTTCCGCCGTCGCCCCGAATCAGGCGTCCTTGAGATAGTAAAAGGTGAAAGGGAAGTGAATATTGAGCGACTTATTGCTACGCTTCGAGCGGAGGAGGTACGGCAGTATTCCTTTAATAATGAGGCCGGTTGTTCTGGTGTGGAGCGCATAATAGAGACTAAAGTTCCAGAGAGCTTAGACTCGAATGAATACCTGCCAGTTCTGGGCGCGGGAGGCCGCATAATTTTTTTTCAGACGGACCGTGGAGTTGGTGCCGAATTAACGATTCGGCGGCGGTTAGAGCCCGAAGAAGCCCGGTGGAGAGACCCCGCTGAGATAATATCGCGTTTTCGCTGGGAGTATCAGATTAGTCGTCCAATGCCTCGTCTTCGGGCGGGGTTTGGCTACTTTGAGCTGTCCAAGTACGAATTTCAGCGACTTATGCGTCCGGTCTTCATTTTCTCTCTGGAACAGTCGCAAGATGAGGAACGGCATTTACCAGGCTGGAGGACGACAATTGTGGAGCCAGCCACAACCTCTTCGGAGTTTACTTTACAAGAAGGAATGGGTAATTGGCTGGAGCGGACAATCGAATCGCCATGAATGACATTTATACATATGTGTGGATGGCTGTTGGTGTGTTTATCGCTGTAGTTTTTCCCGTCATATCCGGTTTCATTCGAAAGGAATTTCCCCCAACTGCGGCCACTGGATTGCCACCATGGTTGAAAAAGTATGGGGCCTTGTTCCTTTTCTGTTTGATCACCGCGTTAATCTGCCTTGCCATCTGGAAAAGTAATAATCCCAACAAAAGTCTCGAGTGGTATACAGCTCTTCTTTATGGATTCTGCTACGAATCTGCAATCGAGAAGCTCTTCTCGAAGAAAGGCGTTTGAAGGCAAACGGCAAGGCGTGCGTCTCCTGAGATGGATAAAGCTCATGCGGCGCTCTGAAGAACTTTAACGACCTTCTCGATTGTGTTCCAATTGCGCGTGGTTACTGCCAGCCCAAGCGCTTGTCGATCTTGCTGAGGTAGCTGATCGGTTTCATTTGCCGATGCGGCAGGAAACGCGAACGTAGGGCATGCGTGCGAAGACCTGGTTCAGTATTTTTATTTGCAGCGTCGTGATCGTGCTCGCCCGACAGGTCGCGAATGCCGGTGAGCATGAGTTCCGTTACAAGGCGCCGGACGCAAAGAGCGTTGAGTTAATGTGTGAGTCCAACGGCTGGAAAGGCGTCCAGATGACCAAAGGGGACGACGGCGTCTGGACCGCGAAAGTTTCGTTATCCACGGGCACATATGCCTACAAGTTTCTCGTTAACGGCACCGACTGGGTGCTGGATCCCGACAATTCCAATAAGAAAACAGTGGATGGAATCGAGAACTCCGCGATCGAGATCAAATAAATGTCGCCATACTGCCTCCGGCACTAAAACTACGGCGCACCGAGGCATGGTTACTCGCCAATAATTTTCACCAGCGCTCGTTTTCTTCGTCGGCCGTCGAATTCGCCATAGAAGATCTGTTCCCACGGCCCGAAATCCAGTTTCCCTTTGGTAATGGCCACGACCACTTCGCGACCCATAACCTGGCGTTTCAAATGGGCGTCGGCATTATCTTCGCCCGTGCGATTGTGCTGGTAGCCGCTGGTGGGCTCGTGCGGCGCCAATTTTTCCAGCCAGATCTCGTAATCGTGATGGAGCCCGCTCTCGTCGTCGTTAATGAAAACGGATGCGGTAATGTGCATGGCGTTGACCAGACAAAGGCCTTCGCGGACGCCACTTTGGCTAACGAGTTTCTCAACCTGTGGCGTGATGTTAATGAATCCGCGTCGGCCCGGAATTTCAAACCAGAGATGCTCGGTGAGCGATTTCATCTAAATATTTAACATTTCAAGCTTCACGGAAGTGATCCGTCAAAGCGTAATATCGTTAGATTATTGCAGTAGTCCGCTTCGTTCTCGCGTCAATAAATGGCATCTGTCACAGACGCCCTATAATCAGTGAGGACTGACCCCAACTTACATATGATCGTCATGAACCGGCACGCCCCATTCCTCATCGTGGTAGGTAATGTTTGGTTCAGTGCTCGCCCAGGAACAACGCAATGCGATCGAGCTCTTCTAATCCAGACGTTTCCTGCGGTGTCATATTAATCCAATCGTTTCGAGAAGAGATAAGCTCTATTCTCAAAGCCGTTCCGCTCGTAAAAATGATGCGCCTCTTTGCGATGAAAAGCTGAATCCAATTCTACCCGGGCGCAGTCTCTCCGTCTGGCATGAGCAATAATCTCGTGTAAGAGCTGCGTCCCAAGTCCGGAGCCGCGATGTTTTTCGTCGACAATCAGTTCATCGATGTGCCCGAGGTTCGCCGCTTGCCACAAATTATTCTTGATTGTTAACGAAGCGAAGCCCAACACATCTTTGCCGTCGTGCGCACAAAGATAGACTTGTGAGTCCGAATTGAGGGCGCGATCAAACACCTTTTGCAGAGCAGCCATGTCGAGCTGTTTGTTCGGCCAGAGTTGGCGCAGCAATTGGAACACAGCTTTGAAATCATTCTGTCGGCAGGGTTCAATTTTAAGGTGCGATCTCATTTCAACAAACGTCACCGCTGCGCGGACAAGCGGGAGCGCATGTTCGGCAGCGGCTGGTAAAATCTTAGCGCTTCGATGTCACTGCCGAGCTCGCGCAGCGCGTAAAAATCTTTCGCGGCGCCCGCGCCGGGATCGCGCACGAGGTAATCGAATCCGTGCTTGCCCGCGATCACGACAAAATGCGTGACACCACCGCGTAGGCGGACTCGGACGATTACCGGATTGCCGCGGGCGAGGTTCGAATCGATCAATTGGTACGAAGCCAGATCTTCATAGACATGCCGGACACGGTCAGGGGCCAGCCACGCCGCGCGGTCCCAGTAAACCCAGCCACGATCGGTGTAGCCGTCCACCGCTGTCAGGAACCAGTTGAGCTGCTGCGGATCGGTCTCGATCCCATAAAACTTGAACACCATCGCGACCGCCGCCACGGCGCAGCCTTCGCCGCCGAGGGTGCCGTTGTCGGGCACGCCGCCTAACGGATCATCGCGCCATATTTCATCTCCCTGGCGAAACGACGGCACAGCCAGCTCGACCCGATGGAAAAAGTAACGTCCGCCCCACGGCGACAGTTTCCGTTTCCAGTTCCAGTCGATGTAGACGGCGAGCCCGCCCACGAGAACAATCACAAGAAAAACGAATGGCCAACGCCGCTTCAAAGGTTCAGACCCTCTTCGTCCTGCGGCCCGCGGTAAAAGACAGCGCGGATTTTGTTCTCGGACTTGGTGTCGGTCGCGGCGAGACCAGTGATGGTGAGGACGAGTCCGAGAGCAGTTGCGGCGGCGGTGAATGAGAACTTGGCAAAGGTTCGGCGGGTCAGATTTTGCATGTTGAATTCCTCCAGGTTAGGAAAAGAACGGCGCAACCACCGTGCTCGCAAACGGAAATCGGTCAGGAGCTTTCGCAAACTTACGGCTTGGCAAGGAGAAGTCGGAAGTGAGAGAGGTCAGCGGATCGAAAGATTGACGAGCACCGTAGGAGATCGTCTCACATTAAAAAGTAGGCTCGGCTAGCTCGTCGCGTGCGAACTGTTGATGCGAAGCCAACGCCTGGCGGTTCGCCCTGACAGGGTGACCAGGTTTCCGCTTATGGCAAGAAATCGGAAGACAGTGATCGTTACGGGAGCATCGCAAGGCATCGGCGCGGGCGTCGTCCAAGCGTTTCTCGCACGCGGCTACGATGTTGTAGGAACCGCGCGGAGCGCGACGAAATCGAAGGAGCTTTCAGCTTCCGACCACCTCGCCTTGATCGACGGCGACATAGGTCAATTTGAGACGGCCCAGAAAGTTGCAGAACTTGCGATCAAGAAGTTCGGCTCGATCGATGCCGTCGTCGCGAACGCCGGCATCTTCTTAGTGAAGCCGTTCACGGAGTACACGACAGACGACTTTCGCGCTCTCGTCTCGACCAACCTCGCAGGCTTCATTTACATCACGCAGCTTGCGGTTAAGCAAATGCTGGCACAAAAGAGCGGCGGAAGCATCGTGAGCATCAGCGCCGCACTGGTCGACAATCCAATTGCCGGCATATCCGCTTCGCTTTCTATGATCACTAAAGGTGGGTTGAACGCCGTCACGCGGAGTCTGGCGATGGAATACGCGAAAGAGCACATTCGATTCAACGCCGTAGCTCCCGGGGTCGTCGACTCACCGCTTCACGCCAAGGATCCGAAGGATTCTCTGAAAACGCTTTCGCCGATGGGCTCAATCTCCACCGTTGAGGACATTGCCAGCGCCGTCGTTTATCTGACAGAAGCTCGCCACATCACAGGGGAGGTGCTGCACGTGGACGGCGGTGCGCACGTTGGCAAATGGTAACCCGCGAAGGCTCTCGGCCGGCCAGCGCCGAGCAGCGGTTGAAAGAACTTGGCATCAAGCTCCCGGCGCCGCCTGAGCCGTTCGGCACCTATGTGGAAGCGGTGCAGACGGGCAATCTGCTTTTTCTGAGCGGGATGCTTCCCACGGAAGGCCACGGGGCGAAATTCATTGGGCGCGTCGGCGCGGAGCTCGATGTGGAAGCGGGGCGCAAGGCAGCTCACCTCGCGACGCTCAACGTCCTCGCTGTTGCGAGGCAGCATTTGGAATCGCTCGACAAAGTGACGCGGATCGTTCGGCTCGGCGTGTCGGTGGCCACTTCGGGCGATGTCCGCGATCAGCCGAAAGTCGCTGACGCCGCTTCGGAGTTGCTGCAAAACGTCTTCGGAAAAGACAAGAGCCCGTGCCGCTTGGTGTATGGCGTCGCAAGCCTTCCGCTCGGCGCCCCGGTCGAGCTGGAAATCATTTTCGAGGTGGCTGCGGAGAGTTGAGAAGTTGAGAGGTTGAGAAATTGAGGGGTGGCGGAATAGAGGATGGAGGACAAAGAACAGAGGTCAGAGATCAGAAGTAAACGTCCAACCACCGAAAGCGTCCCGGGCCGTCCCGTAAACGGGCAGGCGCTCAACGATGAAGAGATTGCGGGAAGAATAAAGTAGTGGTGCGGCAAGTAAGCCCCTAACATCCGCGCGATGTCGACTGACAAGACACGGCTGGAAATCGGGCACGTTCTGTTCATCGACATCGTCGGTTATTCCAAGCTGCTCGTTAAGCAGCAGAGCGAAATACTGAGTGAGCTGAACGAAGTCGTGAGCGGGACAAGCGAATTCCGCGAGGCCGAGTCAGCAGGGAAGTTGATCCGTCTGCCGACTGGCGACGGCATGGCGCTCGTTTTCCG
>Ga0070706_100005454_pt1 | contig 12115 bp, 10 predicted proteins | sample KBSK5501metaG_FD_65476 | JGI IMG/M metagenome (GOLD analysis project Ga0070706, IMG submission 65476) | Corn, switchgrass and miscanthus rhizosphere microbial communities from Kellogg Biological Station, Michigan, USA - KBS K5-50-1 metaG | ecosystem: Host-associated > Plants > Roots >...
GCGGAATAGAGTTTGCCGGTCAAAATCACTTTGGCGGCACGTTCTGCTCCGATCAAACGCGGCAAACGAGTAGCTCCTCCCCATGCTGGAATTAGTCCGAGCGTCGTCTCCGGAAGTCCGATGCGTGTGGCTGGATCATCGGAAGCGACACGATAGTCGCAGGTCAACGTCAGTTCATACCCTCCACCGGCGCAGGCCCCATGAATCGCTGCACAGGTCGGAATCTTGAGCGCCGCCAAGCGATTGAAGATGCGCTGCCCTTCGCCAATGAATTGGCGGATCTTTCCGTTTTGGGCTTGCTTTAAAAGCGTCTTCAAATCGGCGCCCGCGATAAAAATCGATTTTTTTGCCGAGGTGATAATCAAGCCGCGAATTTCCGAATCGCTTTCAATCGCGTCGACATGCTCGTTAAGCTCTTTGAGCGTAGGAGCATCAAAAATATTCGCGGCCGATTCCGACCGATCGAACGTCAGAATACAAATGTGGTCCTCCCCGATTTCACGTTGAATCATCGAACGGCTAAAAGTGGCAGGCATCGGGACTTATCTTCACTGCTTTTCGCGCAAATTCCAAGCGCGGGATGACAGCAATAAATAGGGCAATGGAGTGGTGGAGTAATACAAAGCCTCGCATCACCGCATAACTCCATTTACTCCAGTTCTGCCCGCCGTTGCGCTAAAGAAGGGCGAGTGGTAAAACTCGACGGGCGTTTGCTCGACACAGCGCTCGCTTATGGTCGGCAAAATTCTCATACCCGAGATCAAGAGCATGATCGACGCGCGCAACTTCGGAGCGTTGCGCGAGCTATTCGCCGATTGGCCACCGCCAGACGTGGCTGAAGTGATTCTCGATCTTCCCGAAAATGACCAGGTAATTATTTTCCGCGTTCTGCCGGCCGCCCTAGCAGCCGACGTCTTTGAGTACCTCGATGTCGATGCGCAGCAACAACTGCTGCGCGCCATGGCCCACGAGCAGGTCGTCGCAATTTTAAACGAAATGTCGCCCGACGATCGCACCGCCTTGCTCGAAGAAATGCCGAGCGCAGCGGCGCGACAGTTGATCCGGTTGCTGACGCCCGACGAGCGGCGAGTCGCTCAGTCGTTGCTTGGTTATCCTGAAGGGAGCGTCGGCCGGTTGATGACGCCAGACTTCATCGCGGTGCACGAAGATTGGAGTGTAAAAGACGTTCTCGCTTACGTGCGCGAGCACGGACGGGACAGTGAAACGCTCAACGTGATTTATGTTGTCGATGAGCGGGGAAAATTGATCGACGACCTGCGCATGCGGGAATTTTTGCTCAGACCGCTCGATGCAAAGGTGACCGACTTTCGGGATCGAACATTTGTCGCCCTCAAAGTCAATGATTCGCAGGAAGAAGCGCTCAATGCTTTCCGAAGATACGACCGGGCCGCGCTGCCGGTGGTCGATTCAAGCGATGTGCTCGTGGGAATCGTAACGAGTGATGACATGCTCGATGTCGCGGAAGAGGAAGCGACCGAAGACATTCAAAAGTTCGGCGGCATGGAAGCCCTGGACGAGCCTTACATGCGGATCTCGCTTTGGCGCATGGTGCGAAAACGGGCGGGGTGGCTGGTCATCTTGTTTCTCGGAGAAATGCTAACAGCGACGGCAATGTCGAACTATCAGGATGAAATTGCCAAGGCCGTGGTGCTGGCGTTGTTTCTGCCGCTGATTATTTCCAGCGGTGGAAATTCCGGGTCGCAGGCATCCACCCTGATCATTCGCGCCATGGCGCTCGGAGAGCTGACGCTGCGCGATTGGTGGCGAGTCGCCGGCCGGGAAATTCAAGCTGGGCTTTTGTTAGGGATCATTCTTGGTGCAATCGGAGCTGTCCGAGTCGCGGCATGGTCCGTGATCGGCAACGAATATTTTCACAGGCAGATTTACGGACCGCATTGGCCGCTCGTCGCGCTCACGGTAGGCCTCGCTCTCGTTGGCGTGGTGCTTTGGGGTTCACTTTCCGGCTCGATGCTGCCGTTTCTCTTGCGGCGGGTCGGAGCCGATCCAGCGACTTCCTCCGCGCCCTTTGTCGCCACCCTCGTCGATGTCACGGGGCTGATTATTTATTTCAGTATTGCCTTCTTCATCATGCGGGGCGCCATGCTGTGACTTTAGCCGCCGTTGCGTCCTGCCGATCTATCGGTTTGGCGAGAATACAGTGGGCGCGGTCAGAAGCTTGTGGTCGCCGACTCACCGCATTTACATCTCCGTTTCTAATGAGAGGCATCGCTCGCCCAGTATTGATGCTCGCACTTCTGATGGCCTTATTACCCTCGGCGCAGGCGACGACCAAAGGACTTAGCCAAATCGTGACCCCGGACTTGCAACCGGAAGGGGATCTTTCTGTGAGTTTGCAAATTCAAGACCAGCGCATCGCCAACCCCTATGAACTTCAAGCCGAGCTTGGCCTAACGAAATGGGCGGAGGTTGCCTTGTTCAAAGGATTCAAACCCGACGACTACATCCTGGCAACGGAACTCGGGATAATCCAAAAAGAACCGTACTTGCTATCGATCGGCTTTATGAACTGGTCGCCGAAACTTCACGTCGATCCTCAGCCTTACATCGAAGCCGGGTATTACACCGAACAGCACAAGTTCATCGCCGGCGTGGCGCATGTCGATTTTCGCAATGAAGCCATCCTCGGTTATGCCTACGACTTCAACAAGCAATGGCGCGCCCAAGTCGATTTTCAGAGCGGCTCAGGCAACTCTTCCACGATCGGTTTCACCTGGAACATCACTCCGGATTTCCAAGTGAATCCCGCCCTTTATGTCACGAACGACAGTCCGCATCGCGTTCTTGGTTACGTTGTTTTTACTTACACCTTTCATCTTTGGAACAAGGACAACGGCAAAGGGAACGCAAACGTCGCCGGCAAGTAGTGGTGGCGGCGGCGTGGAATCGTCAAAGAACAAACATCGCAAAAGTGGCGACAAACATTGCCAATGTGATCGTAGCCACAGCCACGCGCGAGAGTATTGAGCTGGGCTGGCCCTTCATTAGTTTGCGATCGCAAGCGACCAAAAGGATCCCAACAAGCAATGGGGGAGCGAGCAATCCGTTGATGATTGCGGTCCAGAAAAGCGCCTTAACCGGATTAATGTTCAAAAAGTCCATCGCGATCCCGAGAATGGTGGAAAGAATGACCACACTATAAAATGCGCGCGCGCCTCGAAATCTTTGGTCGAGTCCTTCGCGCCATTTAAAAGTTTCAGCTAGAGCGTAGGCGGCGGAGCCAGTTAAAGTTGGTATGGCGAGCAATCCAACGCCAATCAATCCCAAGGTGTAGAGAGTATAAGCGAGCGAGCCGGCCAGTGGCTTGAGCGCTTCGGCTGCCTGCCTCGAGGTTTCGATATTGGTAATACCGTGTGCGTGGAGGGTGAGCGCGGTGGTGAGGATGATGAAGTACATCACCAGATTGGAGAAGAACGTGCCGATACCGACGTCGAGTTTGCGATCGATAATCTCACGCTTCGTTGCTCCCTCACGCTGCGGCAGCATCCGTCGGCCCACCGCTTTCTCGTGCTCGACCTCTTGCGATGATTGCCAGTAGAATAAATACGGGCTGATCGTCGTGCCGAGGATTGCGACAAGATTTTGCCACGCATCGTGACCTTTCGGCCAGTTCGGGACAAACGTGTCATGCACGACAGTTTTCCAGTCGGGTCCGATCACGAATGCGGTGATGACATAAGCGAAGAGAGAGAGCGCCAGCCATTTCAAGATCATGGCGATCTGATGATAACGGAAGTAAATCGTGGCCAGGCCGATACCGACGCCGAAAAGCACAACGAAGAAATGTGAATCGAACCCGGTCAGCATCTCGCCGGCATCGGCCATGCCAGAGAGATCTGCGCCGACGTTGATTGAGTTCGCCGCGAGCAAACCGACAGATGCAAGCACGAGAAGCCAGCGGGGAAATTTCTGTCCGAGCGCGCTGCCCAGTCCGCGACCTGTGACCATCCCGATGCGCGCGCACATGAATTGCACACACCCCATAAAGGGCCAGGTGACGAACGCGGTCCACAAAAGCGATGTTCCCATTTGCGCTCCGGCGATCGAATAAGTGGCGACGCCCGACGGATCGTCGTCCGCCGCGCCGGTGATTAATCCCGGTCCAAGCAAAGAAAAGAAACGTCGGACAAAGCTTTTCTGTGGACGCGACGCTGCTTCGTTTGGCATCGCGGAGAGGTAAAGGAATAACGTCGGATCGCCAACCGAAAGTGGTCTAACGTTCGCGCCAGTCCCGACCTGACACGCTATTGGGATTCGCTTTACGTGTTTGATCCAGCAACTGTAGCTGCGGACGCCGACCGCGAATTTGATGCCCGGCGAAGAAATCCGCTGGCCGGGGTCAGCGGCCCCGGCTACAACATTCTTGTGATCTCAATCCGCAGATTTCTCGGACATGACGAAAAGTTTTTCGACTTGCTGGAAGCGAGTGCCCAGCAAGCGGACAGCAGCGTCCATCATCTCGTCGACTTGCTCGGTAAGTTGGAGCAAGGCGATTCACCGCAGGATCTGGTCGCGTTTGCGGAAAGCCGGCGCGAGGACAAGCGCATCACCCAGGAACTGACCGAGGCGCTTTCCAAAACCTTTATCACACCGCTGGAGCGCGAAGACATCCAGGCGCTCGGCTCTGCTCTTTATAAAATACCCAAGACAGTGGAAAAAATCGGCGAGCGCGTTTTGATTTCGCCCGAAGATTTGCACGGCCGCAGTTTTCGCAAGCAGGTGGAATTACTCGATCAAGCGGCCGAAACGGTCCTGGCAATGGTGAAACAGTTACGCAAGGGCACCGATATCCGAACAGCACGTGAGATGAACGCCAGATTGCAAACAATCGAAGGTGATGCCGATAAACTCGAGCTCGAGTTGCTGCGCGATCTTTACCACGGCGATTACACCGCCAAACACATCATTTTCCTGCGCGACCTTTACGAATTGCTCGAGAAAGTGATCGATCGGTGCCGGGACGCCGGCAACATCATTCTTCAAGTTGTATTGAAGTACGCGTAGTCGGCCTTCACTCCGGCCATGCTCATTTTTCTTACGGTCGTTCTAGCGGCGATCATTTTCGAATACAGTAACGGGTTTCACGACGCAGCCAATGCGATCGCGACGGTGGTCTCGACGAAGGTGCTGACCCCGCGGCAAGCGATTATCATGGCGGCGTTTTTTAATCTCACGGGCGCGCTAGCTGGCGGAGCGGTGGCCTCGACCATTGGTAAAGGACTGGTGGACACAAATGTGGTCACACTGGCGACGGCGCTTTGCGCTTTGATCGCCGCCTTCGCCTGGAACGTGACGACCTGGTGGGTGGGTCTTCCTTCTAGTTCAAGTCACGCCCTGATCGGCGGCCTTTGCGGAGCAGCCATCGCGACGGCGCGCGGTGATTGGTCGGTGCTGAAGTGCAATACCGGTCTTTGGCCGAAAGTGGTATTACCCATGTTTACTTCGCCGGTCGCGGGTTTCGCGCTCGGCGCACTATTAATGTTCCTGCTTTTTGTCACGCTGCATCGTTTCACGCCCTACACGGTGCATTCCGTTTTCGGTAAGTTGCAGGTTTTTAGCGCAGCCTGGATGGCACACAGTCACGGAACAAACGACGCGCAAAAAACCACGGGCATCATTACCCTGGCGCTTTTTACCGGCACGAAGGCCGGCCGCTTCAATGAACTCCCGGCTTGGCTGCATTTTCTCCAGACACCGACCTTCGGCAGCGTTCCGGCCTGGGTGAAAATCTTGTGTGCTTTAACCATGGCGGCCGGCACGGCGGCGGGCGGCTGGCGCATCATCCGCACGCTGGGACATCGCATGGTGAAATTGCAACCCGTGCACGGTTTCGCGGCCGAGACGAGCGCCGCCTTAATCATTCAAGGCGCGAGCCTTTACGGCATTCCTCTTTCCACCACCCACGTCATCTCCACTTCCATCATGGGAGTCGGCGCAGTGAAACGCTTCAGCGGTGTAAAATGGACCGTGGTTGAGCGGATCATCTGGGCGTGGATTTTTACGCTTCCCGCGACGGGGGTAATCGGGTTTATTCTCGCGCGCGCCGCGGGGGCGTTCTGATGTGGTTGTAGCGACGGTCCCGCGGCTGCGGGATCGCCGTGTTGTAGAACCAAACGCCCCGACGGAGCCGGGGCGTCTACAGCGTCCGAGATCAGCTACAGATCTCCCATGTTGCGCCTATGGCAGATGCTTAATTGAAACCCACTCGTTGCGTGCCCGCGAATCGGCCACGGCTTGAACCACGCGCATGTAACGAACGCCGTCCTCAAAGGTGGGATGCGGTCGGACACGGCCGCGTGATTTCACCGCCGCGAGGAAATCATCTTCCACCCGCCACTCGGTAATTAAATCGGCCGGTGGCTCGAGGGTGTGCAACCCCTTGTCCTTCACCTGCCCGGCTTGGACAGTGTCCGAGCCGAAATCGTATGTGAGCGTGCCGCCATCACCATAAATCTCCACTTGATCCGAAGGAGCGAGTGAGTTTACCCCGCTGAACTCAAGCACGCCTTCGGCCCCGTTTTCAAAAACACAAAGAACGTTGAGCAAATCGGGCACGATCACTTCATAACCCTGCCGGACGGGATACACTACTTTCCCGCGGGCAAAAACACCGACGATGTTGCCTAACCAGCGATGTAGCACTTCCACATAAATGCCGAGCGTCAAAACGTTCAAGCCGCTGATCTCGATTCGCTGCCGCCAATGCGCCGGAGCTTCCGGGTCCAAAAAGTTGCTGTTCAAGCTTCGCAGTCGCACATGGTGCGGGTGACCGATATGGTTTTCGGCCAGCAATTTTTTCACGAGCAAATCACACTGCATTCCATAAGGCGGCGGGCAAAGCATTGTCACTAGCTCAGGAAACCGTTTTGAGGCAGCCAGCATTTCCAACGCCTCAGCCAGATCCATGGACATGCGGGCCTGACAAAAAACGTGTTTGCCCGCCTCGAGGGCCGAGACAGTAACAGCCGAATGCATATAGGGTGGAGTGCCGATCCAAATAATGTCCAGATCGGGAAGGGCCAACAGATCTGCCCAATTCCGCATCGGCGTGGCGTGGGGCAATTCTTCCGCGCAGAATTTCTCTGCACTTTCATACGTGGAATTAGATACGGCCACGATCTCAACATCGGAGTGACGTCTGAGTGCGGGCAGATGCCGGGTGCGAACAATTCCCCCTGCCCCGACGATACCGATACGCAGCCGCTGGTTATGTTTCTGCGTCATATATCAAATGCAGTTTCAGATCTTGTAGCTTACGCTTGTGCTTGCGCAAGATAGGTTTGACCACGAGGCCCATTCGCCGTTCAAGATTCTCTTGACCAACGGCGATGCACACGTCAGCTTACGCGGCTTTTTCCTGACCGATATGTCGAAAGTTTGCAACATCACAGGATCCAGAGCGGCTCGAGGTAGTGTGATTCACCGGCGCGGTATGGCCAAGAAGAAGGGCGGCGTCGGGCGGCACGTTACCAAAAATGTGCCGCGTGTTTTTGCGCCGAACTTGCACCAGCATCGCATTTGGGTTCCAGAGCTGAAAAAGTTCGTGCGTATCCGGGTTACGGCGCGCGGACTGAAGACTATTAACAAGAACGGCGCCTACGCGGCTTTAAGAAAAGCCGGCGTTATCTAGCAATTGGATTTTCCACAGGTACGGGCGGGTCACCCCGCTGGGGCGTAGGCCCCTCTGGGCCGGAGGCGAACCGCTCACGGGCGATTGGGTCAATTGTTCCTGCCCCAGACATCGCTCCGGGTTTTTCGTCGGCCTTGTTAGGCGGGGTTAATTCGGTTTTTTCCTCTGCCCGCGCCGAAACGGCCGCCGGCGGCGCCTTCGCCCGCGGGAGATCCAGCGAGCCGTCGTTAAATTCAATCACATAACCTTCGCTAATCAGCCAGTGCAGGTCGGAGGCGAGGCCAAGTTTGTGCGCTTCGACTTCCTCGCTCGGAACATCGGCAAGTAACTTGTCGGCCAACTCCTTCCGGCTCGCGCGGGGATGTTGGATCAGAGTTTCGAGAATCGCTTTGACCTGCGGAGAGACGCTAGTTTGATCATGCGCAAAAGCGCGCACCCGAATCGGGCAAACAAAAAGCATTCCGCGCCGGTGACGAAAAATTTGTAGACTGGCTTCGCGAAAACCTTTTGCCAGTTCTTGCATCATTTGCGAGGGCGACCGCGTTTCGCGTGCCCACGCATCCTCAATCAGTCGGCGCAGGACACGATCAGGCATTTCCCGGCTGGTTAGGCCAACGATGGTCGTTTGGACGACATTTTGCACCAGGCCGGGCAGATAATTTTGACGAAAATGACGCTCCGCCTCAGCGACACTGCCAAAAGTCAAAGGATTTTCTTCGCGCAAGGTGGAAAATGTCGTGATGTCGCGCGCTTCTTCTTTCCATTGTTCGACCACCGCCGCATCGTTCACGATTTCAATCTGACGCTGGTACTCGGGGAAACTCATGCGCCGGCTGAAGCGCTGTTCGTAAAGACTACGCAATTTCGGTTGGTAACCATGGTGATTGGTAGGTCCGAGCAACACGCCACTTAATCGGCAGCGCGCGACAGCCGAGAAATTTCCCTTGATCGGATCCGATTGTTTAACTTCAACCTTGTAAAAGTCCTGCTGCGCAAAACGGAAGGCATTGTTTTCCAGGAATTGGCGATCGGCGGAAATAATCCCGTTTTCTCCCAGCCGATACAGGGAACAATCGGCGCTTGGACTCAAACGAACGTCGTAACGTTCCGGCTTCCCCAGGAAGAGACGAGCGAGGGAAAAAACCGAGTAGGCGACCGTGTTCGATTTGATTTGGCCGATAATACTTTCCAAGACGCGCGGATGCGGCAAGAAGCGAACGGCCATCTCGAATGGAGGCCGCGCAGGTTCCCTAGAGCGATCAGGTTGCGGTCGACGATCGCCCAGCTCGCGCCGGGCGTAGCTATCCCTACCCACTCGTGGCCGCAGATGTTCTCTGTCTGACTTTGACGTGGGGCCTATTCGACTCCGCTGCGCTTCGCTCAGGGCAGGCTGTTGGGCGCCGGCCGCGCCGTAGCCTTGCGAAGGCGGGTTCGACGTTGGACGTTTGCTGCGGCGATCGTTTCTTTCCCGCGTACGGCGATCATGTCCACGCGGCCGCTCTTGGTCCGGCTCACCTTCATACTGCGCGTAGCTCCCCGGTTCGGGAGATTCCTTGACCCAGGCGGGCAGTAATTTGAGATCGAGCAAATCAACTGGCGCGTTCGAGGGAGACGACATCTCTTCTTTCTACGCCAACCACACGGGAAGTAAACCGCTTCTACGGGGACTCTCCTCAGCCGCAGAGGGTGGGATGCCGATGCATATCGCAAATTTGATTGACAAGCTGGCCAATTCTTTTACTTGCGATGCTGCGGCGTGTGGAGTAAGCCTTGCGCGCCAACCAAAAGTAATTTTATGGCCGACAAAACAATCGAAGAAAAGGTCAAGGATATCATTGTCGAGCAGCTCGGGGTAAACCCTGAGCAGGTCACGCCCCAAGCGTCTTTTATCGAAGATTTAGGGGCCGATTCGCTCGACATCGTGGAACTGGTCATGGCCTTTGAAGAAGAATTTTCTGTCGAAGTGCCGGACGAAGACGCCGAAAAATTACAGACCGTCGGCGACGTCATCAAATACATCGAAGAGCGAGCGAAACAGCAGTAGGGCTGTAGCGGCGGTCCGTGACCGCCGTTGTTAGTGCAGAGACGGCCCCGCTTGAGGCGCAGCAAACCACCGGACGCCGCCGCGCCGCGTCCCTACCAAACTTTGCTTCGCAGTTGCGAACGAACGCAACCCGCCCAGACTAGAAGCGGTGAATTGGCAGATTCTTGAACGGCCCCTCTTTTACGTCGGCGGCTACTATGTTTCTTTTCTCGGCCTGGTCGCGTTTGTAGCGCTTTTCAGCGCCGGTCTGCTCGTGGCCCGCGCATTGCAAAGCGCAGCTGTCCGCCGCTTTTTCGCCCGGTTCAAAATCGACACCAATTTCGTCGCGATTGTCACAACAATTTTGAGCCTGGCCGCGCTGGTCTTTTTCACTATCAGCGCAATCAACGCCGCTGGAATTCCATTGCCGTGGAGTCAGCCCCTGCCGGGCATCTCGCTCAGCCTCGTTCAAATCTTCCTGCTCATCGCGTTGTTGATGATCGTATTCTGGATCTCGTCGCGCACAAAGCGATTTCTGTTCAATCGATTTCTGGTCAACAGTGGTCTCGACCGTTCCCTCCAGTACGCAATCGCGCAAATCGTCGCCAACGTGGTGCTCATCGTCGGCATTTTCGTCGTGCTCGAGAATACAGGTATTCACCTCGGCGCCTTGACTGTTTTTGCGGGCGCGGTGGGCGTCGGCATCGGCTTCGGCCTGCAGAATATCGCCAGTAACTTTATCAGCGGCCTCGTCATCTTGGCCGAACGCCCGATCACAATCGGCGACCGCGTCGAGGTGGCGGGTATTGCCGGTCAGGTCCAGCAAATTCGCGCGCGCAGCACGGTGATTCGCACCAATGACAACATCACGATGATTGTCCCCAATACGAAGTTTATTGATTCGCCGGTGACAAATTGGACTTACGGCGATCCCAGAGTGCGTTTTCGCATTCCGGTTGGCGTCGCTTACGGCAGCGATATTGATAAAGTCCGGCAAACGCTCCTGGCGGCGGGGCGGGAAAATCCGAATACGCTGCAAGATCCCGCGCCGAGTGTATTTCTGGACAAATTTGGAGAAAGCTCGATCGATTTCGAACTCGTCGTGTGGAGCAGCGAAATGAGCTATCGGCCACGGCGTTACCGCAGCGATGTCAACTTTGCCATTGAGAAAAAATTCCGCGAAGCCGGGATCGAGATCGCGTCGCCGCAGCGCGATATCCGAATCCGGGAGGGCGTCATCAAAATCGAGGGTCCGGATGGTGCCACAACCAAGCAATCTGAGCCTAAGGAAGATGTGGTTCTTCCGGTGACGTAAGCCGGCAACCATGGCCGATTGAGATAAATTCGTCGTTGCTCTGCAGTTGCTAGATTTATTCGGTTAACTTTTCTTTTTTCGTGCCGCTTGATAACACTATTCCGCTCGCGCAGGGAGTCGCGCGGGCCGTTTCCCTAGTCGAGCTGCAGAATTGCGATGCATGGAAGCGCGCCTTCCAGCGGCATTGCAAGGACCATCGTTACTACGAAATCGTCGACCAAACGCTGGAGGGCGATTTTGAACATGGTTATCTGCTCCTCGAGGACGACTCCGGCAAGGTGCGCGCAGTTCAGCCATTGTTTTTTGTCCGACAAAATCTGGTGGAAGGCGTCCCGGGCAAGCTTCGTTCCCTTGTTGATATTGTGCGCAAGAAATTTCCGCGTTTCCTGACCATGCGCGTATTGATGGTCGGATCCGCAGCCGGTGCAGGCGAACTGGGCGCGTGCGACCAGAAAGACGAACAGTGGGTGGCGAAGGCGCTATATGGCAGCCTGCGGACTTATGCCCGGAAAAAAAGAGCTTCCCTGGTCGTTTTGAAAGATTTCCCGGCGAGGTATCGCCTGGCTCTCGAAGCTTTTTCCTCAAACGGCTACGCCCGGCTGCCTAGCATGCCGCTGACTCGGCTCGCGCTGCGTTACCGCAGTTTCGACGAATATTTTAGCACACTAAGCAAGGCGACTCGGAAGGATCTGCGTCGCAAATTTCGCAAAACGGAGCGCGCAGCTACGATTGACCGGCAGATCGTGAACGACATCACTCCATACGTCGATGAAATCTATCCCCTTTATCTTGAGGTGCACGAGCGCTCGCCTTTAAAATTCGAGACGTTAACCAAAAATTATTTCCGCTCCGTCGGGCAGAGGATGCCGGAGCGGGCACGCTTTTTCATTTGGCGTCAAAGCGGCAAGATCATTGCCTTCAGTTTTTGCCTGATTTGCGAGGACACAATTTACGACGAATGCATCGGGCTTGATTACAGCGTGGCCCTCGATCTGCACCTATATTTCTACACACTGCGCGACATCATTTCATGGGCGCTGCAAGAAGGATTAAAAAATTACTGCAGCAATCCGTTAAACTACGAGCCCAAGCTGCATCTCGACTGTGA
>Ga0070706_100005455_pt1 | contig 12114 bp, 10 predicted proteins | sample KBSK5501metaG_FD_65476 | JGI IMG/M metagenome (GOLD analysis project Ga0070706, IMG submission 65476) | Corn, switchgrass and miscanthus rhizosphere microbial communities from Kellogg Biological Station, Michigan, USA - KBS K5-50-1 metaG | ecosystem: Host-associated > Plants > Roots >...
CGGCTGAAAAAAGCCGTCGCGCTCTCCGACGGTGACCGCATCACCGTCGGACCGGTCCATCTGATTTTCCGCGCGCGCGACTCTTCGTAACGAGCAGACTTCACGCGACGATGGCGAAGGCGAAACGAAGGCTTCCCTGGAAATGGCTCGCCGTTGGCGCTGGTGCCCTGCTTCTTCTCGTCGCGGCGAGGCTGCTGCCGATCGCAGACTGGATCCAACGCTTCCGCGAGTGGATCTCGGGCCTCGGCCCTGCGGGCGGCGTCCTTTACGGGATCGTCTACGTCGTCGCCGCGCTTCTCTTCGTGCCGGGTCTGGTGCTGACCCTCGGTGCCGGGTTTCTGTTCGGCTTCGTCTGGGGCACGTTGATCGTCTCGGCCGCCTCGACGACGGCGGCGGCGCTGGCGTTTCTGATCGCTCGGTACGTCGCGCGCTCTCGCATCGAGAAGCTCGCGCGAAAGAACCCGAAGTTCGGCGCGATCGATCGGGCGATCGAGCAGAGCGGTTGGAAGGTGGTCGCGCTGCTGCGTCTCTCGCCGCTCATTCCCTTTTCGATCTCGAACTATCTGTACGGCCTGACCGCTGTCCGCTTCGGACCGTACGTTCTCGCGAGCTGGATCGCGATGCTGCCGGCGACCTTTCTCTACGTCTATCTCGGCGCAGCGGGCAAGACCCTCGGGCAGGGGCGCGAGCGAAGCCCCTGGGAATGGGCCCTTCTAGGGCTGGGACTCGCCGCCACGCTGGCCGTGACGATTCTCTTAACGCGGCTCGCCCGCAAAGAGCTTGCGAAAGACCGAGTCGCCCGGAAAGACACCGTAGACTGACTGGCGATTTCGCGGATCGTCTTCGAAGCTCAACGGCACGGGCGGTCTCGACCGTCAAGGAGGAGCGAATGTATGACGCCTTTCGTGGTGGCTTCGGATGCATCCTCTTGGTTGGCCTGGTCGTTCTCGTCTTCTTTCCTCTCTGGCGTATCTGCACGAAAGCGGGCTATCCGGGAGTGATGTCGCTGCTCTTCTTCGTTCCCCTGGTCAACGCAGTCATGGTCTGGGTCTTCGCTCTCTCCGAGTGGCCGATCGAGAGGCAGCTGCGCGACATCAAGGCTCGAGCCGGGATGCCAACCGGATGACGACGGGAAGGACCCCGGATCGGTTGGCACGGGTCAAAAATATTGAGGGCGTGAATTTCGACTGCGATCGTTATCGCGGCTCTTCAGCGCGACGAAGAAGGGCACGCAAATGAAAAGCGAGTTTCTGATCACGCTGCCCGCCGGCTCGGCAGAAGTCGTCGCAATCGTCGAGCTCTACTTTGGCGAGAAAAGGGCCCAGCAGACAGCAGACAGCGGCCTGGATGGAGTACCAAGGCACGGGGTGGCGCACTTCGGCCGATTAGGGATCCGGAGAATTCAAGAAAAATGGCAACCTCATGAAGTCGCGCCAAATGGACCAGATTGGCTCCTCAGGTAGGACTTGAACCTACAACCCTCCGGTTAACAGCCGGATGCTCTGCCATTGAGCTACTGAGGAAAAGAGCGGACCGAGGAAGATAGCCGACAGGGTCTCCGCTGTCAAACCGGGCACTCGAGTCGTGGGCGTCGTTTTCGGCTCCACATCGTGCGCTGACACGTCGCTTCCGCTGCTCGGGACCTGCGCCTGATGGCGCACCGGCGCGCGGCGCGAGGCCTCCTCCCCTCTGGGAGACTCCTCGCGCCGCGTACCAGGGCTACGGGAGACGCCCCCTCGCGCGCTGCGGAAAGATTTCTCTTATTGTGATTACTCGGACAGGTTCCTAGCGAAGCTTCGGGGCTCTCCGGCGTGTTAGCGCTCGGTGACCGCGCGCCATGACGCCCAGGCAACCTTCCACCGCCCCTCTTCGGGTACCAAGCGCACGTCGAAGTCATAGCTCGAAGAACGCGGGAAGAGGCCATCCAGCCCGCCGATTCGGCGGAGCTGGCCGGACAGCTCCGCGCGGAAGCGCGCGCGGGCCGCATTTTCGGAGCGCTCGATCGAAATGTCGGAAATCGTGACGTCCAAGATCTCATAGGCGGCGAACATCCGGCGCACCAGCGCCTGGGCGTCGGCCCGCGAGGAGCCGTCGCCGGACTCGAACCCCGCGCTCACGCGCTCGAAGAGGGCGGAAACATCGCGTCGATGCGCGGCCCGAACCATCTCGTCCAGAGTCTCCCGAACTGGATCGCCGCTTCGCCGGCAGGAGAGCGGGATCAGTACGATCGAGACGAGCGCCGCGAAGACGATCAACCTTCGCATCGATTTCACCCGGCATTCTCTCGCGTCACGGCGCCCCGTGAAAGAATCGACCGCGTGAACGGCGTCGGGAGGGTCGGGAGGAAGGTCCGGCTCGTTTCGGTTGCCCTGCTCGTCGCTCTGTTTGCGCTCCCGGTCGCCGCGGCACAGAAACCGTCGCTCGTCATCGTGATCTCGGTCGACCAGATGCGCGCGGACTACCTGGAGCGTTTCCGGCCTTGGTTCAGCAAAGACGGCTTCAACCGATTCCTCGAGCGCGGGGCGGTCTTCACGCAGGCCCGCCACCGGCACTCCTACACGGAGACGGCGCCGGGACACGCCTCCATCGGCACGGGTCTCGATCCGCGACACCACGGTGTTCTGTCCAATCGTCTCTTCGACCCCGTTTCCAAGAGCAATCCCTACGTCGTCTCCGATCCCCTCGTGCAATGGGTCGGGATGCCCCGGGACTCTCCAGAGATTCCGGCTTCCCCGGTGCGGCTCGACTCTGCCTCGCTTGGCGACCGGCTGAAGGAGCGATTTCCACGCGCGAGAGTCGTCGGGATCGCCTTGAAGGACCGCGCCGCCGTCTTCATGGCCGGGCGCAAGGCCGATGCTGCCGTTTGGTTCGACGAGAAGAGCGGACGGGCGGTGACATCGACCTACTATCCGCCTCGCCCGTCGCTCCTCGTCTTCAATGAAGGCCGGCTGCAGAAGTTCCTCGCCGACCCGTCGCACGCACAGTGGAGGCTCTCCGAGTTCCTTCCCGCGGCCGAGCTGGAGAAGCTCACGTTCGACCTCCCGGAGCTCTCCCGCTACAAGGACTCGATCGAAGACATGGGCGAAGAGTTCCCCCACAAGATCAAGAACTCCAGAGCGCTCTTCTACTCCCCCTTTGGAAACGACCTGCTCGCCGAGTACTTCCGCTTTGCTGTCCGTGACTTCGCTTTGGGACGAAACCCTTCGAGGGCGCCGGACCTTCTCTTCGTCGGCTTTTCCTCGACCGATCTCTACGGCCACAAATACGGCCCGGACTCGAAAGAAGTCGCCGACGGCATCGTCCGGCTCGACCGCACGCTGGCGGACCTCTTCCGCTGGCTCGATGCATGGCTCGGCGGGAGATCTTCGATCGTCTTCTTAACCTCCGATCATGGCATGACGCCGATTCCGGAGGTGGCCCGCGAGAAGGCGCGACGAGCCGGCCAGGACGTGACGGACGATTTCGGCCGGTGCGATTTGCACAATCCGCGCGGCAAAAAAACCGTAGGGGAAGCCGGAACGGACCGTCTCGAGGTCGAGCGAGCTCTGGCCCGCGAGCTTCACTACCCGCTCGATGAAAACAAGCCCAACGTCGACGAGGGCGCGATCGCCTGGTTCGAGGATGGGTTCCTGTATTTGAATCGTCCGGTCCTCGCCCGCCGCCGCCTCGACCTCGAGCGCGTCAAGGAGGCGGTGCGCGACGCGCTGAAGAGTCGCGCGGGAGTCTTGGCCGTCTACACCAACACGCAGATCGGAAACGGGCTGCCTCCCGGCTCCCCCGCGGCGGCGGCAGTGGAGAGATCCTTCCGGGCTGACCGGGCCGGCGAGGTCTACGCGATCTTGAGGCCCGGTTGGATCTGGTTTTACGAGCGGTCCGTCGGGACGACGCACGGGCAGCCGAACGAGGATGACGTCCACGTGCCTCTGCTCGCCTGGGGCGCTAGCGTCGCGGCCGGGCGTTACGACGTCTCTGTCTCGCCGCTCTCGATCGCGAAGACTATTGGAAAGCTCTTCGGCTTCGAGGTTGGCGAGCCCGATGTCGAGGCGTTGGAAGCGGTCATCGGCCGGGAGAGAGAAGACCGGAAGCTTCCGAAGGCAGCGGCGCCGCGATGACGGACGCGGCTCCGACACTCGCGACCGCGCTCGAGGCAGAGCACCGGGAGCTCGACGAGCTCCTAGGGCTTTTCCTGGCTGCCGCCTCGGGGGAGGACGCCGGTGCGGCCGGCCGGGCCATGGAAGAGTTCGACGAGCGGCTGCGGGAACACACGAGGCGCGAAGAAGAGCGTCTCTATACGCGCCTGCCGGGCCGCAAGCTCCTTCCGGCCGAGACCGAAGAAGAGGAAGAGAAGCTCTCGCGAGAGCTGCGCCTGGAGCACGTCCAGATCCGGGAGGTCTCCGGAATGATGCGGCGGATGCTCGGCGAGAAGAAGGACGTTGCCTCTGCCCTTGCGCTCGCCGGCAATCTCGCGCGGCGGTGGGAAGCCCATACGGTTCGGGAGGAGAGCGAAGTGTTTCCCGCCTTTGGTCAGGAGGTCGACGATCGCGAAGCTTGACCGGGATCTGAAGAATGCGGCCGGCTCGCGTCGACCCGTCCGATAGAGAAGGCCGTTACTGGAGCGTAGCGACGCGTACGGTGCGCTCGCGCGGACCGTCCAGCTCGATCAAGAAAATTCCCTGCCAGCGGCCCAGCAGCGGCTTGCCCTTCTCGATCGGAACCAGACACGACACGCCGATCGCCTCGGAGAGAAAATGCGCCGGCGAATTCCCCTCGCCATGATCGAACTTCACCTCCGGCACCCACTTTCCGAGAGCTCGCTCGACGTCGTGCGTGACGTCTTCGTCCCAATTCTCCCCGATCGTAACGGCGGCGGTCGTGTGAGGGAGGGAAACGAGTAGCGCACCCTCTTTGGCCCCCAGCTCGTCCGCGGCCTCCGTCACCTTCTCGGTGATGTCATGACGCTCGATTTTCTTCTTCGTCTTGATCCGGAACTCGACGGATGCCATGAACAGTTCTCAGTTTTCAGTTGTCAGTCTTCAGTTCAGAACTGATAACTGAGAACTGATAACCGACAACTCGTCACGGATACAGCTCCCGATACGCCTCGGCAAAGAGCAGAACTCGGCGAACGTAGTCTCGCGTCTCGTGGGCAGGGTGCGACTCGAAGACTTCGTCCTCGGAGCGGCCCCGGTTCTCCTTGAGCACGCGAGCCATCCGCGAGGGGCCTCCATTGTAGGCCGCGAGTGCATAAACGGGGTTCCCGCCGAAATTGTCCAGCATCCGCCGGAAGTAGGCGGCGCCCAGGCGCGCGTTGATCTTTGGATCGTAGAGAAAGGCCTTGCGGTAACGCTGACGCAGCACCGAACGCGAAAGGCTTCTCGCGGTCGCCGGCATCAACTGAGTCAACCCGAGAGCTCCCGCCCTCGAGCGCGCGCCCGCTTCAAAAATACTCTCCTGCCGAACCAGACCCCGCAAGAGCGCGGGGTCCAGACCAAACTCGGTTGCTCGCTCGGCCAGAAAGCCCCCCTCCTCGATTGGATAGTAGAGACGCCGCCAGGGGTCGGGCACGCGTCCCTCCCCTGCCGTTCCCATTTCGGGAAAGGCGCGCTTGGCAGCGGAAACCGCCGCGGGGAAGCGTCCCAGACCGAACTGGGACTCGGCCAGGCGCAGATCACGGCCGCGCGAGCGTGGCAGCGTCGAGGCCTCGGCTGCGGCTTCGGAGAAGAGCCGCAGGCGCAAGAGCTCGTCCGTTTTTCGAAAAGTCGCCGTGGACGTGGAGGGGTCCGCGGCGGGAACGGGTTTCTGAGGCTGGAACTTCGGAACGCGACGCCGCGCAAAAAGCGCGTAGAGGTCTGCAGGGTCGGCAGCGGCGAGATCGCGGAGAATCGCCCCCGCCTCCGCTCCCCTCCCCGCGCGTTCCAGACACCGAGCCCTCCAGTACGACAGGCGCCGCTCCAGCGAAATGCCGGTGTAGAGCGGCGAGAGCTGCTCCAAGCGGTTGTGCGCGGTCGCGAAATCGCCGCCGAGATAACTTTTCCAGGCCAACCTCCAGAGCGGCTCGAAACCCGCCGAGGTGTCCGAGCTCTCGCGCAGAAGGCGTCGCGCCTGTTCCAGCCCCTGGTCAAAGTCTTCCCGATCGGCCGCGATGCGGACCAGCCGGTCCCGGGCTCCCGAACGCACGGCCTCAGGCGCCGCGTCCGACAGAAGCCCGAGGAGCGTCTGGCGCGTGGCAAGGAGCTCGCGATCGTCGGGATCGAGAGGAGAGGTTCTCTTATGCAGGCGTGCCAGGGTGAGGTCGGCGCGTTCGAGTTGCGCCTCGAAGGACGCCGGCGTGCCGTCTTCGGGGATGCGGGCCGCTACCTTCTCCGCCTCACGGACGTTGCGGAGCCGCGCGAGGCCGCGGGCCAGAGCCAGAAGGTTCGCCGCGCGGTCCTCCGGCGGCCATCGGGACGGGGGGTCGGCACGCAGCAGGGCGACCCCCCGGCGCGCATCTCCCGCGACAATGCGGGCCCGGGCGAAGCGCCCGCGAACGGCCGAGGTCGCTCGCGAGAGCTCATCGGCGACGGCCCGCCGGCCTCGGGCACTGGTCGCGTCCAAGCCCGCCGCGATCAGATCGGAAGCGGCGGCGCGGCCCGCGGCCGGATTGCCTGCGGCCGAGGCGATTCGGATACGCTCCTCTCCAATCGCGACGGCGCGATCCGGTGGAGCGGTTGCGAAGACGCGCTGGAGAACTGCCAGAGCGTCGCCGCGGCGTCCCTGCCCTTCCTTGAGGCGCGCGAGCTCGAGGCCGGCCTGAGATCGAAACGCGAAGGGCTCGTTGGTTGCAACCGAACCCGATAGCTCCCGCTCTGACTCGGCCCATTGTTCCAGCTTCGCCAGGGCGCGGGAGAGGTGTAGCCGCCGATAGGGATCAAGGCCGATGGTGGCAGCGGGCGCATCGGAGAGCAGGCGCGCGGCGTTCTTCCAGTTCTTACGCCGCTCATCGTCGAAGGCGAGCAACATCGCCACTCGCGCCTTCCAGGCCGTCTGACCCGACTGTGCCTGGATCTGAACGAGCACCTGCTCCGCCTTCACTCGCTCTCCTGCCTCGAGAAGGTCCGCCGCATGGGCGAACTCCGCGTCGAGATCGGAAGAAATGGGGATCGAGACAATCTCCGCCCGCAAACGGAGCGTGCTGGCGATCACCAACATCCCGGTTTGGAGAATGCGACTAGCGTTCAGGAACAATCGGTTCATCGATTGATCGGTTCATCGGTTGATCGGTTGATTTCGTCGGAAGGCGAATCGATAGGGCAAATGAACCGATGAATCAATGAATCAATGAACCGATTCCCCTAGAGTCCGAGCGATTCGGAACGGCCGTCGGCCAGGATGCGCACGAGCTCATCGTAGAAAAAGTTGGAGTTGGCGCGCACGTCCTCGGGGATTCGCTCGTCGTACATCTGCCGGCTGCGATCGATGTCTTCCTTCAGAAGCCCGTAGATGTTTCCGTGCTCGCGCCCCTGGGCCACCGCCTTCTCGTTGTAGAGCTTGATCTCGGAGACCAGCAGCTTGGCGAAACGGCGTGCCTCGTCGCGACGCTCGTCTCCTTCGACGGGCGCGAGCGGGCCGCCCAACCGCCTCGCCCCCGTGGACGGGCGCGGCCGGGCGGCCGCAATCGACTCGGAGGAGCCGGCAGCGGATGAAGCGGAAGGCGCAGATTCGATCGGGGCGATCGGAAGGCGAACGGTTCTTCCGTCTTGGACGGAGGGCTCGAAGTCCAAATCTGTCGGCCTCTCCGGCCTGGCCGGTGCCGGCATCTCCGGCGCGATGGAGGGGCGATCGAAAGGAGGAACGGTTGGTCGCTTGGGCTCCTCCAACGGGGAAGGGGGCGGCCTACGCGTCGGCGGGACGGAAATCTCGGGCTGCATCATTCTGGCTGCGCCGGATATCGGCCGCGGGGGGTGAGGATGCGACTGTTCCGCAAGCTCGAACTCGGTCTCCAAGGCCGGCGCCGGAGGGGGCTTGGGAGTCTCGGCCGCCGCGGCAGTCCCCGTTTCGAGCGGGATCAAGGCCGGAGCGGGCTTGAGCTTGCGGCTGGCCAGACGATCGACCATGAGGCCGGCGAGGAACGTCAGGAAACCGAGCGCCTCCGGATCGAAACGGCTCGCTTCCGAATCGACGCAATCCGCGTAGAGCGCACCGGAAATCTTCTCCTTGACGACCATCGGAAGCAGCACAGCCCGCGTTGCGTCGGCGGCCGAGAGAGAGGCCGAGACCTCGTTGTTGCCCGCGAGCTCGCACGGGTATCCTTCCATCACGCGCGCCAGATCGCTCCCCGGCTCGGAGGGAGGTGTCGCTCGCCGCGCAGCTTCGTCGCTTCCTGCGTGATCCGAGAAGCCGACTGCCTTCCAGACCCCCACCGTTCCTCCGCGCGAAACCAGCAGCGCCACTCGCGAGGCGTGGCGCCGGCAGAGGTCCAAGAATCGGTGGAGTGCCTCGACCTGATTCCCGGCTTCGTCCAAGAAGCGAGCGGCTTCGACCGACACCATTCCGGAAGTCGGTGCGGGAGCGGATGCCTCCTGGCCGGCGGCAAGCAGCTCCTGGGGGACGATGCCGGTGAACTTTTGGTCGAACCGGTCGAGAAAGCCCGCCCACCGGCGATCGGACTCGAGCCTCAGCCGATCGAACTCATCCCGCAGGGCGGCGAAGCGCTCCACCAGACGGCGCTCGATCTCCTCCTCGAGCGATTTCCACCGGCTTTCCGGGTCGGTCATCGATCAACATTATAGCGGGAGCCGACCGCATAATCGCTTGAAGTCTCAGGGGATAACTCACCGCAGGGAGCCGGTTCGCTTGCCTCCGCCACCCGCCGGCGGGCGTGTCTAGCCGCGCTTGGGGGCCTGCTAGAATGTTGCGCCCGTTTCGAAGCGGCGGTGAAGGGGGTGAGTGTTCGTGCCTCTGGTTCACGTCAAGGAAGACGAATCCTTCGAGAACGCCATGCGGCGCTTCAAGAGGAAGTGCGAGAAGTCGGGCATCCTCTCGGAGCTGAAGAAGCGGCAGCACTACGAGAAGCCGAGCGCGAAGCGCAAGCGCAAGATGATCCAGGCCCGCAAGAAAATGCTCCGGAAGCTTTCGGAGGAGCGTCGAGCGAACGTCTAACTCCGATCACGCAAGACCGTCTCTCTGCGGAGGGCGGCGTCGACTCCGAGGCCCTCGAGCTTGACGTCGTCCTCCGATTGCTTTCCGCGCTGGCGCGCACGCCGCCCGGCGCGGAGTTACTGCGCCGGACTCTCCCCGGCCTTGACGAAGCCTCGGTCCAACGAAGCCTGCAAGAGACCACCGAGCTGACGCAGTTTCGGCTCGAGCACGGCCGGCTTCCTCTGGCCGGTGTCGACGAGATCGCTCCCTCTCTCGCCCTCCTCGAGAGCGCCGGCGGCGCGACGGACGCCGCGGGACTCCGGCCGATTCTGGCCGCAGCTCGCGCCGCTGAAGCGGTGCGGCGAGCGCTCGCGAAAGTTAAGTCGCCGCAGCTCGCCTCTCGCCGTGACCGGCTGCCGGGCTTTGCGGATCTGCTCGAGCTTGCGCGCCGGCTCTTTGAAAGCGACGGCTCGCTGCGGGACGATGCCTCGGCCGAGCTCGCGCGCCTCCGTGCGCGGCTGCGGCGCCGCCGGGCCGAGATGGCGCGCCGCCTGGAGAGACTCCTCGAAGCGCGGCGGGAGTTTCTGGGAGACGCCGTGGTCGTTCTTCGCAACGACCGGTACTGCTTGCCGGTGATCGCGTCGGCGCGCGGGCGCGTACCGGGCATCGTGCACGACCGCTCCGGCTCCGGGCAGACGGTATTCGTCGAGCCTCTGGAAGTCATCGAGGGCAACAACGAGCTCGCGCTGTTGGCGGCGGAGGAGCGTCGAGAGGCGGAGCGGTTGCTGACCGAGTTCGGACGGGAGGTTCTCTCGCGGGCCGAAGATCTCGCACGGGCCGTCCAACAGCTGGCGGAGCTCGACGCAATCGAGGCCAAGGTCGAGTTCGGGGAGATTGCCCACGCGAGGATTCCGGAGATCTCGGAAGACGGTGATTGGGCGCTTCGCGCCGCGCGCCACCCGCTGCTGGATCCGCTCCTCGCTCCCCTGCGCCGGCGCGCGCTCGCCGAAACCCGGCCCGAGCGGGCGATCGTCCCCCTCGACCTCGACATACCCCGGCAGCGCCGATTGCTCGTCGTCTCGGGGCCCAACGCCGGGGGCAAGACCGTCGTCCTGAAGACTGCCGGCCTGTTCTCACTTCTCGCCCAGTCGGGGATCCCGGTCCCCGCGGCCGTGGGCACGCGTCTTCCTCTGTTTCGCGCGGTCCGCGCCGAGATCGGCGATGCCCAGGAGATTCTGTCGGACCGCTCCACATTTTCCTCCTCGATGGAAAAGCTCGCCCAGGTGCTGTCCGAGGCCGGGCCGGACACTCTTGCGCTCGTCGACGAGATCGGCGCGGCGACCGACCCGGAAGAGGGAAGCGCAATCGCCGCGGCGTGGCTTGCCGAGTACCTCGCCCGCGGGGGAAGGGCGATCGCGACCACGCACCTGTCGGCCATCAAGAATTTCGCCTCCGCGCGTGAGGACGCGATCTGTGCGGCCATGGAGTTCGACGAGGCGACCGGACGCCCGAATTATCATCTCCATTCCGGGCTCTCGGGAAGAAGCCGCGCTCTTTCGGTGGCGCGAGAACAGGGAATGCCCGAGGCGGTGCTGTCGCGGGCCCAGGAAATCCTCGGGGACGCCTGGCGTCGGGAACAGGACCGGGAATCCGAGGCGGTGGCCGCCCTGGAGCGCCTCCGCGAGGCGGAGCGGCAGCTCGCGACCGACCAGAAACGGGCGCGAGCGGAGGCCGAGAGGCTCTCGGCAGAGAGCGATTCGCTCGCGCGCCAGCGCGCCCTCGTAGCGCGCGAAGGACTGGAGGGCTTCGAGAAGGCCCGACGCGAGCTCGCCCGCCGCGTCGAGGCGGAGCTCGCAGAGATTCGGCGCGACCCCTCGCGCCACGCGGAGCTGTCGGCCTCCTCCCTGATGAGCGACATTGCAGAGCTCGTCGAATCGGAGGCAGGGCTTGCAGAGGCACGCGAGGAAGCTTCGGTGGCCAGCGGCGGGCTCACCGTCGGGGGCCGGGCACGCGTGCGCAGCGGAAAGACCGTAGGCATCGTCGCTTCACTCGAAGGGGAAAGAGCATGGCTCGACGTCGCCGGGAAGAGAATGCGCGTCGACCGCTCCGACCTCGAACCACTCTCCCCGGCGCCTTCCCCGCGTCCCCGTGTCTCCGCGTCCCCGCGTCCCGAACCCCTCGCCGCGCTGACTCGCGAAGTCAACGTCATCGGGCACCGCTTGGACGAGGCGATCGCGGAGGTAGAGAAGAAGCTCGACGAGGCGATGCTCGCCGGCGCCGGCCGACTTCGGGTGATCCACGGGCACGGCACCGGAAAGCTGCGGGAGGGGCTGCGCGAACATTTCCGCGGGTACCCGGGTGTTGCGCGCCTCTTCCCCGCCGATGCGCGGGAAGGGGGCAATGGGGCGACGATCGTGGAGCTGGAGCAGTGAGAAGCCGAGTGGGTGAGGGGGTGAGGGGGAGAGGGGGGGAAGCCGCCAGTTTTCGCCCACTCGCCCACTCCCCCACTCTCCCTCTCGAGACCTGGGAGCCGAGCGGAATCTCCACGCCATGAGCGATCTGGACATCACAGATTCCGTCCTCGCCGAGCTGCGCAGCGCGGCCGACATCGTCGAGGTCATCGGAGAGCACACAAAGTTGAAGAAGGCGGGCCGCTCCTGGAAGGGGCTTTGCCCGTTTCACAACGAGAGAACTCCTTCCTTCACCGTCGATCGCGACAAGGGGCTCTATCACTGCTTCGGGTGCGGAGCGGGGGGAGATGTGATCCATTTCGTCCGCCAGATCGACCGGCTCGATTTTCCGGAAGCCGTCGAGGCCCTCGCGCAACGCTTCGGCGTCTCGATCCCGCGCCGGGCTCGGGGCCCGCGTGACGAGCGCCGGGAGAAGCTTTACGACACTCTCGCCGCGGCCCATCGGTTTTTTCAGGCCGAGCTCGCCCGGCCCGGTAATCCTGCCGAGCGCTACCTCGTACAGCGACACGTCGCGCCGGATCTTTCC
>Ga0070706_100005456_pt1 | contig 12114 bp, 8 predicted proteins | sample KBSK5501metaG_FD_65476 | JGI IMG/M metagenome (GOLD analysis project Ga0070706, IMG submission 65476) | Corn, switchgrass and miscanthus rhizosphere microbial communities from Kellogg Biological Station, Michigan, USA - KBS K5-50-1 metaG | ecosystem: Host-associated > Plants > Roots >...
CATCACCACCCTGCTCAAACATCCGGAAGGATTGCGGAAAACCGTCGATGCCCTCGCTGCCGAGTTTGAGGGGATGAAGATCGACACAGTGGTCGGCATTGAAGCCCGCGGTTTCATCTTCGCGCCCGCCCTGGCGTATCACCTCGGCGCGGGGTTTGTGCCGGTGCGGAAGCCAAAGAAGCTGCCCGCCGAACGCGCTTCGATCTCCTACGACCTCGAATACGGCCAGGACACTTTGGAGATTCATCGCGACGCGATCGGCGACGGCCATCGGGTGATCATCGCGGATGATTTGCTCGCGACCGGCGGCACGGCGAAGGCAGTCGTCGATTTGGTCGAGAGTCTTGGCGGCAAGGTTGAAGGATTAGTTTTCGTCGTTGAGTTGGAGTTTCTGCCCGGTCGAAAGAAGCTCGCCGGCTATGATGTGCGGTCGTTGATTAAGTATCAGAGCTAAAGCAGGAGAAAGGGGTTGGGGGTCAGGAGACAGGAGCAGCCCGGGCAGCGCAAGCTGATGGTGCGATGGATTTGAATTTCTTCTGACTCCCCGTCTTCCGTCTTCTAGTCTTTACCATTCACTATTTACCATTTACCATTTACGCATAATGTGCTCCCGTAGCTCAGTTGCATAGAGCGCTCGCCTCCTAAGCGAGAGGTCGCGCGTTGGAATCGCGCCGGGGGCACCATAACTCTCTTTTTGACTGTCCACAGATTTCGCAGATTACACAGATCACTTCACGAGAGCATAACCGGTTTTGCTCTTCGCGAACTCGACGCGACCGGTAGCAATTTAGTTAGTCTGTGGAATCTGTGTAATCAGCGGATATCGCCAGTCGCACAATAGTCGCGCCTAATCCTCCTGCATCCGGTGGCGCGTCAGTCCAATCCAAAACAAAATCGGTTCGGGCAAGAATCGTGCGAACCATTTCACGCTGCACGCCGATGCCTTTGCCATGAATGATGCGCACGACAGGAAAGGCTTTGCGGCGCGCTTCGCGCAGGTACTCCTCGACTACAGGCTTTACGTCTCGCGGCGGGATCGTGTGCAAATCAAAGACGTCGGTGATCTCGATCTCGACAGGTTCCGGAAAAGGATTCATGTCGTCAATGTCGTTTTGCATTTCCGATGCTTCGCCCTATAATTTTATGTGTTCTGGCAATCTTTTATTAGCTTGTTCCCGCAAACTTCGCAGGCCTTGCAGACTCCATTCCGCAAAGGAGTGCCACGTTGGCAATTCGTCTGAGCAGAACTTTCGTTCTGCGCAAGCTCCACCAGTTGTCGGGCATCATGCCGCTCGGCATCTTTTTGCTGGAACACTTTTACACTAACTCGAAAGCGCTTACCGGCCCCGCGGATTTCAATAACGCCGTCAGGGACCTTCAATCAATTCCTTACATTCTGTTTGTTGAGATTGGCGGCATCTTCATTCCGCTAATTTATCACGCGGTCTATGGACTCGTAATCACGATCGAAATGCGCCCGAACAATTTGCACTATCCGTACGCGCGCAACTGGTTTTACACGATTCAGCGCGTGACCGGCATCATCCTGTTCGTCTTCATTACTTTTCACGTGCTGAATTTTCGTTTTGGCATGGTTCCGGGCCTCAATACTTTATCGGTCGCGCGCCATCCCGATCAGGCTTTTCAAGTAGTCTCGCGCGAATTCATGATGGTGCCGATCTTCATCGTCTACGTAATCGGCATCACTTCGACCGTATGGCATCTGGCGAACGGCGTGTGGCTATTCATGGTTGATTGGGGAATTACCATCGGAGAGCGCGCGCAGCGCTTGACCGGCTATGCCTGCATTGCGTTCGGCGTTGTGCTTTTGGCAGTGGGCATCAACGCGGCGGTTGCGTTCATTCGTCCGGGCGGATTGCTGGGAAGGATTCTCTAAAAGACTTATGGCGCGCGGAATCAAGATCGCGGTCGTTGGCGGTGGTCTCGCAGGACTCGCGGCGGCGATGAAAATCGCCGAAGCGGGCCACGCTGTCGATCTGTTTTCGGTGGTGCCGGTGAAGCGTTCACATTCGGTCTGTGCGCAAGGCGGCATCAACGGCGCAGTCAACACCAAGGGCGAAGGCGATTCCACCTGGGAGCATTTCGACGACACGGTTTATGGCGGCGACTTTCTCGCCAATCAACCACCGGCGAAAGCGATGTGCGAAATGGCGCCCGCGATCATCTATCTGTTCGATCGCATGGGCGTGCCGTTTTCCCGCACTAAGGAAGGCCTGCTGGATTTTCGTCGCTTTGGTGGAACCAAGCACCACCGCACCGCGTTTGCGGGGGCTTCGACCGGGCAACAGCTTTTATACGCGCTTGATGAGCAAGTGCGCCGCTTTGAAGTCGCGGGTCGCGTTCAAAAGTATGAAGGCTGGGAGATGATGTCGCTGGTGCTGGACGACCATCAGGTTTGTCGAGGGCTGGTAGCGATGAATCTTCGTTCGCTTGAGTTGAAAGCCTTTCCCGCCGACGCAGTGATTATCGCGACAGGCGGCCCTGGATTAATCTTTGGGAAATCAACCAACTCGATGGTATGCACCGGCAGTGCGGTATCAGCTTGTTACCAACAGGGAGCAAAGTACGCCAACGGCGAATTCATTCAGGTCCATCCCACTTCGATTCCCGGCGATGACAAGTTGCGTTTGATGAGCGAGTCGGCGCGTGGGGAAGGCGGCCGCGTCTGGGTGCCGCGCGCGAAGGGCGATAAGCGTGCGCCATCGTCGATTCCGGAACGTGAGCGCTGGTATTTTCTCGAGGAGAAATATCCTGCCTATGGCAACCTTGTGCCGCGCGACATCGCCACGCGCGAAATCTTTCAAGTCTGTCTGGATGGCTTTGGCGTGAACGGCGAGAACCAGGTCTATCTCGATCTGACTCACATACCGGCAGAAACTCTCGATCAGAAACTGGGCGCGATTCTGGAAATCTACGAAATGTTCGTTGGCGATGATCCGCGCCATGTGCCGATGCGGATCTTTCCCGGTGTTCATTATTCGATGGGTGGGCTGTGGGTTGATTTCAATCAACACACCAATATTCCGGGATTGCTGGCGGCCGGAGAATGCGATTATTCAATTCACGGAGCTAATCGACTGGGAGCTAATTCATTAGTAAGTTGCGTCTATGGCGGCTTCATCGCGGCCCCGGCCGCAATCGAGTGGGCGACTAACGTCGAGCGCAACGGCTCTGATGGTTCAGGAATCTACGATCAGGAAACGAAGCGCCAAAAGGAAATCAACGATAGTCTGATCAAGCAGAGCGGCAACGAAAACCAGTACAAGCTGCATGAAGAAATGGGTCGGCTGATGACCGACAACGTGACGGTGATTCGCTACAACGACCGTCTAAAACAGACTGACGACTGTTTGCGTGAGTTAATCGAGCGCTACGAGCGGATCTCGATCAATGATTCAAATCTGTGGGCGACGATGGCTTTGCCGCATGCGCGGCATTTGAAAAACATGCTGGAGCTGGCGCGAGTGATAACTCTCGGCGCGCTCAATCGCAACGAATCGCGCGGCGCGCATTACAAGCCGGACTTTCCGAATCGCGACGATGCGAACTGGTTGAAGACCACGATTGCTGAACATTCAGGCGAAGGGCCGGTGCTTTCTTACGATCCAGTTGATGTGTCGCTTATCAAACCCCGCAGGCGCGATTACGCGCACGCGAAGCAGGAAACGGCCAAAGCCTAAGTAGGCAGTAGGCAGTAGGCAGTAGGCAGTAGGCAGTAGGCAGTAGGCAGTAGGCAGTAGGCAGTAGGCAGTAGGCAGTAGGCAGTAGGCAACGAACGGAAATCAGATAAACGTTCAGATGACAACACGGAACTCATCGAAAACAGTTGAAATTCACATAAAGCGACGCGCGGCGCCGGACTCTCCACAATACTGGGAAGAGTTCGAGATTCCTTATCGGCCCAATCTCAACGTGATCTCGTGTCTCATGGAGATTCGGAAGAATCCCGTCACGAAGTCAGGCAAGCCAACCACCCCGCCGGTTTGGAACATGAACTGTCTGGAACAGGTTTGCGGCATCTGCACGATGGTTATTAACGGCCGCGTGCGACAGTCGTGCTCGGCGCTGATAGATAATCTCGATCAACCAATCAAGCTCGAGCCGATGTCCAAGTTTCCCAACGTGCGCGACCTGGCCGTCGATCGCTCACAGATGTTCGATCACCTTAAGCGTGTGCACGCGTGGGTCGAACTCGATGGCACGTACGATCTCGGGCCGGGACCACGGATGGACAACGATGACGTGCAGGAGCGTTATGCCTACTCTCGCTGCATGACGTGTGGTTGTTGTCTGGAAGCGTGTCCGCAATACGAAAGCGATCACTACATCGGTCCGCAGGCCATCGCGCAGGTTCGTCTCTTCAACATGCATCCCACCGGACAGATGAATCGAGACGAAAGAATCGAAGCGATCATGGGCCCTGATGGCATCACCAACTGTGGCAACGCGCAGAACTGCGTGAAGGTTTGTCCGATGAATATTCCGCTCACCAGAGCAATCTATGAAGAGAACCGCGAGACGGTGATACATGGGCTGCTCGGCTGGCTGAAGAAGTGAAGCGGATCACTTTGTGGATTAGGCACAAATCTAAAACCCTCCTGGGCAAGCTGCTTTCCAATAGAATTTTCAAGGTACAGGTGATAAGCTGCGCGCATTCACTAAGGCATCTTAGGGAAACCGGGCCATAACGGCCCGCTAAGGTAGTGACCCCCGAACGGTGGCAACAGATCAAAGAACTGTTTCAATCCGTAGTAGGGCTCGCTCCTGCAGATCGTCTAGCTTTTCTTGAGGGCGCCCGCGCGCGGAGCTGGGTCGCTGCGTCAGGTCGAATCCTTGCCGGCCGCAGGCGAACAAGCCGCCAGCTTCATCAGTTCTCCTCCTCAAGAAATCGCGGGTGAAATAATGGTTGAGGACCCGCTGCGATGATCGGGAAATCAATTGGGCGCTACAAGATTCTGTCGCTGTTGGGCCAGGGCGGCATGGGCGAAGTTTACCTGGCACAAGACACCAAGCTGGGCCGCAAAGTCGCGCTTAAGCTGCTTCCCGCCTCGCTCAGCAAGGACGAAGAACGCTTGCAACGCTTCGAGCGCGAGGCGCGCTCCGCCTCTGCTCTTAATCATCCGAACGTTTGCGTGATTCACGAAATTGGCGAGACCGATGACGGACGACGCTTCATTGCGATGGAGCACATTGACGGCGTGACCTTGCGTCATCGCCTGGCAGAAGGCGCACTCGGCATCGGCGAGGCGCTCGATATTGCCATCCAAACTGCGTCAGCGTTGACTGCAGCGCACGAGGCCGGCGTGGTACATCGGGATATCAAGCCTGAAAACATCATGCTACGTCGCGACGGCTATGCAAAGATGCTGGATTTTGGATTAGCAAAGCTAACCGAGCGTTACGAAGTCGAAAGTGACAGCGAAGCGCTCACCTTTCCGGCATTCAATACTCATTCCGGTCTGCTCGTTGGAACAGCCAATTACATGTCGCCTGAGCAGGCGCGCCGCCAACAGGTCGATGAACGTTCAGACATATGGAGTCTCGGTGTTGTGCTCTACGAGATGCTGACGGGCCGCTCGCCTTTTACTGGCGAGACGCCGAGTCACGTAATCGTTGCAATTCTGGAAAGCGAGCCAATGCCTCTGAGTCAAAGTCTGGCCCAGGGGCCAGCCGAACTGGAATGGATCGTGAAGAAGGCATTGCGAAAGGATCGCGATCGGCGTTACCAGACCGCCAAAGAACTGCTTGGCGATCTGAACGATGTGAAACAAAGCTTGTTGGCTGGGTCTGCTGCGGGGCCTCCTCCGCGAATGACCGCTAGAGTGGCTCTGCCAGTCTCACATTCGAGCGCCTTCGAGAGTATCTCTGAGACGCTGCGTCGCCCGCGGCTATCAATTGCCTTTTTTGCTCTCGCGATGATCCTGGCCGGCTTGGCCGTTTGGGGAATACTTCAGCGCACGAAGAATAAGCCACCCTTGCTATTCCAGAACCTGCAGGTCACCAAGCTCACCGACTCCGGCAAAGTAGCCGATGCGGCTATTTCGCCCGATGGTAAGTATGTTGCTTACGTCGTGGACGAACTCGGAAAACAGAGCCTTTGGGCCCGGCATGTCGCTACCGCGGGCAACGTTATAATTGCGCTGCCGGATGATGTGCAGTATGAAGGACTTACCTTCTCGAAAGACAGCAACTACGTCTACTACGTGAGGCATGAAAAGGACCAAACCGGCGTGGTTTATCAAGCATCCGTCTTCGGAGGCGCCACCAGAAAGTTATTGCTCAACGTGGATAGTCCGGTCACGTTCTCTTCCGACGGCAAACGCTTTGCCTTTGTACGAAGAGATCCAACTAAGGGCGATGCACTGATTACTTCGAACGCGGAAGGCGTTGGTGAGCAACAGCTGGCCTCTGGAGCGAAGGCCGAGGGTTTCGCGGGTCCGAGCTGGTCTCCGGACGATACTATGATCGCTTACGCCGTGGGAAGCTACACTGACGGCTACCATATGACGCTGGTGGCGACCAGGGTTGACGGTGGGGGACAGAAACCAATTACTTCGCAGAGATGGTATTCGATAAGGCGAGTAGCGTGGCTCGGCGATGGTAGCGGCCTAATCATCAATGCCAGCGAGCAGTCCTATGGAGCATTCCAGCTTTGGTACGTTGCATATCCCGGAGGCGACGCACAGAGGATCACAAACGATTTGGACAATTATCGTGCCCTGGGTTTGACCGCGTCCGCAGACACTCTGGTCACGGTAAAGTCAGATAAGCTCTCGAACATTTGGCTGATCCCAGTCGGAGACGTCGCCCGCGCGCGCAAAGTGCTTTCCGAAACCGGAAACTACTTTGGTATCTCCTGGTTTCCCGACAGAAGGATTGCTTTTGCTTCGATGGCGAGCGGTAGCCCAGACATCTGGATCACCAATTCAGACGGTGGAGGGCAAAAACAACTGACCCTGAATAACGGCGCAAACTATCACCCGGCGGTTTCACCGGATGGCCATTATATCGTTTTTGCTTCAAATCGTGCGGGAGGCTTCAATATTTGGCGGATGGACGCGGATGGTGGGAATCCAAAGCAGTTGACCCGAGGCGATGGCGAATTCTATCCGAGCTGTTCGTCGGATGGGCGGCAGGTATTCTATGAAGTCCTGGTTTCCGGCACTCCTACGCTTTGGAAGGTGAGCATTGACGGCGGCGACCCTGTGCTCGTGACTAACCATTATGCGAGCGGCCCAGTTGTCTCGCCGGACGGACGACTAATCAGTTGCACGTACTGGGATGATCGGGAGTCATCGCTCAAGTTTGCGGTCATTCCGTCTGAAGGCGGCCCGCCGCTAAGGTTCTTCGGTACGCCGGACCCTCACCGGCAGCGGCTGGTGCGGTGGATGCCGGATAACCGAACGCTCCTCTATTTAGATGCGCATGATGGTGGTTCTAATGTTTGGAGCCAGCCACTGAGTGGCGGCACGGCGCCAAGACAATTGACCAATTACGAGTCGGATCAAATATTCGACTTCGATCTGTCACCCGATGGTAAGCAACTTGTCGTAACACGCGGCGCGGTTATAAGCGATCTCGTACTAATGCGCGGCTTAAAAAGATCAGGCTAGTGGATGTGGGTTCGAATTGAGGGGGTTTTTCGTCATGGCCTTTAAGCGAGGATTTGCAAGCCGCGCCCGATCGAAACCGAAATGGATGGGCTGCATCAATGTTCCCAATGCCCTCACCACGCGGAAGGGGCTGGCGCTGACAACATCGGGTGGTGTCAGATCCTTGATTGCCACTCTCAAGCCCGCTTTCCTCAATAGTGCGATACAGTTCCTCAACGAGATTGTCTTTGGCTCTTCCAATTCAGCCAGAGGAAGTAGGGCATTGTGGCCGCATTCAAGGAAGTCAAAGGCCGAAGCTCTCTCTTTGGGAACATAGTACATCGCGTGATCCATCGGACCAGAAACCGCCTTCGGCCGCTTGGGGATGGTCCGCTTTCCGCCAAACATCTCGCGGCGAATGGAAGGGCCCACCAGTCCTTGCTCAAGAACTGCCCTACGCGTTGCCACCCGCGGACTCGCGTGAGCGCCGAGAGCAACAGTTGCTCCTGGCCAGTTCTTTCCATCTCCCAGTACGAGGCAGAGCACCGTCGGGATAGGTATGCCAACATTCAAGACGTAGAGCCGCACTTCCATTCCCCGCGCTTCGAATTCTCGGATAATGCCGCGCACGCCATCCCCCGGAATTGCATCGGGGACCAGCCGTCTTGCTGGTAGCTGGCAAAGCCAGGTGATCATGAAGGCGTCTCTCTCGACCAGCTCGAAAACCGCACGTAGTGACGCATCTTCGACGCTCGTGCCCGCCGCCAGACCGCTGGTAGTGACCTGGCAAAAGTCTTCCTCCGGTGGAACATCAATACCGAAGTAGGTCGGGAGCGCAGGCAGCCAGACTAGCGCACCGGTGTCGAGCCATTTGCCCTGTGTCCATGCGATCGGGATGTCCGGGCCAAAGCGCGCATAAGGAAAACCCCGTTTGTTGTATTGCGCGTGGTCGTAGAGACAGAGTTGCCGTGGATCGAGGAAGTCTTCAGTTAGATCGTTGAGCGATGAATGAAAGAGATCGCTTTGGGAGTGGCGACTCGCCGCGTAGAGCTCAATGGCCTCGGCAGCGGCGCTAACCATAGCTTCAGTGGCGGACAGCCCTGCGCCGAAGCCCGTATTCTTATGCGACCCTCCGTCTGTCGGTTCGGTGGAAGATGACATGATTGCGACACTGGTCCAAGCCAGTTTCAGCTTTAAGGCATCGGGAGCTTCACTCGTCAGGTATCTAATGATTCCGGTGCGCTCGTCCACCCAGCCAGCCAGCAGATCGCGCAGTTCATTGGGCTCTTGAACTGCATCGAAAGACTTTGTCCTGCTCGCGTCGCTGACATGGAAACCTTCACCCCTCATAATCACGCTATCCCTCAAAACTCTTCCATCGTTTGCTCCGCCGCAAACTTCGCACCAAGGTACTCTGATCACCCTATGGAAGCTGGTTTTCAGAGTCACCAGGTTCTGCACTAGCAAACTACCCGCCAGTGTTGTTGGGACATAACCGGTAAGCAGTTTCAAAGACTCTAGAGAGAGAAGCGTCCCGAGTGCGTTTGGCATCGGGCCAAGATAGGTTCGCCTGCGAGGTTTTGGACGCTGCGAAAGCAGAGCATCCTGCAGCGCCTGGTCCGCCTCAGGCTGAGCGGAATTGGCTAGCTCTCGAAGACGACAGCAGTTCCAACACGCTGTCTCCCCAGGGATTACCAGCGGCCCAACCTTGGCATAGATATTCTCAAGGCAACCGGACAGGGAAGGCAGGCGAGCCCCATGAGTGAAGCGCGCCACACTCTGGAGCACTAATAAGTCATCCGCCGTGGTCGCGCAGATCACCAGATCCCAATCCGTGTCATTGAAGGCAAGGGAACGGTCTTCCGTTAAGAGGAGGGGGTTGGCTGTCACACGAGACCACGGATAAGTTGCGAGCAGTTCTTCAGCCAGCGCCATGCTACGGGCCTGTCCCAGGTGCCTTCCAGCCCAAGTTCTGCTCGACGGCAGGTCGCCCAAAGCCAGCGAGCCATCATCAAGAAGCTGCAGCCTCCCGACCCCGGCCGCGGCTAATTCCGTGGCAGCCCGCACCCCCCACGGCTCTAAACCGACGATCAGCACACGTGCCTCATTCAGGCGGCGGGACATCTTCTCCGGGCGATTAGTCCATTTGCGAAAGAAGTCCTGCTGGCCGCGCCAGGGCCCCTCATCCGGGCTCGCCGCAAGCTCGTCTGGTACAATCTCCAGGAGCCTATGCTTCTCCAGCGTTTCGAGAAACGCCAGAACGCTCCGACGAGAATGTCCCTTTAGGGCCGCGGCCACGCCATCCTTGTCATGACTTCCATCCAGTAGTGGCAAAATCTCAGCGATGAAGAGCTGGATGTCTGACCCATCGATCTGGAATGTGCGGAGATCGGAACGCAACTGGATCCCAGCGCTTGTCGGCACGACGCTTGCGGAAGCACTAAGGCGGATGCGGGGCACGGGGCAGTTGCTCCTTCACTTTAAGGAGATGGTAGGCGTTCACTGGAAGCGCGGATCACACAACCTCCGCTCGTGGCGCCGTCGCAAGTTTGCACGGCGCGGGTACTGTCTTAGCGGAGCTTCGAGAGCTTAACGCTTCGACCGGACGGAACGAGGACGCTTGCTGGGGGCAACGCTGCAAGTCAGTGGGGGATCGAGGCACCCGCAAGGTACGCTACCTAACCGGTCCACCAGCTTGTTCAGATTCTTGACCAAATAGCTGACGCTCGTCTCGAGTTCGCGAACGCGCAACTCAAGACTTTTCCCGTCGTCCGCTGCCGTTTGCGAGGCTTTTCTCTTAGCCATACGGCACCTCTTTCTGTCGCTAGGGTGGAAATGCTTCGGGTGATTTCTACCTCGGCGTAGTGTCGCCGCGTAGCGAGATCACGGTTTTGACATCCATCTGCCTTGCTCAAAACATGAGAACCCGCGCTCCTTATATTCGTGGTGCCCGCAATTGTCAATAAGGATGGTTGCTGACGAGCTGGAGCCATAAGGTTGACGGTGCCCCAGTCCGAATGGTCGATGCTAAATACTAAGCACGTTAACCAATTCCTGCACCGCTGCTGCGCTCTTTTGCAGCGCGATGCGTTCTTCAGCGGTCAACGTAATCTCGATTACCTGTTCCAGTCCGCGCGCGCCAAGCTTGCAAGGCACGCCAACGTAAAGACCGTTGACGCCATACTCGCCTTCGAGGTAAGCCGCACACGGCAGAATCTTTTTCTTGTCTTTCAAAATCGATTCAGTCATTTCCACGGCCGCAGCAGACGGAGCGTAGTAAGCTGAACCCGTCTTCAGCAGATTCACAATCTCAGCGCCGCCATTCGCGGTTCGTTTCACAATCGCATCGATTTGCTCTTTCGAGAGTAGCTCAGTAACCGGAATTCCGGCGCAGGTTGAATAGCGAGGCAGCGGCACCATCGTGTCGCCATGGCCGCCGAGCACAAACGCAGTGACGTTTTCAACGGAAACATCGAGTGCTTCCGCCAAAAAGCAACGCATGCGCGCGGAATCGAGCACACCAGCCATGCCGATCACACGATGCTTGGGAAATCCAGAACGGCGCAAGGCGACCTGGCACATCGCATCCAATGGGTTCGAAACAATGATCAGAATCGATTCGGGCGATCGCTTAACGCATTCGTCCACTACTTTGCCAACGATATCTGCGTTGGTGCGCAAAAGATCGTCGCGACTCATGCCGGGTTTTCGCGGCAGGCCGGCGGTGATGATTACAATGTCAGAGTTCGCGGTTTCGTCGTATCCATTACTTCCGATCAAGCGCACGTCATAGCCTTCGACCGGCGCGGCTTCGGCCAGATCCAATGCCTTGCCCTGGGGCACGCCTTCGACGATGTCAACCAATACGACATCCCCGAGCTCTTTCGCGGCCAACCAGTGCGCCGCTGTCGCGCCGACATTGCCGGCTCCAACGACTGTGATTTTCTTTCGTGCGGCCATCGTTTCGGTCCTCTGGTATAGGGCAAGTTGCCAACTTGCCTCGGTTGGTATGAAATGACTGCGCAAAGTTAACAACTCGCGCTACATGTAATGCATTTGAAAGAAGGCGAGTCTAAATGCGCGCTTGCGAGAGTGTCAAGGAAGACCTCGCGAGACGATCATCGCAGCAAACCGTTTAAGCAGTGTCCGAAGAATTAACAGGAAAATCCGCAACTCAGCTCGCGGAGTTAATTCGATCGCGCGCCGTCTCGCCCGTCGAAATCGTCGAAGCTCATCTTCGGCGAATCGAGGAAATCAATCCATCGCTTAACGCCATCGTCACGCTTGCAGGTGACGCGGTCGACCGTGCTCATACGGCTGAAGCTGCGCTAACGCGTGGCCAAGCAATTGGTCCCCTGCACGGTGTGCCGCTGACTGTGAAAGACACGATTGACACGGCCGGTTTGCGCACGACGAGTGGGTCGTCCCTGCGTGCGGAGCATGCCCCGGTACGTGACGCCTCGGTGGTAGCGCGGTTGAAAGCAGCGGGCGCGATTATTCT
>Ga0070706_100005458_pt1 | contig 12111 bp, 7 predicted proteins | sample KBSK5501metaG_FD_65476 | JGI IMG/M metagenome (GOLD analysis project Ga0070706, IMG submission 65476) | Corn, switchgrass and miscanthus rhizosphere microbial communities from Kellogg Biological Station, Michigan, USA - KBS K5-50-1 metaG | ecosystem: Host-associated > Plants > Roots >...
ACCGACACCCCCAGTGACTAGAATTCGCATGCAATTCTCCCTCGCTATGGATATGAACCTCAACGATGGCTAAAACCTGATGAAGTTTGAGTTACGGCTCAACCGAACACCTACACGTATTGTCGGCGCGTCTTATGCGCGTCCCTCGAAATGCACCAAGCTCTCCTATTACCAAGCGCCCCCATCGACACATGAAAATGATGCAAAACCCTAATCGACGGTTCGTAGTAAATGCACAACCCCCGGTCGTTTAGCTGTTTGCTCAGAAAGAATTCTTCATGCACCAGGAATACTGGCGCCCACAATTCCTCGAAATGACGGAAAAACGTCGGCCCGAGCACGTAACAGGCCCCAAAACCTAGGTAGATTTCCTGCGCAACCTCGTGATGGGTCCGGTCCGGCCTCTGGGTAAAATTCCGGGTGGCCCTCGCCAGTCCCTGGATCGCAATCCCTAGGTAATAATTCGCATAGTAGAGGTCGTAAATGAGCTTGCGGAACCTACCAATCTTGCGGATGACGTGAGGATTTTGATGGACCCCATCCAGGGTTACGATATCCGGTGAAACAACGGCATACTTTTCAAATAGAGACAAGTTTCGTCGTATGGACTCGGCAAAATCAGGGGGGAACACCAAGTCGTTGTTTCCGACAACCACTACCTTGATATCCGGTTGGCTGGACCGCAGGTGCCGGATACCGAGGTTCAAACCTCCGAAATAACCCATGTTCTGTTCGCTTAATATCAATTCGACGTGCCGGAATTCACCGGCGAGCACCTTCAGTGCCTCAACATTCTCGGTGTCGGAATTATTGTCAACGACAACCACCCGAAACTGATCCTCGCCATTCTTCAAGAGCGAACACACCGCTTCCCGCGTGTAAGCTGAGTTTTTGTAGTTTGTGCAAACAAAACCGATCTTCATGCCGCTTGCTCCACGTACCGCCCTTCCCTACGCAGCGCGTAGTCCCATAGGCCCCTTGCCACGGCGCGATAGCTGGCTAACGGACTGGGATCCAGAAAGCCGATGAGCAGCAGAAGTACTATTTGCGCGAGGCCCAGCTTCACAATAAAACCCGGGAATTCGAACAGATATCTTTCCGCAAGGTACATGAAGTTCCGGAACATGTAGTAGCTCCGAGCCGGCGAATGCCTGGCGTAATACTTCCGGACGGCCCGGGGCAGATGGACGGCGTCGCCCAGTTGATGACGCATCAAGGCAGCTGGCACGCGATGTATCGAATAACCGGCGCGACGGATGCGCAAGCTAAAATCGAAATCGATGCGGTCCACAAAGAAACCCTCGTCATATAATCCGATTTGATCGAAGACGCTCACCCGCACGAGGTTGCCCGACGTAATTGCATAGCTGACCACTCCCTCAACCGCACCCTTCCTTCGAGTTTCGGTAGTGATCCGCGGAGCGAGACACACCATTGACGGGTCTTGTTCGACTGCAGCCCGGTACGCTTCAATAAGCGAGCCATCAACTACGCTATCCTGGTCCATTGTTAGCAGCCAACTGCAACCCATATCCCGAGCGCGCTGTACCCCCCGATTCAACGCGTACCCAATGCCCCGGTTTTCCCCCAAACGCTCCGCAGTGATCCCAGGCTCCCGCTCCAAAGACTCAAGGACATGGAGCGACTCACTCTCAGACCCATTGTCCACAATAAGAATGTGCCCCACCTGCCCTCGTAGTGCTTCCACTCCCCGCCTCGTTTGTTCCAACCCGTTGTAACTAACGACAACCGCGAGCACAAACTCAGAATTCACGGACACAGGTGGTAAGACCATCTCGTCACCGCGCAACGTACTAAGGGCACCAGTAATATCGGCGTCATTCAAACCATCACGACAAATCTTACGGGCAAACTACTAATCCCGCCGTCGATTTCGCCTCATCGAAGCCACACTGGAATGTGGACAAGTAAGGCAGCAGCCCAGCAAAGAAGAGAAAGTCGAATGAAGCGAAGTACGGATTAGAATAAGCACCAACCAGCAAGGAAAAGAACGCGATGAGCAGTCCAAATGGAACAGCCGATTTTTCCTTGAACCGTCTCAACAGAGTAACAACGCGCATAAGGTAGAGGGAGAACAGCGCCAGGAGAAACGTCGTACCCACGACACCAGTGTTGAAGAGCAGAGAATGGTAGGTCAGTTCATACAACCAGGGCCGTTCATCGTTACGCTGGTACCCAGCATACCCTCCAAATCCCGATCCGAACATCGGCGATTTCGCGAAACCTTCAATTAGGTACGGCTTCTGAATCGTTCGCTCGTCCTCCGATGAAAAAGCTTCTTTGAGATGACTAATAGTCGGAATGGTCATCAAATTTTCAGGAAGAATCAAAAGTACGCCCAGACCGACCACGCTCACAGCGGCGAAGCCGGACAGACGGCGCCCCCACCTTGCTTTAATCAAACCGTAACTACCACTAAGGTGTGACAGTAGGAGAACCATACACGGCGTCAGGGCAACCACAATCCACAACGCTCGACGGCCCGAAAACACCACGAGGATAAGTGACAGCACCAGGGCTAGCCTTGTCAGCATGGAATTCGATTTACCCGCATCCCCGCGGAAATGCAGCGACAGAAGGTATGGTGCAACCAAAAACATGATGCCGATATTTTCGCTGGTGAGTTGGATGTAGCCGTCATGGAATCCGACCCTCATATCGAGTTCCAGCACAACGCTCTCTGGAATAAGACCGAGGCCGCGGTATTCATCATAGAGCGCTACAAAATTCATCACTGGGATCAGAATCCCTGCTACAACCATCGCTCTGTGTATAATCGCCAGTGATGGCCCCGACCTTAGAACGGTATACAGGACTACGAATGCCGCGCTCCAAACTACGTAAAGCCTTAGGGCATCGAATACTCCTTGAAGATAGTTAGCAGGATGAAGAGCACCTACGATCGCCCATACAACACCCCCCAAGGCAATCCACACATAAAACCAAACGAGATGCCGATATAAGACGACCCGTGTCCCCTTAAGGTAGACGCTCACCATAAACCCAAGAAACAACAGCGCCAAGAAAACTAGTTTAATCCCGAGATACGACCGCACCAGCACCGCCATGGACGCAATCGACATTACTGCGGGCACTGTAATCCATCGCTCGCCCGACGTATAGCTCTTCACAGGCACCTTGCAGCTTTCAGGGCGCATCTTTCGCTGACCCAACGACGAACGTTCCCTTAACGATAGATTTGTGCGAGTGCTCGCTCTTCCGGAGTAAGCATCCGGAACCATGCCACTAGCACGTAGCTCAGAATCGTACCCAGCAAGAAAACCATCTTGACAATGGGGCCCTGAAGCAAAGTGGCCAGTGCCAGAATCAGAAGTGCCGTAGCTAACAGGAGCGCTCTCCGCACCCGCATCGGGTTCTTGCCGGGTACAAACCGCCTCGTCAGTACAAACAGGAACAACGCGTCAACTGCCACGCGCGCCGTCCACGCAATGGCTGCGCCTTCGATCCCGCGCGCGCCAATCAGCCACCAGAGCAGACCTAAATAGAGAGGAAGCTCGATAAGATGCAGCATCGCCGTCAGGTCCGGTCTTCCGACACCCTGCAATAATGCGAAAGGCACATACGCCAGGCTATTGATGAATACGCCCACCGCAAGCCATTGCAGCACCCGAAAGCTGTGTTGCGCGAATTCAGCTCCCAACCAAAGCCTCAAACCATCCTGGGCCAGCGCCACCGTGCACAGCATGGCGGGAAACAGCACTAGAAACAGGGATTTCACGCTGCGGTCGAAGAGGAGCGCCGTCCGCTCCCGGTCCTGCACAAAGCCAGTCGAGAACGCCGGAAACAGCACTCCCACCAGCGCAGCGGGGAGGAGCAGAACTTTAGTAACCACCTCATATGGGGTTGCGTAGTAGGTAACAGCCGTAAGTGACACCAGAGCACCGATCACAAAGCGGTCGAGCGTTACCATCAACGGCCCGACGATGTTGCTCACCGTCATCCAGCCGCCAAATTGCAGCAGGGGCACCGCTGAAGGTCCATGCCAGGCCACCCGCTGGCGAAGTTCGGGGATTACCTTGAAGCAGACCAACACATGCGCCAGGCAACCAAGGAAGCGCCCCGCAACCAGGATCCCCACGACCGGTACGAGGCTTCGCGAAAAGGGCAGAGCCAGCAGAGGGCCCACAAAGGTGAACACCCCGGTGGGAATTCGCAACGCGGTAACCAGATCAAAGCGCTGGTGAGCTTCGAGCAGGCCGCGAAGGCCCGCAGTTGCGATAACCGCCGGAACGGCCAGCCCAAGCATATAAAAGGATCGCAGGACTTCTGGCTGAATCCCTTCGGGAATCTTGAGCGCATGGTGCACTAGCCAGGGCGAAATCGCGAAGATGACCACCGTGCCCACCGCGCCCAGCGCCGCCATCAATAAAAGAGATGTCCACGCCAGCGCGGGAATCTCGTGGTCTTCTCCGCCGCCCAGCTTCTTCGCCACCAGTTGCGTAAGCGCTCGTCCCAGTCCTATGTCAAACAGGCTCGCATACCCGATCAGCGCCCACGCCAGCGTCAGCACCCCAAAGCGGTCTTTCCCCAGCCCATGAATCAGGATGGGTATCGAGAACACCGCCACGAGCAGCGGCGCGCCATTGCCGGCCAGGTTCCAGAGGGTGTTCCGCGCCAGCAGCCGCCCGCTCGTCAGGTGCAGATTCCCGCGGGTTTCAGGGTTTGTACTTGCAAACCCTGAGTCGCGATTTGTCGAAATTTCAGCCATTGGCGATTCCGCCCTGCTCCCCTCGATCCTTGCTGTTCACCTTCTTCCCCTCCGCCCCGATTCCCTAACCCGTTTCGTTTCAGTATCCTAACTTTGGTATTGACAGACTAGCTAATCCATGCTACCATTCTGGGTGCTTTCTAACCTCAGCGTTGTTTCCGCTGCCGTTGCTTCTCGGCTCTCGACCGACCCACCGCCTCTTCGTTCAACCACTCCTCGCCAATCCTCATTTCCTGGCTGCGCTAAATCCTTTGGAATCCGCACTTACGAAAATCGCTTCCGTAACCCGTTTAGAATCCGCACTTCCAAAACACAGCACTTAAAACCCTTTGGAATGAACACTTACGAAAAACCCCCCAGGGGGACCCCCAGTGTTTTGTCATCCCGAGCCGAGCGAAAGATCTGCTTTTCTCTTCCCTTACCCTGCCCGAAGCCGGAGCGCCACCGCCTTCACAACGCTTCCACATCCGCCGCATCCACATCCACTGCCACGGCTCGCTGGATCAGTTCGAGCGACACGACTACGCGAAGATTGTTTTTTCGCTGCTTCAGGATGCCTTTGAGTCCGGCGAACGGACCACTCGTGATGCGTACGCGGCGTCCAACACTCAAGAACGGATGCGGCTCCGCTCGCAAACCTTGCGAAAGCCCCGACCGCATGATTTCCATTTCTGTTTCCGGCAGAGCCGTCGGCAATCCGCCAAACCCCACGAGGTACGCCACCCCCGGTACTTGCAGCACTTTCAATCGACTTTGCAGCGCCAAATGAACAAAAACATAGCCAGCAAAAAGCGGCATCTGCAAACGCACTCTGCGGTCTTTCCATTTCCGCACGGACTCGTATTGCGGCAGGAAGTTCTCCACCCCTCGATCGAGGAGCTGGTCAGCAACGCGCCGCTCGTGATTCGCACGTGTGTATGCTGCATACCACCGCGCCTGGACGTTTGCGTCCACGCCCAAGTGAGGGGTAGCCACTTCCGCTTCCATAACCCGGGGGTGTACGGACTCGATTCTCGATGCGTTCAGCATTGCTTTCTCACAGCTTCGCCCCGTCACTTACAGGGAGATATGTGACCTAACTCTTTTAATTTCTTAACTATACGACCGACTCTAGGGCCTCTCAGACCCGCCGCTGGGCGGCTGGAGATCGTCGAGCCGGTCCAAGTCCTTGTCTTTCCCTGCGCTAGGTCCAGCACCATTCCGCGAAAACCAGTGCGCCCGCGCTTTCAGAGTCGTAACAACTTCGTTCGCAAGAATCTTGCGAGGATCGTTCGGGTCCGCCGCGCGCCAATGCTCCGCGCCGAGAATCCAGACCACGGACATCGAAAAAACTAAAAATGTTCCGAGAAACATAATCAGCATCCGAGGAGGGAACGATTTCTTCTCCGGAACTTGCGCTGGGTCCAGCACTTTGACGCTCGGAGTTTCCTTGGCCTCTTCTACCTTGGCAAGCTCATATTGCTCCGTCAGCAACTCGAAAACAGTTTCCTGAATCTTTGCGCGGCGGTAGTAATCGGCGTATTTCGCTCCGAGCAACGGCAGACTGCGAATTGTGGGGTAGGGCATTCCGTTTGAAGCTTCCGGAGAAGAGTTGGCGGCTTTCGCTGCGTCCCCGGGCGTTCCGCCAAGCTTGTCGAGCTGTTTGCGAAGTTCCGCGACGCGGGCGTTCAGAGAACGAACGCGAGGGTTGTTGTCCGTATAGATCTGGCGGAGTCCCTCGAGTTCCGACTGCGCGACGATCATCTGCCCTGCGAGGGTTCCAGCCGCCTCTAGCATGGCTTTGCCTTCCGTCTGGATGTCCAGCGTATTGTTCTTACTGGAGAACTGCGCTAGCTGGTTGCCCGCGTCGTCGAGGTCCTGCTTGGCGATCTTAAGGCGTTCTTCGAGGAACATACGTTCACGGTGTGCCGCGGAAGTGGAAAGCTCCGCCACGAGAGAATTCAATTGACTAACGTAGCCGTTGGCGAGAGCGCTGGCCCGCCTGGGATCGTGATCCGTGACGCTTATTGAAATGATGCCGCTCTTGCGGTCTTCTGAAATCGTGGTATTTTCGTCCAGTTGCGTCCGTGTGTCCGTTATCGATTTGTTCCCAAATGGCCCATAAACTTTTTGCAGTCCGAATTCTCGGACAAGGCGATCCTGTGCAGTCTGGCTTCTGAGGACGCCGATGAAAAGAGCACCGGAACTTTTCATTCCGAGTAAATCACCGGCCACGGATCCCAACCCTCCGCCGACTTTCGTCGCCATGGCTGCCATCATCGCTAGTCCTGAGGAAGACTGCGTGTCTGGCGGCATGAGCTGCGCAGTGGAGGTATAGGATCTTGGGATCAAGAAAGCGACAAGAGTCGAGGCGGCTAGCCCGATGGCGGCAGCTCGGAGAAGATCTCGACGAGCGTCCCAAAGCAAGCGGAAAAGTTTCGCCTGCCGTTCGCGCACCTCTTTGAGCGAGCCCTCCTGTACAGGAGGGTCCTCGATAATCGGCTGAACTGCGGCCTCAATCTGCGTCTTGGCAGCTGTCTGCGTCACGTTTCTATCGAGCTTCGTCCTTTCCCTTGCTTTCTTCCGCTATCGTGATCAAATTTTCGTTCCTTCCAATCAGCTATCGATTTCAAACTACCTTCTCCAAGACTGCGGCCAGAAAACCAGTTGCAAAGAGGTCGTTACATTGGTCTGGGCTCCAGGAGTGATGATCGGAAATAACCAACGTTCGTACTGGATTGTGCTGGACACGCTTAAATCATTTCGCAGCCAACAGTTAGCGCTGAGTGAGATGTCAGTTAAAGTGCCCCCGCCGGGCAGATACTGCTGGCTAACTTTTTGATGCCTGAAGCTGGCCTGAATAAAACTCCGTGGACTAAATCTATAGTTGCTCCAGGCCTGAACGCCCTGACTCTGTCTCCCCATCCAGTTTCCGAGCAGATTGCCATCATTCGTATAGGACCCGCTGGGGTATCGACCATTCGAGTAGAAAATCCCGGGAGTGTAGTGGGAACCAGTTGTGCCGTTCTGGAGGTCACTGGGAAGATCCGTATACCCGGCCTCCACGCGAAGATCCAATTTGTTGAGCTTGGGCACTTGCGCCAGGTAAAGCCCAGACCAAATCGCGGCATTCCGCCAGTAGGCTATGGGTGAAAACTCGTCTTCGACAAACGCCTCTGTGTAAAAATTCAACCCATCTTTCACGTGGGGAATTCGAAATGTAAAGTCGAGTCCTGATCGGCGATCTCCCGGGTCCCCGGTACCACCTGGCTGGGTATTGCCGCCGGAGTAGCTATGAAAAAAGGTGTGAGAGGTCAACGGAGTCGGACCGCCGGCAAACACTGCCGTGAAAGAAAAACCCAGCTCAAAATCAGGCAACGGCTTAAAACTGAATCTGGTTCCGTCCAAAAAGGGTTGACGACTTAGAGGCTGGCCAAACTGGCCCACGAGGCCCGTGTCGGTCTGGAAGACGAAATCATGCCCCGAAAGCTGCCCGAGAAACGTCTCCATGCGCCACGGTCCCAGCCGACCTAAGAAGCCAGGAAGCTTAAACGGTGAGACGCGGTTAATGCGAAGCATGTTCACGGGCGCGGCGTCATCATTGAACATCAACGGCCCGCCCAGGCTGGGACCCCACCACAAAGTTTGCGGTCCGAAGGTGATCTGCCAATTGGAAAAATTCAGACCAACGTAGGCATCCAATAATTGAAAGCGATTTACGGCAGTGATTGGCGTCGGTGGAGGAACAGAAGGAACATTGTTGGTGGAGAAAATGAAGTCTCTAGCGCTTTGGGTTAATGGAGGTGCTGACGGAGAATGTTCGTACTCAGCGCGTGCGTAAGCTACCAAGTGACCGACGGTCGTCCATGTTGAAAAACCATCTGTAGAACTCAAGCCTTCCTGGTAGGGCCTTCCGTAATCATTGATGATCGTCGATCCGAAATGGAATCCATCTGTCAAAGGCTGTCCAGCGATGCCGGTGACACGCGCATACACTGACTCCACTTTCGCCACCCTGTTCTCGCCTACGCTCATCTCTCGTAATTCACCGGCGAATTCCTTCGAGAGCTGCAAATACATTCGTGCAGCTTCCGATGAGTTGCTGTCCTCGATGCTCCGATTTTCAGCCTCGTTGAGGAGCCGGACGCATTCCAGGCGTGTCCACGGGCGCATCCCAGCCATTCCGCTCTTCACATAACCCATTGCGGTGAGGCGGTCGAACGCGGAATAGACCCAGCTATCCATTGGGACATACGGAGAGCCCATATTGCTCGGAGTCAGATTCCCTTCGCTCCGAAACATTTGACTGAGCGATCTCCAGGCCTCGCCACCCAGTTCTGGATCGTGATGGCGGTTATAGATATTTTGTGCGATGAGATTGCCCATGATGCTGCCAACGAAAACATCTGAGGGAAAATGTTGGCGTGCTCGCATGCGCGAGTAGTCGACAAGAGTCGCTAGGCCGTATGCCATGATTTTCACAAACGGGCTGGGATACTCGTGCGCGATGACCCCTGCAACAGACCAGGCCGCAGCTGCGTGTTCCGAGGGAAAAGAGGTTCCGCCGCTCTGAAAAAAGGGCCCGGTTCCGTCGCCTTGATAAGGCCGCTCGCGGCGCATTGAGTACTTGAATGCTTCGACCGCCACCAAACTATTGAGGGCCGCCTCACCGGCAAGAAAACCTGTCTCGCTCCAGTGTTCGTTGTGGCGAACATGGCCAAGCAACCACATCCCGCCTGCTCCGCCAATCAGTGCTCCCACTCCAGCGTTTGAAAGGGTTTTGTAATGACTGATAGTCGTAGGATTCTGAGAGATGTGCCTGCTGTAATCACTGTCCGTCACGAAAAGACCGGCCGTGATGCCGCTCAAAGGCACGAGCCATTGCGTATCCGAAAACCGGAGTTTGGCAGGACTAGTCCAAATTTGTTTCTGGTCTAGCAAGAATTCTTTCCCTAGCCCACTTAGGCTCCGTGGTAGCGGCGCAGAAAATTCCGAATCAGGATCCTCGGCGACTTTCGTCTTCGCAGTCTTTTCCTTTATCTCTGCGTCCGAACTGCTCTGTTTCGCGTCCTCTCCACTTTGCTCCCGCGCTTGCGGCGTCGCGGGCTTAGCAATGGTTACTGTTAGCGTCAGACTTGACGCCGCCCAGCTAAACGCCAGCACGATGGCCCTCATTTGCATCAAGAACATTCCTCGTCATGGATGTATGTACGCCACTGCTAAGGCTACAGATGAAGCCACTTGCGCTGATTGCATGAGCAGCGCCCAGTTACGACCACCGATTTTCGGTGCCTTCTCCGGCACAACGATGGTGTCTCCGGCTCGCAACGTCGCGCTCATCGGATCGCCTCCCCACCAACCATCGCTGTTGTTTTTTGCGGCGATCACGGAGCCGTCCGCGCGGATCACGAACACGGCCTTCTTATCCGCAATTTGTGTCACACCGCCAGCCTGGCTGAGATACCACTTGGCGCTGTGGCCTGGCCGATAACTGATGGCCGTTGGATTGAACACTTGGCCGTTCACCATCACGTAGCCAGCTTTCTTGGGAACAAAAAGAACGTCGCCATCGCGAACCTGCACATCTTCCGCTGTGTTTTTCCAGGCTTTCATATCCGGCGAGATATGGATCACGACGCGGCCGATCGGGGCGCTCGCTTGAAGCTGAACAAGGGTTGCTTCTGTCTGACCGATCGCAGTCAGCTTAGCGTTTTTCTGATCGGCGTCTGTGTCGGGCAGCGCTTTGATCGTTACTTGTTCCGCTTTCACCCGCTGCACGAGTTCCATATGCAACTTCAGCTCCAGGTCGCGCACTTCACGCCTCATCAACACCGCGCCATAGGAATAGGCTTCCGAATCAAATCCGCCGCTCCTCGCCAGAACAGAACTTAGTCTTTCTCCAGGCTCGATGCCGTACGTGCCCGGGTGAAGGACTTCCCCGCGCACCGTGATGGAAGCACCAATGTCGGTCCACCGCGGAAGTTGGCGAATCGTCAGAATGTCTCCGTCACGCAACGGCACATCGTTCTTCTCATCTCCGCCCAAGGCGGCCATAAGATTGACCTGCAGGCGATCGCTCGGATTCGTCCGAGAGGCATTTGGGTCAAAGCGCGAAAGATCCGCGCTTTCCGTATAAGCGCTCCTCTTCAATCCACCTGCTACGTGAACCAAATCTTCGACGTGCATATTGGCGGTGAGTGGATAACGGCCGGGCTTGGCGACCTCGCCGTTGATGTAAACCGTCGGAGGCTCAACACGCGCCGGATTGCGGTGAACAAGCAGGCGATCGCGCGGTTGAATCAAGATGTTGTTCAATGGATTCCCGGCGAGGGCCTCGTGGAGGTCGACACTCAGTATTTTCATCGTGCCATCGGGCTCTGTGCGGAATAACTGCGCAGTGTCAAGTGAGGCGTCCTGCGTGACCCCGCCTGCCAGATAGACAGCGTCCCTCAAGTGAGCTTGTCCGGAGGTGCGGTACTTCCCCGGCTCTCGAACTTCCCCGCCAATCCAAACTTCCGGAGCAGGCTCGAAATCGTAGCGGCTGAATACACGAACGGTATCCAGCGGCTGGAGTTTCGGCGCGGAGGCGGGATTCCCCAGAGCACCTGCTAGATCGAAGCTTTCCACGCTTGGGTGGAAGTCCGGTGGATTTAATCTGACGATCTCCGCGTAATGTGGCGCGGGCTCGGGCAACAAATCTTTGTAGGAAGCAACCAGGTCCGACAAGGTCATCCCTTGTTTGTAGGAATACCGCCCAGGCCGCAGCGCATGTCCCTGCAGGTAGATTGCATCTTCGTTGTAGGGAGCAATCGGGAAGATATGAATTTCATCGCCATCGCTGACTTTAAACCCATCGAGTTTTTTCTTTGCGGAATCCGGGCCCTCGGTAGGCGAAAGATCAAGCGTGAGCATCGTGCGCCTCTCGTGAGCTTCAAGGCGTTGAACCTCAACGTGCCGAAGCGTCGCCGCGGGCAGGATGCCGCCGGCAAGATCCAGCACGTCCGCAAGCGAGCTCTCACCGTGGAGTTCGTAGATCGCCGGCCGCCGCACCATTCCGTCTACCGTCACCTGAGGTCCGAGGGAAGGAACCAAGAGCGTGTCGCCATTCTCGAGCCGGTTCATATCGGAACGAACTCCGTGCAAGAGTAAATCGTAAGCGTCGACTTCTTCCACAAGCTGCCTGCCGCGATAGTGTTTGAGAGCGCGCAAAGAGCCGCGAGGAGTAACGCCACCCGCCACAAACAACGCGTTCAAAGGAGTCGAGAGCGAGCTGATGTCGTAAGCGCCAGGCTGGGCAACGTCCCCGACCACATATACGCGAACCGTTCTCAACTTGGAGAGAGAAACATCTGCCGAGACATCGCGATACTGGGTTCTTAGAG
>Ga0070706_100005459_pt1 | contig 12110 bp, 11 predicted proteins | sample KBSK5501metaG_FD_65476 | JGI IMG/M metagenome (GOLD analysis project Ga0070706, IMG submission 65476) | Corn, switchgrass and miscanthus rhizosphere microbial communities from Kellogg Biological Station, Michigan, USA - KBS K5-50-1 metaG | ecosystem: Host-associated > Plants > Roots >...
AGGGCGCCGCCAGCTCGAACGCGAGAGGCGGCAGTGGGAGCGCATCGTCCTCGCCATGGGCCAGGTGCTCGAGGCGGACTAGGACGCGCGAGGGAACGACGTGTCTTTGATACCCCGCGTCGCGAGCTTCTGGCGGACCCTGTTCCGGCGATCGCGCCTCGACTCCGAGCTCGACGAAGAGGTGCGCGGCTACCTCGACGCCTTGGTCGAGAAAAAGGTGCGCGAGGGGCTGGATCCCGCTGCGGCGCGCCGGGCGGCGGCGCGCGAGATGGGCGGCCTCGAGTGGGTGAAGGAAGAAGCGCGCAGCGTCCGGATCGGCGTCGGCCTCGAGACGACCCTGCGCGACGCCCGCTACGCCTGGCGCGGGCTGTGGAGGTCACCGGGCTTCGCACTGGCTGCAATCCTGACGCTCGCCCTGGGCATCGGAGCGAACACCGCGATCTTCAGCGTCGTCGACGCGATGCTGCTCGAGCCCCTTCCGTATCGCGATTCTTCGCGGCTCGTCTTCGTGTGGTCCGACATGAGCGAGGCCGGCTATCCGCGGGCGCCGCTGTCGGGACCGGAGCTCGCAGACCTGCGCGACCGCGCGCGTCTGTTCAGCGGTTTCGGCGCGATCTGGTCGAGCACCGCCGCGTTGAACGGCGACGGAGATCCGGAGCAGCTTCGGATCGGTCGCGTCACCCCCGACTTCTTCTCGGTGCTGGGAGCGGACGCCGCGCGAGGGCGGACGTTCGTCTCCGGCGAGGACGGCGACGGCGCGCCGCCGAGCATTCTCCTGAGCGCCGCCCTTTGGCAGCGCCGGTTCGGCGGAGACCCCGGGATCGTCGGCCGCCGCATCCTCGTCAACGGCCGGCCGACGACGGTCGTCGGTGTGATGCCCGCCTCCTTTAGGCTCCTGCTGCCGCCGGACTCGGCGGTGCCCGACGACCTCGAAGCGTGGACTCCCTTCTGGCCGAAGATGACGGCCGGCCCTCGCGGACAGCAGTTCCTGCGCGTCGTCGGCCGGTTGCGGCCGGGGGTCAGAGTCGATCAGGGACGGCGCGAGGTCGACGCGATCGCCTCCCGGATTTCACGGGAGTTCGCCGAGTACGGCAGCGCGGGTCGCCGCTACGACACGGTCGGACTTCATTCCGACGGCGTGCGGGAAATCCGGCCGGTGCTCCTCGCGCTCTTCGGCGGCGTCGCGATCCTGCTCCTCATCACCTGCGTGAACGTGGCGGGACTCCTCGCCGCGAGGGCGGCGTCCCGCAGAGGAGAGATCGCGCTTCGAATCGCGCTCGGAGCGAGCCGGGCCCGCCTGTTCCGGCAGTGCGTCGTCGAGGGGCTGGTCCTCGCTGCGCTCGGCGCCTGCGCGGGCGTCGCCGTGGCGCGGGCCGCGTTGACGGCGCTCGTCGCCGCGCGGCCCGAGAGCCTGAGCCGGATCGCCGGTGCGAGGATCGATGCGCGCGTGCTGGCGTTCACCGGCGGCACCGCGCTTCTGTGGGGGATGCTACTCTCGCTCGCGCCGCTCGCCGAGGTCTTGCGGACGGCGCCGATCGCGGGGCTCAAGCGGGAGAGGCACCGGTCGCAGTCCCGGACCCGGACGATTCTCGTCGCGGTGCAGATCGCGCTCGGGGTCGTCCTCGTCGTGGGCGCCGGCCTCGTCGCGCGCACCTTCCTGCGTCTCCAGAGTGTCGATCCCGGATACCGATCGGACGGCGTCCTGTCGTTCCGGCTCGCCCTGCCGGACGCGCGATACGGCACGCCCGAGGCGTTCAACGCGTTCTCGCGGCAGTTCGAGAAGGAGCTGGCGGCGCTGCCCGGAGTCGCCGCGGCCGCGGCCGTGAGCCACCTCCCGTTCGACCACATTCCGAACTGGGGAGGGCCCTACCTGTCCGAGCCGGGAGCGGACGACGGTGCGGCTCCGATGGCCGACTACCGCGCCGTCACGCCGGGGTTCTTCGCGGCCGTCGGCGCTCGGCTGGTCGCCGGACGCAACTTCGAGGAGTCCGACGACTCGAAAAGACAGCCCGTCGCGATCGTGGACGAACGGCTGGCGCAGCTCGCGTGGCCGAACCAGAGCGGCGTCGGCAGACGTCTCGGCGTGGATCCGCAGTCCACGGGGCATCCCGCGACGTGGGTGACCGTCGTCGGAGTGGTCCGGCATCTGCGCCACCGGAGCCTCACGGAGGAGGTGCGGGAGCAGGTCTATTTCCCGCAGCGACAGATCCAACGCAATCCGGCGGCGTACGTCGTGCGCTCCTCCGGCGACCCGGCCGCGCTCGCCGCTCCGATCCGCGGGCTCCTCGCTCGCCTCGATCCCGAGCTTCCGATCTCAGAGGTCCGCCCGCTGGCCGAGTACCTGACGTCTGCCCGCGGAGCGCAGAGGTTCACGATGATGCTCGCCGCGGCGTTCGCCGCCGTGGCGCTCACGCTCGCCTGCGTCGGGCTGTACGGGGTCGTCGCGTACTCGGTCGCGCAGCGGCGGAAGGAGTTTCTCGTGCGGTTGGCGGTCGGCGCCCTTCCCGGCCAGGTTCAGCGGATGGTGCTGCGCGAGGGAATCCGCGTCGCGGCCGCCGGGCTCGTCCTCGGCGTCCCCGCGGCGTTCCTGACCGCCCGGCTCCTTCGCTCGCAGCTCTTCGGCATCACGCCGCGCGACCCCGCGAGCTACGCCATCGCGGTCTCGCTGCTCGGCCTCGCGGCCATCTTCGCGTCCTGGTTCGCGGCGCGGAAGGCGACGTCGGCCAGCGCGGTCGACGTGCTGCGCGCCGAGTGACGATTCGATCGGAGGAAACGATGCGACGACCGGTCCGCCTCTGGTTCGTGTTTCTCTTGTTCGCCGCCGCAGGGTCGGCCGCTCAGGAGGCGCAGCACCCGCGCACTCCGGCGCCGGCGCCTCCGCCTCGGTCCGCTCCGACGCCTCCGCCCGAGGCGCACGAGTTCGACTTCCTCCTCGGCGCGTGGGACATCGACATCGCGTCGAAGGATCCCAACCTGCCGCCGAAGATGCGCGGGCGCTGGACGGCGAAGCGCGGAGGCGACGGCTTCTTGATCGAGGACGAGTACCGGGTCTTCGACGATTCGGGCGGCACGGCTTACCTCGGCGAGACCTTCCGCGCCTACGACGTTGCGGCGAAACGGTGGGAGTTCCGCTTCGTGGAGCCGTTCACGGGCAAGTGGCACGAGGGCACGGGCCACCGCGAAGGCAACGAGATGCACCTCGAGCAGCGAGGGCCGAGCTCGATCCTTCGAATTCGTTATTACAACATCGGCCCCGACCGATTCAGCTGGGTGGGCGACATGTCCTTCGACGGCGGCAAGACGTGGCTCGAGGCGACGCTGCGGATCGAGGCGCGTCGCGCCTCGGCGCAGTAGCGAGTTCGGCGCACGCCCCTCTCCCCGACCCCTCCCCGGTGGAGAGAGGGAGAGAAAGAGTACGGGCAAGCTCGGACTGAGATTCCCCTCTCCCCCCGGGATCGGGGGAGAGGGCAGGGTGAGGGGGCGCGGCCCCTTCGTACGCCGTCCGCCGTTCCGATAGCCCGTTGCCCCGGCTCGTTGGGCCCTCCGCCGAAGGGGGCGATGCCTCGGGCGAATCCGTAAGCCAGGATCGCGCGGGAGGTGCCTCGTATGTCTCTTCTCGCGTGCACTCTGCTCATCGCGAACTTCGCCGTGCCCTGCGCGCCGCAGGGGTCCGAGGCGCGCCTGTCGGAGCTCGTCGCAGCGGTCCGCTCGGCGGACTATCGGGGCGACCGGGCGGCGCTCGATCGCCTCGACGTCGCCCTCGGCAAGCTCCCGGACTCGGCGCTCGACGAGTACCGCTCCTACTGGCGAGGCTTCGCCAGGTGGCGCCGGGCCTTGAACGGCTTCAACGAAACGCCGATGCCCGCGGATCTCGCCTCGGACGTCGAAGCCGCCCTCGGCCACTTTCGCGCCGCGCTCGAGCGCCGGCCCGGCTGGATCGAGGCGAGGCTCGCGATGGCCGGCTGCTGGGGGAACCTGATCTACCTCGCCGGCGACGATGCGGCGAAGCGCCAGGCGATCCTCGCGGAAGCCGTTCCGGTGGGCCGGACCCTCCAGCCCGATGCTCCCGACAATCCCCGCGTCCTCTGGATCATCGGAGGCATCCAGCTCAGCGCGCCGCCGCCGACGGGGGGCGATCCCGTCAAGGCCGCGGCGACGCTGCGTCATGGCGTCGAGTGCTCGTGGCGCGAGGCGCGCGCGGAAGCGGCTCCCGCCTGGGTTCCCGCATGGGGAGGCGCGGAGAACCTGATGATGCTGGCGTACGTCTATTCGCGCACCGCTCTGAAGAACAAGGAGGCGGCACTGGCCTACGCACGGGGCGCCCTGGTCGCGGTGCCCGAGTGGCATTACGTCCGGGACGTCCTGTTGCCGCAGATCGAGGCCATGCCGGATCCGGCAAAGTAGGACGTCCCTCACCCCGGCCCTCTCCCGCGGGGAGAGGGGAGACGGCTCCCGCCGGGAGAGGGGGTACGCTCCGAACACATGGCGACTCCCGCGTCGAAGCCCGGCCTGCTGCGGGGAACGGCGCTCGCGGCGTACGTCGGCGGCTGGGTACTCCTCTGGTCTGTCTACGCGACGGCGTTCGCCGCGGGGCCGGTGCCGATCGGGATGGCGCTTCGGACCGCGGCCGCCGCCGTGCTACCCAACGCCCTCCTGGGAGTCGTATCGCTCGGTCTCGCGCGGCGCTGGCCCTGGACTCCGTCGGCGCGCGGAACGCTCGCCGCCCGCCTCGCCCCGGAGGTCTTCGGCCTGACCGTGGCCGCGACGGCGGGGTGGCTCCTTCTCATCGCTCTGGACGGCTGGGCGACGCGCGGAGCGGCACGAATGCCTGCTCTGCCGATCGTCCTCTTCCAGTTCGTGATCAACGCGCTCATCCACGTGGCGTTGACGGGAATCGGCTACGCGTGGCACACGGCCGCGGCTCTGCGGGACGCCCGCGAGCTCGCGGCCCGCGCGGAGGTCCTGAGAGCCGGCGCCGAGTCGCAGCTCCTGCGATCGCAGCTCCAGCCGCATTTCGTGAACAACATGCTCCACGCCCTGCTGGGGCTGGTGCGGCGGGATCCGGCGCTCGCCGAAAGCGCGCTCGAGAGGCTCGGAGAGCTGCTGCGCTTCGGGCAGTGGGTGCATCAGTCCGGGAGCGACTGGGTCCCGCTGTCGCGCGAGTGGGACTTCGTCTGTAGCTATCTCGAGCTCGAGCACATCCGCCTCGGCGATCGGCTGCGGATCTCGCTCGAAGCGGATGAGTCGGCCCTCGAGGTGCCCGTACCGCCGTTCGCGCTCCAGCCGCTCGTCGAGAACGCGATCATCCATGGCGTGGCCCCGCGGGCGTCGGGAGGTCGCGTGGACGTTTCGGTCCGGCGATCCGGAGGGCGCCTGCGCTTGGCGGTGAGCGACGACGGCCCCGGCGGCTCGGAGGCCGACATCGCGGCGAGCCCACGGATGGGCCTTCGCCTTCTCCAGGAGCGCCTCACGGCTCTGTACGCGGGGCGGGCGCGCCTCTCGTTCGAGTCGCCGGCGGAGGGTGGCTTCCGAGCGCGCCTCGATCTCCCGGACGACGCCGCTTCGGAGCTCGCTTGAGCGAACGGCGCGTGCGGGCGCTCATCGCCGAAGACGAGGCGCCGGCCAGGGAGAACCTCGTCGCATGGCTCGCGGAGGCCCCCGGGATCGAGGTGGTCGGCGTCGCGGTGGACGGGCGGTCCGCTCTCGCGCTCGCCGAGGAGAAGAAGCCCGACCTGGTGTTCCTCGACGTTCGCCTGCCGGAGCTCTCCGGGCTCGAGGTGGCGCGACAGATCCGGCATCCGGCCGAGCTGGTCTTCACGACCGCCTACGACCGGTACGCGGTGGCCGCTTTCGAAATCGGAGCCCTGGACTACCTGGTCAAGCCGTTCGGGCGGGCGCGCCTGGCCGCCGCGATCGACCGGGTGCGACGCCGGCTCGGCGAGCCCTCGGTCCAGGCGAGCGAGCGCGCCCGGAGCTCTCTCGCGCCGGGGCCGCTGACGCGTCTCTTCGCCCGCCAGGGTGACCGCATCGTTCCGATCGCGACCGAGGGAGTCCGCCGCATCCAGGCTCGAGGCGACTATGCCGAGGTGCACGCGGCCGAGGGAGAGTTCCTCGTCAACGTGACGCTCGCGGAGCTCGCGACGCGCCTCGACCCGGCGCGGTTCCGGCAGGTCCATCGCTCCCACATCGTCAACCTCGACGCCGTCAAGCATCTGCGCCCCCACGACGAGCGCCGCCTCGCGATCACACTCAAAGACGGAACCGTGATCGTCGCGAGCCGTGCGGCCTCCGAGGACCTCCGCCGCTTGGTCCGGTGAGCCTCGCGTGATGAGTAGACTCGGAGAGAGATGCTCCACGTGACGCCGACCATCGCCATTCGCGAGCACGAGCTGGACGAGCGCTTCGTGCGCGCGTCGGGCCCCGGCGGCCAGAACGTCAACAAGGTGGCGACCGCCGTGGAGCTGCGGTTCGACGTCGGCTCATCGTCTCTGGACGAGGACGTCAAGACGCGATTGATCGCGCTGGCCGGCAAGAGGATGACGAGCGGCGGGGTTCTGCTTATCGACAGTCGAGAGCACCGCACGCAGGCGCAGAACCGCGCGGCGGCGCGGGAGCGGCTCGTCGAGCTGGTGCGTCAGGCGGCGGTGCGGCCGAAGAAGCGGAGGAAGACGAAGCCGACCCAAGCGGCGCGCGAGCGGCGTCTCGGCGAGAAAATTCGCAGGGCGCGCGTCAAGGCGGCGCGCGGCCGGGTCAAGGGCGAGGAGTGAGCGGTGGGCGCGCCACGATCCCCTCTTCCCCGGAACCGGGGAGAGGGCAGAGTGAGGGGTCGCCCGGGTCCTCAGCCCTTACGACCGCTGTGGGAGACCGAGTGGCAGGCTTCGCAGGCGCACACCCGTCGCCGCGAAGACCGCGCCGGCGACGGCCGGGGCGATGCCGACGATCGGGGTTTCGCCCGCGCCGGCCGACGGCAGGTCCCTGCGGTCGAGAACGACGACCTCGATCTGTGGAACGTCGGAAAAGCGCGGGACGCGGTACTGCGAGAAGTGCGCGTTGCCGATCCGGCCATTTTCGAAGCGGATGGCCTCGAAGAGCGCCCCGCCGATCCCCTGCACGATTGCTCCTTCGATCTGGTTGCGCAGGCCGCCGGGGTTGACGACGGCGCCGCACTCGAAGGCCGCGGCCACGCGCCGGATGCGGATCCGCAGGGAGGGCTGTTCGACCTCGGCTTCGGCGCACATCGCGATGTAGCCGCCCTTCTCGAAGCCGCCGGCGATCCCGAATCCTCGCCCGGGCTCGGCCTTCCGGTTGCCCCACCCGAACTTCGCGGCCGCGGCCTCGAAGACCGCCTTGAGCCTCGCATCCGAGAGGTTTTTGAGCCGGAACGCGAGCGGATCCATCCCGACCGCATACGCCAGCTCGTCCATGTGGCTCTCGCGCGCGAAGTGGTTCGCGGTCGCGGCGAGCGCGCGATAGGAGCCCTGCCGCAGCGGCGATTGGACGGGGTGAAACTGGATCGTCTGATTGGCGACGGCGTACGGCGTCCCGATGCCGGCCGGCCCCGAGTTGAAATTGTGGAACTCCCAGGCCGTGAGCGCGCCGTCTTTGCGCGCGCCGCTCCGGACCTCGATGACGCCGGCCGGGCGGAAGTAGGCCCACGTGAACTCCTCCTCGCGGGTCCAGACGAGCTTGACCGGCTTGCCGGCGGTCTTCGCCAGGCGGGCCGCCTCGACCGCGGCGTCCCCTGTGTGCTTGCCGCCGTAGGCGGAGCCCGTGTCGGGGACGACCACGCGCACGTTTTTGGCCGGCATGCGAAACGCCGAGGCGAGCTCGTCCCGGACCGCGAAGGGGCGCTGCGTGCCCGTCCAGACGGTCAGCCTGTCGTCATTCCACTCCGCGAGCGCCGCCCGGGGCTCGAGCGGGGCGTGCGCGATGTACGCGACCGTGTAGGTCTGCGAGAGCTTCACGTCGGCCGACGCCATCGCCTGCTCGACGGAACCGGTGACGTGAGGCTCGCGTTCGACGCGCTCCGATGCGTCGACGTTCTTCTTCAGGAACTCGAAGAGGTCCCGGTCCGAAGGTTGCCCGGCCGTTTCCTTCCACTTCGCGTCGAGCGCGGCGACGCCCTGCTCCGCCGTCCAGAGATCCGGCGCGACGACGCCGACGAAATCGGTGTCGCGCACGACCTTCACGCCGGAGATCGCTTCGGCCTTGCGCGCGTCGAGCGAGAGAAGCGTCGCGTGGAAGGCCGCCGGGCGCAGCACCTTGCCGTGCAGCATCCCGGGCCGGGAGAGGTCGGATGCGTAGCGGTGGTTGCCGGTGACGAAGTCGCGCCCGTCCGCCTTGGGGACGCTCGTGCCGGCGATCTTCCAGCGCGGCGGGGGCGACACGGGAGCATCCGCGGACACGGTCCTGACCAGCTTCTCGCCGCGCGTCAGCTCGCCGTAGGAGGCCGACCGCTTCCCGGCGGAGTCGGCGATTCGGCCGCTCTCGGCCGAGAGCCCGGCGCGCGGAACCTTCCAGCGCTCGGCCGCGAGGTCGATCAGCGCCTCGCGCGCGGTCGCGGCGGCGGCGCGGAGCTGAGGACCCATGGTCGGCGTCGTGCGGCTGCCGAACGTGCCCGCGTCCCAGGGGCACGAGTCCGTGTCCCCCATGACCATGCGGATCGAGCTCACGGGAACACGGAGCTCCTCGGCGACCTGCTGCGCCAGAGACGTCCGGATGTTCTGTCCCATCTCGACCTTGCCCGTGAAGACGGTCACGCGGCCGTCCTTGTCGATGTGCATCCACGCCGAAAGGTCCTTCGGCAGATCCTGGCTCTCCCGCGTGCGGCCGGACTCCTGGGCGGCGACGCTGGCCGGCGCGGCGACGCACACGAGCACGCCGCCTCCGAGGATCTTGAAGAACCGGCGCCGATCGACGTCGAACCAGTGGAGGAGCGACGTCTCGTGCTGGGCGAGCTCCGCGTCCGGGGTGACGTCGCGGCGCCGGCTCATCGGGCGGAGCCCTTTCGCGCGGCCCGCTGGGCTTGCTGTACCGCGGCGACGATCCGCGGGTACGTTCCGCAGCGGCAGACGTTGCGATCGAGCGCGCCGATGATGTCAGCGGCGCCGGCATTCGGGCTCGCCTTCAGGAGCGCCACCGAGGCCATGATCATTCCGGACGTGCAGTAGCCGCACTGGAACGCCTCGACCTCGAGGAACGCGGCCTGGACGGGATGGAGCCTGCCGTTTTGCTCGAGCCCCTCGATCGTGACGATCTTCTTTCCCGCGGCCTCGGCGACCGGCGTCTGGCAGGCGGGCGTCGGGCGCCCGTCCAGCAGGACCGTGCATGCCCCGCACTGTCCCTCGCCGCAACCGTACTTCGTGCCCGTCAGGTCCAGGCGGTTGCGCAGGACGGAGAGGAGGGTTTCTTCCGGCGGCGCGTCGAGGCGGCGCTCTTTTCCGTTGACGTCCAAGAGGAGCGAAGCCATGCGCCGGAAATTCTAAGCCGGGGGCGCTTCTGCGTTAGGAGATTCCGGGCCCACCGAGTCTGGGATCCCTCGTCGCTCAGCTCCTCGGGATGACAGCGTGCTTCGCACGCAGAGTCAGTTCCAGTGCTTGAAGTCCGGCGTCCAGTATTCCGCGATCGTGTGTCGCAGGCCGCGGCAGAGATAGATGGGGCGGTTCTCCTCCGCCATTCCCCACGGGTGGAAGTGCTCGCCGACCTTCTCGACCGAGCGGCAGTGGTCCTCGACCCCTTCGCGGCTCCATTGGAGCCAGATCAGGTTCTCGGGCTCGGGCTTCGGCGGCCCCCAGAAGTAGTGGTTCTGATGCGCGCAGATCGCGGAGGGCAGCCCGTACGCGGGGCCGAAGAGGTGAAGCGCTCCGGCCTCTCCGTAGTTGCTCGCGAAGATCCCCGTCTTCGCGCGCTCCTCGGGTGGCAGCGCCCGGTAGATCCGGGCGACATCCGCGACCAGCTCGGGCCAGCCGAACTGGTCGCCGAGCCGCTGCTCGAGCGGTCCCTCGTGCCGCACCTCGGTCTTGGGCGGCGCGGCCCCGAGCCACCTCTGATAGGCGAGGAGCTTCTCCGGAGGCAGGATCGGCAGGACCGCGGGAGGGACGCTCGCGCCGGCGATGCCGACGTACGAAGCGATGGCGACCTTCGGCCACAGCCGGCCGCGGCTCCAGGCGCGCCGCTCGAGCCAGCCCTCGACCGCGACGGCTCCGGAGGCGAAGAGCATCGGGTAGATCGGCGTCAGGTAGTAGTTCTTCGCCTTCAGAGCGATCATCAGCGCCAGGAGCACGAGGTAGATCCAGCCGAGCACGCGCAGCCTCGAAAATCTCCCGACGAAGAGCGATATGAGGCCCGCGAACCAGATCGGAAGCAGCGCGGGGTGGAGGAGCAGGATCTGTTGCCCCAAAAACTGCGAGGGGCTCAAGACGACGTTCTTGCCCATCCTGCGCACGTTCTCCAGATCCTCGACGGTGGGAAAGTGGTGGCGGAACTGCCAGACGATGTTGGGGAGAAGGATCAGCAACGCGATGCCGGCGCCGATCCAGATCCACGGCTTCGAGAGCTCGCGCCGCTCCGGCGAAAGGAGGATAGCGATGGCCACGGCGCCGCCGAAGAGCAGCATCGAATGTTTGTTCTCGAGCCCCAGTCCCGCGAGGACGCCGAACCAGACCCAGAGCCGGGAGTCGCCTGTGCGCACGATGCGGATCAGGAAATACACGCAGCCCATCCAGAAGAGCGACTCGAAGCCGTTCATCGTCAGGATGCTGTCCACGCCGAGATAGATGGGCGTCGCGAGCGCGCACAGGCCCGCGAGCGCCTGGGCGAAGCGTCTCCCTCCGAGCTCTCGCGCGAGAAGCACCGTCAGCGCCACTCGCGCCGCGCCGGCGAACGCCGCGATCGAACGCAGGACGGGCAGGGAACCGCCGAGCAAGAGGGCCACCTTGGCGTACACCGCGATCAGCGGGGCGCAGTCGACGTAGCCCCAGTCGAGGTGGCGGGCGCAGTCGAGGAAGTAGAGCTCGTCCCGGAAGTAGCCGTACCTGTTGGCCGTGGCGAGATGGATGAGCAGCTTCGCCGCCGCCAGCAGCGCGAGAAGCCGCAGATCGAGCGGTCCGATGGGCCATCGGCTCTCTGAGATTTCGCGCTCCGTCGTCTGCTTCATGCGCGGCGTCCGGCGAGATCGGTTCCTCGCTAGAACCCTACGCGCGGCCGGGGGTGGGGTTTAGGAAAAAAAAGAGGCGGGGTTTCCCCCGCCTCGGTATGGCCTAGAGCGAAAACCGCGTCAGTAGCGCGAGCGTCCGCCGCCGCCGTTGTCGTTACGAGGACGCGCCTCGTTGACCTTCAGCGACCGGCCGCCGAACTCGGTGCCGTCCAGCGACAATGCCTGCTTGGCCTGGTCGGCATTGCTGAACTCGACGAACCCGAACCCCTTGGACTGGCCGGTGTCGCGGTCGGTGATGACCCTGGCCGAGTCCGGAGTGCCGAACTTGGCGAACATGGCCTGGAGCTGGTCATCGGAGATGTTGTACGGGAGATTGCCTACGTAGAGCTTCATCTGATCCATCCTTCGTGCCGGGCGAAATTCTGAGTTATGGGCCGAAAAACTGCCGGCGCAGCGTTTCGCATTCTCGTGATTTTTCGTTCGGAGTTTGGCAGAACAGGTCCGGCAAAAGGCGAGCGAACGAGAACGAGGTGACTATAGCACAGTTCGGCGGGGGAGGGCTCGGTGGCCGTTTCGAACGTGCGGACGTGATAGATTGATTGTCTCCGATTTCCTCCGGCGGATCACGTCTGCATTCGGCAATTCGCGATCTCCCGTCGCCGGTCTTCGGCGAGAAAGCGAGTCGCCTCGTGAAATACGTCCTGCGAAACTGGAAGTGCCGGAACTGCGGCCGGGCCAATGCCACCACGGTCGAACTGGACGGGACCGCCAAATGCGAGTTCTGCGCCTACGTGATGAGCATTCAGCCGAGCCGAATCCGCAACGGCGTCGTGCTCCCGGCCATCTACCCGAGAAGCGCGATCGCGCCGCGCAACGACGCGCCGATCCACGTCGAGCGAGAGCGTTGACGCCGCGCCGGCAGGCGATGCCGCCAGCCGGCCGGTCGTAACCACCC
>Ga0070706_100005460_pt1 | contig 12110 bp, 9 predicted proteins | sample KBSK5501metaG_FD_65476 | JGI IMG/M metagenome (GOLD analysis project Ga0070706, IMG submission 65476) | Corn, switchgrass and miscanthus rhizosphere microbial communities from Kellogg Biological Station, Michigan, USA - KBS K5-50-1 metaG | ecosystem: Host-associated > Plants > Roots >...
CTCCCAAACTCTTGAAAAAGCAACTTTGCGACAGAACCCTAAAGTGACGTTGTAGGGTTAAGAGGTTGTCATCTGAGTATAAGCAGCTCCCGTGAAGTGTGAGGCGGAATAGTCACCAGAGGATACCACCATACGTCATTGCTGTGCTCCAAAGCTCTGGAGCTTTTCATCTCAAATTTTCCAGGAGCTGCTTATACTCCATCGAGAAAGCGCGACCAATCCAGAAGGAGCATGCCATGAGCGACAGCCTCCGCCAATATCGTGCCATACGGGACGCCTTAGCACAATGGTATCCTGGCCAGCCCACCGGCAGCCAGGCGGACCAGTGCACCACCGCGCGGCGCCAGGGCCGGGTGGCGTCCCGCCCGCGGGAGCGTCCGGGCTGTACCACGACTGATACGGGAATTCATCTTTGTGCATCAGTCGTGGTGGGGAGCGGGTCGGACAGACACTTTGTCTTGACACGGCCACTGACTAGTAGCATTTCTGTTTTTGACAGCTGTTATCGTATGAGTTGAGAGATAGAGACTATCGGGATGCTACCATGCAAGGGAAGCAAGCCAAGATTGAACTGGTTGCAAGTTTTCCGTCGCGCAGATGCTTCTCGCATGGGCCAAGGTGGAAGGCAAGAGGGTCATACGAAGGCGGTGCGGTCAGAAACATGCGTGGGATTTCGGCGCACAATGTGGGGCAGGAATGCACCTAATCGCCATGGTGTGTGGCCCGCATGCTCCTGCTGCACAGACCGCACGACCCTCTGTTTTCTCCAGTTACTTCAAAGGGTTCAAGAGAGTTCCAAAACTCGCAACCAGTTCGTTGCTAAACGTTGCTGCCCATTCTTGACATCGGAAGTCCTCTCAACGCCCCGCTGGTGACGGCGATGGCCCGTTGACGAGCTCGTGCAACTCGTACACCCGGCCGTTGGCGATAACGCGCTTGACTTTGTATGCGTTGGCGATGTTCGCGAGCGGATCGCCGTCGACCAGCACGAGGTCGGCGAGTTTGCCCGCCTCGATCGTGCCGCCGGCGAAGCCGAGCGCCTGGGCGGGATGGACCGTCGCCGTCTTCAGCGCCTCGTAATTCGACATGCCCGCCATCACGTACGCCGTCAGCTCGCCGTGCAGATTGATCCCATTCGGGGTGTCAGTGCCCGCGACGATGAGACCGCCCGCGTGCATGACGTCCAGCACCATCGTGCCGCTCCCGCCGGTCGGATCGCTACCGCCACCCGCACCGGCGCCGCCGCGGCCACCCGCCGCGACCCGCTGCTGCATCCACGCAGGATACAACATGAACCGGGGATCGTGCTGCAGGTCAGCGTCGTCCTCGAAGAGCTTCCGCACCCCGCCGCCCGAGATCGTCGGACAGAAAATGCGGCCGCTCTTCCCGAACACCTGCACCACGTCCTCGTAGGCGCGCTGCAGCGTCGCCATCTTCGGGGAATAGCCGCGGCGACTGGTTGCCGCGGTGTGCTCTGTACTATCGACACCGATCAGCGCCGCCGGATAGATCTCGTGCGTGGCAACGGGGATGCCGATGCTGTGCGCGAACTCCACCATCCGCTTCTGTTGCAGGTCGGGCAGTCGGACGTAGCTCTTGAGCAGATCGTACTGCAACACCTTGGCGCGCTGGAGCTCCATCTCAAAGTGCGCGGGCGTCGAAAGCGCGATCCCCATCTTGTAGTAGACGCGTTGCCACTCCATCAAGTAGCCAGTCCCGTAGACGCGCGGCCCCGGACGCACGCCCGCCTCGTTCGCTTCGCGTTCTTCCACCGCTTCATACGGGGTGTTGCCCGGACTGCGCACCGTCGTGATCCCGAACGCGAGCCACGCGCGCCCCTGCGCCTCCCCGAAGTCCGGCTGCAGATGGGAATGGAACTCCGTCAGCCCGGGCATCACCGTCAGGTGCGACGCGTCGATCACCTGGCCACCAGTGTGCTGGCGGTCCGCGTGGGGCACGACACTGTGGATCGTGTTGCCCTCGATCGTGATATCGACGTTCGATTGCACCGCCGGGCTCGTCATATCGACGAGCGTGCCGGCGTGCACGACGAGACGCCCGGTGGGAATGGCGGGCGTGTACGTCAGCTCGAGCGGCACCGTACGGGTCTCGCCCGTCTCGAGGTCGATGATCCGCAGCTGGTCCAGCGCTTGATAGAGGATATGCCGCGAATCGCCCTGCCAGCTCGGCGCGTGCGCACTTTCGGTGGTGACGCGGCGCGGCGGCCCCAGCGGGGCCCCGGCCGGGGAGACCGGCCACACAGCGAGGACGCCCTCATAGATCGCGGCCATCTTCGTGCCGTCGGGCGACCACACCGGCCCGCAGCCGCCACGCGAGTCGATGGACAGCATCGGCACGGGCGCGTACCACGTGTCGCCACCGCCCTCAGCCGACAGCGTGAGCACTTGGTTCGTCCCCTCGCGGAAGCGCCTCGTGTACGGTGCCAGCGCGGCGAGGGCCAGGCGCGTGCCGTCGGGCGACCAGGTCGGCGTCCCCGGCTGTGCCAGTGTGTCGTGCACGGTCGTCACCGTGCCGCTGGCGACGTCCAGGACCGCGATCTCCGCGACGCGCCACATGCCGGTGACAGTGAAGAACGCGAGGCGCGTGCCGTCGGGCGACCAGGTGGCGCCCTGCGGCTGCGTCGTCAGGTGCGTGACTTGCCGGCTGCGCCCGCTCTGCATGTCGTGGATCCAGAGCTGCAGGTGCGCGCTGTCCTTATCCGAGGAGTAGGCCAGCTGCGTGCCATCGGGCGACCACGCCGGATCCGTGTCGAAGGCCTGGTCGTGCGTGAGGTTCACCGGCCTGCCGCCGACCGGCATGACGTAGATGTCGCCGACAGCCGCAAACGCGATCTGCTGCCCATCGGGCGAGAGCACGGGCCGGACGATCCCGAGCACCTGGCGCGGGGCGGTCGACGTGAAGTCGCGTGTCCGCGGCACATACGCGGTGTGCGCCCGCGTCACGGGCAGGGTCGCGGTGAAGGGGATCGTCTGCGCATCCCCACCGCTGAGGGCGCGCTTCCGGATGTGGCCGTCGGCCACGTAGAAGAAATCGGTGGGCCCGGCCCACGACGCGCGGAACGCGAAGACATTCTCGCTGCCCGTCAGCCCCTGCCCATCGGCCTCGAAGCGGCTCTGACCGGAGGCGGTGACGTGATACAGGAGCTGCCCCCCAGGTCCCCATGACGGCGCGTCGACGCGGCCGCGCGCGCTCACCACCTGGCGCTCCGTGCCGTCGGTCACGTGCACCGCCCACACCGACTGTCCGTTCTCACGCGTCGAGACAAAGGCGATCTCCTGGTCGTCAGGCGACCAGGTCGGCATGAAGTCCTCTGACGCCGCCGCCGTCACCTGGCGGACCTGGCGGCTCTGCATATCGAGCACCCAGATGTGGGAGTGGCTGCCCAGTGGATCACCGCGATCGGAGGAGAAGGCGAGCTGCGTGCCGTCGTGCGACCAGACCGGCTCGCGGTCATCGAACGGTCCCCACGTCAATTGCTGCAGGTGCGAGCCGTCCGGCGCGACCGCCCAGATGTGGTAGCCACCGTCCCGATAGCTGAAGAAGGTGATCCACTTGCCGTCGGGTGACCAGGCCGGCTGGCGCGCATCGTTGAAAAAGTCCGTGATGCGTGTGGCACGGCCGCCGGTGGCCGGCAGGAGCCAGATACTCCCCTGCAGATCCATGGCGAGCGTCTGGCCGTCCGGCGCGACCGCCACCGCCATCGACGTGCCCTCATGGACGAGCACGTCGATGGGCGCCGCCTCCGATGGTGTGCCGGCGTGTACTGCGACACTGAGAGCGGCGACCACACTGAACAACGCGAGCAGGAGCGTCCTGCAACTCATGGGTATCCTCCAAGCGAGAGATGATGACACGGCCTTCTCCCATGCGGACACACACCTTGCGGGCTTTTTCCTCCCGTCTGCGGCGGGTGCGTGGTGCCTACACCACGGTGGGGCTGATGGAGGCCTGCCCATCCTGTGCGGGTTGCCTGTCAGCAGCGTCCGCCCCAGGGGTCATCCCCGTCGCGCCATGCGCGCCCTCATGTTGGTGATCGCCAGCACATGGGCGGTTGATACCGCGAAGATCACCAGCGTGCCATGGTGGACTTCGGCTGCTGGCATCGCACCACATCCTCAGTCCTGGTAATAATAGGTCGCTCCCTTTCTCGGAGTTTGTAGGAGGTTGAAGGTGGTAAGTACCTGTGCAAAAGTAATCTGGTCCCGAACCCCAATATTTTCGCGGAATAGAGGGGCTTTTATACCTGAGAATTTATGGTCGGGTACTTATATATGTGAACGAGTAGACCTCCATAAGGCTCGCCTCTTTGCACGTGATTGGCGCTGTAGCGGAGAGGAGATGCGCAGCTCCTCAGCCAGTTTTTACACCCGACAAATGGTGATCCATTGAGCGAAGCATTGTCGTTCTTTGCTCTTTCGAGCTCGGTGGGCCACAAGACCCGTGTCATACCACGGCCAGGACCCGGCCTACGACCACGAGACCCACAACGCCTTGAGGCCACGCAGGCTTAACAGCGTTTGGTATTCCAACCGCTCGGTGGCCACACGGAAGGGAGCAAACCGCTGCGTGATGGCCCGAAAGGCCTCTTGGCCCTCCAGCCTGGCGAGGTTTGCGCCCAGACAATGATGGATACCACCGCCAAATGCTACATGAGGATTGGGGTCACGGGTGATATCAAAGGTGTCCGGGTCGGAGAATTGCCGGGGGTCACGATTCGCCGCCGAGAGGATCAACAGGACCCGCTCCCCTTGGCGGATCGTCTTCCCATGGAGCTCTACATCCGTCACCGCGATGCGTGGCGTGCGCTTGACCGGGGCATCGTAGCGCAGGACCTCCTCCGTATCCTAAGATGGGCAGGCGCATCACGCCGGATAAACCAATGGCTTAAGTAGTGTTTGTTGAACTCATAAAGCGCCTGGTCCGTCTCCAAGATCGGGGGCAAGGGGGGATAAGGGTCGCGGAGAAAAATCTCGGACGAGAACACCTCCGGGTGGCGGAGCGCCCACACGACCTCGTCATAACGGGTGATCACCCACGTTGCATAGAGCGGGTTCCAGTGGATCGGGTCCTCCTCTCTGAGCCTCCCGTAATAGGTGTAGGGATCGGCGATGGCCTCCGGTCCGAGCAAGTCCTCATTAATGACGAGCATACGACCTCCCGTAGCGTGTGAAGTCCCTGCAGGGGCGCAGCCTTCTCTGTCCTGCACTCCCTCTGGAAGAGTGCGTGAGCCACTTCTCCCATGGCTGTGCGGGCCATGCCCTGCAGTGCCAAAATTGCGCCTGGTGCCTCAGCGATGAGGGCAGGCCGTCGAACACCTTGGTCCTGACTGGAGGACGCTGCGTTTATCTCCTCCGAGCGCTCCGGCCACTGGGCATGCAGGGCCAGGGGGCCAGGGAAAACGCCAGCGGAATGCGGAGCGTCCGTACCCAGGGCATTGTCTGCGGGCCGATGGACTCCGCGAGCCCATGCAGGCTTCTCCCCACCGGTGCACCAGCCATCCAGCAGGTGCGCTGCAAGCGCGCGTTGGGCCGTGTGCACAGCCCGAAGTCGTGACAACTCTGGGCGTCGCAGTGGCGCCCATACGGTCCAGCCATGACATCATCCAGCCCGACTCCGGGAAGCCGATGCGGACCATGGGCACGCACGCACAGACCTCATCCGCGCTTCTGCTGACGGTGACGAGCATCATGCCCGTGGTGTGTAAGAGAAGATGCGCAGATGCCCCCGGACTGCGTGGGAGCATGGTCACCGCATGATTGCATTGCCAGTCAATCTTCACCAATCGTCCGAGCAAGCATCCTGTGCTGACGGACACTCACGAGCCTGGTTGACCTCAACACAGGAGCTGCACCAGTCTAGCACGAAATCCGATGGACTATGGCAATGCCCCTGGGACACTCTCCCCTATTTTTTGGGCCAGATCGGCTGCGCCAGCGCCACTGACGGCGGATAGATCGTGACCGGAGCCCCGTTCTGCCATTGCACCACGACCAGCGCGGCGTCGGCGCGGCGGCCGTACTCGTCGAACTTCAGGCGTCCGCCGGGGAAAAACTGTGCCGGCCCCTTGGTGGTATCCATCGCGCGTATGGCCTCAGCGACGTTCTTCTTGTCGGCGACGCCAGCCTGCTCCAGCGCTTCCTTGAAAATCCAGATGTCGCCGTAGGTGCTGAGCGCATCCTGCGTCATCCAGGGTTCGCCGCTGCGCTTCGTGAACTCGGCGATGAGGTGCTCCTGGCCCTTGGCACCCCAGTTGGCCACAATCGTCATCACGCCTTCTAGCAGCTCCTTGCCGACCACCTTGAGCAGTTCGGGCGCACCTATATGCGCGCCGTTAGCGATCACGGGCAACCGGCCGCGGCCCAGCCCCATCTCGGTCAACTTTTCGAGCAGCAACTTGTCGTCGGGCACACTCGTCGGCAGGAGCAGTAGGAGATCGGGTCGCGCACTGCGGACTTTCTGCACCAACGGGGTCGCGTCGGAGAGCGGTGGCGTGAACGTCTCATCGACCACCAGTTTCAAGCCCAGCTTCTCCAGTCCGCCCTCACGCAGGGGCTTGGTAAAGCTGACCGGCGCCGCAGTGTTATCCATGATGATGCCGACGGTCTTGGGCGGCTGGCCGGTCGCCCTGGTGGCCAGATCGAGCAGGGCGGGGAGCGCGCTTTGCGCCTGCGCGCCCCCGGTCGGGGAGGTCTGGAACACGTACTTGAAGCCGCGCGCGGTGATCTGGTCCGCGTACGACAAGGTGAGGAAGGGCAACTCGGCGCGCTCGGTCACCTCAGTCACGGCGAGGGTGAACGAGGACAGCCAGGCGCCGGTCGCGCCGACTAGATCGGGTTCTTGCGACACCATGCGCTGCGCCGCGTTCTTGGCCTTCTCGGCGCTGTCGCCAGCGTCCAAGATCACGAGCTTCACGTGGGCGCCGCCCAGAGACTGAATACCGCCGGCAGTGTTAATGTCCTCGACGGCCATGGTGGCGCCCTTGAGCATGAGTTCGCCCTGGCGCGCCCAGGGTCCAGACAGGGGGGCGATCACACCGACCTTGATGTCCCTGGCCTGCGCCCATGCGGACCGTGTGGGCGCGCCCACGGTCAGCGCAGCCAGGCCTGAGCCCGTCAGTTGCAACATTGCACGTCGGGTCACATGCAGCATGGTTCTCTCCTCCAGCAGCTTCGCCTCGCGGCACGGAGGCCCACCTCGTCCCCTATTAGAGACCAAGATACGCCTTCTTGACCCGTGCGTCGGCGAGCAGTGATGCGGGTGGACCGTCAAGCACCAGGCGTCCCGATTCGAGGACGTACCCGTGGTCGCACGCCTGCAGCGCCTCGGCGACACGCTGCTCGACCAAGAGGATGGTGAGCTGCGCCTCGCGATGCAGCGCCTCGATACACGTGAAGATCAGGTCGGCCATGGTCGGCGCCAGACCCATGGACGGTTCGTCGAGCAGCAGGATGCGTGGATTCGACGCCAGGCCTCGACCGAGCGCGACCATCTGCTGCTCCCCGCCGGACAGCGTGCCGGCGAGCTGCGTACGGCGCTCGGCCAACACGGGGAACAGCGCGTAGATGTGTTCTAGCGTACGCTTCCAGCCGGTGCGGCCGCGCCGTGTGTGCGCGCCCATTTCCAGGTTTTCCAGCACCGTCAGGCTCTTAAAGACTTGGCGGCCTTCCGGCACGTGCGCCAGGCCCAGGTGCGCCCGCGCGGCCGGCGGCACTGCCAGTAAGTCCTGGCCATCGAAGGTGATGCGGCCCGACACCGGCCGCACCGTACCCGCAATGGTCTTGAACAGCGTTGATTTGCCGGCGCCGTTGGGGCCTACGATGGCGATAAACCGGCCTTCGCCCACCGTGATCGAGACATCGCGCAGGGCGTGCATGCCGCCGTACGCGACGTGCAAGTTCTCAATGCTGAGCATGCATCCACCTGTGTCCCAGATACGCCTCGATGACCTTCGGGTCCCTGGTCACGGCCTCGGGCGTGCCCTGCGCGAGCACGCTGCCGTGATCGAGTACGACAAAGCGGTCGACCAGACGCACCATGGCGCGCATGGTGTGTTCGATCATAACGATGGTGAGCCCTGTGGCTGCGAGGCTACCGATGACCGTCAGCATGTACTCGACTTCCTGGTGCCCCAAGCCAGCCAGGGGTTCATCGAGCAGCAGGAGTTTTGGGCGTGAGGCCAGGGCGCGCGCGAGTTCCATCAAGCGCAGCTCGAGATGGGTCAGGCCACTGGCCAGGACGTCGGCCAGTGGCGCCAACCCAACCCGCGCCAGCACCACGCGGCCACCCGCGAACGCCGCCTGGTCATCCGCCTCGACCCCGAACGCGCCGACCGTCACGTTCTGCAGCACGGTCATGCGCGGAAACGCACGCACCACTTGAAACGTGCGGCCGACGCCAAGACGACAGATCTGATGCGGCTTGAGACCGATCACATCGCGGCCCTCGAACACGATGCGGCCCTGATCCGGCGGCGTGAACCCGTTGATCAGGTTGAACAGCGTCGTCTTGCCGGCCCCGTTCGGCCCGATGATGCCGAGCACCTCCCCCTGCCGGACGTGCAAAGACACCGCCTGCACCGCGTGCAGGCCACCAAAGGCACACGACAATCCCGCAATGTCAAGGATGACGTGCGCCGATGCCTCACGCGTGGAGGGTGGAGCGAGGCCGTGGTCAGCGATCCGCTCGACGCCAGCGCGACTACCGGTCTGTCGCCCGCCTCGCCCGAGTTTGTCGCGGAGCATGGGCCCCAGGCCTTCAGGCGCCAGCAGGATGACCAACACGATGGCGCAGCCGAAGACGACCCCCTGGATCCCCGGTATCTTATTGCCCAGTTCGGCGTGCAAGACCTCGGCCAGAGGAATCAGCATCACTGCGCCGATCACGGGTCCCCACACCGTTGCCACGCCCCCGAACAGCGTGACGATCAGCGCCTGGGCCGAGGTCAGCATGCCGAACACCGCCTGCGGCGTCACCACCAGCACCACGACTGCATAGAAGCCACCCGCCGCGGCCGCCAGAGCACCCGACACCATGATCGCCTGCATTTTCCAGCGCCAGGTGTCAACACCAGCGGCCTCGGCGGCGAGTTCGTTTTGCTTGATCGCGGTGAGCGCGAGGCCGAAACGCGAGCACGCGAGCCTCAGGCACACTAGCAGCGCGCTCACCAGCAACGCCAGCGCCAAGACGACATAAGAGCGCTGGTCAGAGAACTGCATATACCGCGCCGGTGCATCGCGCTGCATGGGCAACACGACCTCCTGATAGCCAAGCCACTCGAACACGTAGAGCAGCGCCAGCGGGTAGGCCAGCATCGCCAACGCAAAATAATGACCGCGGAGCCGGAACGTCGGCCAGCCAATCAAGGCGCCCGCGGCCATGCCGACGAGCATGCCAACCGGGAGACCGATCCACGGTGTCAGGCCCCAGGTGACCATCAGCAGGCTGACGGTATACGCGCCCAGCCCGAAGAACGCCGCATGCCCGAACGAAACCAGGCCCGAGTACCCAGAAAATACATTCCACGCCAGGCCCATCACCGCCCAGATAGGCACCAGGGTCAGTATTAACTGGTAGTACTGGTTGTGCACCCACACGGCCCCAAGGAGATAGAGGACGGCGCCCCCAGCAATCGTCGCGAGCGAAAGCCCCCAGCGCGTCTCCATCACGTGCGCTCCACATGGCGCCCGAACAGCCCTTGCGGCCGCAGGAACACAATCAGGAGGAATACGACGAAGATCGCGGCATTTTGCAACTGGGTCGGCACCACCAAGGTCGAGAGCTGCTGCACCAGGCCAATCGTCAGCCCGCCCCAGAACGCGCCCACGATGCTGCCCATGCCTCCCAGGACGACGCCAGCGTACATGATGATCACGAACTCAAGTCCCACATACGGCTGGAACGGGTAGTAGGTCGCGACCAGGCCACCAGCGACCGCGGTGACCGCGACGCCGAGGCCGAAGGCGACGCGGTGCGCGGAGGCGACGTCGATCCCCATGTAGGTCGCTGCCTCGGGGTTGTCGGCGGCGGCACGCAGGGTCTTCCCCAGGTGCGAGCGCGTGATGAACCCATACAGCGCCAGTGCCACCAGGAGCGAGACCACGCAGGCCACCACGCGTGCCTTATTGAGAAAGAGCGACACGTCCTGCCCAACCAAAGGTCCCACCTCCCACGCCGAGGCCGAGAGCGGCGTGCGGAGCGTCTGCGGCATGGAGCTGAAGACGATCAGGCCGCCGTTCGAGAGGATCAGCGACAGGCCGAGCGTCACGACCAGTTGCGGATAGTGCCCCTCGCCCTCGGTGCCGGCGACGCGCATGCCAGTCACACGTGCCAGGAGCATCCGGTGCAGGCCGATACCAGCCACATACAGCAGCACCCCGCCCACAACGGCGCCGACGACCGGCCCGACATACGGGCCGAACCTCGGACCGAGCCCGCCCCAGGTGACGCCATACAGCGTCGCGTACATTCCCAACATCAGGAACTCGCCCTGCGCAAAGTTAATCACCCGCATCACGCCAAAGATCAGGCCGAGGCCGACGCACATCAGGCCGTAGATGCCGCCCATCAAGAGGCCGGCGGTCAGCGCCTGCAGCACGGTCTCAAGCACGACCAGCGGGGGCATCAGGCGGCCCTGGATCGCGGCCATGCACGCGCGTGGTCGCCCCATGGATCGGGGGATATCGCAGGTTGCAGTACTCTCAACACGTCACACATACTCCCCTGCTGGCCGTGCCTGCCACAGATGGGTCTCAGGCGGCCTGCACGATCAACTCCGCCTGTGCGCACGCCTTGCGTGGATGACAGTTCCAGAGGTATAGCAAGCACCCCACAGATCCCGGCAGGTGCCATGGCTGATTCTATGCAACACTCGCAGGGAGGGCCTGCGCAAGGAACAGAGGCACTTCGCCTGATGCTCCTCAACCTCGTCGCAGGCATACTCCTTCCTCTGGGTGATTGACGTACTTCTGCACATCGCCCTTTCACATCCTCCACACACTGCCCAATGGAGCGATTCGAGGTGACCTCCCCTGGCGAGCACGCCATGCACACGTTTTTCAGGCTCTGGCATGGTCCGTTTGTGATGGGTACAGGACCTGTCACCCCATTGTGCGCGAGACGCCCAGGTGAAAGCAAGTAGGAAATGGGGCCGCCTGGCCCCAGCGCCCCACAGGCGGACAGGAGAGAGCCCTCGGATGCGCGCGCCTACTAACCAATGGTGTTAGTTTCTTATAAACTAAAAGAGGACTATAGAACTATACAATCTAATAGTATAAGTTGTTGGGCTTGCAGTCGTCAGACGACTCTTCCACGCTGGTCTGCGTGACATCCTTCCCAGGAGAGGAGAGCCGTATGACCACCGTGCGGCGCGGCGCTAGGCCGCACAGCAATGTACGCTAACAGCGTATCAGAAGTTGAAGAGAACTTCTGTCCTTACCCTCCCGAAACCTACAAGGATTGTCACTGTAGGTCGGCATGCGAAAAGCTTGGAGGGGACACAGGCGAGTCATGAGGCGGAGTGACACCGCCAAGAGGTGAACGTCGCGGAAGTTAGGTATGGTGAGGACGGTTAGGTCGAACCCGAGTACCCAGATAATCATGGAGCCACCCGGCGCTGAGCGATTCGGGGTGATGCCCGTCTAACGCGCGCGATAAACAGGTCACGAATGGGGTGGTGGAAGTAAGCTCAGGAGCACGGCGATGAAGCACTCCTGACCCTCATGTCCTATCCACGGTAGGGCACAGAGGGAACCTCCAGGACTATTCATCCGCGAGGACACGCTTCCCGGCCTGGTTCGCCAGGAGTAAGGGTATCTGAAGGGCACCTACGGCTGACGGAGAACGTGCTGTGCGAGCAACGCCGGAACCTGAAACATCTCCCCAGACGGGGTAGGCGGACAGATCGCCCATGATGCAACAGGGGCAGCGGACCCGTAGTAGTCGGTGGAGTCATGACCACCCAGGGCGCAGGAGAAATGCCTGCACAAGGCGAAGGGGTCTAGCGGGAGTTTACGGTGACGAGAGATTGTGATTGGTTAAACCCTTCTACCACAAGGCTTTCGGGGACTGAATGACGTATTACCCAACTGCTG
>Ga0070706_100005461_pt1 | contig 12107 bp, 7 predicted proteins | sample KBSK5501metaG_FD_65476 | JGI IMG/M metagenome (GOLD analysis project Ga0070706, IMG submission 65476) | Corn, switchgrass and miscanthus rhizosphere microbial communities from Kellogg Biological Station, Michigan, USA - KBS K5-50-1 metaG | ecosystem: Host-associated > Plants > Roots >...
TACATCGCGACCTCGACCTTCGAGTGGTTCCCCGGCGTGCAGATCTATCACTCGCGCGACTTGGTGAATTGGCGGCTGCTGACGCGTCCGCTGCGGCGCGCGAGCCAGCTCAACATGCTCGGCGACCCGGATTCGTGCGGCATCTGGGCCCCGTGCCTCAGCTATAGCGACGGTCTTTTCTGGCTTATCTACACGGACGTGAAACGCTACGGCCGCACCTCGCAAGGCGGCGCCTCCGGGGCCGGCTGGCGGGACACTCATAACTATCTGGTCGCGAGTCCCCGCATCGATGGCGATTGGCCGGATCCGGTCTATCTGAACAGCAGCGGCTTCGACCCGTCGCTGTTTCACGATGACGACGGTCGAAAATATTTGGTGAACATGCTCTGGGACCACAGGCCGGGCAAGAACCGGTTCGGCGGCATCGTGCTGCAAGAGTACTCCGCCGCCGGACGTCAATTGATCGGCGAGCGGCACAACATCTTCACCGGGACAGCCATTGGCTTCACCGAAGCGCCGCACTTATACAAGCGCCACGGCTATTACTATTTGATCACGGCGGAGGGCGGCACGGGCTGGGGGCACGCGGTGACGATGGCGCGTTCGCGCGACTTGCTGGGGCCGTATGAGCTGCACCCTGACACCCATATCTTGACGGCGCGCAACCGCCCGGATGCGGAACTGCAACGCGCCGGGCACGCCGATCTCGTTGAGACGCAGCACGGCGAGACGTATATGGTCTACCTCTGCGGTCGCCCGCTCCGCAATCGCGGCCGCTGTACGTTGGGCCGCGAGACGGCCATTCAACGCATGGTGTGGCGCGCGGACGATTGGTTGTACACGGAGGACCACGACTCCTTTCCGCAGCGCGAAACTACCGCGCCGGAGTTGCCGTCGCACCTGTTTTCGCCCGCGCCGACGCGCGAAGATTTTGATGCCCCGAGCCTCCCCATCGAATTTCAATGGCTGCGCTCGCCGTGGCCGGACGAGTTGTTCAGCCTGACCGCGCGGCCGGGACACTTGCGCCTCTTCGGCCGCGAGACGATCGGCAGCTTGTTCCGCCAGGCCCTCGTCGCGCGGAGGCAGCAGGCGCATTGCTATAGCGGCGCAACGGTGGTTGAGTTCGAACCGCAACACCATCAACAACAAGCCGGGTTGATCTGCTACTACAACGGCTCCAAATTCCATTACGTGTACGTCTCCACGGATGAGGTCGTCGGCAAGCACCTGCGCGTAATGACTTGCGATCCAGAGTTGCCTGATGTGTTCACCGCTCCGATTCCCATCGCTGCCGGCGCGCCCGTGCACCTGCGGGTGGAGGTGGATTACGAACGGTTGCGGTTCGCGTTTCGCTTGGGCGGCGGCGAGTGGCGTTGGCTACCGGAACAGTTCGACGCGAGCATCCTGTCCGACGAAGCCGGCCCGTCTGGCACACCGAATTTCACGGGGGCGTTTGTCGGGATATGCTGCCAGGACTATGCGGGTACAGGGCACCCCGCCGATTTCGACTACTTTGAATATCGTGGGCGCGAATTCTCTCCCGCGTCTTTGCTTAATCTAAAATGAGAAGCGACTTCACCGAAGTCTCGGGAAGCCGTTCACGCTGAAAAGGTTTTGTTTCGGGTAGTTCAATGCGAGGTCGCTAAGTAATCGAGATTCACCGCCGGCCGAAACACTATCAAGCGGGCATCGATGGTCAATACGAACCTATGCAAACCGATGTGCCTGCCGCGGGTGCCCGGCCAAGCAGGTGGCGGTTGATACGCAGGCTGCACGATGTGATCGATTAAGATGGAAATGCTAACAGCGTTGAAGTCTATCAAAGCTTTCACACGAGCGCGGTGTCCGTTCGTTTTCAGAGTTGTGTATTACGATTCTTCAGTAAGAAGCTATGTTTCAGAACCACGTTTGATTTCTGCAGCCGAGGTCGGTTTCATATGTTGAGTATAAACGGACCATGCGGCTATTCGCGCCCGCGGAATTCAATCGTTAGACTTATTAATACACTGGAGTTGCAAAACGTGCAGAAAAACAGGTTTGGAATGCGTATCGCCCTTGTGGGTGCATTGATCGCGGTCATCGGCTCTGCAGTCACCCTGCACGCCCAGTCCGACTGGACGGAGCCGTTTCCGCCGTTCAAGATCGCAGGGAATCTCTACTATGTCGGAAGCAAGGGGCTCGCCAACTATCTAATCACCACCCCGAAAGGTCACATCCTGATCAACAGCGACATGGAGGAGAACGTGCCACTCATCCGTGCGAGCGTGGAGAAACTCGGATTCAAATTCGTTGACATCAAGATCCTCCTTATCAGCCACGCGCACTGGGACCACAACGCAGCGAGCGACACCATCAAGAGACTGACTGGCGCAAAGTACATGGTCATGGAGGGCGACGTGTCGGTCGTCGAGTCGGGCGGTAAGACGGATTTTCAGTATGGCAACGTTCCAACCAGCCTCTACACGCCTACAAAAGTGGATCGCGTGCTACACGATGGAGATGAAGTTAGGTTAGGTGGCGCCGTGCTGGTGGCACATCTCACTCCGGGCCACACGAAGGGTTGCACCACATGGACGATGAAAGTGAAGGAGGCCGGTAAGACTTACAACGTTGTGGTCATCGGCAGCCCCAACGTGAATCCCGGCTACCGGCTTGTGAGCAACGCCGCCTATCCGCAGATTGCGGCGGACTATGAAAAAATGTTCCGCGTGTTGAAGTCCTTACCGTGCGACATCTTTCTCGGCGCGCATGGCAATTACTTCGATCTCGAGACGAAATACGCGCGCCTGCCGGAGGGCGCACTTGCAGCCTTCGTTGATCCTGAAGGCTACAAGAAGTATGTAGCCGACAAAGAACAAGCCTTCAAGGCTGAACTCGCAAAACAAAGAGCTGGGCTGCCAGGTTCGCAATAAATGAACAAATAGAAACAGATGAGAGGATTCAGATCGTGATATTCGCGAGTCTAGGTTGCGCACTCTTTGCAGGTCATTCTTGCGCACAAGGCGTAGGCTATTTTCAGCTCTCTCCAACCAACATCTCGGGAGCAAAGCTTCAATCCAGTCTGCGTTTGGTCTGGCTGATGGCAGGTGGACTAATTTCGCTGATGCTGGCCATGTCGCTCGGCCCGCCAGCGATGGCCCAGAGCGGAGCGCTGGTGCTGGAGCGTGAGGGTGGCGTGATCTCTCTCGACCCCTACGCCCCGAACATTCTGCGAGTGACGATGAGTACCAATAGAGCTGCCGCCACGGGGCCTTCGGGATACGGGATTACGGCAAAGCCGTCGGCCGAGGGATGGACTCACGAGCACGATGCGGAAGGTAGAGATGTGTACCGGTCGGCACGGATCGTAGTACGCGTGTCGCTACGGCACCTGCCCAGGGAGAAGCAACCGCAGACGATGCCGTTGGACGCTCTGAACCGTCGGGTGCGCGAGCCGTACTTCGGAGGCGGTGGCGGGAACAACACGCATGAGGACGAGCTGCAGGTGACCACGGCAGCAGGAAAGATACTGTTACGCATGCGCTCGTGGACGATGGCGCCGGAACGCGCTGAAGTGACGCAGGCCGACGCTGGGACGAAGAGTTACACAGTCTCGTCACGGTTCGAGTCGCCTGCTGCTGAGCACTACTACGGACTAGGGCAACAGCAACAGGGCTGGATGGACCTGCGCCATCATGAGATTCGTTGCTGGCATGACTGGGGCGCCCTCGGGGGCGAGACCGTAGGTGTGCCGTTCATGGTGTCGAGCCATGGCTATGGACTGGTCTGGGATAACCCCTCCAGAACTACGGTGAGCCTGGGGTTCAACGGGCGGAATACATGGTCATCGGAGGTGGGCGATCGGGTCTCGTACTTTGTGATTGAAGGGGCGACGAGCGACGAGATCTATGGGGGTTATCGTCTGCTGACCGGTGTGACGCATCTGCTACCCAAGGCAACCTATGGATTTATCCAGAGCAAAGCAATTTACCCGACGCAGGACGAGGTTCTGGAGGTGGCCAGGAAGTATCGCCAAAAGAAGCTACCGCTGGATATGATGGTCGTGGATTTTCTGAACATGACAAGGCAGGGCGAGCTGGACCTGGATCCGGTTCGTTGGCCCGATCCGGCGGCCATGAATCGCGAACTGCACGCGATGGGCATAGGGACGCTGTTAAGCGTGTGGCCACACTTTTCGGCGGGGACGCAGTTCTACAACATGCTACTGAGCAAAGGCTGGCTGATCAGTAACCGGGACGGCGTGCCGGACTTGGGAGGCTTCAAACCGACCATTGGGCCAAATCTTGATACTACGAATCCAGAGGCTGCCAACTGGTTTTGGGAAAAGATACGAGACCGATATGTGAAGCCGTACGGCTTCGATTACATCTGGCTGGATGAGACGGAGCCGGACATCAACCCGGCAAAGGATCTGTTCTTTGTCGGTTCGGGTGCGCGCTATTTCAACGTTTATCCGCTGTTTCACACTGCTGCGGTGTATGAGGGCTTTCGGCGCGACTTTGGAGACAGCCGCCGGGTAATGATCCTGGCGCGAGCGGCATACCTGGGCGCGCAACACAACGGCACTGCGTTCTGGTCGAGCGATATTTTTTCGACCTGGGATATGCTGAAGCGCTCAATTCCAGCGGGACTGAACTTTACGGCGTCCGGGATGCCGTACTGGGACACGGATATCGGAGGTTTCTTTTCGCCATCAGTTTCCGCGGATTACCGTGCGTCCCACAAGCCACTGATCGATGGCTCCGATGTGCGCGGCACGATCGGCAACTATGAGGACTATCCTGAGCTGTTTGTGCGGTGGTTTGAGTGGGGCGCTTTTCAGCCGGTGATGAGGGTCCATGGGGAGCGAGATCACAACGAGGTCTGGTCGTATGGCAAACATGCGGAGCCGATTCTGGCAAAGTATCTGAAGCTTCGCTACCAGCTCCTGCCCTACACGTACTCGGTTGCCTATCGCAGCTACCAGACAGGGGCGCCTTATATGAGGGCACTCTTTATGGATTTTCCGGAGGATCCGAAGGTTGCGGATATTCCGGATGAATACATGTATGGACCAGCATTCCTGGTGGCGCCAGTCACGGAGCAGGGCGCGACGCGGCGGGCAGTGTATTTGCCGGCGGGCTGCGACTGGTATAACTACTGGACCAATGAGCGACTGCACGGCGGACAGACAATCGTGGCGGATGCGCCGATCGAGACACTGCCACTGTTTGTAAGGGCCGGAAGCATTGTGCCACTTGGGTCCGAGGTGGAGAGCACTCGGCAACCGCAAACAATCGCGAGCGTACGAGTGTATCCGGGTGCGAACGGTGATTTTACGCTCTTTCAGGACGACGGGACGACTTACAGCTACGAGAACGGGGTCAGCTCGATCACGAAGCTGATATGGGTTGAAGGGACACGCCGCTTGAAACGTGAGGGATCGCCGGCGTGGAGCGGACCAGATGAGGCTATAGTGAAAGTAGTAGGTAAGTAAATGGTGTCCGGGGTTGCAGAGTTGGAGTAGTTCGATCAGATTCGTAACCACTTCGACCACGCTATGAACCTTGATAGCCGAACTCAGAGAACATTTTCCTGGCAGCACGCGTGGAAAGCGTTTCGCATAATCGATGGAGGGAAAACAGATGACCGGTAAGTCAGCGTTGAATTATCACTGTTGGAGACGCCAGTTCTTGGCAATTAGGACGCGCGAAGTTTTGTCCCGCTCCTTGTTGACTCGTTGTTTCGTCGTTCCATTCATAAGACTGACTGTACGAGCTTTGTTGATCATTTGTGTGCTTCCATCCAATCTTGCTTTGACGGGGATAGCTCAAACAGCACCTGCTTCGGACGCAGGCAAGATCAGCTTGTCAATTGATGCATCCAAGCCAGGCCCGAAGATCGATCGCAACATCTTCGGCCAGTTCGCCGAACATCTGGGCCTTGGCGTTTACGAGGGCATCTGGGTTGGCCCTGATTCCAGGATCCCTAACACACGCGGCATGCGCAACGACGTTGTTGCCGCGCTAAAAGCGCTGAAGGTTCCGAACGTTCGCTGGCCCGGTGGTTGCTTTGCTGATGAATACCACTGGCGCAAGGGCATTGGCCCACAACGAGCCGTGACGCTCAATCCAAACTGGGGAGGCGTGACCGAGCCGAACACTTTCGGCACCCACGAGTACATGGACTTCCTGGACCAGATTGGCGCCGAAGCCTACCTCTCGATTAATGTCGGCTCCGGCACTCCGCAGGAAGCGGCCGAATGGCTCGAATACCTCACCACCACGCAGCCAACTACACTCGGCAAGGAGCGCGCCGCCAACGGTCATCCTGCTCCTTACAAGATCGCCTACCTCGGCATTGGCAATGAAAGCTGGGACTGTGGCGGAAACATGACAGCCGATGACTATGTGGCCCAGCTTAAGATTTACAGCCGCTTCGTCAGAAACTTCAACCCGGCACAACAGGGCAAGCAGCAGATGCTTAAGATCGCCGTTGGTCCCGGCGGCAACGAACCACGGTTTGTTGAATGGACCGAAGAGGTCATGAAGGCCTGGCAGAATCACAAGTGGAGCTGGGATATGAATGGGCTCTCGCTGCACAACTATACGGTCGTGCACTGGGACAACAAGTTTGCGTCGGTGGGATTCGGCGAGACCGAATACGGTCAAATTCTTAAGAACACCTTGGAAATGGAAGGCCTGGTTAGCAAGTACTCAACCATCATGGACAAGTACGATCCGCAAAAGAAGATCGCGCTGGTCGTTGACGAATGGGGCAGTTGGTACGCGCCGTTGCCCGGCAGTAATCCCGGATTTCTGGCGCAGCAAAACAGTATGCGTGACGCCGTGCTGGCAGCGCTGAACTTGAACATCTTTGCGCGCCACGCCGACCGGGTGCGCATGGCCAATATCGCGCAGATGATCAATGTGCTGCAGGCTATGATCCTGACGGACAAAGAAAAGATGGTGCTAACGCCTTCCTACTACGTCTACAAAATGTATGTGCCGTTTCAGGATGCGATCTTTGTGCCCGTCGCTTTTAACGCCGGTACGTACACGCATGGAGACATCAGCCTGCCGCGCGTGGACGCCATCGCCGCGAAGGACGCGAGCGGAAAGTTGTGGTTGGAGTTAACCAATCTCGATCCGAACCAGTCAGTAGAGATTCAGGCCACGCTCACCGGCGCTACCGGCAAGACGGCAGTCGGAGAAACACTGACCGCACCCAAGGTGGACAGCGTCAATACCTTCGAGGCGCCGAACACAGTCGTGCCAAAACCGGTATCAGCACCCGTTCAAGGCGGAAAGCTGACCTTGAAACTGGAGCCGAAGTCAGTGACTGTCATCTCAATTGGGTAAAGGTGGATTCAAGTTTGAAGTGCAACAGTCCAACCCGGAGGGTTGTCAGAAAGTAGCCCGTGGTCGTGCGAAGCGAAGACCACCGGTTAAGACCGGAGGAAGACCGCACCCCCACGGGGTGCCAGATGAGAAAGGCCTGCAGGAGATTTTTGAGACTCTCGCACCCTTCGGGGTGCAACTCTTTTGTTTGATTTGCTCCGCTGGTTTTCGCTTCGCTTCAACCACTGGCTACCATCTGCCAGCCCTCCGGGCTGATGCCAACAACAACTATCAGACTGTTACACTTCAAACTTGAATCCACCAAACACAAACTGGAGGGGCAACCCATGCAGCGCGTTTCACTACTCGTCTTCTTGTTACTGTCAAGTTTTTGTTGCGTACAAGCGTCAGATAATTTCCAACCCTCTTCAACCAACGTCTGGGGAGCGGAATATCCGCGTGTTGATAACTCCGGGCGGGTTCAGGTCCGCGTGAAAGCTCCCAATGCTACCAAGGTGAAGTTGAATTTCTGGAGCGGCCCTAAGGTGGATCTGGAAAAACAAGCGGATGGATTCTGGACCGTCACGACGGCTCCCCTCGTTCCCGGGTTTCACTATTACACCCTGAACATTGATGGTGCGGAAATCAGCGACCCTGGCACCCAGGCGTACTTCGGTGGCAGCAGGTTCGCAAGCGGAGTAGAGGTCCCCGAGCCAGGCTCAACCTATTATTTGCCGCAGGATGTGCCCCATGGACAGGTGCGTGAGGTTTGGTACAACTCGAAGGTTACCGGAACCTGGCGTCATGCGCTGGTCTATCTGCCTCCGAATTACGATAGACAGACCAAGGTTCGTTATCCGGCGCTCTATCTGCAGCACGGTGGCGGCGAGGACGAGACCGGGTGGATTCGGCAGGCGCACGCAAACTTCATCCTCGACAATCTGATTGCTGCCCGTAACTGCAAGCCCATGATCGTCGTTATGGCCTATGGGTATGCCCGCCGTGCCGGTCAGACTCCGCCCGATCTAACGGGAAAGCCTTTTGGTTCTCCTGAAATGCTGAAGGCTATGCAGGACATGTCGGCAGCGTTTGAAGATGATGTGACTCAGGTCTTGATTCCATTCATTGATAATACCTTCCGGACATTCACTGACCGCGACCATCGCGCAATGGCAGGCCTTTCGATGGGAGGCATGCAAACGTTCCAGGTCACGCTGAATCATCTGGACCTGTTCTCCTATATTGGCGGATTCAGTGGAGCTGGGGGGATGCTCGTGCTTGGGGATCGGAAACTGGATCCCAAGACCGATTACAACGGAGTCTTTGCTGATCCGGCCGGCTTCGCCAGGAAAGTGCATCTGCTGTGGGTGGGAGTCGGAACAACTGAACCTGAAAGGATGCGAGCGGGACTGCTAAGGCTTCACGCTTCACTCGACGACGCCGGGATTCAGCATGTCTTCTACGAATCACCTGGTACAGATCATGAGTGGCAGACCTGGCGTCGCGATCTGAAGGATTTCGTGCCCAGGCTCTTTCTAACAAAGTCACCTAAAAGATAATGGTTCTCTCGATGCTGAAAAACGAGCGCAGCAAGCAAATTCTGCAGCAGCTCTTGTGTGATGGCGAAGTGCAAGCATGCGAACGTCTTTATCAATTGCGATCGATATCCTTTTTGCTGGGCGCTCGTAACGTTGATGGCGCCACGCTCGCAGAACCGCGAAGAGCCGCAGGTAACCCTTAATCGCAGACGTGGATGAGAAGCCACCAGTGCAAATATTTCGCTTTCATGGTCCCCAGGGTGGGCGTCTAGGTCTGGAGGTAGACGGCGAGCGGTTCCACTTGACTGCGTCGTCTCGCGATTTTACCGACATCTCTTCGTGGTTGGCGCTGACCGAACCAGTCGCCGCTGTGCATAGCATTCTGCCAGTAGTTCGTAACTTTCCGTTGGTGGATGAAGTCGCCTTGGCGGCGCCGCTGGATGTACAGGAAGTTTGGGCGAGCGGGGTTACGTACTTGCGTTCGAAGGTCGCGCGAATCGAGGAGAGCTCCGGCGGCGGCGACTTTTACGATCATGTTTACCAGGCACCTCGTCCCGAACTCTTTTTTAAGTCGATGCCACACCGCGTGGTGGGAAATGGGCAGCCGGTACGTATTCGACGCGACTCCGCTTGGAATGTGCCGGAGCCGGAATTAGCGCTGGTGCTTTCAGCCGCTGGAATGATTGTAGGCTACACGATCGGTAACGATATGTCTTCGCGGTCGATCGAGGGCGAAAACCCGCTCTATCTACCGCAAGCCAAAGTCTATGACGGCAGTTGTTCGTTGGGTCCTGGGATTCTGCTGAATGACGGCAAAGAAATACCGCGCGACATTCACATGACCATAAATCGCAAGGGCAGTGCGGTCTTTGAGGGAACGACGTCGACAGCCAGCATACGTCGCCCTTTGATGGAATTAGCTGACTATCTGTTTCGGGAAATGACTTTCAGCCATGGCGTTTTCCTTTTGACTGGCACGGGCATTGTGCCGCCGGATGATTTCACACTGCAGCCGGGCGATCGGGTCAGTATCACGATCGAAGGCATTGGTACTTTAGAAAATCCTGTTGAATAGAGCGATGAAGATAACCGCCCTCAAAACTTTTGTCATTGGCTCGGGCTGGCGAAATTTGATCCTGCTGCGTCTGGAGACTGACGTTCCGGGCCTCTACGGAATTGGCGAAGCCACGGTGCAGTGGGGCGACGAAGGCATGCTTGGCTATCTGGTCTCGTTGGAAAAACGCTATTTGCTCGGCGCAGACCCGCGCGATATTGAAGCTCTGTGGGAGCGAGTCTATCGGAACGAATATTGGCGCCGAGATTTCTTTGTCTGTTCGGCGTTGGGCGGCGTCGAAATGGCCTGCTGGGACATTCTCGGCAAGTCGCTGGGCGTGCCAGTCTGGCGTTTGTTGGGCGGCAAATGTCGCGATCGCGTCCGCGCTTATGCCAATGGCTGGTATCAGGTCGAGCGCACGCCGGAAACAATCGCGGCACGTGCTCGCGAGGTGATCAGGCTGGGCTACACCGCTCTGAAAATAGATCCGTTTGGCGCCGGCTCTTACGAGATGAGCGAAGCAGAGAAGACCAGTTCGGTCGAGATCGTTAGTGCTGTACGTGATGCGATTGGGGCAGATGTCGAGCTCTTCATCGAAATGCACGGTCGCTTTGCGCCGCACACCGCGATCGATATGTGTCATCGGCTGGCTCCTTATCGCCCCGGTTGGTTTGAAGAACCGGTGCCACCAGAAAACACTCACGCATTATTGGAAGTTCGCCGCGCTGTCGCACATCTCGGGATTCCAGTTGCCGCCGGGGAGCGTTTATTCACCCGCCATCTATTTCTCGATCTCTTTCGCGAACGGGCCGTCGATATTATTCAACCCGACGTCTGTCACGCGGGCGGCATTGCCGAAACACGGAAGATCGCGGCGATGGCCGAAGCGCACTACATGCCGGTCGCGCCGCACAACGCTGGTTCACCGGTCGGCACGATGGCCTCGGTGCATTTGGCGGTCTGTGTGCCGAACTTCAAGATTCAGGAAACCTTCGACGACATGGTTGAGCCCTGGGTGCGCGACGCGATAATTGGCCGTCCGGAAGTGAACGACGGATACTTTGCCTTGCCGGAAGCGCCCGGCCTGGGCGTGGACCTGAATGAAGAGGTGATTGCAGCCCATCCACCAATGGACGGCTTCATGGATTTCTGGAAAAAGGGTTGGGAAAAACGTGATAGCTACTCGAAGGCTTGAATGTTTTCCGAACCGGACCAATGGTGGCAATCTGTTGACCTTATGAAGTGAAGTGCAAACGTGATTGAGCAAGAAGAGATGAAGAGAACCAACTCGCCAGTTCTGATTTCAATGGTTGCGTTCCTGGCCGTCGTAAGCGGCTTGTACGCCCAAAGCGCGAAGCAACCCGCATATTTGGACCACAGCTTGCCGCCAGAGCAGCGGGCGGCGGACCTTGTTCGTCGCATGACTGTGGAAGAAAAGGTATCGCAACTCGTCAACCAGTCGCGCGCAATACCACGGTTGAATGTGCCGGACTATGACTGGTGGAGCGAGTCGCTGCACGGAGTTGCCCGGAACGGAACCACCGAGTTTCCGGAGCCGGTAGGTCTGGCCGCAACCTTCGACACCGATGCGATCCATCGTATGGCCATTGTGATCGGCACCGAAGGGCGCGCTAGTCACGTTCGAGGCATGCGCGATGGGCACAGCGACATCTTTGAAGGACTCGATTTCTGGGCACCGAACATCAATATCTTTCGCGATCCTCGTTGGGGACGAGGACAGGAAACTTACGGCGAAGACCCATTCTTGACGGCACGCCTGGGGGTTGCCTTCGTTACGGGCCTGCAGGGCGACGATCCGAAATACTATCGTGTCATTTCAACTCCGAAGCACTACGCCATACACAGCGGCCCGGAGCCAACTCGCCACACGGCGGATGTGAAAGTCAGCAAGCACGACCAAGTAGACACCTACCTGCCGGCGTTCCGAGCGACGGTGATGGAGGGCAAGGCCGGCTCGGTGATGTGCGCATATAACAGCATCAACGGGCAACCGGCCTGCGCAAACGAGTTTTTGCTCCAGGATCAGCTGCGCGGCAAGTGGGGGTTTAGGGGCTACGTAGTTTCGGATTGCGATGCGGTGGTCAACATCTTCCGTGACCATCACTTTACCAGGACGCAGCCGGAAGCATCCGCGCTGGCCGTGCAACGCGGCATGGACAACGAGTGCATTGACTT
>Ga0070706_100005463_pt1 | contig 12106 bp, 9 predicted proteins | sample KBSK5501metaG_FD_65476 | JGI IMG/M metagenome (GOLD analysis project Ga0070706, IMG submission 65476) | Corn, switchgrass and miscanthus rhizosphere microbial communities from Kellogg Biological Station, Michigan, USA - KBS K5-50-1 metaG | ecosystem: Host-associated > Plants > Roots >...
GAGACGGGACGCGACGAGCTCGTGAAGGCCCTCCGCAAGGACGGACTCCCGGTGCAGAAGCTGGCGCGCTCGTCGGCGCTTGCGCACGTCGTCGAGGCGATGAGCTACGCGGACCTCGACGCGTTGTACGCCGCGGTCGGCGAGGGGCACGTGTCGCCGCGGACGGTGGTGCAGCGCGTCCAACGCGAGCTTCGCGGGGGCGAGGAGCAGCTGCCCGTCACCGTCCGCCGGCCACCGCGCACGCTGCGGAGACGCACGGTGGGCGTCCATGTCGAGGGTCTCGACGACGTGATGGTGCGGCTCTCGCGTTGCTGCACGCCCGTGCCCGGCGACGAGATCATGGGCTTCGTCACACGCGGTCGGGGCGTCTCCGTCCACCGCACCGACTGCGCCAACGCGGCCGGCCTGGCGGCCCAGGCGCACCGCGTCATCGACGTCGACTGGGACCACGACCAACCCGCTACGTACGTCGTGTCCGTCGAGGTCGAGGCGCTGGACCGGTCCCGCTTGTTGCGTGATGTCGCCCAGGCACTGGCCGAGCACCACGTGAACATCCTCTCTTGTACGTCGCAGACGTCGAGCGACCGGGTCGCCAAGCTGCGGTTCGACTTCGAGCTCGCCGACCCGAGCCACCTCGAGTCGATCCTCGGCGCAGTGAAGCGGATCGACTCGGTGTACGACGCGTACCGGGTGCTGCCGGGGAAAGCGCGCGCATAAGGACCACGGACAGCGGCAAGGGGACCGGTACGATGCCGCAGTGCCGCAAGACGCCTCGGACGCGTATCGCTCGCCGATAGGCACGCACGACATCCTTCCGCCCGAGTCGGCGCGCTGGATCGAGGTCGTCGCCGCCTTCGCGGACCGGGCGCGGCGCTTCGGCTACGACTTGATCGTCACGCCCGTGTTCGAGCACGTCGAGGTGTTCAAACGGCTCGGCGAGTCGACCGACGTCGTCAGCAAGGAGATGTACGAGTTCACCGATCGGGGTGAGCGGCGCCTCGCGCTTCGCCCCGAGGGGACCGCACCCGTCGTGCGCGCGTACGTCCAGCGCCGGAACCCGGAGCCCTGGAAGGTCTGGTACCTGGCGCCGCTGTTCCGGTACGAGCGGCCGCAGAAGGGCCGCTACCGACAGCACTGGCAGCTCGGCATCGAGACGCTCGGCCTCGACGACCCCGACGTCGACGTCGAGGTCATCGCGTTCGGGCACGGCTTCCTGCGCGAGCTCGGCCTGTCGAGCGGGGTCACGCTGCTGCTCAACTCCATGGGAGACCGCGCGAGCCGCGCCGAGTACGTCGAGGTGCTGCGCGAGTACTTGCTCTCGCACGGGGACGCGCTCGGTGCCGAGTTCCGCGACCGCGTGACGGCGAACCCGCTCCGGGTCCTGGACTCCAAGCGGGAGGACTGGCAGGACGTCATCGAACGGGCCCCGCAGCTCACCGAGCACCTGAGCGACGCGTCGCGTGAGCACTTCGAGCAGGTCCAACGAGGCCTCGACGAGCTCGGCATCCACTACGAGCTGGCTCCCCGGCTCGTCCGCGGCTTCGACTACTACACGAGCACCACGTTCGAGTTCGTGAGCGAGGTTCTCGACGCGGCGCAGAACGCGGTCCTCGGCGGCGGACGCTACGACGACCTCGCGCAGGAGATGGGGGGCCGCCCCACGCCCGGCATCGGCTTCGGGATGGGCATCGAGCGCCTGCTCATCGTGGCCGACGCGCTCGGCGCGCTCCCGCTGCCCGAGACGCGTCTCGACGCGTTCGTCGTCGACGGGCTGAGCCGGGGGCGGGAGGCACTCGTGCTCGTGCAGGAGCTGCGGGAGGCAGGCCTGCGGGTCGACCGCGCGTACGGCGACCGTTCGGTGAAGGCGCAGCTGCGAGCGGCCGCCCGAGCGCGTGCCGCGTTCGCGGTGCTGCTCATGCCGGAGGAGTTCAGCCGGGACGCCGTCGCCATCAAGGACCTCAGCACCGAGAAGCAGGACGAGGTTCCGCGCGAGCAAGCCATCGCGTGGTTGCGAGCGCATCGCGAGTTCGACCGATGATGCGCACGCACCGCTGCGGCGACCTGCGCACCGGGCACATCGGCGAGAAGGTCAGCGTGTGCGGCTGGGTGGCGAGCCGTCGCGACCACGGCGGCGTCGTGTTCCTCGACGTGCGCGACGCCGCCGGGATCGTGCAGGTCGTCGTCGACCCCGACACGGCAGACGGAGCGGACCCGCACCAGCTGCGCGCCGAGTACGTGATCCGGGCCGACGGTGTCATGCGGCACCGCCCGGAAGGAACCGTGAACCCCGAGCTGCCAACGGGGGAGATCGAGGTTGCCGCCACGCGGCTCGAGGTGCTCAACCCGGCGGAGCCGTCGCCGATCCCGCTCGAGCGCGTGGAAGCCGACGAGGCGGTCCGCCTCAAGTACCGCTACCTCGACCTGCGGCGCGACCGCATGCAACGGAACCTGCGCCTGCGGGCGGTGGTGAACGACGCGATGCGGCGCTCGATGATCGGGCAGGAGTTCGTGGAGATCGAGACGCCGGCGCTCATCGCGTCGACCCCGGAAGGCGCGCGCGACTTCGTGGTGCCGTCGCGGCTTCAGCCGGGTTCGTTCTACGCCCTGCCGCAGAGCCCGCAGCTGTTCAAGCAGCTGCTGATGGTCGGGGGCTTCGACCGCTACTTCCAGATCGCGCGGTGCCTGCGCGACGAGGACCCGCGCGCGGACCGCCAGTTCGAGTTCATGCAGTACGACATGGAGATGAGCTTCGCCGACGCCGACGACGTGATGGCCGTCGTCACAGAAGCGGTGCAAGCTGCGGTCGAGGGCGCGCGCGGCGAGCGCGCACCGGCCTTCCGGCGCATGACGTGGCAGGAGTCGATGGACCGGTTCGGCGTCGACAAGCCCGACACGCGCTTCGGCCTCGAGCTCGTCGACGTGGGCGAGTGCTTCGAGGCGACCGAGTTCCGTGCTTTCCAGGCCGAGGCGGTGAAGGGCATCCGGGTGCCCGGGGAGGGCGCGATGGGGCGCGGTCGACTCGACGCGCTGACCGAGCGTGCGCAGCAGCTCGGCGCCGCCGGGCTGGTGTGGATGCGAGTGCAGGACCACGGAGGTCTCGACTCGCCGGTGGCGAAGTTCCTCTCGGAGGCCGAGCAGCTCTGCGTCGTCGACGCGCTCGGCGCCGAGCCCGGCGACCTGTTGCTGCTCGTCGCGGGCGCCCGGCGGCGCGTCGACGCCGTGCTCGGTCAGCTGCGCCTCGACCTCGGCCGCCCGCCCGTGTCGGACGGCGGCCTCCAGTTCGTCTGGGTCGTCGACTTCCCGCTGTTCGAGGGGATCGACGGTGAGGGGCGCCCCATCCCGGCCCACCATCCGTTCACGATGCCGCACCCCGACGATCTCGAGCTGCTCTCCACCGCCACCGGCGACGAGCTCCTCTGCGCCCGCTCGCTGTCGTACGACCTCGTCGTCAACGGCTGGGAGCTCGGCTCGGGCAGCGTCCGGATCCATTCCTCCGACGTGCAGCAACAGGTGTTCACGCTGCTCGGGATCACGCCCGAGCAGGCGCGTTCCCGCTTCGGCTTCCTGCTCGACGCGTTCCGGTACGGCGCGCCGCCGCACGCCGGGTTCGCGATCGGGATCGACCGGTTCACCGCCGTCTTGGCGGGGGAGGAGAACATCCGCGAGGTCACTGCCTTCCCGAAGACACAGTCCGGCGCCGACCCCCTCACCGGCGCCCCCTCCCCGCTCGACCCGGGCCAGCTCGCGGAGCTCGGCCTCGAGGTCCGGCCGCGGCCGAAACGCGCCTGACCCGTAGCATCACTACATGACGGACGATCTCTTCGCTTCGGCGCGCGACGAGCGGTTGCACGAGCGCGCGCCGTTGGCGGCACGGCTGCGGCCGCGCGCGCTCGACGAGGTCGTCGGCCAGGAGCACCTGCTCGGGCCGGGACGTCCGCTGCGCGTCCTCATCGAGGGCGACCGCCTGTCGTCGGTCGTGTTGTGGGGACCGCCCGGCACGGGCAAGACCACGATCGCCCGGCTCATCGCCGGCGTCACTGCCAAGGCGTTCGAGCCGCTGTCGGCGGTCAGCGCCGGCGTGAAGGATGTCCGCGAGGTCGTCGACAGGGCACGCGATCGCCTCGGCGAGCACGGCCAGGGCACGATCCTCTTTCTCGACGAGGTGCACCGCTTCAACCGCACTCAGCAGGACGCGCTGCTCCCGCACGTCGAGGAGGGCCTGATCGTCCTGATCGGCGCGACGACGGAGAACCCGTACTTCTCTCTGACCGGTCCGCTCCTGTCGCGATCGACGCTGTTCCGGCTCGATCCCCTCGAGCCCGACGACATCCGCACGCTGCTCGAGCGCGCGCTCACCGAAAGCGAGCGCGGCCTCGGCGACGCCCACCTCTCCGTCGACGCCGACGCGCTCGACCACCTGATCGACCGGTCGGAAGGCGACGCCCGCCACGCGCTCACATCGCTCGAGGTGGCCGGCGCGCTCGCCGCCGAGGACGACCGCAAGAACGTGACCCTCGCCGACGCCGAAGCGGCGCTGGCGTTGCGCGCCGTGCGGTACGGCGACGACGAGCATTACGACGTCTTGTCCGCGTTCATCAAGAGCATCCGCGGGTCGGATCCGGATGCGGGGCTGTACTGGCTGGCGCGCATGCTGGAAGCGGGGGAGGACCCGCGTCTCGTCGCCCGCCGGCTCGTGATCCTCGCGTCCGAGGACATCGGCATGGCCGACCCGCAGTCGCTGCTCGTGGCCGACGCCGCCGCCCGCGCGGTCGAGTTCGTCGGCATGCCCGAAGCGCGTCTCAACCTCGCCCAGGCCGTCATCCACCTCGCGCTCGCGCCGAAGTCGAACTCCGTGATCGCAGGGATCGGCGCCGCGATCGAGGACGTGCGCGACCGACCCGCGGGAGCCGTGCCGGTGCATCTGCGGGACGCCAGTTACCCTGGCGCCGGCAAGCTCGGCCACGGGGAGGGTTACGTGTACCCGCACGACGCGCCGGCGGGGTGGGTTCCCCAGCAGTACCGGCCCGCTGAGGTGGAGGCCCGCGTCTACTACCGACCCGGCGCGCAGGGCCGTGAGGCCGAGCTGGGCGAGCTCCTCGAGCGGCGGCGGACGCGCCGCGAAGCAGAGGGCGAGCACTCCGGCGACCACGTCGACGACCGCGACGACGTGCACCGCCCCTCGGGAGAGGCGTGACATGGTCAAGCGACTGTTCTGGCTGACGGTCGGCTTCTGGCTCGGTGTCGGCGTCACCATCCAGGCGACCCGCACGCTGCGCCGCTCCGTCGAGCGGTATCTGCCGCCGGCCGCCGCCGAACGGCTGCGCCACCTGAACACCGCGCTCGACGACCGGGCGGCGTTGATCCGGGCCCGGCGTGTGTCGCGAAGGGCCAGCTGAACGGAAAGGTCCGGGCGGTACGCTGGGCGCGTGCCGCCGACCACAGCCGACGAGCTCCGCCGCGCCTTCCTCGACTTCTTCGTCGAGCGCGGCCACACGCGGGTCGAGTCGGCCAGCCTGATCCCGCACGACCCGTCGCTGCTGTTCACGGTGGCGGGAATGGTGCCTTTCAAGCCCTATTTCACCGGGGACGAGAAGCCTCCGTACCCGCGAGCGACGTCGGTCCAGAAGTGCGTGCGCGCCGGCGGCAAGCACAACGACCTCGACGACATCGGGCGGACGAACCGGCACTTCAGCTTCTTCGAGATGCTCGGGAACTTCAGCTTTGGCGACTACTTCAAGGCCGAGGCCATCCCGTGGGCATGGGAGTTCTACCGGGACGTGCTGGAGCTCGACACCGACCGGCTCTGGGTCACCGTCCACGAGACCGACGACGAGGCCGAGCGGATCTGGCGTGACGTCGTCGGCCTGCCGGAAGAGCGCATCCAGCGCATGGGGGACGCCAACTTCTGGCGCATGGCCGACACCGGCCCGTGCGGTCCGTCGTCCGAGATCTTCTGGGATCTCGGCGAGCAGTTCGGCGCGGGCGGCGGGCCCGCCCGGGGCTCGGAGGACCGCTACATCGAGATCTGGAACCTCGTGTTCATGCAGTTCGACGCGCAGCCGGACGGCAAGCTCACCCCGCTCCCGAAGCCCAGCGTCGACACCGGCGCCGGGCTCGAGCGGAACCTCATGGTGCTCCAGGGCGTCGACTCCATCTTCGACATCGACGTCTTCGGCCCACTGATCCGAGCGGCCGAGACGGCGACGAACACCAGGTACGGAAGCGGGGCCGAGGACGACCTGGCTCTGCGCATCCTGGCCGAGCACGCGCGTACGATGACGTTCCTCGTCAGCGACGGCGTCGTCCCGTCGAACGAGGAACGAGGCTATGTGCTGCGCCGCATCATCCGGCGCGCGGTGCGATATGCGTACCGGCTGGGCGCGAAGACCGTGGTGACACCCGCGCTCGTCGACGCGACCGTCGAGGTGATGGGCGAGGCGTATCCGGATCTCGTCAAGCATCACGACGTGATCGTCAAGGTCGTCGCCCGCGAAGAGGAGCGGTTCCGCCAGACGCTTGAACGCGGCCTAGATCTCCTCGACGACGTGCTCGCCGAAGGCGACGTGTCGGGGGAGCGCGCGTTCTTCCTCCACGACACGCTCGGGTTTCCCGTCGACCTCACCCGCGAGATCGCCGAGGAGCGCGGCCGCCGCGTCGACTACGACGGGTTCCGCGCTCGCATGGAGGAGCAGCGCACGCGCGCGCGCGAGGCAGTCCATGCCGAGGGCGGAAAGGAGTCGGCGCCCGTCGAGCTGTACCGCGAGCTCGTCGACGATTTCGGCGAGACCGAGTTCACCGGCCGCCGCGAGTACGAGACGACGGATGCCAAAGTGCTCGCCCTCATCGGCGGCGGTGAGCGGCTCGCCCAAGCGGGAGAGGGTGCGAAGGTCGACGTCGTCCTCGACCGCACGCCCTTCTACGCCGAGTCCGGCGGTCAGGTGGGCGACACCGGAACGCTCGCCACCGGCGACGGCCGCACGCAGCTGCGCGTCCTCGACACGCAGTACGGCATTCCCGGCTCGCTCGTGTTGCACCGGGCGGAAGTCGTACGCGGTGAGCTGGCCGAGGGCGACAGCGTCACCGCCGCGATCGACGCCGAGCGACGCGACCGGATCCGCCGCAATCACACCGCGACACACATCCTCCACTGGGCGCTGCGCGAGGTGCTCGGCCCGCACGTGAAGCAGGCCGGCTCGCTGGTCGCGCCCGACCGGCTGCGCTTCGACTTCAGCCACTTCCAGGCGGTCACGCCGGACGAGCTCGATCGCATCGAAGGCCTCGCGAACCGCGAGATCATCACCGACGCGCCTGTCCGCCACTACGAGACAACCCGCGACCACGCCGAGGCGATCGGAGCGATCGCGTTCTTCGGCGAGAAGTACGGCGACCTCGTGCGCGTGCTCGAAGCCGGCGATCACTCGGTCGAACTGTGCGGCGGCACCCACGTCCACGCGCTCGGGTTCATCGGGCCGATCAAGATCGTCAACGAGCAGTCGATCGGCGCGAACCTCCGCCGGATCGAGGCGGTCACGGGCGACGTCGCTATCGATCGCATCCACGACGAGGAGCGGCAGCTGCGCAGGGCCGCCGAGACGCTGAAGGTCGCGCCGGCCGAACTGCCCGACCGCATCGAGCAGCTCCAGCAGCAGCTCAAGGCGCTCAGGGACGAGGCCGAAGCGGCCCGCGCCCGCGAGGCGGTGGTCGAGGCGACCGCGCTGGCCGCGAGCGCGTCCGACGGCGTCGTCGCCGCCCGGCGCGACGGGCTCGATCCCGGCGAGCTCCGGCGGCTGGCCCTCGCCACCCGCGACGCCGTCGGCTCCGGGATCGTGGCGCTGGTCGGCGTGGCGCCCGACCAGAAGAAGGCCGGCATCGCCGTCGCGGTGACGAAGGAGCTCGTGGACCGGGGCGTCTCGGCGGCCGACCTCGCGGCCAAAGCGGCCAAGGCACTCGGCGGGGGGACGGCCAAGAACGCCGACGTCGTCTCGGGCGGCGGTCCCAACGTGGGCGAAGTCGACGAGTCCCTCAGCCTCGTCCGCCAGCAGGCCACCGAGGCCGTCGCCAGCGCGTCGCGCTGACGGCGGAGTGGGAGCGCATGGGACGGGTCCTCGGCGTCGATCTCGGCTCGCGCCGGATCGGACTGGCGCTCTCCGATCCCACCGGGCGCGTCGCGATCCCGCACGCCGTGATCGAGCGAAGCGGCGACCCTGCCGTCGACCGTCGGAAAATCCTGGCCGACGCGCGCGAAGCTGGCGCCTCCCGCGTCGTGGTCGGGCTCCCGCTGTCGCTCTCCGGCGACACCGGTCCTGCCGCGAGAGCGGTCCTCGAGGAGGTCGACGCCCTCCGCGCGCTGGCGGGCGAAGAGGTCACGGTGGAGACCCACGATGAGAGGCTCACGACGGTGATCGCCGAACAGGGCATGCGGGAAGCACGGGTGCCGCGCCGCACCCGCCGGCGGACCGTCGACTCCGCCGCCGCCGCCGTGATGCTGCAGTCGTATCTCGAGGCGACTTCGTGAGCCCGCTCGACGACGGATTGGAGCCGCGCGGGCCGGCGGCACCGGCGCCGACGGCGAAGACCGAGCCTCTGGAGCCGCACATGGTGGAGGAGGACGACGAGTTCTGGGGTGAGCCCGTCGATGACGGCGACTCGGCGTCGGGTGACGCCTCTGGGGACGCCGCGCCTCGCGCCCCCGAGCGGGGGCACCACCGCCGTCGCCGCCGGCGCACGTTCATCGCGCTGGGGATCGTGCTCCTGCCCATCATCCTGGTCCTGGGCGCCGGCGGTTGGTTCCTCTACGAGCTGAACCCGCTGGGGGGCCCGGGCAAGCGTGTGAGCGTCGACATCCCGCGCCGTACGGGCAACGCCGCCATCGGGGACCTGCTCGAGAACAAGGGCGTCATCGGCTCGTCGCAGGCGTTCCAGATCTACGTCGGAGTCACGCGCGCCGGTCCGTTCGATCCCGGGCACTACACGATGCGGGAGAACCTCGGGGTCCGCGACGCCGTCGGCGTCCTCAAGTCGGGGCCGGCGAAGGGGCCCCAGTTCAGGCTCGTCCTGCCGCCCGGCCTCACGCTGGCCGGGGTGGCAGACCGCGTCGGCATGCTGCAGGGTCACAACCGCGACGCGTTCCTCCAGGTCGCGCAGTCGGGTGCCGTGCGCTCGAAGTACCAGCCGCCGGATGTGACGTCGCTCGAAGGGCTGCTGTACCCCGACACGTATTTCGTCTCGAAGGACGAGACCGACCAGCAGATCCTGACCAGGCTCGTGTCGGCGTTCGATCAGAAGGCCGACACATTCGGGCTCTCGGGGCCGAACGCGGCCGGGATGACCCCGTACCAAACGGTCGTGGCCGCGTCGCTCATCGAACGAGAGGCGAAGCTCGACGAGGACCGGCCGCTGATCTCGGCCGTGATCCACAACCGCCTTGCGGCGGGGATGCCGCTCCAGATCGATGCCACCGTGTGCTTCGCGAAGGGCGGCTGCAACGCGTCACCGACCGCGGCCGACCTCGCGCTCGATTCGCCGTACAACACGTACAAGGTGATGGGCCTGCCTCCCACGCCCATCTCGAGCGTCACGGTGAAGTCGCTGCAGGCCGCCCAGAACCCGGCGCCGGTGCCCTACCTCTACTACGTGCTCAGCGACAAGAACGGGAAACACAAGTTCGCGACCACTCAGGAGGAGCACAACAGGAACGTCGAGGAGGCCCGCCAAAAGGGACTGCTGTGAACAGCGGCCGCGTGATCACGGGCACCACCCGCGTCGTCGGCATCATCGGTGATCCCGTCGGGCATTCGCGATCGCCGGCGATGCAAAACGCCGCGTTCGACGCGCTCGAGCTCGACTGGGTGTATGTCGCGTTCCCCGTTCGTCGCGGTGAAGGCGAGGCGGCGGTGCGGGCGGTGGCGACGCTCGGCCTCGCCGGCCTGAACGTCACCATGCCGCACAAGGCGGATGCGGCCCCGGCGTGCGACGATCTGTCATCCGAAGCGGCCGCGCTCGGCGCCGTCAACACGGTCGTGAACGCGGACGGGACGCTCGCCGGTCACTCCACCGATGGTGACGGCTTCCTGGGCGCCCTCGATGACGAGGGGATCGCGGTCGCGGGGCAACGCGCTGTCGTCGTCGGGGCCGGCGGCGCTGGCAGGGCGATCACGCACGCGCTCGGGCGCGTCGGCGCCCACGTGACGGTCGCCGCACGCCGTCCGGACGCGGCCCGAAGCGCGGCCTCGCTGGCCCCCGGCGGGGTCGCCGTCGGTCTCGACGAGCTGGCCGTCGAACGCTTCGACGTTGTCGTGAACGCGACGCCGATCGGGATGGACGGCGAGCCGCCGCCGTTCGACACCGCTCTGCTCCATCACGGCCAGTTCGTCTTCGACACGGTGTACCCGGTCGAAACGCCGCTGCTGCGCGCAGCCCGCGCGCGCGGGCTGCGCGCCGCCGGCGGTCTCGGCATGCTCGTGCACCAGGGCGCCCTGTCGTTCTCGCTGTGGACCGGCGTCGAGCCACCACTGGAGGTGATGCGGGCTGCGGCGTCGGCCCGCCCGCAGTAATGCGGGCGGCTGCTTCGGTCGACACGTGAGCGCGGCGGTCGTCGCGATTTCCGCCGTCGCCGGTCTCGTCGCCGGGCTCTGCCTCGAAGTCGTCGTCGAGCGGGTACCACAGCGGGAGCCGCTGACCGGATGGAGTCGCCGCGACCTGCACCCGGCCCGGGCGGCACTGCTTGCGGGAGTCACGGTCGCGCTCTTCGTCGGCCTGGCCGTTCGGTACCACGATTCGTGGGCGCTGCCTGCGTTCCTCGCGCTGGCGGCCGGCCTCGTCGCGCTGTCGGTCATCGACCTCGAGCACTTCCTGTTGCCGAACCGGATCGTGTACCCGCTCGCGGTCGCCACTGTTGTGCTCCTTGCTCTCGCCGCGGTGGGCGACGACGCCTGGGCCGCGTTCGGTCGAGCGATTCTCGGGGGCGTGGTCGCGGCGGCGGCGCTCGGCGCGTTGCATCTCCTGTCGCCGCGGAGCATGGGCTTCGGCGATGTGAAGCTCGCGTTCGTGCTCGGGCTCGTCCTCGGGTGGCTCGGCTGGAGCGAGCTCGTGCTCGGGCTGTTCTGCGGGTTCCTCGCCGGAGCGGTGGTCGGGCTCGCCCTCATCGCGGTCCGCCACCGCGGGCGAAAGGACCACCTGCCCTTCGGTCCGTTCCTCGCGTTCGGGACCTTGGTCGTGCTGCTCTGGGGCGACGTCATCCTGCGCTGGTACCGCGGCTGACAGTCGCAACTTCCCCGGCTGCGGAACCGCCGACCGATACGCTGAGCAGCGAAAACGGAGGCAAATTGTTGCGCTACCTGACCGCGGGGGAGTCGCACGGCCCGGCCCTCGCGGTCGTGGTCGAGGGTCTTCCCGCCGGCCTGCCCATCACGATCGACGAGATCGCAGCCGAGCTGGCTCGACGCCGTCTCGGCTTCGGGCGGGGCCCCCGCATGCGGTTCGAGCGCGACGACGTCGAGTTCACGGGCGGCGTCCGGCACGGCCGCACCCTCGGGTCGCCGGTGTCGCTCGTGATCCACAACACGGAATGGCCGAAGTGGCAGGAGGAGATGTCGCCTGCGCCCGGCGCCACCGAGAAGCCGCTGCGCCAGCCCCGGCCCGGCCACGCCGACCTCGTCGGCATGCAGAAGTACGGGTTCGACGACGCCCGAAACGTCCTCGAGCGGGCGAGCGCGCGCGAGACCGCGGCGCGCGTCGCCGCCGGGTCCCTGGCCAAGGCGCTCCTGTCGCACCTCGGCACCGAGGTCGTCAGCCACGTCATCCAGCTGGGGCCGGTGCGAGCGTCAGAAGACCGGCGGCCCGTCCCGGCGGACCTGCCCCGCGTCGACGAGTCGCCCGTGCGCTGCTTCGATCCCGACGCCGAAGCGGCGATGATCACCGAGATCGAAGCGACGGCGAAGGCGGGCGACTCCCTTGGGGGCGTGGTCGAGGTGCTCGGCTACGGCGTGCCACCCGGCCTCGGGTCGCACGTGCACTGGGACCGCCGCGTCGACGGCCTGATCGCGCAGGCGCTCATGAGCATCCAGGCCATGAAAGGCGTCGAGATCGGCGACGGGTTCGCCGGCGT
>Ga0070706_100005465_pt1 | contig 12104 bp, 10 predicted proteins | sample KBSK5501metaG_FD_65476 | JGI IMG/M metagenome (GOLD analysis project Ga0070706, IMG submission 65476) | Corn, switchgrass and miscanthus rhizosphere microbial communities from Kellogg Biological Station, Michigan, USA - KBS K5-50-1 metaG | ecosystem: Host-associated > Plants > Roots >...
GCCGCGCGCATGCTGATCCCGAAGACCGCGATCCTCTTCGTCGAGGATCTGACCTCCTCGTCGCCGATCGCGCAGTTCATGAAGCAGGACCGCCCGTGAGCCCGTACCAGCCCGAGCGGGATCCGGTCCGGCGTATCGGCGCCGCACTGCGCTGGGCAACACCGTGGATCATCGTGCCCACGGTCCTCGGCGTGTTCCTCTCGGGCAACATCGACGTGCGCGCCCTTCCCCTGGTCGGCCCCGAGCGCGAGACCGCGGTGCTATTCCTCGACGGCCAGGCGTACTTCGGTCACCTCGATGACTCGGGCGAGAGCGGCATGCTCGTGTTGCGCGACGTGTACTACTTCCAGGACGCAAAGGGCGGGACAACGGGTCTGCCCGTTGGACTCGTCGCACGCGGACAGGAGGCGCACGAGCCCGCCGACGGTATGCAGATCAATCGCGAGCGCGTGCTCGCCATCGAGCGCGTGCGCCCGGAGTCGGCCGTCGCGAAAGCGATCGATGCCGAGCGCGCCGTCCGCGGCGCGACCCCACCGCTCCTGAGCCTGAACCGCCCAGCACAGTCGTCGCGAGCCGCGCTCACTCCGCAGCGCACCGCAACGGAGCAGGGCATCGCGCGCGGATTCGCGGCGGCTCTCGAGCAGCTCCGCAAGCTGACCACCGAGCTCGTCCTTCCCGTGTCCAAAGCTGAGGCGCAAACGATCAGCGAGAAGGCGGTCGCGGACCTGCGCACGGTCCGTCAGAGCGCGCTCGCAAAGGTCGCCGAGACGCTCGGCATGAGTCCGGCCGAGGCCGACGCGTACGTGCGCACGACCGACGCTCGGCTCGAGGCGAGCACCTTCACGACCGACGCCGGCGTATTGCTCGCGCCCGATCTCTCCGCCATCGTCGCTCGCGCGAACATTCTGTACGCACAGGTCGGTGATGCCGCCGCCAAGCTCCTCACCCAACCGCGTGCGAGCGCAACACCGGCACCCACCGCAACGCCCGCGCCCACGATCGCGCCTTCGCCGTCACCGACCGCTCGCCCCTAGCCGCTCACCGCCTCACGCTTCTTGATGTCCTCAAGGCGGGTCACGTCCGCGAGGACCGGTTGCGCTGGAGCGTCCTCCTGGAACGCCACCGCGATCGCCTGCGCGCGGCTGTGCACACCGAGCTTCATGAGGATGTGCTCGATGTGCTTTTCGACCGTCTTCGGTGCGATCACGAGATCGCGCGCGATCGCCAGGTGATCGTGGCCGCCGGCGAGTAGCTGTAGGACCTCGAGCTCGCGTGGGGTCAAGCCTGCGGCCTGCGTGCGGGTCACGGGTCGCGAGCGCCGCGCGAGTCGCTGCACGCGCGCCAGCAGCTCATCCAACACGAACGGCTTGACGATGTAATCGTCGGCATCGAGGAGGAGCCCGGCGGTGCGGTCGTACGATTCCGTGCGCTCGCCCGAGATCATGATGATCCCGACGCTGTCGCCGAGATCCTGCCGGAGCCGTCGGCAAAGCTGGTAGCCGGAGATGTCGGGCAGGCGGACGTCAAGCAACACGATGTCGGGAACCTCGCGCCTCACGAGACGGAGCGCTTCATGGGCGTCCATTGCCCCGCGCGTCGCGTATCCGTGTTCCTCGAGGGTCGACCCGATCAGCTCGTGGATGTTCGGGTCATCGTCAACGATGAGCACTCGACCGTGCGGCGTCCTGGTCGTCACCATTCCAAGTGTGCCCAAGGCAGCAAGATACGCACCCAGACACACGTGACCACATAAACAATTCGTTGATTAAGTAGGGCCCCACCGCGAACTGACGAGGGCTCGCTCGCTCCTGGGTGAACGCGGCCTCCGTACGGCGTCCGCCGTACGCGCTCGTGCGGCGAAGATCCGTCAAGCGCCGGTCTCGGATCCAAGGGTCCAGCACTAGCGTCCTGCGCCGTCGGCAGTTGCCGGCGAAATCGCGCAAGGAGGCAGACCGGACGCATGGGACATCCACTGGATCGGCGGACCGCGCGATCGCGCGCGTCCTTGTCGGCGATGATCGCCGTCGTCTTGATGGTCGGCATCGCACTACCGGCGGGGATCGCTCTCGCGCGCGCGGATCAGGGCGGACAGGCAGCGAATCCCGGACAGCAGAGTCAAGACATCGTCGTGAAGGCCACGGGCGGTGGGACGGTGACGGTCCCGGTCAACGTTGTGGCCAGCTTCGGAGTCAACGGCAAGCGACCGCCTGGATTCGAGGGCGGTGGCTTCGCACAAGGGCGCATCAACTACGACCGACACGCGATCACACCCGGGGGACGGCACGTGAACGTTCCCGTGACGCTCATGCAAGCCGAGATCATCGGCAACGGCGGGCGAGCCACGCTCAGCGGCGACTGCAATGGCGCCGGTGGGCAGTGCTCCAACTCAGCGCGTTCGGTACTCGTGTACGTCGAGGACAACGCGGAACCGGGAACGACCGACGTCTTCAGGATCTTCTTCTGTGACGTACCGCCCATGCTCCCGGACCCGGACTTCAACGGCATCACGCCACCTGTGGGGTGCACGCTCGGCGTCGAGGGCGGGACGCTTCGCAGCGGGAACATTCAGGTGCGACCGTGACAAGAGCAGGAGGGATTGACGTGAAGAGGCGCATCAGCGCGATCGTGTTCTCAACACTGCTGCTCCTGACCGCGGTGCTCGCATCATCGCGTGATGAAGCGGCTGCTGTCGGCGGTGACAACGTCGTGACCGGTGCGGGTGCCGGCGTGTTCCCGGCTGGCGCGAATTACGCCGGCGTCCAGCTCGCGGGCGGCACATTCGGACTCGGTGTACAGACGACGAGCACGGGCTCGGCGACGGGCGACCTCGAGGTCCAGTTCAACGGAACGAGTCTCATCGGACTCGATCAGTCCATCACCATCGCCGGAAAGATCACGAGTGGAACAGACAACGGCAATGGCACGATGACGTTTAGCGGCACAGCGATCGTGAACATGGGCGACGGCGCGCCGCCCACTGGCGGTGTCGCGCTGGTTGCGACCGTCGGGCCAACGGGCATAACCGTCACCCTCGGCGGCAGCCCTCTGCCGACGCTCCCAAAGTCAGACGGCTTTATCGCCATCGAATAGACACCTCCTCGGCGCGACCGGAGATGCCGCGGGCGACGTGCCCGCGGCATCGCCATTTCTCCCCCAGAAGTCCGACGCGGGCGCCGGACCTGCCCTTAACATCGCGAGCGAGTGAAGGGATTACTGCTCGCGAGCCTCATCGCCACAGCCGCGCTTTTCGCGGCATGCGGAGGCACGCCAGCGACCAGTTCGGCGGACGATGCCCTCAGCCGCGCACTGCAGGCGCACACGGCGGGCAAGCTGGACGAGGCGACCGCCGCCTATTTCGAGGCGCTCGCGAAAGATCCGAAGAACAAGTTCGCCTTCTACAACCTCGGCGTCATCGCGCAGGGACAGAAGCGCGCGGCCGCCGCCGAGGCCTACTACCGCCTCGCGATCGACCAGGACCCGCAGATGGGATCAGCGATCTTCAACCTCGCGATCCTGCGCACGCAAGCCGGCGCGAACCAGGAGGCGGCCGACCTCTATCGCCGCGTCATCGCGATCGATCCCAACTACGCCGCCGCGCACTTCAATCTCGGTCTCGTGCTCCGTCTCCTCGGTCAGAACGCGGAGGCGCAGACCGAGCTCACGAAGGCGCAGCAGCTCGATGCGAAGCTCGTTGCGCCGAGCCCCTCAGCGAGCCCGGCGCGCCAGGCGAGCCCGTCGCCCACGAGGTGATCACGTCGCGTCTGAGCTGACGCTCCCGCGGCTGCAGCGACTCTTCCTGATCCTCCTCATCGCGGTGCCCACCGCGATGAACGCGGTCGCTCTCGCGCCAGAGGTCGGGTACGCGGTCCCGAACGTCAACGACGACGCGCAACACGTCGCGTTCGTGCGGCGCGCCGCGGATGGCTGGTCGCGTGGCGAGAACGTGCTGGATCTCTGGGTCCCAGAGTTCGAGCTTGGCGTTCCGCAGTTTCTGGACTACCAGCACCTGCCCCATGTCGCCGTAGCGCTGCTCGGGCGGGTCGCGCTGGGAGCCGTCGATCTGCGCACGCTGTTCGATCTCGTCCGTTACCTGCTCCTGCTCGCGTTCCCGCTCACCGTGTTCTGGTCCGTGCGAACGATGGGCTTCTCGTCGGTCGCGAGCGCGATCGCCGCCGCCGCGAGCTCGTTGCTCTCGGCGAATCACCGCTACGGATTCGAGTACGACAGCTATGTTTGGCGCGGCTTCGGGGTCTTCACGCAGCTCTTCGCCATGCACCTCTCGTTCATCGCGCTGGCTACGCTGCACCGCGTCGCGAACAGAGGGACCGGGATCGTCGTGGCGTCGTTCGCATGCACAGCGCTCGCTCTCTCACACCTTCTCTATGCCTACATGCTCGCTATCACCGCGGCCATGCTCCTCTTCGTCGGCATGACGCGGACGAATGCCGGAGCCCGCCTAGGCCGCTTCGCTCTCGTCGGCGCGATCACCGCGGCCGCGACGTCGTACATGTGGCTGCCGTTCTTCATGCAGTCGGCATACGTCAACGTGACGCCGTACCTCGACCCGGCGAAATACGATTCCTTCGGCGCCGGCCCGATCCTCACGTGGCTCGTGACAGGCGATCTACTCGATCACGGCCGCCTCCCGATACTCACGCTACTGTTGGCGATCGGCGTGGTCTGCGCTGTGCTCACGCGCGCACGGCTCGCGCTCCTCGCGCTCGGCCTCTTCGCACTCTGGCTCGTCCTCTACTTCGGTCGACCGACGCTCGGCGCACTCGTCGACTGGCTGCCATTGCACGACGGCCTCTTCCTGCACCGCTTCGTCGGCGCGGTGGACATCTTCGCGATCGTTCTCATGGGCGTCGGTGGCGCGTGGCTCTGGGATCTGCTTCGCGCGACCTCGTCCCGTCGCCGCCTCGTCGCGATCGGTGGCGCGAGCCTGTTGCTTCTTGCTCCCGTGCTCGGCGAGCGCTGGTCGTACTACGCGCAGAACGCGGACTGGATGCGCCAGACGCAGGCCGCGCTCGACGCCGATGCCGACGCCCGAACGATCCTGGCCGAGCTCGCGCGCCAGCCGCCCGGACGCGTGTACGCGGGACTGCGAAGCAACTGGGGGCAGACGCTCGACTTCGGGATCCCCTTCAACTCGGTGCGTTTTTACAACCTCTTCGCGCACTACGAGCTCGATGCGGTCGCTCCGCCGAATCAGAGCCTCTCGTTCAACGCCGATCTGCTGTGGGAGTTCAACGACCAGGATCTCTCGCACTACCGGTTGTTCAACGTCGACTACGTCATCGCTCCACGCAGCGTGACGTTCCCGTCCGGCCTGCGCGTGCTCGCGACCACCTCGAAGTACGTTCTCTACACGGCGCCGGGACGCGGGTATGCCGAGTACGCGGCGATCGCGCGCAGCGAGCCCGCGTCGACCAAAGCCGATCTGTTCGCGAAGGAGCTCGCGTGGCTTCGCAGCGGCGACGTGGCACGGTGGACCTTCGCGCGCTATGACTATCCGAATCCCGTCGACGCCCTGGTGCCGATCCCCGACTGCGCCACCGGTCGCATCGCGTATGAGCGGGTGCAGCCCGCCCGCCTTGAGGTACTCGCCCGCTGCGATACCGCGTCCGCCATGGTGATCAAGGTGACCTATCACCCGAACTGGCGTGTGACGGTCGACGGCAAGGCGGTGCCGACGTTCATGGCCTCGCCCAGCTATCTCGCCTTCGCGCTGCCCGCGGGGGAACACTTCGTCGTCGCGGAATACGTCTCCACACCGATCAAGACCCCACTGCTCCTGCTCGGCGCGGTCGTCCTGGCCGCGACGGGCGCGGCCGGCATCGGACGGCGCCGTCTCGAGACGTCCCCCGCTCGGGTGAGGAGCCTCTGGCGGACCCTGCAGGCGCAGTGGTCCCAACAACGCGCTCGTCGGGACTAGGTTGCCCCTCGTTCACCCGCATTCACCGACCTAGATTTACTGCAAGCCAAGACCGAGAGGCCGTGGTGACCCGAGCGAAACGGCAAACCCGTCGCGAGGCGGGGACGCAAAGCCTCCGGACTCACAGAGTTAGCGGGGTTACCGAAACGAGGATGAGCAGTGAAGAGCCTTCTGAAGATCGCGGGCGTGAGCACGGTGGCGCTCCTGGCGTTGGTGTTCGTCTTCCGTGCTCAGGCGAGCGCGAACGACGGCCCCTCGTGTGCCCCGACCACCGGTTTCGTCCCTCAGTTCTGCGTCAACGTGCCGGTGGGCACGAGCGTGCGTCATGAGACCACCGTCCCTCTGTCGACGGTCCTCACGACTCGCGCCGACGTCCGCGTCGAGTCGGGTATCCCGGCTCCCGAGGTCGTGCGGCTCGCTTCAAGCGTCGACGGTGCCATCAGCCACGTCGAGCAGGTCTTCGGTCGCTCACTCACGAGCAAGCCGCGGATCCTCGTCTTCACGACACGCGCGAGCTTCGCACGCGGCACGCAGGACCTCTTCGGCTACTCGCCCGAGACAGCGGCGAGCGTCGCCGCTTCGTACGGCGGCGTCTTCGACTCGCAGACGCTCACGATCGCCGTGAGCTGGCAGTCACTGGCGGGCTCGAACCTGCCGCGCCTCCTCGCGCACGAGCTGGCACACCTCGCCACGCGCGAGATGGCCGGACAGGATGCGGTACTGCCGGCGTGGTTCGAAGAAGGACTCGCGGCCGAGATCGAGGCCGGAGACGCCGGCATCGACATGGACGCACAGCTCGCGGCGCGCTCCCTTCTCGCCAACGCGCCGCGCACGCTCGACACGATCGCCACGCTGGCCGACTGGCACCGCGAGTACGCGAAGCTGGGGACCGCCCTCTACGCCGTATCGGCCGAGATCGTTGGCGCGATAGAGGCGCAGATCGGTAACCGCGCGATGTTCGCTCTCCTCGATGAGGTCGGACACGGCGCACGCTTCCAGGATGCCTTCCGCGCACACGCTGGCGAAGACCTCGACGGATTCCTCGCCCGCTTCACCGGCAATGTTGAGTTCCAGCCGACGGTCGTGGTGGGCAGCGTCGCGGACCCGAGCGGCAACCTCCGCTGGACGCTCACCGGATTCGCTCCGAATACAGACGTGCTCATCACGATCACGGGCTTGAGCTACGACCTCGCTTACACGGTCAGCACCGATGGGATCGGGATGTACCGCGGCACCTTCGGATCGACCGCGGCTTCCGGGTCCTACACCCTGACGGCGAACAGCACGAGCTTCAATGCAACCGGAATGATCGACACCGCGTCGCGCTAGCGAGCGAGCGAGCGAGCGGAGTCCTCATCTAATACCTATGGGGTAGTCCCATCGACAGCCATTTTTGGGACTCGCGCTGATGCTCCGCGCACATACCATTTGCGTAGCCAGACAACGAGGTCTGACCCGAACGAAAAGGCAAATCCGCCGCGAGGCGGTGACGCAAAGCCACCGGACTCTTCGAGTTAGCGGGGCTCCCGAAACGAGGATGAAGAATGAGATCTGTTCTAACGGTCGCCGGGGCGGGGATCCTGATGCTCTTCAGTCTGACGTTCGTCCTTGCCGATCAAGCGAGTGCGAATGACGGTCCCCTCTGCACCACGAGCGGTTTTCTTCCGAAGCTCTGCGTGAGCATCCCGCTTCCCGCGGTCGCACGCCGTGACGATCCGACCCTGACGACCTTCGCAGTGCAACAGACCGTCACGGCGCCCCAGGCTGACCTCACGACGCGGACCGAGGTCGTCATCGAAGAAGGTGCGACCGCAGCCGTTCTCGCTGAGTCGGCGAGCTTCGCTACCGTGAGCGGCGCCCCGAGCGAGCCCGAGAGGGCGCAACCCGAGGCCCGCGCACTCGAGCGAGAGTTCGACATCGCCGACCTTCGCGCCTACGCGCGCGACGCCGCCATCAGACAGGGCATCGACCCCGTGCTCTTCGTGCGGCAGATCGCCGCGGAGTCGGAGTTCAACCCGAACGCGGTCTCGAGGGCCGGCGCGGTCGGCATCGCGCAGATCATGCCGGCGCTGCATCCCGCGGTCGACCCGACCGATCCGTACGCGTCGATCGACTATGCCGCGCGGCTGATGCGCGGGTACATCGGTCACTTCGGCAACTGGACCCTCGCGCTCATCGCGTACAACGCCGGCCCGGGGCGTCTCATGCCTGGGAACCCAGCGTACCTGCCCACGGCGACGCTCCTGTCGAACTCGTTCGGGGGCGGCGAAACGAAGCGCTACGTCGCGAGGATCCTCGGCCGTTAGCGCGGGCTGCTAGCGGGCCGAGTCCTTCTCGAGCATCCCGCGGTTGTGCACGAACAGCGCGGCCTGCGTCCGGTCCGTGAGCTCGAGCTTGCTGAAGATATTCGAGATGTGCGTCTTCACCGTGCGCTCGCTGATGCCGAGCTGCGCGCCGATCTCCTTGTTCGCTCGACCGCTCGCGACGAGTCGGAGTACCTCGCGCTCGCGTGGCGTGAGATCCGAATACACGTCGCTCTCTGACGAGGGTGTGCCGCTGCGCAGCTGCCCGAACTCGTCGAGCACGCGGCGCGCGACAGACGGGTAGATGAGCGAGAAGCCGTCGGCGACGGTGCGGATCGAGTTCGTGAGCTGCGTCGCGGTCACTTCCTTCAGCAGATAGCCCGACGCACCGGCGCGGATCGAAGAGAACACGAGATCGTCCTCGTCGTAGTTCGTCAGCACGATGACACGGGCCGATGGGACGTAGTTGCGAACCCGGCGCGTCGCGGTGACGCCGTCCCAGTCGCCCATGTTGATGTCCATGAGCACGACGTCCGGCAGCAGCTCCTGCGCGAGCTCGAGCGCGGCGTGGCCGTCGCCGGCCTCGCCGACGACCTCGATGTCCGGTTCGGTCTCGAGGATGGTGCGGAGCCCGCTCCGCACGACGGCATGGTCGTCGACGATGAGGATCTTGATGCGGCGCTTCTCGTTCATCGACCGAAGAGCCTCGCGAAGAAGCCGACGCGCTCCGCTCCCTCTTCGGCGGTCTCAGGGGTCTCGACCTTGTCGGTCGCTCGACGACCGAAGTTCACGACCCGCACCGACTCGGTGGCGTAGGGAATGCTCGCGCGCACGATGCTGCCCTTGCCGGGCTCGCTGCGGACGACGAGGTGCCCGCTCGCGGCCTCGGCACGCTCGCGCATGCCGACGACCCCGAAGTGACCTCGGTCCTCGGCGCCGCGGAACGTCTCGTCCACGTCGAAGCCCTTGCCGTCGTCCTCGACGGTTACGACGACACCGTCCTGGTCGTAGAGGAGTGCGACCTTCGCGGTGGACGCGCCCGCGTGCTGCGCGACGTTGCGTAGCGCTTCGCCGACGATGCGGATGACCGCACGTTCGACGACCGCATCGAGCTCGCGTGGCTGACCGCTCTCCTCCATCTGCACCTGGAGGCCGGTCTGGCGGCGCAGATCGTCGACCAGGCGCCCGAGGGTGACGGGAAGATTCAGCCCGCCCGTCTCGCTCTGTCGGAGCGCGGTCATGTACTGCCGCACGTCCATGAGGGTCGCCCGCGCATCGCGCGATGCCTTCGCGAGCTGCGGTCCGAGGAGCGCGGGATCCTTGTCGAGGGCGCGCTGGCAGCCCTCGAGCGCCAGCACGACCCCGGTGAGCTCCTGCGCGAGACCATCGTGCAGCTCCTGCGCGATCTTGCGTCGCTCGGCCGACACGCCCTGATCGACGACGTCGGTCGACGTCGATCGCTGCAGGAGGCCCACGAGATACTCTCCGACGCTCACGCTGAAGTCGGCGTCGTCCTCGGAATACTTCGCATCCGCGCGAGCTGTCACGAGGATCCCGAGCGCGCCGATCGGTGTCACGAGAAAGTTCGCGCCTTCAGGTGGCGCCCACGCGGGCATCGTCTTGAGCTCGGCGAACGTGCCGCGCGCGGCGCGCTTCTCGCGGAGCACCGTCGCGAGCACGGTGTCCGATTCATCGACGGGCACCTCGGACGTCGCCTTCTCGTAGCCGGTCCCCGCGCGAAGTCGCAGTCGATGCTCGGCGAGGGCCCAGATCCCGACCGAGTCGTGACCGAGAGCGCCGGCGAGCATCATCGCCGCGCCTTCGAGATCGCTTTGCACATCCGTGCCGAGCGTCGCGAGCCGCGAGAGCTCGAACAGCACCATTGCCTGCTTCCGATCGTCCTCGGCCTGATGCAGCTCGGCCTGGACCTCTTGCGCCTGTTTGCTCGCGCGCCACATCGCGTTGGCCTCGGCGAGCTCGATGCCCGCGAGCTCCGCGAGACGCGTAAGCGTCGGAATGTCAGCGTCGCCGATCTCGCGACCGGCCACGAAGGCCGCAAGAGCGCCCGCGATCTGGTCGCGCCACACGATCGGCGCGGCGAGCAGCGTTTCGGCGTCGCGCCCATCGCCGAGATGCAACGCGCCGTTCTGGACTTGCTCGGTCGATCCTGTCTGCACCACGCGCAGCAGCGCTTCGCCTGCCGCGCCGTCCCACCCGGTCTGCGGGATGTTGTGCGATGCGTAGGTGGAAAGACCGGACTGCCCCGGGAGCACGATGGCGATCCCGTCGAGCTTGCCGAGCGCCGCGAGGTGCGCAAGGCGCGCGGACCAGAAGTCAGCGCTGGTCCTGCTGCTCAACCTTCCCCCTCCGCGCTCAGGCGATGGACGCTTCGCCCTCGATCCGGAACTCCAGTACGTTGCGGGTGCCGGACACGAGTCGCAGCTGCGGCTCGTCGATCACGCGCAGCCCACTGGCGAACTCCTCCGTCGTCATAGGAGAACGCAGCGCCACTGTGAGTGTCGCTATGCCACCGCGGAAGTCTCGGACGTACAGAGACCGTACGGTTGGTAGCGACTGGATACGACGCTCGACCTCCACCAGGCGGGCGAAAGAACGGACCGGCGATAGCACCAGTTGAAGGTCGGTCGTCGGGGCACCGGCCTCCACCCTCGCTGGGGGGCTTTCACGGCCCTCGAGGGCTCGAAGAGGTGGCGGGACCGGCTGCTGGGCAGCCGCAGCGCGCGCCGCTGCGGCACGCCGCTCCCGTTCGGCCTGAAGCTCGGCGGCGACCTTTTCGGCTGCGGCCTGCTCCGCCATCGCACGTTCGGCGGCGGCCCGCTCGGCGGCGGCGCGTTCGGCTGCGGCCTGCTCCGCCATCCTGCGCTCGGTGGCGGCTCGCTCCGCCGCGGCGCGCTCGCTTGCCGCGATCTCTGCGGCCGCGCGCTCCGCGGCGGCGGCGCGTTCGGCCGCTGCTCGCTCGGCGGCGCGCTGCGCCGCGGCGCTCTCAGCGAGCGCGCGCTCCGCTTCGGCACGGCGCTGCGCGGCAGCACGTTCGGCGCCGGCGCGCTCCTGCGCAGCGCGTTCCGCGGCAGCCTGCTCCGCGGCGGCGCGAAGCTCTTCTTGCGCGCGTCGCTCCTCGGCCGCGCGCCGCTCCTCGATCGCCCGCTCCATCGCGGCGCGCTCCTCGACCGCACGTCGCTCTTCTTCCGCGCGCCGCTCCGCCGACACGCGACGGTCTTCCTCAACGCGTTGCGCGTCCGCGACACGACGCTCCTCGGCTGCGCGTTCTTCCTCAAGCCGCCGCTCTGTCGCGGCCTGCTCAGCCGCGGCCCGTTCGGCGGCGGCGCGTTCGGCTGCGGATCGCTCATCGATCGCTCGCTGCTCTTCGTGAGCCCGTCGCTCCTGCGCCGCGATCCGCTCCTGGATCGCGCGCTCCATCGCGGCGTTCTCGGCCGCGGCGCGCTGCTCTTCTTCGGCGCGACGCTCCTGCGCGAGCCGTCGTTCTTCGGCGGCGCGCTCGGTCGCGGCGCGGTCCTCGGCGGCGTGCCGCTCTTCGATCTCGCGCGCTTCGGCCGCGGCTCGACGTTCGGCTGCGGCTCGCTCTGCCGCGGCGCGCTCCTCGGCGGCGCGCGCTTCCGCGGCCTCACGCTCGATGGCCGCACGCTCCGCTGCCGCGCGCTCTTCCGCAGCGCGACGCTCTTCGTCCGCGCGCCGCGCTTCCGCTGCACGACGGTCTTCGGCGGCGCGCTCTTCAGCCGCGCGGAGCTCGGCGGCGACACGCTCTTCTTCCGCGCGCCGCGCTTCGGCTGCGCGCCGTTCTTCCGCGACGCGCTGTTCTTCCGCGGCGCGCATCTCGGCGATCTGAC
>Ga0070706_100005466_pt1 | contig 12101 bp, 11 predicted proteins | sample KBSK5501metaG_FD_65476 | JGI IMG/M metagenome (GOLD analysis project Ga0070706, IMG submission 65476) | Corn, switchgrass and miscanthus rhizosphere microbial communities from Kellogg Biological Station, Michigan, USA - KBS K5-50-1 metaG | ecosystem: Host-associated > Plants > Roots >...
TACCTCCGCTCGATCAACTCCGCGGGCAGATGGCAGGGCTCCGGGTTCCATCGGCCATCCATACTGCTGGGAACGCTCATCATGATGCTGGTGCTGACAAGTGCCGGCGTGCACTACGCCGCCCTGCAGCGGATCAAGGCAGGCGACAAGCGGCTCTGGCAGATCGGCGGGCTGGTCGCCCTCTTGCTGGGGGTGGGGGCCGTGGTGCTGCAGATCATCGAGTTGCTCTTCCTGCCCTTCTGGCCGGGCAGTTCCGGCTTCGCCAGCGTATTTGTGGGGTTCTATTCTGTCTTCACCGTGGTCCTGCTGGCCGGGCTGCTCTGGCTGGAGATGCTGCTTGCCAGGTCCCGGTCCATACTCGCCATCTTCTTCGTGGAGCAGCCACCCACCTACGCCGAGGCTTTTGCCGTGCAGCGATTCCAGGCGAACCTTTCGGCTTTCAATCTCACCTGGGCCTTCCTGGCGGTGATGGCCGTATTGTTCTGGTTCCTGTTCTACGTGATCTGAGAGGAGCGGGTCGTCCGGAGGGCCGCATCAGCCGACCGGAGGGCAGCCCACCATGAACATGGTCGTCTCGCACTGGTCGGCCAGCCTTCTGGCCTTGGCCGTGCTGGTGGCTGCGGCCCTGCACCTGCTTGGATGGCGCGGCCTGGCGGCCGACGCGAGGCGCAAGCGGGAACGTCTGCCTGGTGGGCTCATCCGCGAGGCGGCCGTTTTCTACCTCGGGCTGCTCGCCGTGCTCCTCGCCTTGGTGTCCCCGGTTGCCTACTGGGCGCAGCGGTTTGTCTGGGTCCGGTCGGTGCAGGACGTGCTGCTCGCGATCGTGGCGCCTTCGCTGATCGTGCTTGGCGCGCCATGGCTCGTACTGCGCCGCGGCGTCCGGTACCCCCGGCAGGAGCCGGAGATGGCAGCGGTTGAACCAGAGCAGGCCCTGGGCTGGCTGCGCACGCCCATCGCCGTGACCGTGGCATTCAACCTGGCCTGGTGTGGTTGGCACCTGCCTGTCCTTTATGACGCTGCGCGCGCCAACGGGTTGGTCTTTGCTTGCGAGGCCATCGTCTATCTGGGATGCGGGGTGCTGTTCTGGCGCCAGCTCATCGGCTCCCGGCCACACGTCCCTCGGCTGGCGCCCCTCCGGCGGGTGACGCTGCTGGTGGGTACGGCCGCCATCGGAGCAGGGTTCGCCATGGTGCTGGTGTTCGGTTCCGAGCTGCTGTATCCCGGTTACCTCAGCAGGCAGCATAATGCCGTCAGCCTGGTCGCCGACCAGCAGGTGGGCGGGGCAGTGCTGTGGGTGCTCCCGCTCGTGCCTTACTTTGTAGCGATGGTGGCACTTTTCGTCAGGTGGCTCAATGATGAGGAGTCCGCCGACATGGCAACCGGCTTTGACCGGTTGCTCAACCCGGCTAGGTCAGGTTGGACGTCCTGGCCAGGCCTGAGATCACCACGTTAAAAGCGCAGCAGGAGGCTGGAGTGCACGGATTGATCACTGCCTCGGCGGTCATGGACTGGAGCTACGGCGCGTCCATCCTGACGTTCGTATTCCCGGAGCTCTTGTTCATCGGCGTGGCTGCCGCCCTGTATGTCCTGTACACCAAGCCACATCTGGTGCCTGGTCACCACTACGAAATGCAGATGAGGCCGGTGAACCACACCGCGGCACCCGCGATGCCAGGCACCGCGGATAAGCCGGCCGACCCCACGGCGGTCGACACGTCCACGATCACTGGTCTTGCGCCGCCCGAGAGTGACAACGAGGTCTAGATAGTGCCGGAAGCAACCGCGAGCGCTGTCCCTGGAGAGCCGGCCGCCCGGGCTGGCATGGCAGCCCCGGGAGGGTCTCTGCGGGCCGGCACCGTGCGACGCCGTTCTGCCCGAGCCGTCGGTTCGGCGCTCTTTGCGCTGACCAAGCCGAGAATCATCGAGTTGCTCCTGGTCACGACGATCCCCACGATGCTGCTCGCGGACCGGGGGCTGCCGTCGGTCCGGATCCTGCTGGTGACGCTGGCCGGCGGGGCTCTCGCCGCCGGCAGCGCGAACACGATCAACTGCTACATCGACCGCGATATCGACGCCCTGATGCGGCGGACCGCGCGCCGCCCGCTGGCCCGTCCCGTGCCGATGGCCGTGGTCAAGCCGTCCGAGGCGCTCATCTTCGGCATCGTCCTCGGCGCGGCGTCCACGGTGCTGCTCGGCACGCTGGTCAACTGGCTGTCCGCGATCCTGGCCGTCTCGGCCATCCTGTTCTACGTCTTCGTCTACACGATCGGCCTCAAGCGCAGGACCGCGTCCAACATCGTGATCGGCGGCGCCGCGGGCTGCTTCCCCGTCCTGGTCGGCTGGTCCGCCGTCACCGGCCGGGTGAGCCTTCCGGCGATCGTGCTGTTCGCGGTCATCTTCTTCTGGACACCGCCGCACTTCTGGGCGCTGGCCATGAAGTTCCGCGACGACTACGCGGCCGCCAGCGTGCCCATGCTGCCGGTCGTCGCCCCCGCGTCCGTAGTGGCCCGCAAGATCCTTATCTACTCGTACGTCATGGTCGCCTCGACCCTGGCCCTCGCGCCCTACGCGGGATGGCTGTACACGATCTGCGCGGCCGCCCTGGGTGGCTGGTTCCTCGCCGAGGCGCACCGGTTGCACGCGCGCGTGGCCCGGATGGGCGCGCCGGTTCCCGCTGCCCCCGGTGCCACGGCGGGTGCCCCGGGCCGCGAGGTGGACGAGGGGACCTGCGCCGGGATCACGCGCCCCAGCGCCAACCCCGCCTCGATGCGCCTGTTCCACCTGTCCATCGCCTACCTGACCCTGCTGTTCGCCGCGATCGCGGTCGTCTCCCTGCTCCCCGTGGGCCACTGGTAGCAGAACAGCCTGAGTTCAGCCCGGCGGGATGCCGAGTGACGCCGCGTTGTCCGCCGGCAGGCGGACGACCGCGCGCAGGCCGGGGGTGCCGCCTTCCAGGTACGCCGACCCGCCGTGGGTGCGGGCGATGGCCCGGACGATGGCCAGGCCCAGCCCGGCACCGCCGGTCTGCGTCTCATCCCGGCTGCGGGCGTCATCGAGCCGGACGAAGCGGTCGAAGGCCCGCTCGCGGTCGGCCGCCGGGATACCCGGGCCGTCGTCTGACACGGTCAGCACCGCCTCCTCGTCCTCGCGGCGCGCCGCCACCTCCACCCCGGACTTGGCGTAACGCATGGCATTGTCGATCAGGTTCCGCAGCAGTCGCCGTAGGCCTTCCGCGTCGCCGGTGACGACGCACGGGCCGGCGGTCCGCGCCGTCACCGGCACCCGGCCACCGGCGCTGCGCTCGGCCTCCTCGGTGACCAGCACGGCGAGGTCCACCGACTGGCCCGCCGCCGGCCGTACCTGGTGCTCGTCCAGCCGGGCCAGCACCAGCAGGTCCTCGGCGAGGCTGGACAGCCGCAGGGTGTCGGCCAGAACGTCTTGCGCCGTCTGCGGCCAGTCCTGCTGCCCGGGGTGGTCGAGTGCCACTTCGAGCTGGGCCCGGATGCTCGCAATCGGGCTGCGCAGTTCGTGCGCGGTGTCCGAGACCAGGCGCCGCTGCCGCTGTTGCGCCGTATCCAGGCGGGCCAGCATGTCGTTCAGCGTGACCGCCAGGACGCGTACCTCGTCGCGTGCCTGGGGAACCGGCAGTTCCCGGGTCACCCCGGTCGCGGTGATCACCTGGGCGCCGCGGCGCAGCGCGGAGATCGGCCGCAAGGTGGACCCGACCACCAGCCAGGTGACACCGGCCAGCAACAGCAGCAGCAGTGGCGTGCCCACCAGCAGCGCCCTGGTCAGCGTCATCATGCTGTCGCGGACCTGGGTGTAGACAGCGCCCGCGAGCACGATCTCGCCGCCGCTGGCCGGCACCGCCACCACCCGCATCGGGTAGGGGATGCCGAACGGGCGCCCGTCGAGCAGCACCGCGCGGCCGCTCCGGGCGAGGGCGGCCGCCTGGGCCGGGGGAAGCAGCGGCACCAGCCGGTCGGCGGTCGCCGAGGCGTCAACGACTTGCCCGGTGGCACCGAGCACCTGCACGGTGAGCGTGCCGGTCAGCAACGTCCGGGGCAGGCGGTTCGCCTCGGCCAGGGCGGCCACCTCGTGCGCTCCCTGCCGGGCGGTGCCGTCCACCTCGCGGGTGAGCGAACCTTGGAGCGCGCCGCGCAGCAGCAGGGCGGCGGCCGCCAGGGCTATCGCGAGGCCCACCGTGGTGGTCATGGTCACCCGGGCCCGCAGGCTGCGCCGCCGCCACCACCTGGGCACGGAGAAGATCACGGCCCGATCATGCCCCGCGCCGGCTCATAGCCGCTAGCCGCCGTCGGCGGCGAGACGGTACCCGGCACCGCGGACGGTCTGCACGGCGCGGCGGCCGAACGGGCTGTCGATCTTGCGGCGCAGGTAGCCCGCGTAGACCTCGACCACGTTCGGGTCCAACGAGTCGTAGGCGTCCCAGACGTGCTCCAGCAGCGAGGACTTGGACACCACCTGACCGGCCTGGCGCATCAGGTATTCCAGCAGGGCGAACTCGCGCGGGGTCAGGTCGATGATCGCCTCGCCGCGGCGCACCTGCCGGGTGCCGGGGTCGAGGGTGAGGTCCCCGGCCTGCAACTGCGCGGGCCGTGGCCGCGTGCCGCGCCGGAGCAGGGCCCGCAGCCGGGCGGCGAGCACCACGTAGGAGAACGGCTTGGTGAGGTAGTCGTCCGCGCCCAGGTCCAGCCCGTCCGCCTGGTCGTACTCTCCGTCCTTGGCGGACAGGATGAGGATCGGGACCCAGTTCTTCTCGGCCCGGAGCTGGCGGCAGATCTTGTACCCGGAGATCTTCGGCAGCATCAGGTCCAGTACCAGTGCGTCGTAGGCGCCTTCCCGCGCCAGGTGCAGCCCGTCCTCGCCGTCGTGGGCCAGGTCCACGGCGAAGCCCTCCGCCTGCAGCCCCCGGCGCACGGCCGCGGCCAGCCGCCGTTCGTCCTCCACCACGAGCACCCGCACGTTCCGGCCCTCCCCGTTTCACGGGTTTCCCTGCCGCCGCCTGTCCCTCACAGGGATACCACAGCGGCGGTGTGCAGAATGAAACCGTGAGACCGGGCGGATGGATGCCCGGGAGGCCGGCAGGCCAGCGAGGAGTGAGTTTCATGGCAGCGATCCCGAAGTTCTCCCGCCGGAGCCGGTGGGTGGTACCCGCGGGCGTGGTGGCCGCGGTCGCCGCGGTCGGCATCGCGTCGGCGATCACCGTCGCGCAGGCCGCTCCGGCGCTGCCGCCGCGCACCCCGGCGCAACTGCTCGCCGCCGTGGCCGGTCCCGGCAATGTGCCGCCGCTGACCGGCACCGTGGTCGAGACCGCCTCGCTCGGCATCCCGCAACTGCCGGGGGCCGAGAACCCCACCTCGATCACCTCGTTGCTGGCCGGGTCGCACACGGTCAAGGTCTGGTACGACGGCCCCCAGCGCGTGCGCCTCGCGGTCCCGGTGCAGATGGGTGAGACCGACCTCATCCGCAACGGGACCACGGCCTGGCTGTGGCAGAGCGACTCGGACGCGGTCACCAGGATCCTGCTCCCCAAGCACCAGAGGGGCGACCGTGAGCCGGTCATGCCCCGGGCCCCGCTCACCCCGCAGCAGGCCGCCAAGCAGATACTGGCGGCGGTCGGGCCGAGCACGCGGGTGACCTCGGAGGCCAACGTGACGGTCGCCGGGCAGGCCGCCTACCAGCTCGTCCTGGCGCCCAAGAGCAGCGGTTCGCTGATCGGCAAGGTCACGATCGCGCTGGACGCCCAGCACCTGACCGTGCCGCTGCGGGTGCAGGTCTTCGCCAAGAAGGCGGCGACTCCGGCGTTCCAGGTCGGCTACACCTCGATCTCGTTTGTCACCCCGGCCGCCAGCAACTTCGACTTCACCCCGCCCGCTGGCGCCCAGGTGCGCACGGTCGGCTCGGACCTGCCGTCCGGCTGGACCGGCTACGCGCCCGCCCAGAAGCAGGGCAGGTACTCCGGCGTGCGGGTCATCGGCAAGGACTGGACCTCGGTGGCCGTGTTCCCCGCGGCAGCGCTGTCGGAGGTAGCCGGGCGGGGCAACGCGGCCGGGGTGGCCGGCCAGGCGGCGCGGTCGGCGTCTGGCGGTGGCGGCCAGGTGAGCGGCTCCGCGGTGCTCGGCACGATGCTGGGGGCGGCGCACCCGGTGCACGGTGCTTGGGGGAGCGGCAGGGTGCTGCATACTAGCCTGGTCTCCATGCTCATCACGTCGAACGGGCATGTGCTGATCGGCGCGGTCACCCCGTCCGTCCTTTACGCGGCCGCCGCCCAAGTCAAGTGAGCACCGGGCTGGAGGTAACCGCGACCGGCCCGGCGGGAGACACCACTGCCCCGCCCGTGGCCACGGCCGGGGTGGCCGTGGCCACGCACGGGCTGACCAAGCGGTTCCGTGGCGGCCAGCTCGCGGTGAACGAACTGGACATGGTGGTGCCGCGCGGAGCGGTCTACGGCTTCCTCGGGCCCAACGGTTCCGGCAAGACCACCACCATCCGGATGCTGCTCGGCCTGGTCTACCCGACCAGCGGCCGCCACGAACTGCTGGCCACGGCCATGCCGTCCGGGGCGGCGCGGGTGCTGCCCCGGGTGGGGTCGCTGGTCGAGGGCCCCGCGTTCTACCCGCAGCTATCCGGCCGGGCGAACCTCGCCCGGATCGACGCGGTGGACGCGACCGCCGACCCGGGCACCTCCGCGGCCCGCGTCTCCGCCGCGCTGGAGCGGGTGGGCCTGCTGGCCGCCGCGAAGAAGCGCTACCGCGCCTACTCGCTCGGCATGAAGCAGCGCCTGGCCATCGCCGCGAGCCTGCTTCAGCCGCGGGAACTGATCATCCTGGACGAGCCGACCAACGGCCTGGACCCGCAGGGCACCAGGGAGGTGCGCGCGCTCATCCGCGAGATCGCCACCGGCGGCGTCACCGTCCTGGTGTCTTCGCACCTGCTCGCCGAGGTGGAGCAGATCTGCAGCCATGTCGGGGTGATGCGCACCGGCCGGCTGGTCTTCCAGGGCACGCTGGAGCAGATGCGGGCCCGCGGCGCCGCCCGGGTCCAGGTCCGCACTACCGATCCCGAGCGCGCGTCGAGCGTGCTGGAATCGCTGGGGCTGGCGGAGATCCGGGCCAGCGACGGCGAGGTCAGCGCGCAGATCGGCGAGCACGCGCCGGAAGCCGTGAACCGCGCCCTGGTGCTGGCCGACGTTCCGGTGGCCGGCTTCGACACGCCACGGCCCAGCCTGGAAGACCTGTTCGTGGAGCTCACCGGGGAGGGTTTCGATGTCGACGGTTGAGGCGCCGCCCCTGCCCGGCGGCGTGGCACCGGCCGCGGGCGCCACGGCCCGGCGCGGCGTGGTCGGGCCGTGGCTGCGGATGCTGCGCTCGGAACTGGTCCTGATCTTCCGGCGGTGGCGCAACCTGCTCCTGCTCGCCGTGCTCGTCGGCATCCCGGTGCTCCTCGGCATCGCGCTGCGGGTGTCGGTGCCGCGCGGCGGTGACGGTAACGGGGGCGGGCTCGGCTCGGCCTTCCTGTTCCAGGTCGCGGGCAACGGGGTTTTCCTGGCGTTCCTGGCGCTCACCATCATGCTGACGCTGGTGCTCCCGCTGGTGGTGGCCGTGGTGGCGGGAGACTCGCTGGCCGGGGAGGCCAGCGCGGGCACGCTGCGCTACCTGCTGGTGGTGCCGGCCGGGCGGGCCCGCCTGCTGAGCGTCAAGTACGCCGCGATCGTGGTGTTCTCGCTGATCTCCTGCCTGCTGGTGGCCGCGTCGGCGCTGATCATGGGGGTGGCACTGTTCCCGGTCGGCCCGGTGACCTTGCTGTCGGGGACCACCGTGCCGCTCTCCGGAGGGCTGCTGCGGCTGCTGTTCGTGGTGCTGTACGTGTCGGCGGCCATGGCCATGCTCGGCGCGATCGGGCTCGCCCTCTCCAGCCTCACCGAGCACCCGATCGCCGCGATCGCCGCCATCATGATCATCGCGGTGGCAAGCGAGGTGACCGACAACGTGCCGCAGTTCGCCGTGGTGCAGCCCTACCTGCCCACGCACTGGTGGCTGGCGTTCGACTCGCTGCTACGCGCCCCGATCGATACCACGGAACTGACCCACGGGCTGCTGTCGATCGGCGTCTACATCGTGATCTTCTGCTCGATCGCCTGGGCCAAGTTCAGCAACGCCGATATCACCAGCTGACCCTGCGGGGTTTCACACCGGGATTGAGGTCGGCCGCCTTCCTGGCCCGGCCGGTGCGAATGTAGGCCCTGGATGCGGTTAGCCCTAGGGCGGTGGTGTGCCGTGCCAGTCGGTGCCCTGGTCGAGTAGGTCGCGCAGCTGGTGGCGGCCTGCTATGCCGAGCTTGGGGTAGGAGCGGTACAGGTGCGAGGCGACGGTGCGGGGTGAGAGGAACATGCGGTCGGCGATCTCGCTGTTGGTCAGGCCGCGGCTGGCGAGGATGACGATCTCGCGCTGTTGCGCGGTGAGGTCGGCGAGGGTGCTGGGTGTGGCGGGGGCGTCGGCGGTGGTCACGCCGCAGGCCCGTAGCTCGGCCTCGGCGCGGCGGGTCCAGGGCGTGGCGCCGAGGCGGCGGAATGTTTGCAGTGCCGCGGTGAGGACGGGTTTGGCGTCGTTGATCCGCCGCTGGCGCCGTAGCCATTCCCCGTAGTCGAGCTGCAGTTGGGCTCGTTCGAACGGCCAGGTGTCCCCGGCGGGTTCGGATAGGCCCTTAGCGAAGTGGGCCTCGGCGTCGGCGGGTTCGGCAAGCAGGCCCCGGGCGCGGGCGGCCAGCTGTGCCAGCCGCGGCCCGGGTGCGGGACCTACCTGGGCGAGTGTGAGTTCGGTAAGCGCCCGCGCCTCGAGGTGGCGCTCGGCGCGCACCGCTGCGGCGGCAAGGTCGGCGATCCCGAGGTAGGAGACGTGGTAGTGCAGCGGTGCGCCGTCGGCGTCGAAGAGCTGGCTGAGCTGGGCGTGGGCGGTTAGGTAGTTGCCTTTGGCCAGCACCGCGAGGCCGGCGGCGTGGTGGGCCCGGGCCGCAAACGCGTGGTATTCGACCGCGTCGAGGGTGGCGAGCGCGCGGGCCAGCAGCGGCCGTGCCTGGCCGTCGTCGCCGCGCAGGGTGAGCACGGTAGCCATGGCGAGGTCGGCGGACGCGGCGACAGTCTCCATCCGGTACGCGGCGGCCGCGTCGGCGGCCTCGCGGGCGGCGGCGAGCGCTTCGTCCCAGCGTCCGCTATCGATGCACGACCATTGCAGAGCGGACAGCACGCCTCCGCTACGGCCGCGCATGCCGGGAGCACGCAGCCTGCCGAGGGAGCCCCGCAGCAGCCTGACCGCAAGGTCGGTCTCGTCCAGGAGCCAGGCTGCCGCGCCGACCTGGCCGAGGTCGGTGGTCTGGCCGGCTATGGAGTGCAGGTAGGGGATGGTATCGGCTCGTTTCCCGAACGGGTCCGTGCTTGCTTGTACCCACACCCGCTGTTGGTCGGCGTGCCCAGCCGGCCAGTCGGGTGGCGGCGGCACCGGTTCCCTCAGGCGGCTAAGGGTGCTCAGCAGCTTCTCGCGGCCCGATGGGTCACCTGTCTGGTAAGCAACGGTGGCGGCTAGCCCGATGGCGTCCCAGGCGACGACCGGCAGACGGTCTGATGCCTCGTCGGCAACGCAGAGCAGTGTGGCTAGCGCGTCGGCGTGCCGACTGGACCATACGTGTGCCCAGCCGATGTGCAGTCGGGCGGTGATGCGCAGGTCCGAGTCTGCGGTCACCGTAAGGACCCGGGTGGCCAGATCCTGTACCCAGTCTCCCTGCCCGGCGGATTGGGCGAGTGTGGCGGCCGCCAGCAGCCGCCGGGCCTGATCGGGCTCGCTGGGGCTGAGTTCGGCGGCGCGCTCGAGGGCACGCGCGGCCGCGGCGGCGCCGCCGCGCTGCCGCGCCTGAGTAGCGGTTTCCTCGAGCAGGGTGGCCACGTGCTCGTCGGGTTCCAGCGTGGCTGCGGCGAGGTGCCAGGCGTAGCGGTGGGGCTGATCGCGGAGTGTGTCCGCGATCTTCCGGTGGGCGGCGGCGCGCTCGGCGAACGGAACAGCGTGATAGACCGCAGAGCGGATGAGGGGATGGGTGAACTGTGGTCCTGAGCTGTCCACCCTGATCAGGCCTGTCTTCTCGGCCGGGGCGAGCGCTTCGGCGGTCAGCCCGGGTATGGCCGCCGCCGTCAGGTCTGGGCTGTCGGCGACCGCGGCAAGCAGCAACGCCTCATGCGCTGACTTGGGGAGGGCGCTGTATACCCCGGCGATGACGGCGGCGAGCCGCTCGGTGGGGGGCAGGGGCTCGGCGGCCCAGCCCCGGCCGGCGGCCGGGTCGGCCGCGATGACCCGGGACAGCTCGATCAGCGCCATCGGGTTGCCGGACGCCTGGGCGAGCACCTGCTCCCGGGCCCGGCCGCGCGGCGGGTGCGGCTGGGCGTCGAGCAACCGCCCGGCGTCCTGGGTGCTCAGCGGTTCCAGCAGCAGTTCCGGGAAGTCCCCCTCGAACCCGGGGGGCGGGAGGTTCCCGCGCGCACCGAGCAGCAGCACCAGCGGTTCTGATTCCAGGCGCCGGGCGGCGAAGGCGAGCGCGTCGATCGAGCCGCGATCGAGCCACTGCGCGTCGTCGGCGATCACCAGCAGCGTGTGGTCCTCCGACAGGCCGGACAATAGGGTGAGCACGGCGATCCCGGTCAGCAGGGCATCGGGCGGCACCGGGTCCGTGGACAGCGCGAACGCTCCCAGCAGCGCCTTGGACTGCCGGTCCGGCAGGTCCGCCACCTGGTCCAGCACCGGGCGCAGCAGCTGGTGCAGCCCGGCGAACGCCAGATCTTTCTCCGACTCCCGGCCGGTAACCGACAGCACCCGCAGCCCTGCCGACCTGGCTTGCCGTGCCGCCTTGTCCAGCATCGCGGTCTTGCCCATACCTGCGTCGCCCAGCAGCACCAGCACTCGGCTTTCCGCGGGGGGCGGATCTACAAGCCTGCGCAGCCGGGACAGCTCACTGTCCCGGCCGGTGAGCTCGCTGCCGCTGGCCAATCCGCAATACCCCTCGCACCGTCCCGGGCCCACTATAGGCATGCCGGACTGCCTTCCCAGAAGGCGAAGTGCAGTCAGGTTGCCGATACCGCGCGCCTGTCCCGCGGCGCAGGGTACCGGTATGGATGACTCTTGCCCGGCACCACGGCCCGTGGCGGCGTGATGTCCTACGTCACGGTCGGCCGGGAGAACTCCGCCGCCATCCGGATCTACTACGAGGACCGCGGGGAGGGCGCCCCGGTCCTGGTGCACGGTTACCTGCTGGACGGGCATTCGTGGGAGAAACAGGAAACGGCCCTGCTGGCCGCCGGGTGCCGCGTCATCACCTACGACATCCCCAACCCCTGAGCCTCCACGCCTACCGCCCCAGACCTGCCGAGGAGCACCGCCATGCCCATGATCGACGTATACGCCACCGCCGGGACGTTCCCCGACACCCACCAGCTGGCCGTCGACCTCGCGGCCGCAGTCATGACCATCGAGCAAGTACCCGACATCCCCATGTTCCGGCAGAACACCGCGGCCTTCATCCACGACCTGCCCCCCGGCAGCCTGTCCAACGTCGACGGCGACGCCAACTACGTGCGCATCCAGGTCCTCACCAACGCACGTGCGCTCGACCGTGGCAAGCAGCTAGCAGTGGCCGAACGGCTGACGAGTATCGCCGCTGACGCCGCTGGCGACCCCACCCTGGTCAGCCGGACCTGGGTGCTTCTGACCGAGGCGCCCGACGGAGGCTGGGGCCTGGCCGGCCACGCCAACACCAACGAGGAACTGGTACTGGCAGCGCGGGCCCAGATAGCAGGAATTCACGCTGGCCAGACCACCGATCAATGATCGAGCCGTCGGCGGGGCGCAGCTGCCAGAACGTTCTTCTGGCCGCCGGGGAGGCAACCGCGGGAGACCCGGGTGTGGGCGGAGCGGAACGCTGCAGGAGCTGAGATGAGCAGCGACGTGATCATCGGGCATGACGGGAAGCCACGCTGCGCCTGGGCCGGCGCCGGCGATACCGCCTTCGGCCGCTACCACGACGAGGTCTGGGGTACCCGCACC
>Ga0070706_100005467_pt1 | contig 12099 bp, 7 predicted proteins | sample KBSK5501metaG_FD_65476 | JGI IMG/M metagenome (GOLD analysis project Ga0070706, IMG submission 65476) | Corn, switchgrass and miscanthus rhizosphere microbial communities from Kellogg Biological Station, Michigan, USA - KBS K5-50-1 metaG | ecosystem: Host-associated > Plants > Roots >...
ATTCCCGGTGCGTCCATCTTTCCTCCTTGGTTCTGCCACTACTCCGGAGGGAGAAGTCATTCCGGTAACTGCTGCAAGTGCGCTGTGCTATCGTCCCGTACGAACGTCAACGTGTTCCCTCGGTCAGGACCAAAATCGTGCTCAACATGCTGGCCACGAGCGCCTCTCCGAAGAGCTGGCCTCCTAGTGCCTCGGCAAGATCTGTATCATAAGCGGCAGGAGGAGCGTGGTGGCCAACCCGTTCAATCCCATCCCGAGAGCGGAGAAGGCACCAGCGATTTCACTCACCTGGAGAGCGTATCCCGTGCCAATCGCATGCGCCGTGATGCCGACTGCGAAGCCTCGGACTGCCGGATCGTCAATCCGTATCAGATTCAAGAGCCCGCGAGCCATGATTGCGCCGGAGACCCCGGTGAGCGTCACGGTGAGTGACGTAAGCGATGGGAGCCCGCCGATCTTCTCGGTCACGCCCATGGCGATGGGCATCGTGGTCGATTTTGGGGCGAGCGACAGGAGCGTTTGGGTCGAGGCCCCGAAGAGCCAGCCGATCGCGACCGCCGAGATGATCGCGGTTGCCGAGCCCACGAACAACGTTATCGTGAGTGGGAAAATCATCGTCTTCAGCCGCTCCGTCTGGGCATAGAGCGGGATTGCCATAGCGACCGTCGCCGGGCCGATCAGGAAATGCACGATCTGCGCGCTGGCGAAATAAGTCTGGTACGAAGTCCTGGTGACAAGAAGCACCGAGATGATCAGTGTCACGCTGATCAGAACCGGATTGGCGAGCGGACTCCGCCCGGTCCCACGATAGATCCTGTACGCCGCCTGGTAGGCGAGGAGCGTCACCGCGAGCCAGAGGAGCGGCGAGGTTCGAAGGTACTCCCAGAACTCGTGAGCACCGAGTGTCATTGCATGCGCTCGTTTCTCCGGGCGACGAGGAGACGGAGGGTCACCGCCGTCACCGCCATCGTCACCGCGGTCCCCACTACGCCAGCGAGTATGATCGGCAGCCATTCCTCACCGAGGCGCTTGAAATGCAACATGAGCCCCGTCGTGGCGGGCACTAGAAGCAGCATCAGATGCTGCAGCAGAATGTTGCTGGTTGCCCGCAGATGTTCCGAGACGGCGCCGCGGATTACGAGTACCGCGTAGAGTAGTATCAGGCCCACGACCGGACCGGGAAGCGGGAGCGCGAACAGGCGAACCGTGACCTCACCCGCGAGCTGGAACATGATGAGCCAGGTGAATGCGGCAACCATCTCCGTTTCCCAGACCCTGCCCTCGAGCACCCCGCTCGTCTCTTGTTCGGGACCATCAGCCTGAGCTTACCGTTGCTAGTGGCCCTCTGAAAAGGTCCATTTCGCACTTGTGAAGTATACCATTTTGCATATCGCTGCCATGCGGCGAGCACCGAACGCGGGCCGCGTGGGTGAGGGAAACCCTGATGAGAGCGCCGGGATGGGCCGATCTCTACTCCTGGCAGGTGGACCGGGCCAGCGACACGCCGCTCTTCCGCCAGGTCTACCTGCAGATTCGCTCAGCCATCCTGTTGCGGACGCTGTCGCCCGGAACGAAGTTGCCATCGACGCGCGAACTGGCGTCCCGCCTCGGGTTGGCGCGCGGTTCCGTGATTTCGGCTTATGACCAGTTGTTGGCAGAAGGATACCTTTCGGCCAAAGTCGGCTCGGGCACCCATATCTCATCTGATCTTCCCGAGCCGATCGAGAGGCGCTCACCCAATCGCACAAAGCAGCCCATCGGTAGGATCCCGCAGGTTTCGGTGCGGGCGCGGGCTCTCGAAAACGTCATCGCATTCATGGCTGAGAGCGATCCGCGGCCATTCAACACCGGGCGTTGTAGCGTCGATGCCCGGACGGTGGAGGCCTGGCGGAAGCTGAGCCACCGGGCAGTCCGATTTCTGGGCCCGATCCATCTCGGATACTCCGATGCGCGCGGCCTCATCGACCTACGCAAGGCGATTTGCGACTACCTGCAAGCCGCGCGCGCAGTGAGGTGCGAGCCTGAGCAGATCGTCGTCACGGCGGGCACTCAGCATGCCATTGACATCGCGATCCGCGTCCTGCTTGATCGTGGCGTCGAAGTATGGGTCGAGGACCCCTGCTATCCGATGGTCTATGGGGCGCTCGCATCCGTCAGCGTGAAGGCCCGTCCGATTCCGGTCGATGCGCAAGGCATAGACGTCAGTGCAGGGATCAGATCGGCCCCAAAGGCCCGTGCGGCCTTCGTGACGCCCTCGCACCAATTTCCTCTCGGGGTCGTGCTCTCGATGGGTCGCAGGCTCGAACTTCTTGCTTGGGCACGAGAGGCAGGCGCGTGGATCATCGAGGACGACTACTACAGCGAGTTTCGTTACTCGGGCCGGCCGCTGGCGTCACTGCAAGGGCTCGACGACGGTAATCGGGTCATCTATGTGGGGACGCTCAACAAGGTTCTCTTTCCAGGTCTGCGGATCGGCTACGTGGTCGTGCCGCGCTCGCTCCTTCGAGCGTTTGTCAGTGCCCGGTACCTGATGGACCGGCACCCGCCGAGCCTGCACCAGACAGTGGCCGCCGAATTCATGCGACAGGGTTACTTTGCGGCGCACATTCGCCGGATGCGCCTTTTGTATCGCGATCAGCGCGACGCGCTGGTGGCGGAACTCACACGTCTAGCTGGCGCCGATTTGTTGCTCGAAGCGCCGGACCAAGGGATGCATCTCGTCGCTTACCTCCGCGATGGTCTTTCAGATGTTGATCTCGAGCACGCCGCACGCCAGAGCGGAGTTATCGTCCGTGCGGTCAGCCGGTTATATATTGCAGCGCCCCGGCGGTCGGCACTCATATTGGGTTTCACCGGCTATCCGCGACAGACTGTCCTCCCGGCGGTCGGGCGACTTGCTCAAGTTATCCGGGAGCAATCCAAGCGTCCAAAAGACGGACCTACCTCTTACCGGAGCACAAGACACCAGCCGTAAGCGTTCCGGCTGAACCGCTTGTGCAGTTCAATGCGTGCGTTCAACTTCGGCGCGTCGCCGTGTAGGTGACCAGGAATGTTTGCCAGAATGCATCAGAATCTCTGTGGACCCCTTGCATAGACCACTCATGGCGCGCTGTTATGCATCGATGTCATTAGGGTTAGTAGGGATGCCCAAAAGGAAATCCTTTCGAACACCCGGTTCCGGCCAGTGAACTAACCAATTTCGCGGCTTTCTGAGGCGCGGTTTTCACTACCCTTTTGGGCCACCGCTCGCTAAATGGCTCCGATGCACACCACCGGAAAAATCACATGCCGCGTTTTTACACCGAACGATATTCCAGACCGCCCGCCTCGTGGCCACCGTGATAGCCAATGAGGAGATCAGGCTGTGGGAAGATGAACCATTTTCTGACGGAGGTCCAGTGGGCCGAGGGCGGTGGATCTATTAAGTCTACCCACCGCGCAACGAAGCTTTGATACCATGGTTCTTAAACCGCTACGTGTTGTCCGCTGTGTTGCGCTAGCATTGGTTCATAAGGAAAACCCGAGGAGGTGGACCCGATGAAGGCCGCCGTCCTGCACGCTCCGAACGAGCCCTTGACGATCGAAGAGGTCGCGCTTGCCAAGCCGCGTGCGCGCGAAGTACTGCTACGCACCGCCTTTGCGGGTTTGTGTCACAGTGACCTGCATTATATCGAGGGTTTGTATGACCATCCAACCCCCTGTGTGCTCGGCCATGAATCCTCGGCTCTGGTCGAAGCGGTCGGCGATGACGTAACCTATGTCAAGCCGGGTGACCACGTTATCACTTGCCTCTCGGTGTTCTGCGGCACCTGTTCGCAATGTCTGACTGGTCATCCCAATCTGTGCGAAAACACCGAGGTCAAGATGCCACCGGGTGCCTCGCGCCGCCTGTCCTGGAGAGGAGGGGAGCCGATGAACCAGTTCCTCAATCTCTCCTCCTTCGCGGAGCAAATGTTGGTGCACGAGAATGCGATGGTGAGGATCGACCCCGACATCCCCCTTGACCGCGCCGCCATCGTCGGCTGCGGTGTCATTACCGGGGTGGGCGCCGTCTTCAACGCTGCGAGGGTGGAGCCGGGGACGACGGTCGCCGTGATCGGCTGCGGCGGTGTCGGGCTGTCGGCGGTCAACGGCGCGGCCCTTGCCGGCGCCGAGCGTATCATCGCCATCGACACCGTCGCCTCCAAGCTCGACATCGCCCGCAAGCTCGGTGCGACCGACACGTTAAACGCATGCAACGCGGATCCGGTGCAGGAGGTTCTAGGCATAACGGGCGGCGGCGTCCATTATGCCTTCGAGGCGCTCGGCACCAAGGGAACGGCCGAGCAGGCGTTTGCAATGCTGCGGCCGGGGGGCACGGCAACGATCATCGGCATGGTCCCGTTTGGCGTGAAGATCGAATTACATGGTTTTGATTTCCTCCGCGATCGCAAATTGCAGGGTACCTCGATGGGCAGCAACCGGTTCCGGGTCGATATGCCGCGACTGTTGTCGCTGTGGCGCCAAGGAAGACTGAAGCTTGATCACCTGATCTCCGGTCGGTTGAAGCTCTCCGAGATCAACGAAGGCTTTGTCGCGCTCAAATCTGGGGCGCCGGTGCGCCAGCTGATCGACTTCGCCACCTGAGGCGCAGTTCGCTCATTTTACCCCTGTATGCGTGATCGGAGCCACCAATTCCGGCTCGAGTTTCGGATCTGTTGGGATCGCCCCACCATCCTTCAGCCGGTTCCTGCAAGCCAACCTTAAATCTCGCCGTCCGGCACTTTAAGGCGAGGCCCTGCGCGCTCTGAAACAGAGCCCGGGTCGGCAAGCTGGGCCAGGCCTGCCAGTTTGCGGCTTCCGATGCGAGCCGCTATGGTGGCAAAACTCGCCATGGTCGCGTCCGGGGCAGGGGGCATCTAGCCGGATAAGGTACGCCCCGCCCGTCGCGGCGCGGGGCGACGTGGCGCGAACGGGGATAGTCCGGTGGCGCTCCAGACGGCCGGAGACTCGCAGCCGCGCCTTGAGCGTAACCAGGCGCGCAGTCCTCATCATGACCGCCGACGAAGCACCACCCAACACCGCTCCACCATTTATTATCACCGTCTCCTGATTCAGATCGGGGCGCCGGTGAGCCGTTGCGCGAACGAGCGAACCGCATCGCGAAAGACGGCAGGCTGGTCGAAATAGAGGACGGATCCAACACCGTCAAGTTCCAGGAATTCCGCGTTCGGAATATGCTGAGCGAGCGTGCGAGCTGCCTGTCGCAGGAAGGGTACGCTTCGGGTGCCGGTAACAACCCTTACTGGCACTACGATATGTTGGAGGTTGTCCGGGGTGAGTTGGTACGGAGGCAAATCGAGACTTGCCAACAGTGCGGCGTAGTTAGAGCGTGCCGCCTCCCGACGACCTTCGGACAGCCGCGTCCACGCCGTGCCGCTCGAATGGGTAAAGAAGACGTCTACTGCTGCGCGGGGCGTGGGCGCCGCCTGCATTTGCGAAGCGACTCGCGCCCGGAATTCTCGCGCGGCGTGAGGTGTGAGGGATTCAAGCGGCGGGTCGCATAAGATCGCGCCTCGTATCAGGGTCGGGTACCGGCGGATGAGGTCGAGGCCGATTTCTGCTCCACGGTCGCAGCCAACAATGGTCGCCGGGGCCAGCCCCAGCGCAGCAATAACTTCAACGGCGTCATCGGTGTGGACCTCGACAGAGGAAGAAACGATGGTGCCGAGCGGACTCCGCGTATGCCCGCGGCGGTCGTAGGCCACGCAGCGAAACTCTTCGCCCAGGTGCAGCACGTGTTCGTCCCAGGTATTTGCATCCTCGGCGATGCCGTGGATGAACAGCAGGCTGTCTCCTTTCCCAACCTCCTGGAAGTACAACGCGATATCGCGGACAACGAGCATGCCCACGGCTGGACTCCTCTCGTGGTCCTTCACCACGCGCTGCGAGGGACCGTACGGTCGTCACGCTGCCTCCCAGCACAACGCATGGCACACTCTGCCTCTCCAGCTTCCTCTGCGATCGCCAACGTGTAATTTGCGCTCGCGTTAGTGCTTCGCGAGGATGGCCCTGGCTTCTTTGAGCTCGGGCCTCTCAGTATTGCCCGCGGGGCACAGCGCGACGATTTTCCGGTAGTACCCCTTGGCCTTGGCCCCATCCCCCATTTTCTCGGCCGCCTTTGCGGCACCGTAGTAGGAGCGCACACGAGCGGGCGTGCGTGTCAGCGCCTGCTCGTAGGCGGCGAGGGCCGCCTGCGGCTGGCCCGTCTCAAGCAGCATGTCGCCCAAGAGTTCACGCATGGGAAACAAGCGGTTCTCCATCGAGATGTTCTTCTCGCTCGCGTCTTCGAGATTGGCGGCTGCGCGCATTGACGCGACGGCCTCGTCGGTACGGCCCTCGGCCTTGGCGACCCACGCCTTAGCGGTGCCGTACTGGATATTCACCTGTTCGGCCCAGTACTTGTTACCGGCGTCAGCGAGCGCTTTCGACAATGCGTCGAGCTTGGCGATGTCGGCCGAAGACGCGGCCGGCCGGCCGCTGCGCGCTGCCCCAAGCGCACGGGCGAAGTGGCCTATCGCGATGGCCTGAAGATATTGGCTCTCCACTGGCTGCAACGCGGCAGCCTCGCTCCACTGGCTGCGCTCGAGAGCATATCGAACCGGAATCGCCGCATAGCCCATGTCGCCCGGCAGCACATGATTGACCCACTTGGTGATGCCGTCGCGCTTTTCGACCATGGCCTTCGCCTTCTGATCTTGCGCGGTCTGCAAGTAAGCGTAGGTCAGGAAGTCCATCGAGTGAAGGATGTTCCCATAGGCCGCGCCGCCGAAATTCTTTTCAGAATACGCCTCCGCGGCTGCGAGCGAGTTGGTGTCGGCCATAATCAGGTCCGGCCACAGTCCGAGCATCGAGAAGACGTGCGAAGGCATGTGCAGCGCATGCGGCGAAGCCGGAGCCAATGCGGCGTACTTGATTGCCGCGGGGAGGCCCTGCGCGGCCAGCGCAGGATAATCATAGGAGTGAATCAGGTAGTGCGCGGCGCCCGGATGCGTCGGTTGCTTGGCGAATGCCCTTTCCAGGATCGCCGCCGCCTTGCGTTGGTTGGTCAGGGTCTTGTCGAACAGATCCGCCGACTCGTTGAGGGCCAGCGCAAAGAAGATGGGGGCTTCCGAGTCGTCCTGGTAGCGCCGGTAGATCTGCTCCATCACCTTGGTGTAGGCGACTACCCGCGTGTGATAATCGGCCTTGTCGTAATCCTTGTAGAGCGCCTCCATCGCCCCGATGTAGTCGGCCTCGCGTTGGGTCTTGGCCGAGATCGTCTTGGCCTTCTCCACAGCCTCCCAGCCACGCTTCTGCGCGGCGTAATCAGGTGCGCCGATCAGCGGATTGGGGCGCTGGCTGATCGCGATCCCCCAGTAGGCCATGATACAGGTAGGGTCGGTCGCGGCGACGGCGCTGAAGGCCTTGATCGTCTCCGGCCAAAAGAACGAATGCAAGAGTGCGACCGCGTGGTCAAATTGCTCCTGCGCCGCGGGGGTGCAAGAAACCGCGAAATGGACCTTGCCCACTTCCTTATAAGCACTGCCCTGCTCCTGGGCCCCGGCGATGTTTGCACCCAGCAATAGGACCGTAAGCCCAACTGAGACGATGCTGTATGCTTTCATTGGTCTTCCCCCCTTCTTGAGCCGCGCGTGCCTTTCGGATGCTTTGAATTTAGGCCTGGTGGTGGGCCTCCCACGCGCCCCGTACTTAGTTAGGGGCGTGCCCGCTTAGAGCGTACATCTCTCCTCCCCCTCCGGGGGTAGCGTATCTCAGCGGGCACGCCCAGGACATCGGAAGAACGTCTCAATCTTGGGGAGGCTGATTCCGCCGCAGGCCCCGTAGTTGCGGTGGGAAGAAATGCTCACGTGGCACCAGGGATTTCAGTAGAAGGCCGAAGGGGACGCTAGGCCAAGCCGTGATGGACGGCGAAGGTTGCGGCCCCCGCCCGGTTGTGAGTGTCGGTCTTCGTGTAAATGTGGGTGAGGTGGCGGGCGACCGTCTTTTCGCTAAGGGCAAGCTCCTGTGCGATCTGGCGGTTGCTTTGGCCGGCGGCAACCAGCCGTAGCACCTCGATCTCGCGGCGGGACAGTCCGGCCGGGCAAGACGCGGTCGCCGGTCCGCCGGGCTGATGGGGGAGAGCACGGAGGCGCCTACGGATGCGGGCGACATCGGCCGCCATGCCGAGTTCCTGGAAAAGGCTAAGTGCTTCAGCAATGAGTGCGCGGGCGCGGGCCGCGCTGCCCCGGCCTCCCCTGGCTACTTCAAGCTCCGCCCGGCCGGCTAGAACGAGGGGCAACTCTGGCCGCACACCTTCCCGCCTCGCAAGTGCCTCGGCGCTGGCGAGATGTGTCTCGGCCGCCGTCCAATCTCCTTTCAGGGTTTCAATCGCCGCTAAGATACGGTCGATTAAGAAGAGGTTGTGGTGCTGTCCTTCAAAGACCAGTAGGGGTGGGTAAAAGCGTAGTATGCGCTGATGATCACCCATCTGCAATGCCATGTCTGCGAGAAACACGAGGATCGGCGCCGTCGGCATACTGCCCGGTGCTGTGGAGGCAAGCAGCGCCTCAAGATGGGCCACGTGCGCTTGCGCTTCTTCCCGCTTGCCTACACGGAGCAGCACAAGGCCTAAAGGCGCCTGGTAGCGGCCTAACACTTCGGGGCTCTTGTCGAAGCTCTCTTGAAGAGCCCTGTAGTGGCGCTCCGCGCCCGCGTAGTCGCCGCGCCGATACGCGAGATGTCCCCGGGCCCTCAGTATAGCTTCATGTGGTTGAGCGTTGGCCATGTGGGCCACAACGGGCTCCACCTGGGCGATCAACTCCTCCGCTTCCGACCAGTTTCCCACGTCAACGGCCACGAGCGCGAGCCAGGCTTGGGCGTCGAGCAGCTCGTATGCATCGTGGACGCGCCGGGCACACTCGATTCGGGCAAGGGACATCTCGCGGCAGCGGCGCAGCTCGCCTATCCGCCGCACTGTATATGCGATGCGGTAGGAGCACTGACCGACTTCTGCGGGGTCGTCGACAGCGATAGCGAGCGCCAGCGCACGTTCAAGCACCTGTACACCGGCGGGGACATTGTTCACCCGTACCAAGAGCTTTCCAAGCGACCGTAGAGCCTGCGCTTCAAGAAGGGAATCTCCCAGACGCTGAGCCAGCTCGAGAGCTCGCTCAGCATGTCGGATGCCCGCTGCAAACCTGCCCACGAAGGCTTCGGCAGACGCCAGCGCGGCGAGCGCCCGCACGGCATCCGGTCCCGGATCGTCCTCGAGCAGAGTTACAGCCGTTTCCCTCGCCGCAAGTTCCGCCTGCCAGACGCCCACCCTGCTATGAGCCTCCCCCAGCCCCATCGCCGCCCGCCCGGCGGTCAGCCGGTCACCTATCTGGAGCCCCCAGGCGTGGGCAGTCTCGTACGCGCTCGCGGCTTCGGCGGAGGCATTGGCCAGTAGCGCGGCCTTACCAAGTCCGAGCAGGAATTCGCTCCGCCGCGTATCGTCGGACGCCATCAGGTCGAGGGCAATACGGTAGTGCGCTATGGCATCTGCCGCCGCATAAGTGCCGAGAGCGGCTTCGGCCGCGCGAGCGGAGTATGCGATCCCACGTGCCCGGTCTGCGCTACGGGAGAAGTGGAAGGCAAGCGCAGGAAGGTCACGAGCGCTCTCGCGGCCGCCCTGGGCCTCGAGTGCAAGGCCGATCGCCTCGTGGAGGCGCTGCCGCCGTCCTGGCGCCACTTGCGCGTACAGGCACTCACGGATCTTGTCGTGGCTGAACGTGAACGCTGCGTCGCGATTCGCCCGAAGCAATCCGGCTCTACACGCAGCAAGAAGACGTCCCTCTACGCTATCTGCGGACTGGCCCTCCACGGCACCTAGCAGGGGGAGATTGAACGTCCGCCCGATAATTGCCGCGGTCTCCAGCGGCCCCGTCACATCCGGCGGAAGCCGCCCTACCCTCTGGTGGATTGCCCCGACGATGCCGGGCGGAATTCTGCCGGGATCGAACGAAGGCGCCAGCGTCCAGCGCTCGCCCTGCCAGGCGAGGCCGCCGGTCTCGAGCCATCCACGCGCCAGTTCCTCAGCGAAGAACGGATTGCCTTCGCTGTGGAGGTAGAGTAGTTGCCCGACTTGGGAGTCGACAGCAGCTCCGAGATAGCTGGCGGCAAAAGCGGTGATTTCCTCGTGCGAGAGCGGGGGAAGGGTCACCGTGGTCAGCAGGCGGGACCTGTTCAGGCGGTCCACCGCTTCGGCAAGAGACGAATTGGCTAACGCCTCCTCTGCCCGGTAAGCTCCGAGGATCAACAACCGGATGCCTCGGTGGCGGCTCGCGACGTGGCAGAGCAGATCGAGGCTCGAGGCATCGGCCCACTGTACATCATCGAAGATCAAGACAAGCGGCTGCCGATGTGCAATGCCCGCCACAAATGTGCCCACGGCCTCGTAAAATCGGAGGCGGGCCTGCTCAGGGGGCAAGGGGTACACTCGAGGCAGTTTCTTCAGACGCCCTCCCAGCTCGGGGAAGATGTGGGTCAACATCGCGGCCGCTCCGCCGGTCTGCGTGCGCAACTCCTGGATCGGGGCGGTCCGGATATGCGCGCCCAGCGCCTCCAGGAAGAGGAGATAGGGTGGCATCCCCGAGCTCTCGGACGCGCCACCTTTAAGGACGATGGCATCGCTGGCGGCGATACTTGCGGCAGCTTCCTCGAGGAGACGGGTCTTGCCGATCCCCGGCTCCCCCACAACGAAGACTACATTGGCGCGCCCGGCCGCTGTCGCTCGAAACTGGTTGTGGAGGACGGCCAACTCACGTTGCCGGCCGGCCAGCAGCGGCGTTGGGATGTTCGGGAGGAGTGATTTCTCAGCGCCCATCACTTATCACTGTTCCCATCCGAAAATCGTGCCCCGCAAGTTCGATGAGCGTGCGATGCCGGGCCTCGCCCAGCAGATGGTCCAGACCCGGCGTTCCGCGTCCGCAGAGGGGAACCCTTCTCCCCAAAAGGCGCCTTGGCCAACGGCCTATAGCCTCGGCGGTCGGAGGTCTCCGCCGGATTCTGCGGGAAGAAGCGCAGCGCGCCGAGCCCACCGTCCCCGAGACCACGCCCGCCCCCGGGGAAAGCCCGGCGACGAAGTCAGCCGACCCACGCCCGCTGTGATTAGGACACTACCGGCCAGCACACGGCGCCCCTTCCCTTCATTTGGCCTTCTCGACAAGGGAATGACTGTTTCATCGGTGAAGAAAGCGTGGTTCCGGGACGGCAATCCGCTAACGTGGAATGGGGGTGCGGAAATGCTCTCGAACCGGACGGTGGCTTGCGCGCTGGCAATAGTCTTTGTCGTCGCGATGGCACCCGTCATCATCGACGCTCAGGGAGCAGTGCAGCTAAAGTACTACTACCCCGTGGGCGTCTCCGGGCCGCTGAACAAGCTCATGACCGGGATGGTGAAGGACTTTAATGGCGCCCACCCCGATATCAAGGTCGAGCCAGTGTTCGCCGGCAACTACGTCGAGGCGATGGCGAAGGCGATGACGGGTGTGATGGGCGGCAACCCGCCCGATGTGGCGGTGCTGGATACGCCCGAACTTTTCTCTCTGCTCGACCGGGACGCGATCATTCCGCTAGATGACATGATTGCGCAAAGCGGTGGCAAGGCATGGCTGGATGACTTTTACAGCGCGTTTCTGCTGAATGCACGTGCGAAGGGGCATGTCTGGAGTATTCCGTGGCAGCGCAGCACGCCGATCTTCTACTATAATAAGGACCTGTTTCAGAGAGCGGGGCTGGACCCGACTAAACCTCCGAAAAACTGGACAGAGCTTGTCGCATACGCGCAGAAGCTCACCATACGTGATTCGGGTGGGCAAGTGAAACAATGGGGGGTGCAGATCCCAGCGGTGGACACCTCGCCGTGGATCATCCAAGGGTTCATTATGGAGGCGGGCGGAGATTTTGCGGACCCGAACGGCAAGTGGGTGAAATTCAACTCTCCCCAGGCGGTCCGAGCGCTTCAGTTCATCCTCGACTTGCAGAACAAATACAAGGTCCATCCGCCGGGAGCGTCGAGCGAAGCCTTCTGGGACCAAA
>Ga0070706_100005468_pt1 | contig 12098 bp, 11 predicted proteins | sample KBSK5501metaG_FD_65476 | JGI IMG/M metagenome (GOLD analysis project Ga0070706, IMG submission 65476) | Corn, switchgrass and miscanthus rhizosphere microbial communities from Kellogg Biological Station, Michigan, USA - KBS K5-50-1 metaG | ecosystem: Host-associated > Plants > Roots >...
CGCAACCCGAGCCGCGTCCCGAGCCGACGGTCACCGGCCGCACCCGCGCCCGTCGCATCGCGGGCGAGATCATGCTCCTGATCGCGGTGCCGATGATCGCCGCCTTCTTCCTCAAGAGCTACGTCGCCCAGGCGTTCTACATCCCATCCGCGTCGATGGAGCCGAAGCTGGAGGAGGGCGACCGGGTGATCGTGTCGAAGCTCGCCTATCGCCTGCAGTCCCCGAAGCGCGGTGATGTGGTCGTGTTCCACCCGCCCCTGCCGGGCCCGGAGGATCACGCTGCGCTCCCGCTGCGTGTGCTGCACGCGGTCCTGGCCGCGGTCGGGATCCGGCAGCCGGGTGACGACACCTTCATCAAGCGGGTGATCGGCGTGCCCGGCGAGACCGTGGAGGGCCGCGCGGGCAAGGTCTTCGTCGACGGTCATCCGCTCGACGAGCCGTATCTCAAGCCGGGCGTCGTCACCAGCGACTTCCCGCCCGTGCACCTTGGCAGCGACCTGCTGTTCCTCATGGGCGACAACCGACCCAACTCCAGCGACAGCCGCTCGTTCGGCCCGGTCGAGCGCCGCCGCGTGGTGGGCGAGGCGACGACGCGCGCGTGGCCGCCGCCGCGAGCGGGCTTCCTGTAACCCAGGCCTCGCGCGGCTCAGCCCGCGCGACGAGCGACGGGGACGAGCGAGTGGCGCAACGCGAACGCCACCGCTTCGAGGCGCGAGTGCACGCCGAGCTTGTGCAGCAGGTTCTGCACGTGCGTCCGCGCCGTCGAGTAGCTCACGCCCATCCCGGCCGCGATCGTCTGCGTACGCTCACCGGTCACCAGGCGGCGTAGTACCTCGCGCTCACGCGCGGTCAACCCGCTTCCGCCAAACGGCTCCGGGGCATGATGCGCATCATCGACCTCTCGCGACGCGACGCAGGCGAAGGGGTCGTCGTGCCGGTCATGCCGCTCGATGCTGTCGATCACCCGGCCGACGTCATCGTCCTTCGAGACGAAGGCCGCGGCGCCGGCGTCGAAGGCCCGGGCCTCGGCGAACGGCTGCCCGGATCCGCTGAGCGCCACCACCTTCGTGCTCGGGCTCGATGCGCGGATGGCGCGGATGGCGCCAAAGCCCGTCGTGTCGGAGAACGTCAGGTCCATCACGCAGACGTCCGATGTCGCCGCCGGTGGCGCCGGCGATCACGCGCACCGCGTCGTCCGGGTGGCTCCGGCCCGTCCATCTCACTCAGCAGGTAGCCACAGACATCGGAGATGCGTCGGGCTTCGGTCCGGATCTGGTCGAGCCGAACGCCCACCTCCGCCGGAAGGTCGGGGTGCAGCTCCGCCACCGCCGCGAGCATCGCGATGGCCGCGGCCGGCTGGCGCAGGTCGTGGCCGAGCCGTTGCAGCACGCCGACCTCGTCGCAGACGACGCGCTCCGGCTGTCCAGACATCCGTGTGTACCCCCTCGTTCCCTCGACCGGGTCGCTTCGAGCCGGCCTTTCGTGACTGTGGTCAGATCAAGGCCCTACGTGGCCGAGACCGGCGTGACACCGCGTTTGGCGCGATGGACGCGTGACACGCAGGCCGCGGGTCAGTCGCCGGCCGCCCGGGGCCGGGCCAGCGCCTCGGGTCGGCGGCGCCCGCAGCGCGGGCAGTTGGTCAACCCGGGTGGGTTCTCGCGGTTGCACGAGCACGTCCACGGTGACGCGTTCGGAACGGCCGACGGTCGAGCCCCCCGAGGGGCGGCGGGCCCGGGAACGGCGACCCGCGCGTCGTCGACCGGCACCGGTAGCACCGCGCTCCGAGGCGCGCTTCGTCGCGTGAGCCGCTTCGTCTCCGGATGGATGTAGAGGTAGCCCATGGGTGCGCGCCCGATCAGGCGGAGGCGCCGGCCGATCTCCTCCTGGTCTGCCAAGCCGCTGCCGTGGCTGACGACGACGAGCACGCTGTCCGCACCGGCCGCGAGGGTGGCGGCGTGCGTGACTTGCAGGAGCGGAGGCGCGTCGACGATGACGACGTCGTAGTGGTCGGCGAGCTCGGCCAGCAGGACCTCGAGCAGCCGCCGCGAGTTGTCGGCCGCGAAGAACTCGGCCGCCGAGGTGGTCGTCTTGCCCGCAGCGAGCACGTCGAGCGGGAGGCCCTCGGCCTTGGCCGCCGGCACCTGCACCAGGACATCGGTGAGGCCCGACCGACCGGCCACGAGATCGAGCCACCCGGGATGATCCACGAGGTCACGGCGCAACAGGCGGCTGAGGCCCTGCGACTCGAGGTCGCCGTCCATCACGAGCGTATGCACCCCGCTCGCGGCCAACGCGAGCGCGATGTTGGCGGTTGCGGTGCTGCGGCCGTCGTCTGCGCCCGCGGAGGTCACGGTGAGACGCCGGATGCCGGCGGACACGCGCTGGATGTCGATCGACGCCGCCGCATACCGGTAGGCGTGCGCCGTGGGCGAGAAGGGACGCTCGATGACCGGCAGCGCAAGCGGTCCGGACGGCGAGTCGTACGCGGGCACGTCCGCCAGCAACGGCGCGCCGAGCACCAACTCCGGCTCGTTGGCACGGAAGAACGTCGGCTTCCGGGTCGCTCGCACATACGCCAACAGACCGGCGACGATGCCGCCGAGGACGAGCGCGAGGATGAGGGTGCGCACCGAGCTCAGCAGACCCGCCTTGGTCGCCTTCTCCGGTCGGTCGTACAGCGCAACCGTGCGCGTGGCCTGGTCGAGCTGACGGGCGATCGAGCTGCGCTCGACCTGCAGCGTGTTCTGACGCTCGAGGAGCTGACGCTGTTGCACGTCGAGGCCGTCGAGCACCGCGGCCGAAGCCGAGGGGGCTGCCTTGATCTGCTGGGTCAGACCGCTGAGCTCCGCGTCGATCCTCGTCAGCTCGGCGTCGATCTGGTTGAGCGTGCCCTCGAACTTCGTCTGTGCGTCGCTGCGCAGGACGCTCTTGTACGCCTGCACGACGTTGTCGACGCCCAGCTTCGCGGCAGTGGGCGTCGAGGCCGAAAGGCTCACGCGCATGAAGTTGCTATCGCGTGCCGACGCGCTCACCACTGCGTGCTTGAGGTAGTAGGCCATCGACAGGCCGACCGGCGGCTTGCGTTGCTGGTCGATGGCGACTGCCTCGCGCGCGACGTTCGACGAGCGAAGCACCGCGGCTTGGTCGGCGACGTACCGCTCCGGCGGGTCGCTGGTCCCCTGGGCGTGCGGGTCCTCGACCAGCACCGAGGCGGTCGCCGTGTAGAGGGCGGGACGGGTGACCGCGTAGACGATGGCGAGGGCCAACGACGCGACCAGTACGCCGGCGACGAGGCGGCGATCGCGCCAGATCGCGCCAACCAGCGAAGGTTCGAACGCTGCTGTATCAGTCATGCCGCCACCTCGGTGTCGTTGTCGAGCCGCGTGGCGGTGACCGCACGCGGAGGGTGCGCCATCAGCCGCACCGCGAATCTGGGATTGTTCGTCAGGTAACGCCGCCACAGCCGGCGCGGCTCGACGCCCAAGCGAAAGACCCACTCCGTGCCCGAGCGTTGCATCCAGCGCGGCGCCTGTCGGAGCGTGCCTGCGTGGATGTCGAAGGCAGCACCCACGCCGAGCAGCGCCGGAGCGTTCAGCCGACCCACGTGCGCGGCCATCCAGCGTTCCTGCTTCGGAGTGCTCAAGCCGACGTACACGAGGTCGGGCGCCGCCGCATTGATTCGCTCCACGATCTCGCGGTCCTCGGCCGGGGTCAGTGGACGGAACGGAGGCGAGTACGTGCCGGCGACGCGCAGCCCCGGGAACCGGGCCGTGAGCCGCTCCGCGAGCCGCTCAGGCACGCCTTCAGCGCCACCGTAGAAGAACGACGTCCAGCCGGACTCGACCGCCCGCTCGCAGAGGGCGAGCATCAGGTCGGGGCCGTACACCCGCTGGATGGGGAGGCCGGCCCACTTGCCGGCCCACACCATCGGCATGCCGTCTGGCGTGGTGAGACCCGACCGGTTGTGGATGACCAGCAGCTCGGCGTCGGCCTGCGACTCCATGACTCCGTGCACGCCGGTCACGCACACGTAATGCGGCTCACGTCGTTCGATCCACCGGCCGATCTCGTCGGTCGCGGCAGGGATGTCGATGGCGCTCACCTGCACGCCGAGAACGTCGAATCGGGGAATCATGGTCGCTTGAGGTGCGAGCGGCGGCGTGGCCGGCTAGCGCCCGGTCACCTGCTTCTCGATCCATCGATAGGTTTCGGCCAACCCCTCATCGAGCTTGATCCCCGGTTCCCAGCCGAGCACCTCGCGCAGCCTGGTGTTGTCGGAATTTCGGCCCCGCACACCCTGCGGGCCGTCGACGTGGACGATGGAGAGCGATTTGCCCGCCACGTCCATGACGATGCCGGCCAGCTCGTTGATCGTCACCATGTGGTCGGTGCCGAGGTTGAGGGGCGCCGAGTAGTCGGACTGCATGAGGCGGAAGATCCCTTCGACGCAGTCGTCGATGTAGCAGAACGAACGGGTCTGCTCGCCGTCGCCCCACATCTCGATCGAGCCGCCATCATTCGCCAGGGCCACCTTGCGGCACATGGCGGCGGGCGCCTTCTCGCGTCCACCCTCGAACGTTCCGTACGGGCCGTAGATGTTGTGGAAGCGAACCGTCCTCGTCGTCATCTCGAACTCGCCGGCGAAGTACTCGCAGATCTTCTCGCCCATGATCTTCTCCCAGCCGTACCCGTCCTGAGGCTCAGCAGGAAAGGCGTCGTCCTCCTTGAGCGGGGTGACGTTCGCGTCGACCTGCAGGCTCTCGGGATAGATGCACGCGGACGACGTGTAGAGGTAGCGCGACACGCCGTTCACCCGCGCCGCCTCGATCGTGTGCAGGTCGATCAAGCCGTTGTTGCGAAGGATCGTGCCGTGGAAACGCGAGATGAACCCCATGCCTCCCATGTCGGCCGCCAGCGCGTAGACGTGATCGACACCGCGAGTCGCTTCGAGGCACGCGTCCCAGCGGCGCAGGTCGAGCAGCTCGAACTCGTCCGCCTTGGTGTCGCTGAACTCCGGCTCCTTGATGTCGACGCCGCGCACCCAGAAGTCGCGCGCCTTGAGGTAGTCGACGAGATGATTGCCGATGAAGCCACCGGCGCCGGTCACCAGTACGCGTGTCTTGTCGCTCATCTCAGAATCCTGTTCTCCGGCCCAGCAGAACCGGAATCGTGTAGAGGAGGATCTTGCAATCGGTTGTGAAGCGCACCCGACGGACGTACGCGAGGTCGAGGTGCGTGTTCTCGTGCATCGGCCCGTCACCGCGTGCCAGGACCTGCCACAGCCCGGTCAGCCCGGGCTTCACCGCATGGCGTTCGTGCTGCCAGCTCTCGTAGCGGTCGACGATGTCCACCAGCTCGGGGCGGGGCCCGATGAGGCTCATGTCGCCGCGCGCCACGTTCCAAAGCTGGGGCAGCTCGTCGAGGCTCCACTTGCGCAGGAACCGGCCGAGTGGGGTGAGCCGTGGATCTCGCGGGTGCTTGTGCGTGACCCGGCGGTCCGGCGCGTGCTGGACGCGGGCTCGGCGCCGGCACGGGTGCATGGTGCGGAACTTGTACATGGTGAACACGCGGCCACCGCGACCCACGCGTCGTTGCTTGAAGATCACGCTGCGCCCGAGCAGGGCTCGCACCAGCAGGGCCACCAGCAGCAACGTCGGCAGCACGGCGAGCAGGAGCACCGCGCCCACGGCGCGGTCGATCACGGGCTTGAAGAAGCGCTCGTACGCCGTGACCTCGCGGCGTCCCTCGCGGTCGTGGCGCTCGCCCTCCCCGGCGCGGCCGCCTTCGATGGCGACCAGCCACGGACCCCCCGGGACGTCATCGTCGTCGTAGTGCCCGGACAAGACCGGATCGTTCGACGTCAGCAACTGCCCACCCCCCTTGTACGCCCCGCCGCTCCGGCACCGGGCCCGGCAGGCCGCCGACTGCGGCGCCTGTGCGGGGGGTCCCCTCTTTCAGCGAGGTTCGATTTTCCTACGCACCGGAGTTACCCAACCACCGGGCGTGCACAGAAGATGTCAGACAGGGGGAGGGGCCGCCATAGGCCGCGTGGACCAATCACCGCTCGGGCGCGGGCGTCAGGTGTCGGGCGTCGGCGGTCGGACGCCGTGTCGCAGCGCCAGCCCCACCGCCTCGATGCTCGAGTGCACCTCGAGCTTGCGCAGCACGTTCTGGATGTGGGTGCGCACGGTGTTGGGCGACAGGAACAGGGGCGCCCCGATCGCCGACCGGTCGAGCCCCGCCACCAGCAGCCCGAGCACTTCCCGCTCCCTCACGGTCAGGCGGGCGACGGGGTCGCCATCGGGCCGGCTCGCCTCGCGGCCCCTACCCGCTCGCCGCGTCTCGCCCGCGAGCACAGCCCTGATAGCCCGGTGGTCGTCCACGAGGAGGAGTCGAGCCGGCCCCACCGCGCGAGTGTGGAGGATCGTCCTGCGCCCGGTCCACAAACCGGGTTTTCCGCCGTTGACGTCACGCTGAGTACACGGCACACTTCTCTCCGTCGTCGGTTTGGAGGGAGCGGCACCGACACGGCAGTCGCGCGCATCGCGCAAAGGAGCGCTCGGGAGCATGGGGGGTGGCGAGGCCGTTGAGACCGAGCAGGACCGCGAGCGGCAGCTGCCGCGTCTCGGCCGGGACCGACGGCTGACGATGGCCGCCCGAACCTGTCGCACGGGGACGCAGGCCTTGACCTGGAAGAAGGGCCTCCTCGTGCCCGGGCGCTTCGAGCTGTCCGCCACCCCGGGCAGGACCGGCGCGATCGCCATCCGGTCCCTCTACCGTCCTCGCCGCCTGCGGGCGCGCGCCGCCACCGCGATCTCCTTGTTCGCCATGACCCACGGCATCGGGCGCACCTCTGCGGGCCCGGGCGATGGCGCCGCGGAGCTGTGCGAGCTCGTGGGTGTGGCGCCCGACGGCGGCGCGCTCGTGCGGTCGAGGGGATCCGGCCGCACCACGTTCGGGCTGACCGAGCATGGCCGTCTGCGCGTTGTCGTGAAGGTCGCGCCCGACCGCGATGGGGCCCTGGCCCACGAGAACGAAGCGTTGCAGCGCCTCCGCGGCGCCATTCCCGGCGTCGTCGTGCCGATCGTTCGCTGGGTGGGCCCGTGGCGGGGCCAGCTGGCCTTGGCCACCGAGGCCCTTGCGTCGAGCTCGGACGCACGCGACATCGACCTCGACGAAGCACTCGAGATTGCCATCACGCTCGCTCGGGGCTCGGAGCGGCACGGGCCGGTCGTGCACGGCGACTTCGCGCCCTGGAACTTCCTGCGCACTCCTGACGGCATCGCCCTGGTCGATTGGGAGTCGAGCCGATTCGAGCTGGACCCGCTCTACGACCTCTCGCATTTCGTCACGTCGAAGGGCGCGCTCCTCGGATTGCACGAGCCCGCCGACGCCGTGCGGCTGCTGACCGCAGAAGCCTCGCCGGGATGGCGCTACCTCGAGGCGCTCGATGTCGACCCCCGTCATGCCCAGCAGGACGTCCGCCGCTACCTGGAACGGACGGCAACGCGGGGCAACTCAACGATGCGCCGTTACCGCCAAGCCATGCTCGAGCTGGTAACGCCCTCACCGGGCCGCGTGGCGTGAAGTCAACCCGCGGTACGTACCCGTCGACAACAGGCCGATGAGGATCCTTCAGCTGCACAACCGGTACCGCGAGGCCGGCGGCGAGGACTCCGTCGTGCGCGATGAGACCCGTCTCCTGCGCGCCGCCGGCCATGAGGTCATAGAGCACCACGTGTCCAACCCGACGGGCGCGCTCGCGACCGCCGGTGCCCTTGCCCTCTCGCCATCGAACCCGCTGAGCGCGCGGGCGGTGAAACGCGTCGTCGCAGCCCAGCGTCCCGACGTCGCCCACATCCACAACACGTGGTACTCGCTCTCGCCGTCCGTCGTGCAGGCCCTGAAGCACACTGGCGTGCCGGTCGTGATGACGCTGCACAACTACCGGCTCCTCTGCGCCAACGCGTTGTTGTTCCGCGACGGCCGTCCGTGCGAGGACTGCGTCGGCACACACCCGTGGCGGGGCGTGCAGCACCGCTGCTACCGCGACTCTGCAGTTGCCTCCGCCTTCGCGGCGTCGACCATCGCCATCGCCCGTGCCCGACGCACCTGGGCGAGAGGCGTCGATCGCTTCGTCGCGCCGTCGTGGTTCCTTCGCGAGAAGCTCGTCGCCGGTGGCATCGCAGCCGAGAGGATCACGGTCAAGCCTCACGGGGTCGACGACCCGGGTCCGCGAACCGCGCCGCCGTCGAGCTCGCGGTCGGTGCTGTTCGTCGGACGGTTGTCGCACGAGAAGGGCGCCGACACGCTGCTGGACGCATGGGCGGCGCGGGGCCCGTCGAGGCTCGAGCTGGTGCTGCTCGGCGACGGGCCGCGACGCAAGCTGCTCGAGGCGCGGGGGATAGAGGGCGTCCGCTTCGCAGGCTGGCAGTCGGCGGCCGAGGTGACCCGCTTGCTGCTCGACGCGCGGGCGCTCGTGTTTCCGTCGGTCTGCTACGAGAACCTTCCGCGCGCGGTCATCGAGGCGATGGCCGCGGGTCTGCCGGTGCTCGCATCGAACCACGGCGGTCCCGGCGAGCTCGTCCGCGATCTCGGGCCTGCCTGGACCGCGGCCGCAGGCGACGAGCGGGCATGGGCGGACGCGCTCGCGGTGCTCGACGACGACACGGCGGTCGACGTCGCCGGTGCACGGGCCCGGGCGTGCTTCAAGCGCCAGTACACCGAGGAGGCCAGCCTGACCGGCCTCCTCGACGTCTACGCGTCGGTGCGTGGCGGTGGCGCCGGCAGCCCTGCCCCCGCTGCGGATCAGCTCCTCCAGCACACGGTTGCGCATCGTGGCTAGCACGCTCGCACCCACGCCCTCCCGGCCCGCGCCGGGTCCTGTCCGGGAGCCGGCGCGGTCGTTGCCGGGCTCACCGCCGACGGCTGACAACGCGGCGATGTCGCGGGGACGAAACATCGTCCGTCCGTTCGCGTGCCTGTTGCCAATCGTCCTGGCCGGCTACGCGCTGTTCGACCGTGGCGGCGCATGGATCCACGTTCCCGGGATCCCAGTGTTCGCGGGCGAGTTCATGGTCATCCTCGCGCTGCTGGTCATTGCCGGCGCCACCGGGACCGTCCTCGCGGGCGCCAAGGTCCGGATCCCAAGCGCGTTGCTGCTCGTGTTCGTCCTGTGGGGCCTGCTCCGCACCGTGCCGTTCGTCGCCAGCTACCACCTCGACGCCGTCCGCGACGCGGCCCTCTGGTACTACGCGTTGTTCGCCTTCGTGGTTGCCGGCCTCGTCGTGGGCATGCCCAGGCTTCCCAAGCAGTGGGCCGGCGCGTACCGCCGCTTCCTGCCCTGGCTGTTGGCGTGGAGCTTCGTGGCGCTGCAGCTGGACCGACGCGCCGGCGGCCCCTTCGTGCCCGGCAGCCCCGCCATCCCCTGGTTCTCCCACAAGTCGGGCAACGTCGCGGTGCACGCGGCGATCGTGCTCGCCTTCCTCTGGCTCGTGCCGATCGAAGGCATGCGGCGGCGCACACGGGTACTCCTCACCGCCTCGGTGAGTGTGCTGGTAGCCGTCAGCGCGACCCAGAGCCGGAGCGGCATGATCGCCGCAGGGGTTGCGATCGCGATGGCGTGGCTCATGTCGTGGAATCGGCGGCAGATGATCGCGTGCATGATCGCGCCGGTCGTGCTGGTGCTGACGCTCGCGTGGGCGATCAACTTTCAGGTCCCCGCGCATCCGCGGCCCATCTCGGTGCCGCAGCTGCTGAAGAACGTCGTCAGCCTCACGGGTGGCGGGAGCAGCGAGCTGAGCGACACCGCGCAATGGCGCCACGACCTGTGGACGTCGCTGCTCAAGGAGACGCGACAGTCGCACAAGGAGGCTACTGGGTGGGGCTTCGGGCCCAACCTCGCGGCGCAGATGGGCTTCGCAGGCTCGAACCTCGACAGTCCCCTACGCAGTCCTCACAACTCCCACCTCGACGTGCTGGCCCGCATGGGGGTCATCGGCTTGGTGGTGTGGATCTCGCTCTGGGTCGCGTGGTTCGCCGCGATGATCCGCGGCCGGCACCGCCTGCGGTCCGGGAGCCAGCGGTTCACGCGGGGGCTGATGAGCTTCGCCATCGTGGGGGTCGTCGCAATCCTGGTGAACGCCTACTTCGACCCGACGCTCGAGAGCCCGCAGGTCGCGCTCTGGCTGTGGACACTGTTCGGGCTCGGCCTCGGGCTCGTGGCGCGGGAGCGCCTGGCCCAGGAGCACGCGGCCGTTCCGAACAGCTCGCGCTGAGCACCACGGGCGCGGTTCACACTCCTGGGTTTCACAGACGCGCTGGCGTCAGTCCTTCGTCAGGGGCCTCGGCGCGGCGTGCGTGGGGTCGGCGCGTGCCCGGGGCGCGACGGGTGAGCACGGCGACGAGCCCGGAACCGAGGCCGGTGCCGAGGGTCAGCCCCCACGCCGCGCCCGTCAGGCCTTGCGCGCTTGCCAGCGTCGAGGCCGCCACGAGCGACGTGGACGACCCGAGGGCGCGCGCGAGCACGAGAGCCCGGCCCCGACTGGCCGCTTTGGCCAGGAGCCAGAAGCCGCTGCCGCCCGCGAAGATGAGCTGGGCAACGCCGATCGGCAGGACGAGGTTGCTGAAGCTCTTGAACGAGTCCCCGAACACGAGCGAGAGCAGGTGGGTGCGGACGGAGCCCGCGACGGCGAGGTAGGTGAGCACGATGCCGACGGTGAGCATGCTCAGACGCCGCGCCCATCGGCGGGCGTCGACGTACGACGTGGCCAGCGACTGCGACAGCAGCGGCAGACCTGGAAGGCCCATCGCCTCGCCGACGAGCGTCATCGGCGCGAACACTGCCTCGACCGCGCGGAGACCTCCGAGGTCACGCGCGCCCAACACCGCGGCGAGCACGATGATGAGCACCTGAGCCTGGGCGGCGAGCAGCGCGTTCTCGACACCCAACCAGCGACCGAGAGCCGATGCCTCCTGTCGCCACCACAGCCAGGCGATCCCGGGGCGGACCGGCCGCATCTTCGTCTGCGCGAAGCCCAACAGCCCACCGATCGAGGCGCCCGCACCCCACGTCGCGACGATGACCCATTCCGAACGGTTCAGCCAGGCGATCGGAACGATGAGAGCCATGGTGGCGACCCAGATGCCGTCGTTCAGCGCCGCCGCCGCTCCGCGCCCGTTCCGGAAGAGCAGCGCGCGCCAGAAGTCCTGCGCGAGGCCGAGCACCATCCAGGGGGCGAACAACACCAGCCCTCGACCCACGGGCCCCGGCACGACACGCGACAAGAGCAACATCAGCATCGTCGCGGCCAGTCCCCCCGTGAGCACGAGCGTGAGCGCCGCCCGACCGGCGGCCTCGCGCCGCGCCGCGCTGAGCGGGGCGGACGACACGATGAGCGGGTCGGTGACCAGGGCGCGCTGGAAGCTCAGCGCGAAGAGGTAGAGCGAGAACCCGATGTACACGACACCCAGGCCCTTGGGGCCGACGAGGCGACCCGCGACCACGGTGAGACCGAAGTTGGTCGCGGAGGAGAACCCCTGATCGACCAGGCCCCACGAGACCTGAATGCCGGCGCGGCCTCGCGCCTTCAGCGCGCGCACGCGCTCATCGAGTCGGGGCGGTGTGTGAGACGGCTCATCGGGATGTCGGCACCGGGTCTCTTGTCTGAGGGGGCGGGCTGGGGTAGGGCCTCTGCGGTGCGCCGGATCCCAACCGGCGGCACACGCGAGGGATATCGACGCTGAACGCGGCCCCCTTTACGGCCCCCCGTCTAGAGCCCGAACGCGCCACGCATGCTGGTTGCTGTCTGCGCGCCGGCGAGCAGTGGGCGCACGCCCAGCAGCTCCTGGGTCGTGCGCAACAGCGAGTAGTGGCTGAAGCGTTCGGTCGACGGGGTGGCGCGAGGCGTGAAGGGGCTGATGACCAGCGCGGGCACGAGGCAGTTGCGGTCCTGGCTGGTCAGGCAGTCATTCGCGTCACCCCCGGTGTCGCAGACGATGAACAACGCGGTCGCTCCGCGCTGGTACCCAGGGCGCGCGACCACCTTCGGCACCCACGAGCGCAGCCAGTCGTCGCCGGTCCTGAGATCGCAGTCGTG
>Ga0070706_100005469_pt1 | contig 12097 bp, 10 predicted proteins | sample KBSK5501metaG_FD_65476 | JGI IMG/M metagenome (GOLD analysis project Ga0070706, IMG submission 65476) | Corn, switchgrass and miscanthus rhizosphere microbial communities from Kellogg Biological Station, Michigan, USA - KBS K5-50-1 metaG | ecosystem: Host-associated > Plants > Roots >...
CCCCGCGTCGTTGGCGCCCGCTGCCCCGGCTCCCTCGTCGTCTGACGCCGCGCCGGTGCGGTGGGCGTTCTACACGTCGGGGACGACCGCCGACCCGAAGGGTGCCCAGCACACTGACCGCACGATCATGGCGTCGGCGTACGGCATGACGAAGGCGCTCGCGATCGAACCGGGTGACGTGAGCGCGCTTGTGTTCCCGTTCACGCACATCGGCGGGATCGGCTGGCTGTTCAGCTCGATGATGGTGGGATTCAAGACGGTCGTCATCGAGGCGTTTGATCCCGCCACGACGATCCCCGTGCTGCAACGCGAAGGCGTCACACTCGCCGGTGCCGGCACGCCGTTCCACATGGCGTACCTGGCGGCGCAACGCAAGAACCCGGGGGAGAGGTTGCTCCCGAACGCGCGTGCGTTCCCGGGCGGCGGAGCGGCCAAGCCCGTCCAGCTGCACTACGACGTGAAGAAGGAGCTCGGCGGTGTCGGTGTGGTGTCCGGTTACGGGCTCACGGAGTGCCCGATCCTCGCCATGTCGACGGTCGAGGACCCCGACGTGAAGCTCGCCGAGACCGAGGGCCGCACGACGCCGGGCGTCGAGGTCAAGGTCGTCAAGCTCGACGAGTCCGTCGCAGAGCCGGGGGAGGAGGGCGAGATCCGAGTCAAGGGACCGATGCTGTTCCGCGGGTACGTGGACTCGTCGCTCGACCCCGACGCGTTCGACGGCGACGGCTGGTTCCGCACCGGCGACCTCGGCGTCCAGGATGCCGACGGCTACATCGCGATCACGGGCCGGCTCAAGGACGTGATCATCCGCAAGGGCGAGACGATCAGCGCCAAGGAAGTGGAAGATCTGCTGTTCACGCACCCCGGGGTCGGTGACGTCGCCGTGATCGGTCTGCCCGACGACGCGTCGGGGGAGCGCGCGTGCGCGATCGTCGTCCCCGCTGACAAGGAGGCGCCCCCGAACCTCGAGGACATCTTCGACTTCTGCAGCGAAGCGGGGTTGATGACCCAGAAGGTTCCCGAGCAGCTGGAGATCGTCGACGTGCTCCCGCGCAACGCGACGGGCAAGGTCCTCAAGCACGAGCTCCGCAAGAAGTACACCGCGAAGTAACGAGGCGATCGCAATGCCGCTGCCCGACGAGCTGAAGCAGCTGGCCAAGCGGGTCTCGAACTGGGGTCGATGGGGCGACGACGACCAGCGGGGGACGCTCAACTTCATCACTCCGGAAGCCGTGCGGCGCGGCGTCGCCGCCGTTCGGCGCGGTGTCACCTTCTCGTTATCGATCCCGTACGACGAGAACGGGCCGCAGACCGGCGTGATCCCCGGGCGTATCAACCCGAAGCACACCATGATCATGGCGAACGCGCCCTTCACCGGAGACCCGAGCGACTTCACGACGAGCGACGATCTCGTCGAGATGGGCGTGCAAGCGGCGACGCACTGGGACGGGCTCGCGCACGTCGGGTACGAGGGGCTGCTCTACAACGACCGGTCGGACGCGGCGGTCACCCAGGACGCCGGCGCCGCCGAGCTCGGCATCGAGCGCTACGGGCCGATCGTGACGCGCGGGGTCCTGCTCGACATAGCGCGTCTGAAGGGCGTCGAGTACTTCCACGACGGCTACGCCATCGGCGGCGACGATCTCGCCGCCGCCGAGCAGCAGGCCGGCTTGGGCGTCGAGTCGGGGGACGTGTTGCTGGTGCGTACCGGTCAGATGGAATGGCTACGCCGCGGCGACCGGCAACGGTTCAGCGATCCCAGCCCGGGTCTCGGCGTCGGCGCCATCGAGTACCTGCACGACAAGCAGGTCGCCGCCGTCGCCACCGACACACTCGTGTTCGAGGTGTGGCCGTCCGAAGACCCGGCCGCGCTCTTGCCCGTCCACATGATCGACCTGCGCGACATGGGGCTCGTCCAGGGGCAGCTCTGGCACCTCGACGACCTGGCGGCCGACTGCGCGACGGACGGCGTCTACGAGTTCCTCCTCGCCGCCACCCCGCTGCCGATCACGCACGCCGTCGGCGGGCCGGTGGCGCCGACGGCTACGAAGTAGCAGAAATCGGCGCTTCGACCTCACGAACTGCGCCTCCCGGACGTTGAAGAGAGTGTGAGCCCGCCGCCGTTCCAGACCTTTCTCGATGGGCATCGTGACGCCGTCTACCGGTTCCTCGTGTTCTCGGTGGGACCCGACGACGCCGACGACTGCCTCCAGGAGACGTTCACCGCTGCATTGCGGTCGTACCCGCGGCTCGAAGACGGATCGAACCTCCGGGCGTGGGTGCTCACCATCGCCCACCGCAAGGCCATCGACGCCCACCGCGGGCGGGCACGGCGTCCGGTGCCGGCGGCCGAGCTGCCGGAGACGCCGGCGCCCGCAGTGACGCTGCCGGACCCCGGGCTCTGGGAAGCGGTCGGCACGCTCCCACCCAAGCAGCGCGCCGCCATCGTGTTGCGGTTCGTCTCCGACCTTCCGTTCCGAGACGTCGGCCGCATCCTCGACATCTCGGAAGCGGCGGCGCGCCAGAACGTGCACGAAGGAATCGCGCATCTACGCAAGGAGTACGCAGATGATGAACACTGAGCTCGAAGACATCGAGGCCGCACTGCGACGCGGCGCCGCCGTCAACGTCGACACGCAGGCCGAGGCCGCGACCATCTCCGCCATCGCAGCCGCCGACCGTCAGGGCCTGATCGACGTGGCCGTTTCGACGGTCGACTCCCCGGTTGGCAACCTCCTCGTGGCGGTGACGCCACAGGGTCTGGTACGCCTGGCGTTCGATCCTACGCACGTGCTCGACGACCTCGCCGAGCGCATCTCGCCCCGGGTGGTGGAAGCGCCCGCCCGTCTCGACCCGGTTCGCCGCGAGCTCGACGAGTACTTCGGCGGGCAGCGCCGCGCCTTCGACCTCGTGATCGACTGGTCGCTCACGGGCGGGTTCCGGCGCCGGGTGCTCGAGGCGACGGCGCGCATCCCGAGCGGACACGTCACAACGTACGGCGCGCTGGCGGCCGAGGTCGGCAAGCCGAGCGCGGCCCGCGCCGTCGGCAACGCGGTGGGCTCCAACCCGGTGGCCATCGTCGTCCCGTGCCACCGCGTGGTGCCGGCGAGCGGCGGCGTGGGCAACTACGGCGGCGGCCCGGAGCGCAAGGCCTTCCTGCTCGACCTGGAGGGGGTCGAGTAGGCAACGCTTCGTGGTCGGCCGGGTAAACCCTGGTCGAACTCGGCCGGCCCGGCGGGGCACGCAAAGGGCGCATATGCCACAGTCACGGCATGTCGCCCACACGTCGCGAGTTCCTGCGCGGCCTGGCCGGAGTGGCGGGAACGGCCGCGATCACCCGAGCCGGCATGGGTGCATTCGGCGGCCGGGCTCCGAGCCGCGTCCCGCCCGGTCGCCTGCCACCGCCCGAGGAGTCGGGCATCGACCACGTCGTCGTCGTGATGATGGAGAACCGGTCGTTCGACCACTACCTCGGTTGGGTGCCGGGCGCGAACGGCCGGCAAGCCGGCCTGGTGTACACGGACAGCCGCGGCGTGCCGCACACCACGTCGCACTGGCCGGAGTTCCAGGGCTGCGCACACCCGGACCCCGATCACTCGTTCGAAGGCGGCCGCGTCCAGTACAACGGCGGCCGCTGTGACGGCTGGTTGCGTTCGGGCGAGAACGACGAATACTCGATCGGGTACTACACGGACGCCGATCTCGCGTTCTACCGCGGCGCCGCGCGCGACTGGACGGTCTGTGACAACTACTTCGCCGCCATCATGGCCGAGACCTATCCGAACCGCTTCTACCAGCACGCGGCCCAGACCGACCGGCTCCACAACTCGACCGCGGCGGCATCGATGCCGACGATCTGGGACCGTCTCGACGCCGCCCGACTGACCGGCCGCTACTACTTCTCCGACGCGCCGTTCACCGCGCTCTGGGGTACCAAGTACCTCGACATCAGCCGGCCGTTTCCGACGTTCCTCGCCGACTGCGCGGCGGGGAACCTCCCCGAGGTCGCGTTCGTGGACCCCCGCTTTCTCGACGAGGGTTCCGGGACCTCGGGCGACGATCATCCGCACGCCGACATTCGCGTGGGCCAGCAGTTCCTCAACCAGATCTACGACGCGGTCACTCGGAGCCCGGACTGGGGGAGCACGGTCCTTGTCATCAACTACGACGAGTGGGGCGGCTTCTTCGACCACGTCCCGCCGGCCGTCGCGCCTGACGCGAACCCGGAGTGGGGCCTGCGGGGCTTTCGCGTCCCGTGCCTCGTCATCTCACCTCGATCCCGCCGCGGGGCGGTGCAACACGGAGAGTTCGATCACTCGTCGGTCCTCAAGCTCATCGAGTGGCGGTGGAACCTGCCCGCGCTCACGCCACGTGACGCGGCGGCGCGCAACCTGGCCGAGGCCCTCGACTTCCAGTCGTCGCCGAACCTGTCTGCCGCCCGCTACTCGGTCCCGTCGACGCTCGGCTTCCCGTGTCTGCCTCTCGACGCCGCAGACGTCGCGCACTGGAGGGCCCTGCGCGACCAAGCCCGATCACAAGGATGGAGTCTCGCCGCATGAGCATCCGCCGAGTCGTTGTCGCCGTGCTCGCCGTCGTCGTGGCCGACCTCGGGATCGCCGCCGGCGGCGCGCACGCGCAGGCGGGCCCGCTGCCGCCGCCGGTGCGCACCGTCTTCGTGGTGAACCTCGAGAACAAGGGTTACGACGAGACGTTCGGGCCCGATTCGCCGGCCACCTACCTCAACACGGTGTTGCGGCCCCGCGGCAACCTGCTCACGCAGTACTACGGCACGGCCCATGCGAGCCTGGGCAACTACATCGCCCAGATCAGCGGCCAGGGACCGAACGTCGAGACGCAGTCCGACTGCCAGTTCTACGACGACTTCGTCGGCCCCGGCACCGTGCCGCCCCAGCAGGCAGTCGGCCAGGGCTGTGTGTACCCGGCGAGCGTGCAGACCCTTCCCGATCAGCTCGCGGCCAAGGGCCTGAGCTGGAAGGGCTACATGGAGGACATGGGGAACTCGCCGACCGAGCCTGCGACCTGTCGGCATCCGAAGCTCAACAGCCAGGATCAGACGCAGATCGCACGCGTGGGTGACCAATATGCGGCGCGCCACAACCCGTTCGTGTACTTCCATTCGATCATCGACTCGCCCGCGTGCTCAGAGCGCGTGGTCCCACTGGACCGGCTCGACGCGGATCTGGCGCCGAAGAGCACGACGCCGAACCTCGTGTACATCACGCCGAACCTCTGCAACGACGGTCATGACGCGCAATGCGTCGACGGTCGGCAGGGCGGCCTCGTCGCAGCCGACCAGTGGCTGTCGACATGGATCCCGAAGATCCTCGGGTCGCGTGCGTTCCGGAAGGCAGGGCTCCTGATCGTGACGTTCGACGAATCCGAGGCCAACGACGCGAGTGCGTGCTGCGGCGAGGGTCCGGGGCCGAACTCACCGCTCCCGGGCATCACCGGCATGGGGGGCGGTCGCACCGGCGCCGTCGCGGTCTCGCCGTTCATTCGCCCGGGAAGCTGGAACAGCACGCCGTACAACCACTACTCCCTGCTGTGCAGCATCGAAGAGCTGTTCGGCCTGTCGAAGCTCGGGTACGCGGGGCAGCCGGGCCTGCAGTGCTTCGGCACCGACGTCTACACGAGGCTGACCTGACCCGCCGCTAGCCTCCGGGAGCGTGTCGACGCGATCGGCGCGCGTGCTGGTCCTCGAGAAGCCCCGGACGCTCGTCGCGCGCGAGTTCCCCGTCCCCGAGCACGGTGACGACGACGCCGTGCTCCGCGTCGAAGCGTGCGGGCTGTGCGGTACCGACCACGAGCAGTACACCGGCCACCTTGCCGGCGGGTTCGCGTTCGTGCCCGGGCACGAGACCGTGGGTGTGATCGAGCGCATCGGTGAAGCGGCCGCGCAACGCTGGGGTGTCGGTACCGGCGACCGGGTCGCGGTCGAGGTGTTCCAGTCGTGCCGCGTGTGTGATGCATGCCGCGCCGGCGCGTATCAGCGCTGCGAACGTCACGGCCTGGCCGACATGTACGGATACATCCCGGTCGACACGCCTCCCGGGCTGTGGGGCGGTTACGCGCAGTACCAGTACCTGGGGCCCCACGCGATCGTGCATCGCGTGCCGGACGTGCTCGATCCGGTCGTCGCCACGCTGTTCAACCCCATCGGGGCCGGTGTGCGCTGGGCCGTCAACGTGCCCGGTACGGGAGCGGGCGACGTCGTCGCGGTGCTAGGGCCGGGCGTGCGGGGGCTGTCCGCGGCTGCGGCGGCGAAGGATGCCGGCGCCGCGGTCGTGATGATCACCGGGCGCGGGCAGCGCGACGCGGAGCGGCTCGCCATCGCCGATGAGTTCGGCGCCGATCTGGCCGTCGACGTCGCGGACACCGATCCGGTACGTGCGCTACGCAACGCAACCGGAGGGCTCGCCGACGTCGTCGTCGACGTCACGGCCAAGGCGCCCGAAGCATTCGCGCAAGCCGTCGCGCTCGCCCGCCCCGGCGGCACGGTGGTCGTGGCCGGGACTCGAGGCGGTCCGGTGCGGGAGTTCCAGCTCGACCACGTCGTGTTCAAGGAGCTTCGTGTCGTCGGTGCGCTCGGCGTCGACTCGGGCGCGTACCGCACCGCGCTCGCCTTGCTCGCGTCCGGCCGGTACCCGTTCGCCGATTTACCTCGGCGCGTCGCCACGCTCGACGACGCCGAGGAGCTCATCCGATCGCTCGCCGGAGAAGGTGACGCGCTGCCGCCGGTTCACGGCGTGATCGCGCCCGCCTGACGGACGAACGTGTCGAACAGCATCTGCTGCGCCGGGTCGTCGGCGGCGGTGTCCTCGGGGTGCCACTGTGCCCCGACGATCCACGCATCGCCCTCGAGCTCGATGCCCTCGATCACGCCGTCGGGGGCGTGGGCGGTGACCCTGAGCCCGGCGCCGGTGTGCTCGACCGCCTGATGGTGGTGCGACGAGCACGACGCGTGCGTCACGCCCATCGCCTCAGCCAGCCGGGAACCGGGCTCGAGCTCGATGTCGTGCACGGTCGACCCGCCGGGGACGCCCGGCTTCCCGTGGGGGAGGACGCCGGCGCGGTCGGTGATGTGCTGGTCGAGCGAGCCGCCCAACGCGACGTTGAGGACCTGGTGTCCGCGGCAGATCGCCAGCGTCGGGAGGCCGCGATCGACGGCCGCACGCGCGAGCGCGAGCTCGAACCGGTCGCGATGCGGGATCACGCCGTAGATCTCGTCGCGCCGCTCCCGGCCGTACTCCTCGGGGTGGAGGTCGCCGCCGCCCATCAGCAAGAGCCCGTCGAAGCGTTCGAGAACCTCGGCCGCCTCCGCGTCGTCGATCGCGACCGGCATGAGGATCGCCTCCCGCGCGCCGGCGCGCTGCAGCGCCTCGACGTACGGCGCGGGCGCGGCGACGCCCGGCTTCTCCCAGCCCTGCACCCGCCCGGCCCTCACCGGATACGCGGGCATCGCGATCAGGGGACGGGTTGTCATGCAGTCAGAACTGCTCGAAGTTACGGCGGCGTTCCCAGTCGGTCACGACGCGATTGAATCCGGCCCACTCCTGGCGCGCCGTGTTCACGAGGTGCTCGTGCACGTCCGACCCGAACGCCTTGACCGCGACCTCACTCCGCTCGAGCTCGCCGATGGCATCCACCAACGTCTCGGGCACGCGCTCGAGGTCCTCACCGGCATACGCGTTCCCGTCGTACGGCGCGCCCGGATCGAGGCCGTGCTCGATGCCGTGGAGGCCGCCGGCGATCGTTGCCGCGAACGCGAGGTAGGGGTTCACGTCGGCGCCCGGGAGCCGGGATTCGACCCGGAAGCCCCCGCCGTGGCCGACGACCCGGAACCCGCACGTGCGGTTGTCGCGCCCCCACGCCAGTGCGGTCGGCGCCCACGACTCGGGCTGGTAGCGCTTGTACGAGTTGACGCTCGGTGCGAAGAGCCACGCGAGCTCGCGCCCCGTCGCGAGCAGACCGCCGAGCCACCCCCGGAACACGTCAGAGAGATGGTGCGGTCCGTCATCGGTCCACATGAGCGAAGTCGTGCCGTCCCCGTTCCACACGCTCGAGTGCACGTGGCAGGACGAGCCGACCGCGTCCATCGAGTACTTCGCCATGAACGTGATCGACCGGCCCGCCAGCGACGCGATCTCCTTGGCGCCGTTCTTGTAGATCACGTGTCGGTCCGCCATCTCGAGCGCGTCGGCGTACTCGAGATTGATCTCGTGCTGTCCCCGGCCCGCTTCGCCCTTCGAAAACTCGACGGGGACCGCTGACGCGTCCATCGCGTTCCTGATCGCGCGGATCAGGTACTCGTCCCGGGTCGTCTGGAGCACGTGATAGTCCTCGATCACCGGTGAGTGCGGCTCCAGGCCGGCATAGCCCTTGGCCGCCGCGTCCTCGTACGAGTCGCGGAACAGGAAGAACTCGAGCTCCGAGCCGCACATCACCGTGTAACCGGCGGCGGCGGCCCGCTCGACCTGCCGCTGGAGGATCCGCCGGGGCGACACCTCGACCGGTGTCGCGGTCTCTACGTCGACGAGGTCGCACAACACGATCGCGGTCTTCTCGAGCCAGGGGACCGGACGCAGCGTCGCGAAGTCGGGGACGGCCTTCATGTCGCCGTAGCCCTGCTCCCAGTTGGCGAACTGGTAGCCGGGCACCGGTGTCATCTCCACGTCCACCGCGAGCAGGTAGTTGCACGCCTCGATGCCCTCGCTGTCGACGACGTGGTCGAGGAAGTAATGCCCGGTCACGCGCTTGCCCATGAGGCGACCCTGGAGATCCGGAAAGGCGACGAGCACGGTGTCGACGTCGCCGGCGCCGATGCGTTCCCGTAGTTCGTCGAGCTCCAGCCGGCTGCTCATCTCTCTCCCTGCCTATTCGGGTGTCACGTACGCCGCGGTGATGCCGCCGTCGACGACCAGCGTCGCGCCGGTCATGAACGAAGAATCGTCACAGGCCAGGAACAGGGCGGCGCGCGCGATCTCCTCCGCCTGCCCCGGGCGGCCCATGGGGATGTGGACGAGCCGGCGCGCCGCCCACTGCGGATCGGTCATCAGCTCGGCCATGAGCGGCGTGTCGATCGGTCCCGGGCACAAGACGTTGGCGCGGATCCCGCGCCGGGCGTACTCGACCGCCAGCTCCCGGGTCATGGCCAGGACGCCGCCCTTGCTCGCGGTGTACGCGATCTGCGGGACCGCTGATCCCATGAGGGCGACGAGCGACGACACGTTTACGATCGTGCCGCCGCCCGAATCGATCAGGGCCGGGATCCCGTACTTGCAGCCGAGCCAGACGCCCTTGAGGTTCACGGCCATCACGCGGTCCCACGTGGAATCGGGTGTCTCGAGGGTGCCGGCGTCGTCGGGCGGGAGGATGCCGGCGTTGTTGTAGAGCACGTGCAGGCCGTCGAACGTGTCGAGCGCGAACCGGACCATCACGTCTGCTTGCTCAGGATCCGAGACGTCGGCATGGACGTACGCGGCGTGCCCGCCGGCCTCGCTGATCGTGTCGACGACGGCCTTGCCTTCCATCTCGACGACGTCGGCGATGACGACGCGAGCGCCTTCGCGGGCGAACAGCTCGGCGGCGACCCGGCCGATCCCGCCCGCCGCGCCGGTGATCAGCGCCACCTTTCCGTCGAGACGTCCCATCGTCCGGCCATCATCCCGCATCCAGGCCACTGCCCGCGGGGGACGCTCCGTGCTTCGGCCGCGTAGGCGCGGCCAGCGCGTGAACTTCCGGCCGTAAGCTCCGACGTCGTGCGTCCTCGCCGCGTTCTTTCTGCCGCGCTCTGTGTCGCGATCGCGTCCCTGGGCATCTCGGCCACCGCACGGCAGGCCGGCGCCGCGACGCACGCTTCGCGTGCGGCTGCGCCGGCATCGAAGCTCGACTGGAAGCGCTGCGGCGGCAACAACCAGTGCGCCAAGCTCACGGTGCCCCTCGACTACGACCACCCGGACAACGGCAAGACGATCAAAGTCGCGCTGCTACGCGTGCGCGCCACCAACCAGAAGAAGCGCATCGGCTCTCTGCTCATCAACCCGGGCGGTCCCGGCGCTTCGGGCGTCCAGTTCGCGCGGCAATTCGCAAGCATCCTCCCCGACGAGGTCAAGTCACGCTTCGACATCGTCGGCTTCGATCCCCGCGGAAGCGGCGCCACCTCCCCGGTGAAGTGCGAGGACAATCTCGACGGCGTGTTCTCCGCCGACTATTCGCCCGACACTCCGGCCGAGCGCGCCGACCTCGCCACGCGTCTCCAACAGCTGGCGCAGTCCTGCGAGGCTCGCAGCGGCGACCTGCTGCCATATGTCTCGAGCGAGAGCAGCGTCCGAGACATGGATCGCATTCGCCAGGCGGTGGGCGACAAGAAACTCACGTACCTGGGGTACTCATACGGCACCTACCTCGGCACGCTCTACGCCAAGCTGTTCCCGAACAAGGTGCGGGCGCTCGTCCTCGACGGCGCCATCGACCCGAACCTCGGCGCGGTCGAGGTCGGCGCCGAACAGGCCGGGGGCTTCGAACGTTCGCTCGACGCGTTCCTTGCGGACTGCTCGGCGAACCGTCGCTGCTCCTTCTACAACGCCGGCGACTCGGCTGGCGCGTTCGATCGACTCTCGGCCCAGGTCGACGCCCAGCCCGTGCCGGCCGGCAACGGTCGGACGCTGGGGGGAGGCGAGTTCGACCTCGGCGTCGCGCAGGCGCTGTATTCGGGCAAGGAGGGATACACGCGACTGGAGCAGGCGCTGGCGGCCGCGGCGCGCGGCGACGGGTCACGGCTGCTCGCGCTCTCGGACGAGTACACGGGCCGCCACGACGACGGCAGCTACGACTCGTCGCAGCCCGCGTTCTGGGCCATCGGCTGTCGGGACGGACCGTCGGTGGGCGGGCCGGACGCCTACGCGGCTGCGGAGCCGCAATTCAGCGCGGCCGCCCCGCGCGTCGGGGTGCCGCTCCTCAACGCCGGGCTCATCTGCGCGTACTGGCCGGTGCCTCCGGTGGCGAACGAAGCACCGATCCACGTCGACGGCACGCCTCCGATTCTGGTCGTCGGCACGACCAACGATCCCGCGACCCCGCTGAAGTGGGCGCAGGGTCTGTCGCAGGAGCTGTCGTCGGCGGTGCTCCTCACCGCCGTGGGCACCCAGCACACGGCCTTCGTCACCGCGTTCAACCAGTGCGTCGACGACCACGTCGTGAAGTACCTCGTGGACCTCCGGCCGCCGCCCAAGGACACGACGTGCGCCTGACCTCGGCGCCCCGGGTGGCGGCTAGGATCTGACGACCCGTCAGATCACGTAGCGGCGGAGGAGCCAGTGCCGGACGACTTTCCCAAGATCGTCAGCGTCGACGATCACGTGGTCGAGCCGCCGCACGTGTGGGAGCGGTGGCTACCCGCGAAGCATCGCGACAAGGGCCCCCGGGTCGAACGGCGCGGTATCGGGACCATGCGTCACATCGGCGGCGGCACGTACGAGCAGACCTTCGACCCAGACGGCCCGCAAGCCGACTGTTGGGTCTACGAAGACCTCGTCTACATCCACAAGCGGCACGTCGCCGCGGTCGGCTTCGACCGCGACGAGATGACGATGTCGCCGATGACCTACGACGAGATGCGCCCGGGCTGTTACGACCCCAAGGCGCGCGTCGACGACATGGAGCTGAACTGGGTCGAGGCGTCGCTCTCGTTCCCCAGCTTCCCGCGCTTCTGCGGGCAGACGTTCCTCGAGGCGAAAGACCGTGAGCTCGCCGAAGCGTGCGTCTACGCGTACAACGACTGGATGGTCGACGAATGGTGCGGCGACAGCGGCGGCCGTCTGATCCCGCTGCCGATCATCCCGCTGTGGGACGCCGAGCTGGCGGCGGCCGAGGTACGTCGCAACGCTGATCGGGGCGCCCACGCCGTCTGCTTCAGCGAGATCCCGGCCGTGCTCGGCCTTCCGAGCATCCACACCGGCGAGTGGGACCCTTTCTTCACCGCGTGCGCGGAGACCGGGACGGTCGTGTGCATGCACATCGGGTCGTCGTCGAAGATGCCGGCGACCTCCGCCGACGCCCCGGTCGCGGTCGCGGCCAC
>Ga0070706_100005472_pt1 | contig 12096 bp, 21 predicted proteins | sample KBSK5501metaG_FD_65476 | JGI IMG/M metagenome (GOLD analysis project Ga0070706, IMG submission 65476) | Corn, switchgrass and miscanthus rhizosphere microbial communities from Kellogg Biological Station, Michigan, USA - KBS K5-50-1 metaG | ecosystem: Host-associated > Plants > Roots >...
TGCCGTGAGCACGCACAGGGCGAGCGGAAGGCGCCAGACGGGCATTCCGGCGCTCGGAGCGAACGCGCGGCGCCAGAGGCCGGCGAGGATCGCGTACTCGACCAGGTGCGCGGCCTTGCGGATGAGCCAGTGCAGAGCCTCGATCAGCTCGGGCGTGGCCCAGGGAATGAGCTGCTTGAGCAGCGGGAGGAGGAGGGACCCCGTTCTCGCGGCGCTCCAGGCGTCGGATGAGAACCAGCCGATGCAGCCGGTCCAGACGAGGGGCGGCAGGAACCGGAGCGCCGTCACCCCATGAGCCTTACACAGCCCCTGGAAGTTGACAACCGCAGGTCACTAAACATAGGATGAGCCACGTTGACGCCTCAGGCTTTCGTCTGAGTTTTTCTTGCCTTGCAGCGTCCCCAAATATGACTCGGGTGCCTCATCTATGACTGGTGGCATAGCGCCCGGCTGCGGCCGTTTTCGGGGCGCTCTGACGGGACGCTCACAGCTCCGGGTCTGTCGGCGCATGGGATCTCCTGGCGCAGGTCGCGGCACATTTGAGGGGATCTCTGGAGAATATCGCCAGCTTCCCCTGCTCAACTTGACGGTCGTGGCGACGGAGGAGCGGCGGAAGCAATTGATGACGGTCGCCGAACGATGTGCTGTCCTCCGGATTCGTCATCGTCAGGGATGCCGATGATAGGAACTGCTCCGGCATTGAAATTCCCGCCAGAAGCCGCACGTGCGCTTGTGAGAGGCACTTCAGCGAACGCTGGCGAAGGCCTTTGCCCGATCTGCGACAAGCCACTTAGGGGCCGGCAACGCGTCTGCTCCGGCAGGTGCCGAGCTGAACTCAGTCGGCGGCGCCAGGCACAGGCCCGTCAGGCCCGCGATCAGCAGATACGGGATCTGCTCCTCGCTGTCCTCGAGCTGCTGGGCAAGAACGGACAGCCGTGAGCTGAGGACGCGGGCATGTGGTACTGGTTCGCGCTGCCACATGAGGCAGATCCTCTCCCAGGAGGCGACGACGCAGGTGCCCATCGAGGTCTTCGTGCCGGTTCGCGGTTTGCGCCCGGAAATGGGGACAAAGGCATCGATTCAAGCCCCGGGGAATTCCCCGGCGAATTCGATTAAAAGTGGGGGTCATTAGATGGGCGGATTCGGCTCCGGGCGGCATCCATGGAGTTCCAGAGCCACCGTCGAGGGCTTCCGCGCCCGCACCATCAGCATTGAAATCAAAGAGTGGGTTGAGCGAGGGCTTGTCCGGCCGGGCAACGTCTTTACGTGGGGGTGGCCGGAGGAAGACGGCTGTCCAGAGACTTCAATCGCCGTCGGGATCGACACAGTGCGGGTGCTCAACGAAGAGCGCCTGAGGGCCGTGCTGGGGTACCAGGTTGGGCCGGCGCCCGCGGCCCTGCAGGCCGTCGAGGAGATCATCATGCTCGCCGGGAGCCGGAGTGGCTTCCGCGGGCGGCGCCTGAGGTTCTGCTGTCCCGGGTGCGGGCGCCGGGTTGAGGAACTCTACCTCCACGAGAGCTACTTTCGCTGCCGGAAGTGTTGTGGGGTCGGCGGCTACCGGAGCCAGCGGAAGAACCTGCTGGACCGCGGGTTGGAGAAGGCCGCTCGGATCAAGAAGCAGCTCGGCGGTGAGGGCGACTTCGGCGAGCCGTTTCCGGATAGGCCGAAGGGGATGCATCGGCGCACCTATGAGAGGCTCCTCGAACAAGCCGAGGAGGCAGAACGCCCGCACGACGAGCGGCTGGTGAACGACCTGGAGGCTCTACTTCGAGAGCACGAGGCTCGCCCGAAGGCCTCGCGGGAGCCCATGGCACAGCGCGGCTCGAGGCGGTCGTCGTAGGCCAGGTCGACCGACTCCGCCACCGGTGGCGCGGATCAGAAGCCCAGGCAGCCGAAGAAGCCAAAGCCAGCCGCCACCGGTGGCGTGGCGCCGGGCCCCGGCCTCCCAAGGATCCGGGCGCTCTCGGAAGGACGACCAGGGCGCGCGACCGGTCGGCGTCGGTCTTCGGGAGAGCGACATCACGTCGATCTGCCAATTCGGTTATGTGGTGGGGCTATAGCCCACGAGGCCCGGTAAGTGGACGCGCGCGACCAGCAGCGGCTGTCCGAGGCAAGGCTGCGTACATCGACTCTTCTCTCGCTTTTCGACGCCATCGGCTGCGTTGATCAGGCGGTTTCTGAGGCCCTTAGAATTCCTTGACCCCGCCCCGCTGGAGAGCCACACTCAGGGTATGGGGGATCCGATCCTCGACGCGATCGAGCACCTGGCCGATCTGGCGCCCGGCTGGGACTCCTACGGTGCCCCGGCCATCACGCGGGAAGCGCGGGAGCGCGCGAAGTCGTGTCTGGCCGTGCTGCGGGACCGTCTCGGCCCAGCCTATCGAGACCCGACGGTCGGCCCCGACGTCGGCGGGGGCGTGGAGCTGATCTGGGAGCCCGCCAGTGGGTCGTACGAGGTGCATGCCCTTGTCGGTGCCGGGGAGCGCTTCAAGGTGCTGGTCCTGCGCGGCGACACGCTCCTCACCAGCGCGCCGGCGAAGAGTATCGAGGACCTGGCCGGAGTCCTCACCAGGCACCTTCACCCGTAGGCGCTGACTCGCCGCCGCGTGGCGACGCCGCTTGCGGCGGGCGATGAGATCCTCGCGGGCCGCGTCTTCCGTCGCATCCAGAATTTCAAGAGCCGCTTCAACGAAAAGATCCAACGCCCGAAGATCAGCGCCTTCAGGCCCGACCCCGCGGATCAGGGCGAGCTGTCCGTGCACCTCGAGGACCTGGTGTCGCAGGAGACCGTCCTCGCCGTCATGGCCGCCCACCCGCTGCTGCACTTCTTCGGGCTGTGCGCGCTCGACGTGGCGGTCGTGCGCGCCGTGATGGCGGGTCGCTCCCGGGTGATCTACAAACCCGACACCACCGACCCCCAGCTCGGCCATGCCCATGTCGTCCTGACGAACCTCGATGACGACGAGCTCCAGGCCGTACTCCTGCGGCACGCCCACGTGCTCGTCGAGCCCCAGCACTTGCAGTAGTCGCTGGAGGCCGCTCCACCGGTCCCCTGCTATGATCCCGGGGCGATGGTCCCGCCGATCTGGCTCGACGAGGACGGGCGACGGCTGCCGACTCATCCGTGCCCGCGCTGCGGGCGCGAAGCGCCGCTCTTCCGATTCCGCATCGAGCACCTAAAGCTCGTCGGGTGGCGTCTGTTCGCTGTCGCCTCTTACACGAACTGATGCGGCCATGGGCAGGAGTATCAGCCGTGGCTCCAGCCGGACGGTTACTGGCTGCTGGTGCCGGTGTGGGAACCTGGCGAGGTTGTGTAAGGCAGTAAGGTTAGGGCTCTTCCTGACCAACAAGGGGATGGTCCTCTTGAATCGCCGGTATCCTTGCTTTCACCTTGTCACACAAGACCCGATTCCTCTTGTGGTCAAGGTGCCCGCGCTCAAAGCCGCCTTTCAGAAGTTCCTCGACACGCTTCTTGAGAATCGGAATGGGTGTGGAACCGGCAATGACCCCGGCCAGTTCGATTAGCTTGCGGGTTGTACCAACGTGAAGATCGTAGTGCAGCAGGTTCACTGCCGCATCGATTGTGTCGCCGTCAGTTTTCTTGATGTCGATTCCCAGCTCTTCAACGGCCGCTCGATCAAACACGGCGTATGTCGTTTGAGCCGGTTCTTTCTTCCCGGGCGCGGCTGCAAAGGCTGTCGCAATACGTTCAGCTGTGACCGCGCCGCTTATCTCGAAGACTGAAATCTCGTCTCCAGTCGTCCTCAGATCAGTAAGAACGTCAGCAGGAAAGTCGAGCGGCTCGCGCCCTTCTGTTTCGAGCCAGCGATTGTGCCGGAGACCGGCTCTTACGAACTGGGGCACGCCCTCGTGCGCTCAAGTTGATCCACAACAAGCTGGAGGAAATGCTGGAGCCCTCGGTTGCTCTCGCGTTCACGGGCTTCGGTCACCGCGGAGAGCGAAGAGGGATCGTCCATGGCCGCGAGCCCAGCCGCGGCGCCGTGACGAAGGCGCACCGCTCGCGAAGTCAACAGGACCTTCTCAAGTAGCTTCTTGCGATAGCTGCGCGAGGCGGGATGGTCAACCTCTCCCAGCCACTGCGCCGCCTCTACCGCGACCTCCATGTTGACATCCGGCGAGGCGAGAAAAAGCTCCACAGACGCCACGACGGCATCTCCGTACGCAAACGCCAGCGTGGAGAGCGTCCGAGAGAACCTGGATTCAACACCATCCTCGAACCATTCCCCGCCGGCCAAGGTGAGCGCAGTGGCGAACTGCGATTCGACAAGCCGTGGAATCCCGAGCACACGGTCCGTTGAGCTGAAAAGGCCGGGGGCGTGGCCGATAGATTGACCAGCGGGACCGGGAGACATCACGCGCGCCGTCACACTGCCTGGTAGGTCGAACACGAGGACACTGGTATTACCTTCGCGAAAGCGCTCCCAGAGACCACGGAGGGTGGTTCCAACCTTCTGAGGGTCTTCGGCAGTCAACCCGAATGCGTACGAGTCATGGAATACGCCGCCTAGTCCACTTACAACCACAGCCGCCGCGGAGAACTCGACGTTTGCGAGATACTGCGCCAGTCCAGCACCGAATGCGTCCTCAAACGGCATGCTGACGGCAAAGTATGCTACGGGTCCGATGTCCGTCGAGCCGGCTGCGGTCCTACGCCTTACAGCTTGTTCTGCCGACGTAGAGGCCGAAGGACTCAACGCACGTCTCCCTTTTGCGCGATCTCGCGTCCCAGATCGATCATCTCTTCAAGAAGCGCTCCAAGGCGGTCAGCTGGAAGAGCGCGACCGAAATCTGGTGCGGTGTTGATGTCAAGCTCAAGCTTGCAAGACGCCTCCAAGCTGAGGGCTCGCGTCATAACGTCCGCTTGTGGTCCGAGTACCAAGGTCACTCGCTGGGCGACTTGCACCGACCACTTAGACAGACGAGTCATCCGAAGACCTTCAACTCGCGTAGACGGTCGAGGCCTATTGACCTGGTAGAAAACATCAGAGGACCCGTCAGGATCGATGGTGAGAGTGTGAAGGTACTTCTGGAGCAGAAGCAAACCCACGCGCGGATCCTCGACAGGCTGCGAGACTACCGCGCCGAAGGCGAAACGGTTCAGCGCGGGGGCGTGGGGCAACCAAGAAGAAACAACTTTCGACATCGAGGCCAGGACCTCCAGAAAGGGCCCGAGAAGTGAAATGTCAAGTTCTTCGTCGGTTGCCTTCACGACCGGCTTCATGTTCCATTCGATGCGGCCTGGCTGAATCTGAAGTGCAAGCCGACGTCCTTCAAAATCACCATGCGCTTCGTACTGTCCCGCTTTGGGGCGGGACGTAACGGCCTCCGGCGGCACCCCAACAAAGCTGTCCCACCAGGAGAGTTGGTCTGTCGACACGACTTCGCTCGGAAAGGCAGTGAACCGCAAAGACTCGGCTTGCCATGCATCGATGGAAGGCATCGTTCCGTTGTTCGCCATAGTTATCGCGCTCCGAGTCTCAGTATAGCGCGTGCCGTGAGATTGCAGGGCAACGTAAGAAGCGTCCCCGACGCCGTCTCGGTGCTGCCGACGCACGAGAGCCCGCGGGCGGTGGTGCGAGCCCAGGCCCTCATCCAGAACTGGGCGGGGCTGGCCGAGAGCGTATCCTTCGCCGGCTTAGGTGCGCTCGGCTTTCTGCTTTTGGCGAGCCTCCCTTCCGCGATCCAGTAACCGCTCGAGTTCCACCTTCGCCGCGGCGTATGCTTGCGCTACCCTCAGGGCCTTCTCCGGCGACATCTCCCCCAAGACCGCGGCATGCCGTTCCCACAGTAGCTCGGCGCTACTGGTAAGCATTCCGCCATGCTCAGTCATCAGCGCAATGTACTGCTCTCGCGTGATCCCTTTACTATCTTGCGCGGCTGCCGCCTTTGGTTCCTCAGCCGTCGCCACTTCAGGCCCAGAACGATCGGATCCGGACTGGCCCTTTACTAGCGTGAGCCACTCCTGTTGCCCGAGTTCCCGCTGAGCCCGTGCGCACTCACTAAAATCGTGATGGCCGCTGCACCACTCGCACCATCCCGGCACCTCCTCGCAGTCCTCCACCGGGTGGTCGCCGCCGCAGTAGTCACAGGGCACTTGCCCTCGCTGTGCCGGTGTCGGGCGCCCCTCTGGCGTCCCACGTTCGACACCCCGTTGAGTCTTGATGTCTAGCCGTTTGATGCCCGCTTTCACGCTTGCCACGACGGCCGCCCACCCGGGGATAGCCTTCACGGCTCACGCCTCCTCTTTCGCGGCCACGTGGGCACCGTTAACACGCGCACAGATCTGTTGTCCACCCTCCATCTGCTCACTCACTTTGGCGTAAGTCTGACGATTCCCGATGTCGCATTCATGTTGACGTTGAAGTGGTTGAGGAAGTCCCGTCCGAGGAACCCGTCGACGTCGGCGAGACCGAGCTCCACGCCTGCGACCTTCAGGTGGTGGACGCGCGCCCCGCCGACCCCGATCGAATCGAGCCTGAAGTAGGAGACGCGCACCGTGCCTCCGATACCGACGGCCTCGCCAGAAGCCACGGCCTGTGCCAGATCGACTCCCGCGCGGAGCAACACCATGGGCCGAATGGCAGTGAAATCAGCCCCGGTATCGAGGATCAGTCGTGCTGAGGCACGGTCATTCAGTCGTACCGTGACAAGAATGGGGCGGCCAGGGGTGTAGTGAATGGTCGCATCACCTTTGGCGGGTGTCTGCGGTTGGTGGCCAGGCCCGAAGAGATCCTTAATCGCTTGGTCAATGAGGCTACCGCGGTTTTCAGCCTTCGTGGAAGGCGGCAGTTTTGGCGGTGCCGACAGCATGGGGGAGTTCCGTACCCGTGGGTCATCGGACGCAACGCAGACGCTCTGCTTGGTGAGAGTTGCTGACGTCAAGACAGCCATGGCATCACCGGGTTTACGGTACGCGGGATCGCGCATCAGCCGTAGTTGTACATCTGGCGACGAGGCCACAAGCCCTTTGAGTAAGAATTGCTCCTCGTCCGTCAGATCCTTCTCCATGCGTCGAAACTTCTCCATGGCATTGTGATAGTCCCTGCCTCTAGTCTCCTCACAGGCCGCGAGCGTCTCAAACGCCTCCATCACGAATGGAGGCACGAGTGGGTCCGGCGTCGGCCATACCAAGTACCACCCTCCGGCCCAGCTGAACCCGGGACCACTGAACCCCGCTGCGACAAGGAGCGCGATCAGCCAACGGAATCGTCTGGCGAGAGCCTTGGCCGTGATCATGATGTCCCCTCCGGGCGGCCACGTGGGCGCCGTCTCAAAACCATGTCTTTTTGTTACACGGAATCGGCCGCTATCGGACCACTGGCTGACAGGCACTTAGGCCGTCGCCAGGACTCAGGGTTTTGGTACGGGCGGCCAGGGCGCGGCTCACGGCCATCGGCGACACGCCCAGGGAGCGTGCGATGGAGCGGAGCGACTTCCTTTGCGCCTTCAGGGCCAGTACGCGGCTCATATCCACTGGGATTCGAGGCCGGCCCACCCGGACCCCTTGCGCCTTGGCCCTCTTGAGGCCTGCGAGGACCCGGTCGCGGATGAGGTCACGTTCGAACTCCGCGATAGCCGCGAGGACGTGGAACAGGAGCCGCCCAGCCGGCGTGGTGGTGTCGATCTGCTGATCGAGCACGACCAGATCGACACCCAGAGCTTCGAACTCCCTCATCAGAGCGACCAGGTGGTGGACGCTCCGGGCCAGTCGGTCGAGTTTCACACAGGCCACGACATCGATCTTGCGGGCCCGGACTGCGGCGAGTAGTGCATCCAGAGCGGGCCGCTTTTCGCGAGCCCCGGAGACGCCGTGATCGACGAAGCGCGTCACCTCCCAGCCTCGGGCCTGCGCGAAGGCCTCAAGTGGTCCCAGCTGGTTCTCAGGTGCCTGGTCGCTGGTGCTCACTCGGGCATACACGGCAACGCGACGGGGAGAGCTTCGAGACACTCGCAGTTGGCTGGGCTCCATTTCAATCGCCCAGCTCTACCGCCCCGACCCGAAAAGCCACAGAATCGCCTTCAGGATGTCCACCCAGTCTGCCCCAACAATCACCGCTACCAGGACGACCTTGGCCATTCTCAGCCCTCCTCCTCGGTTGGCTCTCTGAGGCAGATTGTGACGCCATCGGACCGTGCGATCAGGGAACCTGCTTCAGTTCAACCTGCACGCACGGTGTCTTCGTCAGCGGGGCGGCCTGCTTCCAGACTTCTCGGGCTGCCACACAAAGGGCCCGACCCTGCACGGCCACCCCCTGCCAGGTTGAGCCAGCACCCACGATATTGAACGACCACCACGAGGACGAGCCGGCCAGGGACGTCACCGGCTTGTCGATCCCGTCGACCTGCCGTACCGCCAACCGCTGGCACGGTCCCGGCCGTCCAAGAATCACCCCCGCATTGGCGTTCCAACTGGCTAGATCGGCTTGGACGGCCTCACTACAGAGCCGGCTGTTGGGGAACACGTTCACCGCAAGACCCACGTACCGTGAATGGGCCACGTAGCCCCACGACAGATCCGTTAGGGTAGGTCCTGCCGTCGCGCACCCCGCTAGCAGTGCCACCAGCAGGATGAGGCCCAACTTTCTCTTGTCCAGGAGGAGGCGCTTCATGGTTCTTCCCCTTTCTCCGCGCCAACGTTGGCCCCGCCGACAGGAAGAAGATCAGCGGCTTCCTGCGGGGCTGGCGGCTGTGGGTCGCGTGGTTCGGGCTCGTGCGAAAGGCGCAGCTTGGGGCACGCGCTGATGTCGGCGCGGGGGTTATTGAAGACAACGGCGTCGGCCCAGCCAAGCAGACAGCTAAATCCATCCGCCACTCCTGCTGTCCCGGGCCGCATGGACGCACAGCCAACCATGAGCCCCGCGGTCAATGGAATCAGTAGCCGGACCGCATCCATTTTCATGAGGAACCGCGGCGCTCCCGCTCAGAGGCTTCGTCCACGGTCCTGAGAATTCTGTCCCATAGGTTTCTCCTGTAACCGCCAACATGGCGGCACCCCGAAACCATGCCCTTTCTGGGTTGAGTCAATTCGCCCGGTATCCCTTCGCTCGCAGGCAAGCGACCAGGGCCTTCTTGCCCACGGGGTCATCGCCCTCGTACCGGAACTGACCATCCGGGGTCACCTCCGTAAGGCGGGCCGTCCAGTATTGGGACTGCTCCTTGCAGACATCGAAGTCCGCTCGGATCTGCGCCGGCTGCCGTATTGAGCCGGCGCTGGACGGGGTCGCGATGTCGTTCCGGACTCTCCCGAATCCCTTGGCGTCCATACAGGCCTCCATAGCGACGGAGTCGGCGCTCGTACCGTATGTGCGGATCGCGTTACCACGCGCGTCCATTCGCGTAAGGTCGGCTTGGCTCGGGTGCACCTCGTTCTTGCAGTCGTTCCAGGCCCCGATCTTTGCCTCTTGCAACGGCGTCAACGCACAACCAGTCGAAGCGCCGAACACGACCACAAGGATCGTCGCCACGAGCATCGTCTGCTTCATCGCTTCACTCCCTTTCTCCGTGCCAACGTTGGCGCGGCGTCCCGGGCCAGCCCCGGGGCGTCACCAGCAGGAACGTTTCCCCTCTTACTGCGGGCCCGAGCTTCCGCCCGAATCCCCACCACCTGAGGCACCAGCCCCGCTGTCCTGCGGCCCCCCATCACGCGGATACCGCAAAGGCTATGCCGGGAAGAAAGCCCAATTTGCGCGGCCACTTTGGCGAGCTGCCCCTAGACCCCAGTGACATCTTCTGGCAGTCCGTCGACGATTTGCGGGCATCGCAACCTGAGCGGCACTCATCCGTGGCGTTGATGTTCACATGTGAACGGTTCTCCGAGCAAGAGTGCCCAATGTGGACCTCGGGCGCTTGCTAGGGGAATCCTTACGACGTCTCAGGCGAGATGGGGGTTGGACTCAGGCTCAATTTGCCCGTCGGCTCGGCGTCAGCCGCCCCACTCTTACCAGACTTGAAAGTGCTAGTCAGAACGTGACGCTGCGAACGCTGGCCAGCCTGTGCAGGGCCCTTCGGTGCGAGCCTGGCGACCTCTTCAAGCCAGGGACGGTCGGCCTCACACGAGGCGGCTCGAAGCGAGCGAGACGCCGTCCTAGGCATCGAGGAGGTCCTGGCCGAGCGCCGGGAACCGCAAGCCCCCATCACTCATGACCTGTCCGGATCTCGGTACTCCAGCGGCACGTCCTCAGGCTGCCTGCCGATGGGGATTGCGCGCATCATCGCCTCTCGAAGCTGACCTAGCGTAAGCGGGGAGCCGGGGCCGGGGGGCATCACAGGGTCGATCTCACCCCACGACCGGCAGCACGCCGGCAGGCAGACACCCTGGTCCGCGTGGTACTGATGGGCCAGCACGGCGACCTGGTAGAGCCTCTCCACGTCCAGTCCTTCACGCCGCCAGTCCTCTCGGATGTGGAGCACGGCCTGGGCGATCTGCTCCTCGGACATCTTCTTCACCGCACGGCGCTGAGCGATCTGGAAGCAGCCGAAGTAGCCGAACGTCTCCAGAAATTGCGCGATGGCTTTAACCTCTCGGTCAGTCATTCTGGCTCCACACCGGCCGCCGCCTCGAGGAGCACGGATTCAGCCTCATTGGCACTCTCGCACCAGTGGTCATTCCATTCCGCGATCTGACAGGCGAAGCCGAGCAACTTGAGTTCGTCATGGACAGGTTTCATGAGCACCCACCAGAAGTTCACCGCTTCCCGGATGGAGCCACCTCGTGCCCCATAGACATCGACTCCCACAAGCTCGAAGAGCGCGCGGTGAATGGCCCCGGTCAAGCACCATGAGATCGCCGTCGGGCTCGTGCCTTCGACTGGCTCGCCCCACTCGTCCCTTGCTCCAGCCCTCGTGGTCCAGCCCGTCGCCACAAGCTTGACCGCCCGCAGCAAGATCTTTCGGTGCATCTCGGGTTCAACGGCTTGAAGCATGAGATTCCTCAGCTCCTCGTTCATTCATCTCCCCTCTCGGTCTGAAGTGTGTCGCGATACGGAGAAGACCGGCCATGCCCTCCTTTCCTTGGCGGGAGCATCCGGCCTCTGATGCGGCGGGGCCTAGAAACACGAAAGCCGCGCTGGCGCGCGGCTCGCGCCGTCCTTGCCCTCTTCAGGCCGCATCGCCTGGTTTGCCCAGGCATCCCACCCGGCTACGGCTTCGGGTTGGGGAGGCGTCTCCGCCTGCTCTTGATGCTCTTCTCTTATATCATAGGTTCCCGGTTCAGTCCAGGGTGAGGTTTCGAGAGAACCCACGAAGGCGCTCGCACCTGGGAGCTTTAGCCGGCCGCCGTTTCTTCGGCTTGGACCTTCCGTCGCGCCGCCTCCGTTGTCTCGCGAGCCCGTCGGACCGCCGGCGGGATTTCCAGCAACACCTCTCGGTGCTCCGTCGTGATGTCCGGTGCTGGCCGAAAACTGCTTCCCAGCTTCCTAGGTGTCGGAGGCGGTGAAAACGCCGGCACACTGGCACCGGCGTTGGAATGTCTCGGATTGCTGTTCGTAAGCGCTCGGTTGCGAACAACCGGCGAGGCGGACGCCTTCTTTGTCGCAGAACAAGGGTGTGGTCGAACAGAGCAATTTCGACGGCTACGAGCCGACGCGCATGCGGGGAGATGCCGAAGGTCGAGGTGCATATCGTCAAATCGACCGCGGTACCCTCCGGGATCGGTGAGCCGCGTGCCGCCAGTAGCCCCCGCGATTGGTAACGCCATCTTCGCGGCGACGGGAAGGCGGCTGTGCTCGCTCCCCCTCGACTTCAACACCCTGGCGTGATTGGAGACGATTTCAGTCTCTCTACCTCATGGGGAGGCGCCCCGGCCTAAGGCCCGCGCGCCGGTTGAAAGGTAGGCGGGTATACGAGTCTCACTTTTCAGCGCCGGGCGGCTTGCGCCTTCTTGCGGAAATGTTCAGTTGCCCCTGTCGATGCCCGCGGCGTTCGCTTCCAAAGAGGCGAACATACCAGGACGACGGGGGAAACTGGCGATGAGTCGACGATCAGAAGTGGGCGAGGTCAGGCTGCCGAGTCACGAGGAATCAATAGCGGCTGTCACCATTCTCGACGGCCAGGGGCGGGTGGTGCGGGTCGTTTCGG
>Ga0070706_100005474_pt1 | contig 12095 bp, 13 predicted proteins | sample KBSK5501metaG_FD_65476 | JGI IMG/M metagenome (GOLD analysis project Ga0070706, IMG submission 65476) | Corn, switchgrass and miscanthus rhizosphere microbial communities from Kellogg Biological Station, Michigan, USA - KBS K5-50-1 metaG | ecosystem: Host-associated > Plants > Roots >...
CGCCACCGTTTCCGGAGGCGTTTACAGCCCTATGGGATGCAAACAGTACACCCGTATATTGGGGCTGTCAAGACGGTAGCCCTACATATTGTAGATTAAAGCCTTAACTGCCTGGATGCACATTTTCGCCCAGTTTTTCCACAGCCGTCGAAACCAGTCACGCCAGAATTAAACGTTCGGACGAAGCCTTAGCATCCAGTTCGGAAAGCGGCAGCTCGCGACTCTTTCTCGGTGGCCAGTTCTCGTCGGCGGGGCCGATAGCTACATAAACATCTTCAAAAATGGCGCGCGGGGCGATGCGGCTCGTGCCATCGGAGGATTCGACCAGATAATCGCCTATTTGACCGCAATGTTCCCGCCCCAGTGCGTCCACGAACACGAGCGGCTCGGAAAGTTGTTTGGCTCTGATAAGAAATCGCGTGCGATAGATCTGCCACTCACTGCCGGTATTCACTAGCTTCCACCCTTGGGGGAGGTGGTTGGCAAATACAATTGACGATTTTCGATTTACGATTGACGATTTTTTGAAGTGATCCCGTATTTCTGAAGCTTATTTTCCGGCTGGTTTTTTTCTCACGCGCGTGAGCGGGAATGTACGCGTGGAATTGGCTGCGGTCAATTCCATAACTTTGGTGCAATGAAGAAAAAGTCAGTGACAGATTTTCATCGATCCCAGGGATCGGAAAATTGCTGAGTAAGTCGGGTTAACTCTCATCATCACGCCGCTTTTCTCTTCGAGGGGCCGGTACGGGAGGAATCTGTTAGATTCGTCGGCCTTAATTTCCACACTGGGCGCACAGGAAATGCAGAAAAGCGGGGGGATGAAAAGGCTAGTTTCCGGATCCTAGTTCTTAGTTCCTAGTTCCTGGTCTTCAAAATTTCACCGGCGGCGCGTTTGCCGGTGGTGATTGCGCCATGGACTGTTCCATGATGACCCGACACATCTGTCGCTTCGCCAGCAAAAAACAGATTATTGTTTAGTGGCGCTGCCAAAACACTTTGGGCACGATCACCGCCGACTTTGACATAACTGTAGGCGCCGCGCGAGAACGGGTCGGTTTGCCAATCATGGGTGTAGCCGACTTGCAGTAAGTCTTCGAGTTCACGCTTACCGATTCTTAGCAATTTTCCCAGTGTCTCTAAACCTTTTTCAACCACCAAAGATTCGCTCTGACCGGAAAGGCGCTCGCCACAATGAAAAGGAGCCCAGCCGGTGATGATCGGCCACTTTTCGGGCAAGGCAGTCCACCAGGTCGGAAACCAGTCTTCATGAGAAAGGAGAAATTGCATCCGGGAGAGTGTTTTTGATTTCGTGCTATGCGATGGACGCAGATTTTCCCAAAAGCGCTCGCGAAAACGGAGGTTCAGACGAATAACCTTGCCCATAGCGAGTTGGTCGAGCGTCTGGAGCTTGGCCGGCGGAAGTTCGGGGACAAAACGCAATGCCCCATCGTCGTCCGGGTCGACTTGCAGCACACCCAGAGGCAAAGTTATGAGGACCTGCGGGGCAGTGAAGGTGAAAGCTTCGTTTGCTTCATCTCGGGCTGTGACCTGCACCTCAGCTTGATCCCAGCGTACGCTTTGAGCACACATGTTGACTTCAATTGAAACATCGGCTTCGTCCAATTGCCTACGAAAGATTTCGATCAGAGTCTGATATCCCCCTTTCATCCGGAAGGGGCGATCTGCGTCGATCTTTTCGTCAGCTCGCGAGCCCTTCACCAGCGAATGAACACTTATCAGAGCAGGATCGGCGGCATGAAAACCCGTAACATAACTTCGCGCCCAGGCTTTAGCCTCCTGCAGTTTCGGGTCATTTTCAGGGCAGCAGCGCTGGAGAAACTCCAGGAAAGATTGATCCGGCCCCCGGTCATCTAATTTTTCCAGGATTTTTTCGACCTTGGAAAAGCAATCACACTTACACAACTCCCCTTCCTGAGCACACCATTGTTCTCCCTTCGCCTCTCGTGCACGGATGTGATGCTTTCGCAATAGCGTCCATATTTCGGGGGGGCGTCCGTGGATAAACTCCGCGCCAAGTTCGACTGGCGCATCGCAGACGGGATCATGCTTCGTGAAGATGCGACCACCGATGCGGTCGCGGGCTTCCAGGATCGTGACTTTAAGCCCGGCCTGGGCAAGCTCCACCCCGGCTGATAGTCCAGCGGCGCCTGCGCCGAGAATAATAATGTCGGGATTGGGCATCGGTTTGCCAACACAGAAGCCCCAGCACGCTGCGTTCGGGCTGGGGCTTGAAGAGTGCCGAGCTTCGCTCGGCTCCGCAGGCGAGTCGCCTGCGGTTACGTGGATCCCGTGATTCTTTAACGGCTAGCCAGGGCTGGTTCGCGTTGACCTGACTTCAGGGCCTTGTAACGTTTGTTGATTTCTTCCCAGTTCACCACGTTCCACCAGGCGACGAGGTACTCCGGACGGCGGTTGTTGTATTTGAGGTAATAAGCGTGTTCCCACACATCGTTGCCGAAAATGGGAAAAAGTCCTTGGGAGATTGGGCTGTCCTGATTAGGCGTGGTAACGATCTGCACCTCGCCGCTGGGTTTGCCAGCCAGCCAAACCCACCCGCTGCCGAATACTTTCCCGCCGGCGTCGTTAAACTTGGTCTGGAAATCTTTGAAGTTACCGAAAGTTTTCTTGATAACATCAGCGATAAGGCCACTGGCATCGCCGCCAGATTTCGGCTTCATGATTTTCCAGAACATGGTGTGATTAACATGGCCGCCACCATGGTTGCGTACCGTGGTCCGGATATCTTCAGGAACGGCATTCAAGTCCCGTAACAGCTCTTCGGCGCTTTTTGACTGAAGACTCGGATATTTTTCCAGCGCGGCATTCAGATTCTTCACATAAGTCCCATGATGCATATCGTGATGCAATTTCATGGTCTGAGTATCAATGACGGGTTCGAGAGCGGAATAGTCGTAAGGGAGAGGTGGTAGTTCATGCGCCATGATTAGTCCTCCTAGCGTTTCAGATGATGAAAATGGGGCCAGGGATTCACCGGGGCCATGGAAGAAATCATATTGAGCTGCTGCTCTGTCCAGAGCTGCAGCTTGATTTCGAGGTGAGATGTTATCAGTGCTGGTACATAATTGTTCCGGCATTGAGCCTGCAGGCGGCTTCGAGGACAATCAGCAAACGGGGTTTAAAGATCGTCGACAATGAACTGTAGGGTTCGAGATGAGTGGAAGCCCACCCAATCCTCCGGCAAGTTCTTCAAGACGTTTTCAGCGCTACCCGCTCGACATTCGCATCTCTCTCCAGGTTTTTCGCGACGGGGAAACAATTTCTTTGTGGGGGCGTTCGAGTGAACTGGGTGAGGATGGGATCGGGGGAACGGTCACTGCGCAGCTGGAACCAGGCGAGGTGGTGTCCATGGAGCTTTCACTTCCGTTGACACCTTTTCCTATTAAGTGCCGGGCCCTGGTTCGTTACCGCGATGGGTTGCGACATGGCTTCGAGTTTCTTGCCCTTAGTTCCCAACAGCGTGAAGCAATTCGCAAGCTTTGTCAGGCGCTACCTCCAGGAGTCTGATTTCCCCTGGGGATATTTTCCATTTCCGTCCTAAATAGAATTACCTCCGTAACTTTCAGGTACTCCGCTATCGAACTAACATCCCGAACTAGCTCTGGTTAAACGGGGGAGGGACGGGATGGGTGACAAGATCACCCGGCCAGCGAAGTCGGCTGAGCTGCAGCGGGCCAAATTTTTGCAGCAAGCACTTCACCGGCGCACTCCTGCGCTTTCCCTTTCCGAAGATGCTGTCATAGTAAATTCCACAGGGACCGCTTCTTTCCTATCCGACAGCCCCGAGGTGCAGAAGGCCTATCTTGACCAGTTGGTCGAGTGTGCGCCCGAGGCAATCAGCATTCTAGATGGCCAATACAGAATCAGGGGCATCAATAGCGAGTTCACGCGCATGTTCGGCTTCCGTCCTGATGAGGCCGTTGGACGCCGGATTGACACGCTTATTGTGCCCCCCGATCGCACCGCGGAAACCCAGTGGCTGGGAGAGATTCTGGATCAGGGCGAAAAGGTAAAACTGGAGACCAAGCGGCAGCGCAAGGACGGCACTCTGGTAGACGTCTTTTTATCGGGCGCGCCAGTCGTCATTGGCGGCAAGCAGGTTGCGGTCTATGTTCTTTATCGCGATATATCGGAGCAAAAGCGTGCCGAATCGCTCAGCTCTGCCCTCTATCGCATCGCGGAAAAGACCAGCTCTGCCAAAGATCTGCAACAGTTCTATGCTGCGATTCATGGAATTGTCGGCGAATTGATGTATGCCCGGAATTTCTATATCGCTGTGTATGATCCCTCGAGCGAACTAGTCAGTTTTCCTTATTTTGTGGATGAAGAGGATCCCACCCCAGCCCCAAAGAGGCTGGGCCGCGGATTGACCGAGTATGTGCTGCGCACGGGTGAGCCCCTGCTGTGTACTCAGGAAGTTTTCGATGTCCTGGTAAAGCAGGATGAGGTTGAGTTGATTGGCGCTCCTTCGCTGGATTGGCTGGGAGTCCCGCTTAAAGCTGGGAGCACCACATTCGGTGTGCTGGTAGTCCAAAGCTACACCGACCACGTGCGTTACGGCGAGAAAGATAAGGATATTCTCACCTTCGTCTCGCACCAACTGGCAAGTGCGATTGAACATAAGCGAAGCGAAGAAGCTCTGCGGAGGTCGGAATCACGATACCGCTCGCTGGTGCAAAGTGCGGTTTATGGAATCTATCGTTCCAGCCTGGAAGGCAAGTTTCTGGATGTGAATCCCGCCGTGGTTGCCATGCTGGGATGTATCTCGGCCGATGAAGTGCTGGGACTGGATCCGAAAGTCGACGTCTTTGTGGACGCCAAAGAGCAAGCCCGGCTGATGGGTGAATTTCGTCGTGGAGCACGCCTCGATAACGTGGAAGTCCGCTGGAAACGCAAGGATGGAAAACAGATCACGGTCCGTCTGAGTGGGCGCGCAGTGAAGGGCGAGACCGGCGAAGTCGTGGAAGTGATTGCCGAAGATGTGACCGAGCGCCGGGTGTTGGAGGATCAATTTCGTCAGGCCCAGAAGATGGAAGCCGTCGGACGTCTGGCTGGCGGCGTAGCTCACGACTTCAACAATCTCCTGATGGTCATCAGCGGCTACACCGAAGTCCTGATGGAACATACGGCAGAGGATCATGCGCTGCATCCCAAGATTGCAGCCATTCAACAGGCCTCGGACCGGGCAACCACGCTCACTCGGCAATTGCTGGCTTTCAGCCGGAAGCAATTGTTGGAGCTGAAAGTTGTAGATGTGAATGCCATTGTGAAGGACATCGAACGCCTGCTGCGTCCGTTGATTGGAGAAAATATCGAATTGGTTTCGCGTCTGGCCGGCGATTTGGGACGTACTCGCGCGGATGCGGCGCAAATTGAGCAAGTCATCATGAACCTGGTGGTCAATTCAAAAGATGCGATGCCGAACGGAGGGAAAATCATCATCCAGACTGCGAATGAGAGTTTGGACGGCGACCTCCCTCGCGAGTGCAGCTACATTCAGCCGGGACCGTATGTCATGCTCTCAATTGAAGACAATGGTCACGGCATGGATAAAGAAACTCAATCTCGTATTTTCGAGCCTTTCTTCACCACCAAAGAGAAAGGGAAAGGTACTGGATTAGGATTGTCCACGGTGTACGGCATTATCAAGCAGAGTGGCGGCTACGTTCTTGCCCAGAGCGAGGTGGGACGCGGAACAACTTTCCGTATATACCTGCCGCGCGTGGAAGAGCCAGCGGAAATCAGTGGCGGGACGCGTGCCTCGCAATCGGCGACGGGTGGCTCTGAGACTGTGCTTCTGGTGGAGGACGAGGAATCGGTACGTCAACTGGTGCGCGAAACTCTGGAGGCCAAGGGATATAAGGTTCTGGAGGCGGATCACGGGGCTGCCGCGCTACGGATCGCGTCTGACCATCACGGGCCGATTGATATGCTGATCACCGACGTCGTCATGCCGGGGATGAGTGGGCGGGAATTGTCAGAGCAGTTATCAGCGTCGGATCCGGATATAAAAATCTTGTATCTTTCCGGTTACACTGAGGACGCTGTCGTGCATCAAGGCGTTCTCGAGCCAGGTACGTCGTTTCTGCAGAAACCCTTCACTCTACAGGCGTTGGCACGAAAAGTGCGGGAAGTGCTGCGCTGCGAGCGCGGGTAAACGCCTTACAATCAATAGCGATCGCATCCCGACATCCAGCCAAAGTCGGCGGTGCAACTTTTCTTTATAATCTGCGTCTTATCTGACAGAGAATCATTCAGACTTTGGATTCACTTGGGATCGTGCTACGTCGTGAGAGGACTGTTTTCATGTTGATCAAAAAGGCCGCGGATATTCCGTCTTCTGAGATCACCCCTAAGAATGTTTATTTGAATCGCCGCAAGTTTTTGGCCGGAACAATAATTAGCGGAGCTGCGGCGGTTGCCGGGATGAGTCTGCGCGAGCTGGCAGAGCCTACAAATGTGGTGCAGGCCAATACGAAGATCGACGACCTTCAAAAGAGTTCATTCTCGACTACCGAGAAGATCACGCCGTTGAAGGATGTCTCCAATTACAACAATTATTACGAATTTTCGACGGACAAATACGAGCCTGCCAAATTAGCCAAGGATTTCAAGACCCAGCCTTGGTCCGTGACCATCGACGGGCAGGTGAAAAAGAAGCAGGTGCTCGATGTAGACACCATCATGAAGATGGCTCCGCCCGAGGAGCGGATTTACCGGCATCGCTGCGTGGAAGGCTGGTCGATTGTTGTGCCTTGGGTGGGATTCTCATTGAGTGAGTTGATCAAGAAGGCCGAGCCTTTGCCTAAGGCCAGGTTTGTGGAATTCACCACGGTTTTGGATCCCAACCATATGCCGGGTCAGCGGACCGGAGTGTTGGACTGGCCTTACGTCGAGGGACTGCGCATGGACGAAGCCATGCATCCCCTGGCTCTATTGTGTTTTGGGATGTATGGGGAGACGCTGCCCAACCAGGATGGGGCTCCGCTGCGGATTGTCGTGCCCTGGAAATACGGCTTTAAGAGTGCGAAGGCCATCGTGCGCATCCACTTTACGGATAAGCAGCCGGTGAATACTTGGAACAAGTCCGCGCCTAACGAGTACGGGTTTTATTCCAATGTGAATCCGAATGTGGATCATCCTCGCTGGAGCCAGGCAAAGGAACGCAGATTGGGTGAGTTTTTTAAGCGTCCTACTCTGATGTTCAATGGATACGATCAAGTGGCGAGTCTTTATAGCGGAATGGATCTGAAAAAGAATTTTTAGAGCCGGGGCTAAAGCCGGATGATTTTCACACGGCTTACGCGGCCCTGAAGGCCCGCTCATCCACGTCACTGCGGAAATGTAAGTTTGTCGTTGATCGCTGAGCAAACCCAGACAGCTTCGGTCCTGGGCCAGGGACCAACGACGAACGACCAACGACCAACGACCAAATCTATGATCCGATGGTTCAAACCTATCGTCTTCCTGGCCTGTCTTGCGCCGCTGGCGCAGCTGGGATGGAAGGCTTACAACCAGGCTCTAGGCGCAAACCCGATCGAAGTGATTACGCACTCCACGGGAGATTGGATCCTGATCTTCCTGCTCATCACGCTTGCCGTGACTCCGGTGCGCAAGCTAACCGGTCAACTCTGGCTGATTCGCTATCGCCGTATGTTCGGGCTGTTCGCTTTTTTCTACGCAATGCTGCACTTCCTGACCTACATCTGGCTGGACAAGTTCTTCGACGTCCACGAAATCCTGGCGGATGTTGCCAAGCGCCGGTTTATCACCATGGGATTCACCGGGTTCGTGCTGCTCATTCCGCTGGCGCTCACCTCTACCAAGGGCTCGATTCGCCGTCTTGGCGGCAAACGGTGGCAGGCCCTGCACCGCTTAATCTATTTCAGCGCCATTGCCGGCGTGATCCACTACGTCTGGCTGGTCAAGGCGGATATTCGCAAGCCCTTGCAGTATGCTTTCGTACTGGGAATTCTGCTCACTTATAGGATAGTCGTGTGGGCTCTCCCGAAAATCCGGGCGAAGAAGACTGCAACGCTCTCTGGACGACGAATGGAATTACCCAGAGGCTAGTCCAAGCTTCCAGTAATGGCGGCTGGGGTTTTTCGCGAGAAGTCTTTTGATAGACCTTCTTCGAGCAAGTCGAGTCCCTTTTTCGCAACAGTTTTGTCCCATACTCAGTGCCGGAAAAATCATATGACTCTGCGGAATCGCGAGGCGCCAAACCTGCAAACGGAAACTGAGGAACCTAATGCAATACACGGCAGCGGGTAACAATCCGTTCGGTGGGCTGACTTCGGTTGTCGCGCCGGCTATTCTCACCAATGACCTGTTCGGTCCTGGCACTGGGGACCAGCAACCGCCTGGCGCGAGTTGTGGATCGAACACGCGTCGTGGCGGCAGAACTTGCGGGATTCGAGCCCGGGACCTCGAACTGCAAAGACAGTTTCATGCAACTGGATCGCTTGCAGGTGCGCGCGCAACTTCTGCTGAGGGCTTTGAGGCTTTTCTACGCGTCGATCGGCCTATTTGCCGCCGCGGCTCTAGTATCGGTGATCGGCTCAATCGTGACCTACGATGGTCGGCATGTTCTCTTTCAACTAGCCGCGGGGCTCGCGCTGGGCATCTGATATTGCGGAAGAACGGGCCGCTGTTCCAGTTGGCTTAATAGCCGAGATGCATAATGCAATCAGGCTATGCGGCTTCGTTTTTCGCAGTGTAGGCTTTCAGCGATTCCTTCAATTGCATTTCCAGAATGCCGTTCACGGCTCGGAGGTCGGAGATCAAGTGGCTGAGGTCCAGGAATAAGAGGTTGTTCTGAACAATCTCATGGATGGCACCGTCCACCGCATGCGTGTCTTCCACCATCATGGGGATGGAGTAACCCTGCTTGCGTCGCAATTTCCCGTGGTCAGCGGCGGCGTGCAAGCTGTTTTCACTGATTTTGCCATGATTCGATTCGAGGCTGTCTGCCATCGCACCTATCATCTTCGGAACGTGGTCCACTCGTTGATTGTCCGATAAACGCAGCTGATCTAGCTGGGGATCAGCCTTCATACTTTCTAGTACTTTGCTCGTGATTTCCTCGACGTTCTCGCGCAGGAGACTAGCGATCCGTTTGGGCGGCAATGTCTGACGTGGCTTACGGTCCTTGAGCTTATTTTCGATAGAGCTAACAAGATTTTTGATATTGGCAGGCTTGACCAGATAGTCATCCACTTGACTGCGGATTGCTTCCAACGCAGTTTCGAATGCGGGATACCCAGTCAAAATAAAAGTGACGCAGTCCGGCTGGGTGCGCCTCATGGCGCTTACGACCGTGAAGCCATCGCCGGGCTGCCCCACGTTGAGGTCGGCAATGAGCACGTCAAAACGGTCGCTGGTGATCCGGCTTAGGGCTTCACCGACGGTGGCAGCGACGTCTACTTGATATCCATGTTTGCTTAAAACCGCCGACAACGTGATTCGGATAGCTTCTTCATCATCAACGAACAGAATGCGAACTCCCGGCATGCTGTCTCCTCGATGACCAGAGAACCTAAGATGCTCACAGTTGCTAAAGAGTGGGATTCGACTAAGGGTGGATACATTCTTATCTGTAGGAAAGTGGGCAGTGGTCAGTGGTCACTAGTTAACGCAGTCTGGGTAGTGTTGCTTTGCTGGCCACTATCCTTGCAGCACCCATTCCAGAGTCTTTTCTTGAAACTGGAAGCCATAGCGTTGCCAGGCGGTGCCAGGGGACTTTGGAAACCAGGCCGTCACGGCTAAATGGCTTTTGCAGAAAAAAGCTGCCTTCCTCCAAGGCTCCGTGAGCCCCGACCGCTTGTCCGGTGTAGCCGGACATGTACACCACCTTGATCAATGGCCGCCGCGTGGCGACTTGTCCTGCCAGCACTCGTCCATTCATTCCGGGCATGACGACATCGCGGTCAATAAGAGTTGCAGAGGGCCGGTGTGCTGCTGACTGATGTTGATGGCCTCGCTACCATTGTTGGCCTCAATCGATTTCAATAATCTGCTCGGTGTGATTATTGGTTACAGCGAGATATTGCAGAAAAATTGCAGTCGATCAACTGCTCTTCCAATCGCCTGCGCTCCGTAATATCGCGGTTCATGATGACCAATTTTTCGGTCTTGCCTTCCGCATTCCGAATGGTGCTGGCACTGGATTCTAGAAAGCGCCAGGTCCCATCCTTGTGGCGCATGCGGTATTCGATCCTGCGCCTACGCCGAAAACCAGCACTTCTTTCGCGGCTTCCTGGACCTGCGACCGATCGTCAGGATGGATTTGATCCATAGATGATGTGTTTTGTAGTTCTTCCGGCGTGTAACCCAAAATCTTCTGATAAGAAGGGCTGTTGTAGAGGCGGCGTCCGTCAGAATCCACCACCGCAATCATATCGGCGGCGTTTTCCGTGATGAGGCGAAAGAGCTCTTCGCGCTCCGCCATCTAGCGGCGAATACGGTATATCTGAAGCTGTTGGTAGACCGTGTAGATATCGAACAACAGCACCATCCCGACGAGGCCGCGTATAGCGTTGGTTATGGGAAGGGAATCGGGGGCTCTCCCCTGCGGGTTGCAGTATGGGAACTAGAAAGGAAACGATGCCTAGAGTTACCAGAATGGCTGAGGTCCAGAGCCACCATTCGCGCCGTTCAATTTTCCGTATGTGGGCATCCACGACGCCCTTAGCGACACCGTGCTCTGGAAGTGCGTTGGTTCGTAAGGATTTCATTTGTCGGTTGCCAATACTTTCCGGGCGGGTTCGGCGTGTGATGGTGATTCCTTCAACGACTGATCTGCCGGGCGCACTTCACACGCGGGACTTAAATCTTTCGGCATCGATTCCTGGTTGTGCTGAGTTTGTCATGAGAGGTTGGCAAGCAGGAGGATGTTGAAAAAGAAATCGAATGTGACTTGTTCAGAACGGGAACGCTTTCGTGGAGCGCCCGAAAGGGACCAGGACATGATTCGGTCCGGTTGCCTGGGTTCCGTTTTGGAACTTTTGCCTGAGATGTGTGTTACAAGATTAGAAATAGGACATACCTATCTCTGCAATACCTCTGATCTCAAAGGACTGCACAAGACCGGACTCTGACTATGCGAACGATAGTGTTGCCAAAACTGTTTTTGTTGTCTGGGCTCATTTGTCTTATGTTTTGTCTGGCTTGTGGATCGAACACCAATCCCTTTAATCAGGGAGGCGGGAACTTTTCCAACGCCAGCCTCACAGGCCAATACTTCTACCAGTTGACGGGAATCGATACCGCAGCAAATTTTCGAGAAGCCGGGGTCTTTACAGCAGACGGCAATGGAAACATCATTGGCGGCAGAGATGATTTTGCGGAGGGCACCACTATCACCTCCGGCTCCAGTACTGGGTCTTACAGGATTAGCAACGACGGCACCGGAGTTTTCACGATCTCAATCTCGGACGGCAGGGTTCTCCAATTGGCACTGACTCTGGTCAGCTCCTCAAAAGTTTATTTGATGGTGACCCAGACTTTTGATCTTGCTAACGGCGCGGGTATCGCCGAAAAACAGGATCCGGCTGTCTTCGCCGCGACTCCCAGCGGCACTTTCGCTTTCCGCACGCACACCGTGAGCACGGCGCAGGGACCTTCCGCTACAGTCGGTGCATTTACGATTGCCAGCGGCACAGTCTCAGGCAGTGAAGACGTGAATCGAGCCGGCGCGCTGAGCTTTCCGACGTTTACGGGTTCGTTCAACGCTCCGGACACAAGCGGCCGCGGTACGGGAACATTTACCGACAGCGCAAATGTGACTTCGACATTCATCTACTACGTTGTCGATGCCAACAACCTGCGTTTCTTCTTTACCAATACTGGAGCACCAGGACTGGGGCGAGCGGAAACCCAAACCGGGGCGCCATTTGCGAACACCTCTCTGGCCGGCGGTTATGCTTTCGGCAGCAGCGGCGATACCAATGTCTCTCTCGCTGGCGCTAAGACAGTTGGCCGCTTTACCGCTGGTGGAGATGGCACCATCAGCGCAGGAGCTTTCGACTCGGTTGAAGATGGAACCCCGTTGA
>Ga0070706_100005476_pt1 | contig 12089 bp, 9 predicted proteins | sample KBSK5501metaG_FD_65476 | JGI IMG/M metagenome (GOLD analysis project Ga0070706, IMG submission 65476) | Corn, switchgrass and miscanthus rhizosphere microbial communities from Kellogg Biological Station, Michigan, USA - KBS K5-50-1 metaG | ecosystem: Host-associated > Plants > Roots >...
AAACGTCTCTCTTGGAGCCTAGATCGGCAGCCGCGCGCACGAGGTAGTGATCGCCTCGCCGCCCAAACCCGCCCATCAACGCTCCGATGAGAAGGGCACTCGCGTTGATGGCTTACGGTGCGGGCTACGAGCAGAGATGGCATCCTCAGGAGCGACGTGAAAGCTAACGAGGTTAATATCGGAGACCTCTTTCATCGAGATGTGCGGTTCGTTGCGCCTCTCTACCAGCGGCCGTATGTATGGACGCACGAGAAGAACTGGCTGCCGATGTGGGATGCGATTCGGCTCGTCGCTGATCGTCAAGGTCGGGAAGGAAATAGGGACGCACAAGCGCGCCCGTACTTTCTGGGAGCCATCGTCCTAGAGCCACTCAACCTGCCGACGGCTCGGGTTACATCGTGGCAGTTGATCGATGGGCAGCAGCGTCTGACAACACTGCAGATCGCATTGGCCAAGTGGTCCGAACTGTGCAAGGAGCGTGGATTCGAAGACCTCGCGAGCCTCTACAGGGAGCTGACTCGGAACCGCTTGCTTTCCACCCAGGACTTGGGCGAAGAACTCAAAGTCTGGCCTACTAATCGCGATCGGTCGACATACTCGGCAATCATTCGGGGTGAAGCCGCGGACGTCCCTACGGAAGGCCAGAATCGACTACTGCTCGAGGCTGGCGAGTTCTTCAAGAATCAACTACGCGACTGGCTGGCAGATACAGAGGGCGACGAACGCAGGAACTTTGAGGATCTCCTGACAGCCCTCAAGCGATGGCTCGTTCTGGTCGAGATCCGTCTTGAGCCCGACGATGACCCCCAACAGATCTTTGAGACGCTCAACTCACTAGGGACGCCTTTACTCAACGCGGACCTCGTCAAAAACCTCCTACTCAGAGGAATGAGCGACACCGAGACTGAGGCACTCTACGAGAAGACTTGGCGTCACTTCGAGGATAAGGCGCTCTTCTGGCGGGATCGCGTGCGCCAAGGGCGTCTGCTAACTCCCCGAATCGATCTATTCCTACAGCACTATCTCGTGGCGCATCTCCAACGCGACGTTCCAGCGACCGAACTGTTCGCAGAGTTCCGTCGCTACTTCGAGAGCGGAAACAAGACGCAGGCTCAGGAATTGCGCGAACTGACCGAATACGCTGAGATATTCGAGCGAATTGAAAGGATGCCCCGACGGCAGCCCACGTCCAAACTAGGCGCCGCACTTCGTCGCTTGCATCGACTGGACACGACCACGGTCTATCCGCTCTTGTTGGAGATCTTCCGTCGGATGTCGGATGCCGAGCCGACGGAATCGGTGCTGATCCTTGAATCGTATTTGGTGCGTCGAGCCGTCTGCCGACTAACGAGCAAGAATTACAACAGACTCTTCGTCCAGATCCTCCGGGACCTAGCCGAAACGTGGACACCTGATCACTTACGTCAGCTGCTTCTTGGATTCCAGGATGAGACCTCGCGCTGGCCATCCGATGACGAGTTCGTGGCGAGCTGGATATCGGTAGAGGCCTATCGGACGCTCCGCTCCGGCCGGTTGCTAGCGATCTTCGAGGCTCTGGAGCGCGAGGCAAGAAGTCTAAAGAACGAGGAGATCGCGGTCGAGGGCGAACTATCGATCGAGCATCTGATGCCGCAAACATGGACCGAGAGTGCGTGGCCGTTGCCAGCGGGTCTCGAGCCAAATGAAGCAACGGCGCGACGGAAGCGTCTTGTTCACAACATCGGAAACCTAGCCGTGTTGACCGGCAAGCTGAATAGCGAGCAGTCGAATCATCCATGGTCGAAGAAGAGGCCAATCCTCCTAAAGCACAGCGTGTCGGTGCTGAACAATGCGCTACCGCCGGAATGGTCCGACTCCTTAATTCGGGCCCGATCAGCAGAGTTGGCCGAACTGGCGAAGCGCGCGTGGCCAAGACCAGCGACGCCTCATGACGTCGAGTGGCGAGCGGGTCAACCCCCGGTTGGAGGCGCCGATGAGGAGGAGGAGTCCGACAGTCGCGGAGCGACCTACAAACGGTTCTTCCAGAGAGTCTTTGCGGAGTTCCGGTCGGTGCGACCCAATGCGAATACGTCGACTGGCTCAGCAGGCTGGAGTTGGTTTAGTTTCCCCTCGGCGGCCACGTCGGAGTCGCACAGCAGGTACTCATGGAGCTTCGCGGCCGGAAAGCGCCTCCGATCCGAGCTGTACATCGATGCGAAAACCAAAGCGATGGCGAAGAAGATCTTTGACCGACTTGCTGTCAAACGTGCGGAGATTGAGGACGCATACGGAGGCGACCTGTCATGGGAGCGACTGGACGCCGGAAAGGCGTCCCGGATCGCAGATTATCGCGAGGGCAACGTGTACGACGAGCCGGGGGTCACCGACGAGCTGGTCGACTGGGCGGTCACGGCGATGGTCAGCCTGTATGACGCCGTGGAGCCGCGACTTAATTAGTTGCGTCCGGGCTCAGAAGCGCGCGAGGGTGCGATCGGCTGGTGCACGATCTATCGACGCACGGATTGGCCAGGGACTGTCACCGATACTGCTGAATTGAGTGCCGATATGAATTCTCGATCGTATCTTTCAGGAGTTCCTCAAGCTCGGGCATTCTGTTCACGTATTCCCGTAGCCCTTCATAAGAGCACCCCCAAACGTCCGGCCCTGCCGGCATCCTCTTGTGGTCATTCTCGAAGGGTGCGGGCTTATCCCAAGGGTCGCGCGGTTGTGCTCCAAACCGCGCGAACAGCTTCCAGGTCCGTTTCTGGCCCGACTATTGTCGAATCGGATAGTTAGTGGCGTGCCTCCATCGTTCCATTGCAGCCAGTTCTCTCTACGGCCTGGAACCTTCCAGCACTTATAACCAACGCGCTGCTCGTATCGCCCCATGAGCGCCGTCAGTACATCAGGGAATCGGACGAGCTTGTTATCGATGTGGCGTGCCCCACTTGAGGCCTCAGGTTTCATGGAGCATCTCCCAGCTTTTTCGATTCCATCTATTGGGTCGGCCAGATGACTTCGGTTCCTGGGTGCGCCTCGCGCAAATACCGGAGATCGCTTCCCAGACTGAGATTGCATCGGACGCTCTGCCCCTGTCGAGCGTTCACGAGCCAACCCGGATTTGAACGGCCGTCCGAAGACTGTACCCCTCGACCCGATGATCGAGTGCCGAGCAGCGGCGAAGCAAAGTGTGCGACTTTCCACTCGTAGCCTTCCCGCCTCAGGCACAACTCGGCCAAGTTGAGCTGGGCGAGTCATAGACGCTACGCGACCAGGCGAGCCCACATCGGGCAAGCGCACAAGGACGGGTAGCGCGTTAACGACCAATTTGCCGGGAGGAGCGCAAGCGCGTCGATCAAAAGCGCCCCGTCACGTTTGTCGTCACTTACCACAAGCACGTCAACTCGCCAACCAGCTGGAACGGATAAGGCATCTGTGGAGATAGTGGCCCGCCGGCTGCACGTCGAGGCTCCGGATGCCAAAGCCGACGGCAGTTACCTGATTATGGCTTGCGTCAGTCCGTCCCCTCGCGTCCACTCTGCGGTGACATCCTAGTAAGCGACAGCCGAAGTCTCCGATCTGGATGGAGGCGCGCGCGGCGACGGAAGAGCGTACCTGCCCGCATAGATGCAGCCGCCTACCCGCTGTGGCGAGCCCAACGGATTTCTATGTCGCGGAGTACGAGCGCCGGGGCGTTCCAGCCCGTTCCGCCGCGGAGGGTTCTCTTACGGGTACCGGATAGGGATGCGTGCCGAGAGGCCGGCATCTCCGCGCACCGTTGGGCAGTTCCAGCGGAAATCACAGATAACGCACGTATCCTCTCCCGGTCCACGACCGACGTCTGGTGCGGGCCACGCGTCGGCGCGTCTGCACTCCTCTATCGACCCGACGCTTGCCCTGAACGACTTGAGCGCCAGTTCGACTTCCGCCTCCTCAACATCCACCGTCAACAGGGCCTGACGTCGGCTCTCCTCGACGGGTCGCGTGTCAGCAAGAAGCTCGTTCATGAAGTAGAGCTGCGCGCGTGCCGGGAGGAAACCGTGTCGTCGTCGGTACAACTCTGAGTACACAAGCATCTGAAACCGGTAATCGATTAACCTGAAGTCCTTCGGACCCGGCCGACGCTGACCCTTGTAGTCCCAGATTTCGAGCGCCGTCGGATGTCGATTCGGCCCGTGAGCAGCCACGAGAAGATCGACGGTCCCCCGAAGGACGTACGACTCTTCGTTCGCCTGCATTCGGTGCTCGGTGTCGATCACTCTCGGATAAAGATCGGGGCCTTCGATCTGGTTGAAGAGCTGAAGCACTTTCAGTGCTTGCTCTTCGACCTGGGGGCGGGCGCCCCTGATTCCTTGCGTCCGTAACGACTGAACAACATCCGCAAAGTAGGAGCCGATGTCCTCATCCGTTGGTAGCTCGCCCTTCGCTGCCGGGTCCATCAACCCCTGAAAGTGTGAGTGCGCTCTGTCGAGCACCTGATGAATCACAGTCCCATAAAAGAACTGGGAGGTCCGTGACGCCTGATATCCGTGCACCGCCTCGTTGCCGTACTGCCGGGCGCATCGCCTGAAGGAGAGGATGTCCGCAGTGACGCTATATAGGCGTAGCGGAACCGACGAGCGTCTCTTGACGCTCCTTACAGGTGCGAAAGGCTGCGTGTAGCGGCGCATCAGGTCAGGACTGGGAGCAGAGTGAGGTCAGTTCCGCCATGTTCCGAGATCCACTTGCTCCCACCTTTGCCGAGGTGTGGCGCCTCGTTTCTAAGCTGGTCGTTGGTCGCGAGGATCGTCAGCGAGTATTGGGCTCGGGAGTGCGCCACGTAGAAAAGGCGTGCGTAATCTTGCGCCGCCCGCTCGGCCGCTCGAAAGCGCTGCGGTTGAGCATCAATTCTGAATGGATGGAGTAGGTCCTCTGCGTGATGGGCAGCCGAGGTCGCCGGAAAGTCGGTGATCTTCGTTGCGACAAAAACGAATGGAAACTCAAGCCCTTTGGCTTGGAAGATCGTGAGGAAAGGCAATCGATCCACGGGGAAGGGGTCAAACTCATCCTCCTCGTCGTCGAGCTGCTCCTGCTCCAAGATGCTGACGAGTCCCCAGTAGAACGCGGATCTCCAGCGCCGACTGACAGCATGACCGTCCGCGGCGGTTGCGACGATGTTTCGGGTCTGGTCGGGATTGTCCGGCTGGGGCATCGAAGAGTAAGCCTCCAAAATTTGAGTCACGCGGGCCAACCGGACGGTTTTTTCAGGATCGCGCTGCCACTCCGTAAACGGCGCGAACGAGAAGAGCACATAGAGTAGCTCCATCGCTCCTAAGTTAAGAATCGTTACTGCTGGCTTACTTGCGATCTGAGCTTGCGCCCGCAGGACGTAATCCTGCAGGCCGGGCGACTGGGCCGCCACCGTCGCATAGGCGTTTGTCCAGGTACGAACGAGCGTCAGAATTCGACCGGTCGGGCAAAGTTCGAGGTGCGGATCCAAAACGGCCACATATGCGCCGAGGGCCGCGCACACCTCAGGTTGTTGAAGGAAAGTCTTGCCTCGCGGGTTGTAAGGCTCAATACCTTGCGCGCGAAGCGCCGCAGCGTAGTGCCCTGTCCACGAGCGAGTTTCTCGAGTGCTGCGAAGTAAGAGCGCGCAACTACTCGGATGTGCGACCGTTTTGGTATCCAGGAGTTCTCGAACAGTCGCAGCGAAGACCCGGGCGAGATCTTGAACGTTCGGACCGGAGATTACGTTCACGGATGGGTAGTCCCCGAGCTTCACATTCAGCGCCGCCCTAGCCACCAATGGACGTTTATCTGGAGCTCGAGCCCCTCGCGCGGACATTAGCGGATCGGACGTGATGAACTGGTTGCACCAGGCGACGATGCGATGGTGCGAGCGAAAGTTCTCGTACAGAGGGCTCGGCTTAACGGGCTGCCCACGTGAGCCCCAAGCACGCTCGATTGCGGCGTCAAACCCAATAAGAGCTTCGACGGTCCCTCCGCGAAAGCGGTAGATAGCTTGATCGTCGTCCCCGACGACCAGCAAATTGTTAGGCGGCCGCTGCGCCAATCGAAGATAGATCGCCTCCTGGATTGGGTTGGTGTCCTGATACTCATCGACGAGAACGTGAGCGATCCCCGGGTGCTCGCGGGAACCGTCCCCACTCACGAAGAGTTGGCCCTTGGGGTCGCCTAGGAAGTCTCGAAACAGAACCTGCACCTGGCTAAAGTCGCTTCGGCCTGTTCGTCGAAGCGAGTAGACGTATTCCTCGTAGCCGTCGGCGAGACACAGCCAGATACCTCCAGCATGTTCGAGGACGTCGACATCAACGCGGTACTCCGCGATGCGATTCACGAGGCTGCGGAAGGCGATAGCGCGAAAGAGCCTGCTCTGCATGCGTCGACCGAGAGCGACGGACTCCCAACCTCCGAGCAAGCCACCGAACATCGTCCAAAGCTGCTGTTCGACCTTGCCTGGCCGCCTGGTCACAAGCTCTGAGCGCTCGTTGATGAAGATGAGTTGCTCGAGCTCGTCCATCAGGCGGACGTTCTGATATCGGGGGTATCGATACTCCTGCATGATGTCGTTGCAGAGAGAGTGGAGTGTTCCGACTCGCACCTGAGTTGCGTCGATTTCAGCGACCTCAGCGGGCGTACCGCGGTTCGCGATCCAGCTCGCGTAACCTCCGAGCCGGTCTTGAATCTCTCGAGCCGCTTTCTCGGTGAAAGTCGCCAGCATGATTGATTTCGGGTTCACTCGATCGACAAAGAGAAGTCGCAGGCATCGCAGAACTAGCGTTTCAGTCTTCCCGGAGCCGGGGCCAGCAATCACCCATAGGGGGCCCGTAGGAGGTTCGAGGATGCGTTGTTGGGCCGCGCTGACTGCTACCCCTCCCCGCACAGGCGTGCTGCCGATGATCTCAAGGAGTTGGTCTAAGTTCACGGCGGCAACCGACGAGAGGTCACCTCGTTAGGGAGTGCTGGTTCTTAGGAGAACTGCGGAGTCGCTGAAGACCATCGCGTTTGCGGTCAAATACCAGTTGCTGCTCTTGCGCTCGGCATAGTCGGGATTCTTGCTCTCCCAGATTCGCCGCGGGATCAGCGGGAATCGCAGAACCAAGTTTCGTTCCTTGTCGCTGGCAACGGGGCCTGTTCGACAGTACGAATAGTCATAGAGAAATTGGGTGCCCGTGTACGGATCCTCACGGCGGCACTTATCGGGTTTCATCTTCATTGTGTAGATGAGCGACTCGGCCCGATTCAGGAGTGGTCGCAGTCCTGTCGCGCTCGGGACTGTCCTAAGCCATGCAGCGGTCTGAACCACGACTGCTGAGTCCGGAAGTTCAGCGTATCCAGGATGAATGGCGATTCGCCGCCTGTACTCGACCTCCATCTGATTCATCACACTTCGCGCTACCGGCCACCATGGGTTAAGCCCTGCATCCAGGAAGGACTTCACAAGTTTCGCTACTTCTGACCATTCACTTCCGTCTTCGACCAGTTCGCCGTGGCGGTCGACCGGCCAGCTCAGGGCCAGCATTGGCGTGCGATTGAGTTCTGACATGCGCTTGAACGCCAGGAGCACTCGTGCGTTCAGGTTGCACATTCCGGAGTGCAGACCGTGTTTACGGGCATCAAACGGGAAAAATTTGATCGCTGGGATGCCTCGCTCAACGGCCCGAACAAGCCGAGCAAGCCTCTGACCGACGTTGTGTCCGGTAGGCACCTCTCGCATCTTCTCGAAAACAAGCACTGGCTTCGTGCCTCGGACCAGGACGATGTCCGGGCGATCGAAGGTGACAAGAGGATCGATGTCAACCGGGTTTCCACCTCGTGCGAGAAGAAGTTCGGTGGTGGCAGTACGCAGGCGCGGATCCAACCTAGAGAACCAGCGGGCTTCATGGAAGTCGTCGCCGTATATCGTCAGCGGCCCGCCAGCATGCCCGTCCCTGCCAGGAGTAATCAAACTTTCACTACATGTTGAACCCTTCGGTAAGAACTCTAGCTCCTCGATTACCGTCCACGCCGTGTCGTCGTCGTGATCCGTTTGGGACGACCTCCGGGGTGACTGGCCATCCGTTCATCAACGGCGCCCTAATCGAGCGCTCACCCACTCCGACCCGCTTCTGCTCCGTGGCGCCTGCTCACTAATCAAGGCCTGGCCGAAGCTAGGTGGAGGACAAGTCACTAGGCAACTTTCGCGTAGCGAGCGCGCTCAGGGCAACTACCTGAAACGACTGGTCAGTAGGGAGGAGAGGAATCGTAGGCACAAACTCATCCACCGAGCACGAGAACGTCCCGCGGCAGTCGTCGTCAGCCCAGATGAGCCACAGACCGTGGGTCGTGGTCGATTGCTGTTCTACTGGAGCTCTATTGTCACGGACAAGGAGCGGTCATGGCGCGATCCAACGCAAGCTGCTGCATCGAGGCGGCGTGGGAAGCGTCTGGACGTCTGGATACGTGTTGCGTCCCTACGCCCAAAGCCCCCAGACTCGCAGCGAATGCCGCGTTCCCCCCGCAAACCCGGTGCAAGATTCCCGACAACTAGCGTATTGACAACAACCGAGGCGGCTCATGTGCTCGGCGTCAGTTCTGCCCGCGTCAGACAGCTGATCGCAGACGGTCGTCTTGCCGCGGCGCGTCTCGGACGCGATTACCTGATCGAGGCTGCAGACGTTCGTACGCTCAGTCTCCTACCGCGTCGCCCAGGGAGACCACGCAAGAAAACTATTGCGCGTGACAAATAGTTATCGTGTATGCTCTGCGGGAAAGCGCGCGGGACATCAACTTAGGATGACGGAGAGCCAGAAGCTGGAGATCACCTGTGTTCGCTGCCGTCAGCCACAGCTGCTGACGCCCGAGCAGGCAAGCTTGTTTCGGCGCTTTCAGCCCCAAATCCCATTCGTGTGTAGCAGGTGCGCAGTAGATGCAAAGGGCGCTCTAGGTCCCCGCAATGGATAGATGGGGGCACATCGACCTCTTTTGCGGACCGGGGGGCTTTTCCACAGGGTTGGAGGCTGTCGGTTTCGAGACACTCGCCGCCATCGACTTCCACATCCCCTCGGCGGCAACGTTCAGCAGGAACCATCCTAGCGCGGTGATGATTCGTGGCGATATCCGCGAGGTCAGTACTGAGCGCGTTCGCGCGGCTATGTTGGACCGAAGCATCGAGTTGATAACTGCGGGTGTGCCGTGCGAGGGTTTCAGCATGTCAAACCGAAACCGAAACAAGTTTCTCGACGAGCGGAGCTTCCTCTTCCTCGAGTTTCTGAGATTTGTCGAGGCATTCATGCCGCCATACATCGTCCTCGAGAATGTTTCGGCACTCACTAGAAGCGCAAAAGGCTTCTGGGCGGCCGCGATCTCGGAGGGTATGGAGCGGCTCGGGTATCGGGTCAGAATGCGCGTCCTCGACGCACTGAACTACGGGGTCCCGCAACGGCGCCGGCGAGTCTTCTTCGTTGGGTCGCTGGCGGGATGGCCGTGGCAGTGGCCATTACCGACGCATGGCGAGGGTCCGGGCTTGTTGCCCGTTGTTACTGTGGCTGATGCGATTGGCGACTTACCGCCCCTCGGCGCCGGCGAAGATGCACACGAATACACCGGCCCTCCACACTCGGTCTACGCGATTGAAATACGCGGAGAGTGTTCGACCCTGACCAATCATCACGCTCCCTTTCATCCGCCGGCGACCGTCGAGAAAATAGCGCGAACTTCTCCGGGCGAACCGATGTACCCACGCTTCAAGCAACGAATTCGACTTCATCCCAACCGGCCATCGCCCACCCTCGTTTCGGGCGGCATCCGGCCTCAGTTTCACTACGGTCATCCCACCCAAGCGCGCGGGATGACCATCCGGGAACGGGCGCGCATCCAGTCATTCCCAGACACTTACTACTTCGAGGGCGGAATCGTCCAGGGGCGGGTTCAGACGGGCGATGCCGTTCCGCCGCGGTTGGCGGCGGCGATCGGGCGCGAGATTTCTCGCGGGTTGAGCCTCGGCCCGACCGAAGAGACGAATGACGAGCTTGTAACCGCCGGAATTGTTCCGCTCTTTACCGAGTTCGAGCGCGCCGAGTAGGGACCCGGACACTCGCGGTCTTCCGCCCAGTCTCGCAGAACGACCGGCACGGGCATTCGGCGCACCGTGGCGTGGAGGGCCGACAAACGAGGGCACCGAGATCAACCAACGCTAAGTTGACCTGCCGTGCGCGTCCCGGGGGAACGATTGTCCTAAGGAACGCGTACAGGTCATCTGCCTTGTGAACCTCCGTGGGAATCGGCAGACCAAAAGCGCGATTCAGCACGCGTACGACATTGGCATCGACCGCTACCGTGTCGGCTTTCCCGGTCACCGAAAGGAACGCGTTCGCCGCATAGCGACCGACGTGGGGGAGGCGCGCCAAGCGCTCTGGGTCCGCGGGCGGCTCTCCGTCCCATGCAGCGAGCGCCCGACCTAACGCTACGAGGGCACGGGCTCGGATGCGGTGGAGCCCTAATGGGCGCAGATGCGCGGCAAGCTCATGCTCATCCGCCGCCGCCAACGTTTTCGCGGACCCGTAACTAGCTACCAAGCTTGTCCAGACGGGCAGCACGCTTTCGGCGCGCGTCTTCCGCAAGAGCATCTCCGCGATTAGGACGTGCAGTGGCGGGCACGACAATGACCGCCAAGGAAATGTCCGGGCTTCGCGTCGATGCCACCGTATGAGCGCCGCGACGAATTGCGACGCAACAACGCGTCTACGTGTACTCAGCAAAGCCCGACCGAGGCCCGGTCACCACCACCGACCCGCGCCGGCGCATGTACAACTGCCGGCATCCAGTACAGCGAAACCAACAGGCGTCGCCAACGAGCGTCCTATTCTCTCCGCGCGCAACCAGCTTGAGGCCATGGCCACACCTCATGCACTTATTGGAGATGACCTCGGAGTGCTCGGTGTCATCGCGATAGAGCAGTCCGCACTGGGGACAGTTGAATCTGACTCCCGACCTATAGACGCGTCGGATCTCGCCGTCCGAAGAAGAGCTCAAGACAAACCCCCTATGCGCCGCCTCTTTGCTGCGCCACGCCGACTGGCGCAGACGCCGCGGTCCGGGACTGCATTCCGATTGTCCTCGCAATTTGACTGGCGCAGGCCAGCGACACATAGCCATGCGGGTTGACGGTCAGTAGCTCGATATCTCACGAGATCAGCAGCGCCCCGCACGCTGGAGTCGCCTCCTTTTTCCAAGAGCTAACCAGCGAACCGATATGAACCTGTCTGGATGAGGCAGGCCATCGAATAGTGGACGCACCTAGCTGCCATTCCAGGCGTGACCTTTTCTGCTTCTAGCTCAGGAGTTTGACCTCCGACTTAGACTCCGCCCCGGCGATTCGCCATGCCTCGCGGTAGCGATCAAGCCGACCTGCGGGCCGATCAGCGAGAATAGTCGGTGGTGAATCGTCGCCCTGCGACTCTGGCGCCTATCCCTCTCACCGGTACCTCGTCCAACTACTTGCCAATAAGCATGTTCGGCGAAGCAGGCGTTGTACCTATAACCATCAAGATCCTGCTTGAGGGACTCGTGCGATCACTCAGCTCGGGCGGCGCGACAGAACGGGATATCGACGCGCTCGCAAACTTCCCAAGACGCCCCGGCGGAGGAACGTCCCTGCCTTTCCGCCCAAGTCGCATCCTCCTCCAGGACTACACCGGCGTTCCCGCGGCGGTCGACCTCGCCGCGATGCGCGCGGCGATGCAGCGCGCGGGCAAGGATCCCGCGAGGATCGAGCCGCTCATCCCGGTCGACTTGATCATCGACCACTCGGTCCAGGCCGACTTCTTCGGCGCGAAGGACGTCTACGAGCGCAATCTCGAGCGCGAGTACGAACGCAACCGCGAGCGCTACGCGCTCCTCCGCTGGGCGGGCCAGGCCTTCAAGACCTTCCGCGTCGTCCCGCCGGGCGCGGGCATCTGCCACCAGGTGAACCTGGAGCGGCTCGCGCAGGTCGTCGTGGTGCGCGACGGCGTCGCGATGCCGGACACGCTCTTCGGCGCCGACTCGCACACCACGATGGTCAACGGCCTCGGCGTGCTCGGCTGGGGCGTCGGCGGGATCGAGGCCGAGGCCGCGATGCTCGGCCA
>Ga0070706_100005482_pt1 | contig 12085 bp, 10 predicted proteins | sample KBSK5501metaG_FD_65476 | JGI IMG/M metagenome (GOLD analysis project Ga0070706, IMG submission 65476) | Corn, switchgrass and miscanthus rhizosphere microbial communities from Kellogg Biological Station, Michigan, USA - KBS K5-50-1 metaG | ecosystem: Host-associated > Plants > Roots >...
GAAACGTCCACCGGCGTCGTGAACGACATCGAAGCCATCGCCGCCGTCGTCCGGGACCACCCCGCGCTGGTCGTCGTCGACTCCATCTCAGGCGTCGGCGGTGCGCCGTTGAAGGTCGACGAGTGGGGCGTCGACGTTGCCATCGGAGGCTCGCAGAAGGCCCTCATGGGATCCCCCGGGATCGCGTTCATCGCAGTCTCCGCGGCCGCGTGGTCCGCCAACCTTGCTGCGAAGTGCCCACGGTTCTACTGGGACTGGGCGCCGGTGAAGAAGGCATACGAGCGGCCCGATCCGGAAACGCCCTACACGCCCGCCGTGCACCTGTACCTGGGTCTGGCGGCCGCGATCAAGCTGCTTCGCGAAGAGACGCTCGAAGGCGCGTATCGCCGGCACGCCGCGCTGTCTGCTGCCGTGAAGGCCGGCGTACAAGCGCTCGGTCTCGAGCTCTACGGCGAGGACTTGGAGCGCGCGGTCTGCGTGACCGCGGTTAAGTGTCCCGACGGCATCGACGGAGACACGCTGACGGGGTTGATCCGCTCGAAGTACGGGATCATCTTCGCGCCGGGGCAGGACAAGCTGAAGGGCAAGATCTTCCGCATCGGGCACATCGGTTATCTCGAGCGGCCCGAGATCCTCCAGGCGCTCGCGGTGCTGGAGCTCGCGCTTGAAGAGCTTGGATATCCGGTGAAGCGCGGCGACGCGGTCGCGGCCGCCGAAGAGGTTTTCGCGCGCACGCCGTGAAGATCCTCATCGCTGAGCCCATCGCCGATGCAGGCGTCGCGCGCTTGCGCACGGAGGGCTTCGACGTCGACGTGCGTACGGACCTGACGCGCGAGCAGCTGCTCGACATCATCGGCGACTACGACGGGCTGATCGTTCGCTCCGCCACGAAGGCCGACGCCGAGCTTCTCGAACGCGGCGCGAACCTGAAGGTCGTCGGCCGGGCGGGTATCGGTGTGGACAACGTCGACCTCGAGACGGCGACCAGACGTGGGGTCCTCGTCGTGAACGCACCTCAGTCCAACGTGCTGAGCGCCGCCGAGCACACGATCGCATTGATGCTCGCGCAAGCGCGGAACATCCCCGCAGCGAACGCAGCCTTGAAGGCAGGCCGTTGGGATCGCTCGAAGTACGAAGGTGTTGAGCTGCACGGCAAGACGCTCGCGATCCTCGGGCTCGGCCGGGTCGGAACGCTGGTCGCCCAGCGCGCGCTCGCGCTGGGCATGCGGCTCGTCGCCTGGGACCCGTTCGTGAGCAAGCAGCGCGCGGCACAGATGGGCGTTGAGCTGGTCGAGCTGGAGGACGCTCTTCGTCAAGCTGATTTCCTCACTATTCACCTGCCGAAGAACAGCGATACAACCAACCTGTTAAGCGCACCGGAGCTCGCCCTCATGAAGCCGGATGCTCGTCTGATCAACACCTCACGTGGTGGCATCCTTGATGAAACCGCGCTCGCCGAAACAATCCAAGCCGGCCGGATCGGAGGAGCGGGCCTCGACGTCTTCCAAAAAGAGCCGACAACATCCTCGCCGCTCTTCGAGCTGGAGCAGGTCGTCGTCACGCCCCACCTCGGCGCGTCGACCCATGAGGCACAGGACAAAGCGGGCGTCACGATCGCCGAGCAGGTCTCGCTGGCTCTTCGCGGCGAGCTCGCGCAGTACGCGGTCAACGTCGACGTGGGTCGTGAGCTTTCCGACGCCGTTCGTCCGTTCGTCGGTTTGGCCGAGCGCCTCGGCCGCATCTTCACCTCGATCGGCGAAGGCGGGCATAGCGTGCGCATCGCGTACAAAGGCGCGATCGCCGGCGAGGACACCCGTGTCCTCACGCTGGCCGTTCTGAAGGGGATGCTCGCCGCAGTGGTGCACGAGCCCGTGACGTTCGTGAACGCCCCGTTGATGGCGTCGGAGCGTGGCATAAGCTACGCCGAAACGAAGACCACCACCGCGGGATCGTACGTGAACGAGATCGAGATCCTCGGAGAAGCGGGAGCGGCCGTGTCCGGCACGGTCGTGGGCGCTCGCGATGAAGAGCGGCTAACCGGCGTCTTCGACTTCGCGATCGACATGCCGCCGGGGAGCTTCATGTGCTTCCTTCGGTACGACGACCGGCCCGGTGTCATCGGCGCGATCGGCACGATCCTCGGGAGTGAAGGCATCAACATCGCCGACATGCGTGTCGGCCGCCGCGAGCGAGGAGGCGAGGCGTTGATGGCACTCACCGTCGACCAGCCGCTCAGCAGCGAGGTGCTTCAGCGGCTTGCTGAAGGCTCCGGGGCGAAGGACGCGCGCTTCATCGATCTGCGCGAAGCAAGCCGATGATTTCCCGTCATCAGCTTGAAGTCGAGATCTTCTGTCCGTTGTGACTTCGAACGTCTCGCGTCACCCTCGAGAGAAGCCCGTGAGGCAGGCGTACGCAGTCCGTTCAGTTCGGGGGCGCTATCCGTCCTCCCATAGTTGGTTGACGGGAGGGTAGATAAGGTCCCGAAAACGGAAAACCTCAGAACCTGAGTCAAGGCCCCGATCGGGGAGAAGGAAAAACGTGCCGCCCGGGGAATCTATCTGTACATGAAGCGCATGATGGCCGCCCTGTTCGCCGCGGCGGCGGTACTGATTATCGGCGTCGGATCGGGGACGGCCTCGGTTCCGCTCCCGGCGTTCGCGAAAGCGGTGAAACTAACCACCGATCCCGTGTGCGGTGGGTACGAGCCCGGGATGATCGTCGACGGCTTCGGCAACATCGTCATTACCGCGCACAAAGACAACCAATGCGATGCATTGGCTCCAGACCCGAACGGCACCCTGCCGGTGCGCAGCCGGAGCTGGGTTTGGACCTCGAGCGACGGCGTTCACTTCACCGATATCCCCGGCCTGACGTCGCTGGGTGTCGACCGGATGGATTTCGGCGATGAGGGCGATCTCACTACAGACGACGCCGGTCACATCTACTTCGTGGACACGAATGTGGTCGACAACAGCTTCACGCGTTGGAAGGCGATCGGGAACGGCAAGATCGTGGAGGAATTGACGACGCCTGCGATGGGGACGGCGCAGCCGGTGGACGACCGGCCGTGGATCACGGCGCACGGCAACGGCGTTGTCATGTATCTCGGCAACGAGGGTGACAAAGTCTCGGGTCTCGGTGGGCGCTACTCGATCTACATGTCCTACAACGGGGGATCGACGTTCTCGAACGTCGGCACTGTGCTCCCGGATTCCGGATGGTGCCGCGCAGCCGCCGACCACCGGCCGGGGTCGAAGACCTTCTACGTCTTCTGCACAAACGACAGCGGCGCGAATGACCTCACCACGAATGAGGGCGACGCGGCACATCGCGTCGGCACGCTGTGGGTGTACGTGTCGCACGACGATGGCAAAACGTTCAGCCGTCACCGTGTGGGCTCCTACAACGGGAACGACAACACCGGCAATACGCGGAACATTACCTTCCCGGAGATCCACGTTGATGCCAAAGGCGTCGTCTACGCTTTCACCGTCAACAACGACACGTCGGGCCACTGCAAGCTGTGCGGGCAGCCGATCTCGCTCGGGGTCAAGATCACCGGCAATCACCTGTTGCTGTGGCGCTCGATGGATGAAGGAAAGACGTGGCAGCGCAAGGAGATCTCGCCGTTCAAGGGCTTCTATCACTACTCGTGCCTGAGCGTGATGCCAGACGGGCGGATCGGCGTCGCAGCCTATGCTGCGAAGAACGCCAACTCCGACTGGTATGCGATTGCAGCAAGCGCGCCGAGCTTCGACGGGCAGTTCTCGTTCGACAAGGTCGACCCCACTCATATCGCACTGCCGAAGGGGATCGACTCGAGCGCCCTCGCCGATCTGTTCCAGTGTGCGTTCGGACCCGACGGCCACCTGAACGTCGCGTGGGAAGCCACGCTCGTTGATACCGGCATCTCGACCCTCAAGACCGACATCTACTTCTCGCGCGCGCTCCGTGCGACGCTGCGCAAAATCCCGATCCGCCAGCCAAGGCCTCTATCCAAGCCGGTGAAGAGGCCGGCTAAGCTCGAGGTCAAGGGGCTGAGGCTGGCGAACACGGGAGTGGGAACGGATTGGTGGGCGCTGGCCTTCATAATCGGTGCCGGTGTGTTCACCCTTAGGCTCCTCAGGCAAACGCGCTAGGAATTCGTGTGGCGTTGCTAACCCGCTCGTAGGGGAGTGCCCACTTCTATATCGTGCTGCTCGGATTGTCCCTCGCTACTGCTCAGCTAACGCTAGACGTTACGTCGCCGAAGTCTTACAGCTCCACCTGGCGACGAAACCACATACTCGCTCCTATTGAAACTGGCGACTGAGTACGACTGGTCCGGTTTCGTTAGGTGAGCTGCAAGTGAGCTTTTCTTGATTGCTGGCTGTCAGCGATCGGGAGTTTCTCCTGAGAAACGCGGACCGGTCGATCCCTGGAGCGCCCAGGGAGAATCAACACTGATTCGTTTGCTGTCGCCACGATCTTGTCGTCCGGCTTCGAACCTCGCAGGACACGACCGCCAAAGAACGGCCCCGATGCGCCACAACTGCGCGCGCGGATAGCTTCCCGTCGGACGCAAGGACCGGGGTTGACGGCATGCTCGCGCGACTGCATACTTTCCATTCGATGAGTTATTCCCTGCTTCTCACGTAGCGCGCGCCGGCCGGGCCGGGACGCGCGCAGCCTCTCGCATTCGCGGGAGGTTTTTTGTTGGGGCTGAACGAGGAGGATCGCGGTGGACAGGGTCCAGATCTTCGATACAACGCTACGGGACGGCGAGCAGTCGCCGGGCATCAACCTGAATATCAAAGAGAAGCTCGAGATCGCAGAGCAGCTCAGTCGTCTCGGCGTCGACATCATCGAGGGCGGGTTCCCGCAAACGAGCATCGGCGACTTCGAGTCGGTCCGCGCGATCTCGGAAACGGTGAAGGGGCCTACGATCGCTGCGCTCGCGCGCGCGAACGAGATGGACATCGACCGTGCGTGGGAGGCGATCCGATCGGCACCGAAGCCGCGGATCCACGTCTTCTTGTCGACCTCCGACATCCACCGCAAGTACATGCTGAACGCCACGGAAGACGAGATCGTCGCGCAGGCGGTCGCGGGCGTCGCGCGCGCGAAGAGCTACTGCCAGGACGTCGAGTTCTCGCCGCAAGACGCGACGCGGACGGATTGGGAGTTCCTGTTCCAGATCATCGCCGCCACGATCGACGCCGGTGCGACGACGATCAACATCCCCGATACCGTCGGCTACGCGCTACCGCACGACTTCGGCGCCATGATCCGCGCCTGCTACGAGGCCGTCCCCAAGCTGCACGACGTAACCGTCAGCATCCATTGCCACAACGATCTGGGCCTCGCCGTCGCGAACTCGCTCGAAGCGGTGCGTCAGGGCGCGCGCCAGATCGAAGTCGCAGTAAACGGGATCGGCGAGCGCGCCGGCAACTGCTCACTGGAAGAGGCGGTGATGGCGATCAAGACCAGGCGTGACCTGCTCGACGTGGAGACCGGCATCAACACGAGGGAGATTGCGCGCACGTCGAGGCTCGTATCGCTCCTGACCGGGTACTCGGTGCAGCGCAATAAGGCGATCGTCGGTGAGAACGCGTTCTCTCATGAGTCCGGCATCCACCAGCATGGTGTCCTTCAGGACCGCCTGACGTACGAGATCATCACGGCCGAGGAGATCGGCGTCGAAGGCGGCAAGATCGTGTTGGGGAAGCACTCCGGTCGCCACGCTTTCTCGAAGACGTTGGAAGAGATGGGGTTCCAGCTCGGCAAAGAAGAGCTGAACCGCGCATTCACCCGGTTCAAGGAGCTCGTCGACCGCAAGATCCAGATCACCGACAAGGACCTCGAGGCGATCGTGGCCGACGAGATCCAAAGCGTCGAGGAGATCTACAAGCTGGAGTCGCTACAGGTGGCCGGGGGGACGCATCTCGCTCCGACGGCGACGGTTCGGATCGTGCGGGACGGACAGCAGATCACTGAGTCGGCGATCGGTGACGGGATGGTCGATGCCGTATACGGGGCCATCTTGCGCGCGACCGGCATGGAGGCGCAGCTCGCCAGCTTCAACGTCGCTGCGGTGACCGGGGGAGCGGAGGCGTTGGGCGACGTCAGCGTTCAGCTCGAGATCGATGGTGATCGCTTCACCGGCCGGGGGATCTCAACCGACATCGTCGAAGCGTCGGGGCGCGCGTTCATCAACGCCCTCAACCGGGCCGCGCGGACGCATCGGGTCGATCGAAACGTCGAACCGACTCCGTGACCGCGGGCGAATTCCCCACGCCCGACGTCGAGGTCACGCACCTCTTCGTCGTCTCGGATATCGAGCGCGCGCGAACCTTCTACCGTGACGTGCTCGGCGCGGAGGTGTACCGAGAGTACGGAGGAACATCGTGCGTCCTTCGCTTCCAGGGCACCTGGCTTTTGCTGGTGACCGAAGGCGGCCCGACGAAGGACAAGCCGACGGTGTCGTTCGTGCCGCCGCAGGATCCCGATCGCGTCAGCGCGGAATTGACGCTTCGCGTGCCCGATTGCCGGGACGCGTACGAGGTGTTGCGCGCGCGCGGCGCGGAGTTCCTGACGCCGCCCGTCGACTGGGGCGGCGAGATCCGCGCGTTCTTCCGCGACCCGAACGGACACTTGCTGGAGATCAGCGAAGCGGCCGGGTAGGGCCAGTCATGTTGTTTTTCTGGGAGGGCGTCTCTTTCCCCTGGGAAGGGGTTTGGCGAGCACCTCCCCGGCTGCATGTTCGATTCGTTCAAAAACGATCGGATCGATGTCCCATATCCATGTTCCAGCGAGCGCTTTTCTGAATGATTCGTTGCGCCTCGCCTCAATCTCGATTTCGTCAACGATTGTGGGGGCATGCAGCTTGATTAGATCCTCGAGCGGGCCGGCGGCCAGAACTCCGATCAACCCATCGTCGCCTCGAGCGTCTTCTAGGAGTGTCACGACTGCTCTCAATGCCTCGGACGGCTTTGAGTTAACGAGTGAATCCAGCACGAAATCCGACCACATGTCCCAATCCGATTCCTGCGTGAGATATCGGAGATAAGTTGTCAGGATCAGCTGCCGACCAAGGAGTTCGAACATCACTGAAGTTCCGGACTCATCTTCTTCGTTGAAAGTAGCCCAGTAAAGCAGGTCCGCCCATTTGGGATCGTTAAGAGCTCGAGACTTTGCCGACGCCTCTGCGTCATCACCCCCGTTGAGAATCAATGCTCTGAGGATAAAGCCGAGCCCGTCCGACAAATCCTCCTCCGAATCCGCCTTTTCAAGGAGCAAGGCGATGCCGTTCCACCATGCCTCGGGAAGTTCGCGAGTCATGATTCGAAGGTCATCCACGGCCCTTTCCGGGGCCACGGCCAAGGGGAAGTAGCGGCCGGAGGCCCAGTCTCGACAGACCTCGTGGATCTCACTCTTGTTCATGGTCGTTTCAGAGACAGGTCGTTACAGGCCCCGGATACGCGCGCGCGGCCTCGTAGGCAGTGATCTCATCTTCGTGTTGGAGTGTCAGCGCGATCTCGTCGAGCCCGTTTAGCAGCCGATCTTTGATATCTGCGTCGACGTCGAAATGGAACGTCTTATCTCCTGCGGTAACGGTTTGCGAGGCGAGGTCTACCGTCACCTCATCAGCGGCCGCGACCGCGCGCACCTCGTCCTCCGTCAACGCCACGGGGAGCAAGCCGTTCTTCGTGCAGTTCGCGAAGAAGATGTCGCTGAAGCTCGGCGCGATGACGGCTTGGAAGCCGAACTGCTGGATCGCCCAGACGGCATGCTCGCGACTTGACCCACAGCCGAAGTTCCGCCCCGCGACCAGGACGGGATTCGGCTCTATCGTCACCTCGCCGGAGCGCACCCAGTCGAAGAACAGGAACTCGCCGTACCCCGTCCGTTCGATCCGCTTGAGGAACTGCTTCGGGATGATCTGATCGGTGTCGACGTCGGCACGGTCGAGCACCGTCACGTGACCCGTGATCGTCGTGACCGGCTCCATCAGTTCCACCCCCGGATGTCTACGAAGTGTCCTTCGATCGCAGCAGCTGCTGCCATTTGCGGCGACACGAGGTGCGTCCGTCCGCCGGCGCCTTGGCGCCCTTCGAAGTTGCGGTTGGACGTCGATGCGCAACGCTCTTTCGGCTGCAGGATGTCGGGATTCATCCCCAAACACATCGAGCAGCCTGCCTCACGCCACTCGAAACCAGCCTCGCTGAAGACCTTGTCCAGCCCCTCGCGCTCGGCTTGCGCTTTCACTTGCTGCGAGCCGGGCACGACCATCGCGCGCACGGTCGGTGCAACGCTGCGGCCCGCGATCACGCGCGCGGCCTCACGGAGGTCTTCGATACGCGAGTTGGTACACGAGCCGATGAAGACTCGGTCGAGCGCGAGGTCGGTCATCGGTGTCCCCGGCTCGAGGCCCATGTAGGTCAGCGCGCGCGCGGTGGTCTCGGCGGCGGCTTGTTCTCCAGCATCGTCCGGCGAGGGAACGCGGCCGGTGACCTCGACGACCATCCCCGGCGTCGTGCCCCACGTCACCATCGGTGCCAACGACGCCGCGTCGATCGTCACCTCGCGGTCGAAGGTCGCACCCGGCTCGGTCGGCAGCGCGCGCCACCGAGCGACCGCATCGTCCCAGTCGACCGGCGCCGCCGGGCGGCCCTTCAAGTAGTGGAACGTCGTTTCGTCCGGTGCGATCATCCCGGCGCGCCCGCCGCCTTCGATCGTCATGTTGCAGACCGTCATTCGATTCTCCATCGAAAGCTGCTCGATCGCGGACCCTGCGTATTCGACGACGTACCCCTGTGCTCCCGATGTGCCGAGCCGCCCGATGGTGGCGAGGATCAAGTCCTTCGCCGTTACGCCCGGCGCCAGCACACCTTCGTACAGGATCCGCATCGTCTTGGGCGCGCGCTGAACCAACGTCTGCGTCGCCAAGACGTGCTCGACCTCACTCGTACCGATCCCGAACGCGAGCGCGCCGAACGCGCCGTGGGTCGAGGTGTGGCTGTCGCCGCAGACGATCGTCATGCCCGGCTGCGTCAGTCCCAGCTCCGGGCCGATCACATGCACGATGCCCTGGCGCTCCGACCCCAGCGAGTAGATGGGGATCCCGAACTCCGCGCAGTTGCGCTCGAGCGTCTCGACCTGAGTGCGCGAGAGCACGTCCGCGATCATCCGCGCGACCTTCGTGCCGTCGGTCGGAACGTTGTGGTCGGCCGTCGCGATGGTCTTGTCAGGACGGCGAACGGGCCGGCCCGTCAATCGCAGCCCGTCGAACGCCTGCGGCGATGTCACCTCGTGCACCAAATGCAGGTCGACGTACAACAGGTCGTCCCGCACCTGATGCGCGTCCCAGATCTTGTCGAACAGTGTCTTCGGCATCTGGCTCCTTAGGTATTACGGAGGCCGGCGGTGACGACGGCCGTGAAGGTGGTCTCGGTGCTGCCGGGGTTCTCGAAATGATGAGGCAGGTCTGCGTCGAAGGTGATCGCGTCGCCGGCTCCCAGCTCGTATCGCTCATCGTCGATCAGCAGGGCGAGCGCGCCGGACTGGACCACGACGATCTCACGGCTGCCGGCGGCGTGCAGCGGTGTGTCGCCGGCGCCGCCGGTGCGCCCGCCCGCCCTCAACGCGTGCAGCGTCACGGAGGCGCGCTCGCCGGGGAGGTCGGGTGTGACCTGCTCGTAGCGATGGCCGTTCCGGCGCACCGCCCGGCGGTCCCTCCCGCGCGCGAGGACAACGTGATGTCCCTCATCGAGGCGCAAGAGCTGGGACAGCGACAGGCCGAGGCCGGCTGCGATCTTCCCCGCGATGGCAAGGGTGGGAGAGGTGTCCCCACGCTCAACTTGGGAGAGCATCGGGGCGCTGACCCCACTTCGGTCGGCCAGGTCTCGCAGGGACAGCCCACGAGCCTCTCGGAGCGCGCGCACGCGACGTCCCGACTGGGTGGCCGGATCTTTTTCCACGGAACGGGCTCGAGCGGTCGTCATGAGGCGTGTATGCTATCACGAACGTTTGTCTGTTGGCATCCGATATCACCGCCGAAGCTGCGAGACCCGCCGATACAATCACGGACCTCAACGGGGGATCGCTTCCATGACCTATCGGATCGGCGTCATCGCAGGGGACGGCATCGGGCCCGAGGTCGTCGCGCAGGGATTGAAGGCCCTTCGCGCGTCGGGCGTCGAGTTCGAGACCGTCGACTACGACCTCGGCGCGCGCCGGTACCTCGAGACCGGTGACGTGCTTCCCGACGAGACCCTGGCCGACATGCGCACGCTCGACGCGATCCTTTTGGGCGCCGTCGGCGACCCGCGCGTCCCGCCGGGGATCCTCGAGCGAGACCTGTTGCTCCGGATGCGGTTCGAGCTCGATCTGTACGTGAACCTCCGTCCGGTGAAGCTTCCCGAGGGTGTCGCGACGCCGCTCGCCGATAAAGGGCCGGAAGATATCGATCTGGTCGTCGTGCGCGAGAACTCCGAAGGTCTGTATTCGGGAGTCGGGGGAGTGCAGGCCAAGGGGACCGCCCGCGAGGTCGCGACCCAGGAGTCGCTCAACACGCGCGCGGGGGTCGATCGAGTCCTGGAGTTCGCTTTCGAGCTTGCCGAACGGCGGCCACGGAAGAAGCTGACCCTTTGTCACAAAACGAACGTCCTCGTGCACGCCGGCGGGCTGTGGGCGCGCGCGTTTGCAGACATGGGGGAGAACTTCCCGGACGTCGAGCGCGAGTACGTCCACGTCGACGCGGCGTGCCTCTACCTGGTCACGCAACCGGAGCGGTTCGACGTGATCGTGACGGACAACATGTTCGGCGACATCCTCACCGACATCGGCGCGGGCATCGCCGGCGGGATGGGACTCGCGGCCAGCGGCAACCTGAATCCGCCGCGGCGCAGCCCCTCGCTGTTCGAACCGATCCACGGATCCGCGCCGGACATCGCAGGGAAGGGCTGGGCGAATCCGGTGGCCTGTATCCTGTCGGTAGCGATGATGCTGGACCACGTCGGAGAGGCAGAAGCCGCCCGGCGTGTCGAGGAAGCCGCGTTGCGCGCGCTCACGAAGTTGCGCGCGACGGCGGGGGCCGAGATGGGATTCACGACCGACGAGATCGGCGACATGGTCGCCGAGGCGATCTGAACAGGAGCCACGATGCCGTTAGAGGCTAACGAGAAGATCTGGATGGACGGCAAGCTCGTCCCGTGGGACGAGGCGAAGGTCCACGTCCTCACGCACTCGCTGCACTACGGCTCGGGCGTGTTCGAAGGCATCCGCGCGTACCCGACCAAGAAGGGTCCGGCGATCTTCCGTCTAACGGAGCACGTCGCGCGCCTGTACCGCTCGGCCAAGATCTACACGATCGAGATCCCCTACACGGCGGAAACGTTGATCGACGCGTGCAAAGAGACCGTGCGCGCGTCCGGCTTGCCGGAGTGCTACGTGCGGCCGCTCGTCTACCTCGGATACGGCGAGATGGGGCTCAACCCGTTGCCGTGCCCGGTGAACGTGTCGATCGCCGTGTGGCCGTGGGGCGCATACCTCGGTGACGAGGGCATGCAGCACGGCGTCCGCATGAAGATCTCATCGTGGCGGCGCCACGACCCGAACATCATCCCGCCGGCCGCGAAGGGCACGGGCCAGTACATCAACTCGCAGCTCGCGAAAGTGGAGGCGATCAGGGGCGGGTACGACGAAGCGATCATGTTGAATCCCCAAGGCTTCGTCGCTGAGGCATCCGGGGAGAACATCTTCATCGCGCGCGACGGCGAGCTGCTCACGCCGCCGCTCTCAGCAGGCGCGCTCATCGGCATCACGCGCGACAGCGTCATCCGGATCGCGCGCGACCTCGGCGTGAACGTGCACGAGGCCGACCTCGTGCGGACCGACCTCTACACCGCCGACGAGGTCTTCGTCTGTGGAACGGCAGCTGAGATCACCCCGGTTCGCGAGATCGACGACCGCGTTGTTGGGGAGCCTGGGCCGCTCACGAAGAAGATCCAAGAGGTGTTCCACTCCGCTGTGCGCGGCGAAGTCGAGCGATACGCCGGCTGGCTCGAGTACGTCTCGTAGACGGGCTCTCGCTTATGACTTCCCC
>Ga0070706_100005483_pt1 | contig 12082 bp, 12 predicted proteins | sample KBSK5501metaG_FD_65476 | JGI IMG/M metagenome (GOLD analysis project Ga0070706, IMG submission 65476) | Corn, switchgrass and miscanthus rhizosphere microbial communities from Kellogg Biological Station, Michigan, USA - KBS K5-50-1 metaG | ecosystem: Host-associated > Plants > Roots >...
CCGCGCACCTCGACGGCATCGGCGTGGGACCGTTCGTCGGCGCGATCGTGCTGCTGCGAATCATCTATCTCGCCGCGTTCTTCGCCTTACAATCGCTGACATTCCATGATCGGCCGCACGATCTCGCATTACCGGATTCTTGAATCCAGCAGCGTTTTCTGAAGTTTCGCTCGCAAATCTCACCTTAGAATCACTCTTGCAAGGGAACTCATCCATGACCGACGCGCTGACACTCCCGTTCGCCGCCGCGGAGGCGAAGGCTCCCGCGAAGCGCATTCCTGTCGCGGTCCTCGGCGCGACCGGCTCGGTCGGCCAGCGCTTCGTGCAGCTCCTCGACGGCCATCCATGGTTCAAGCTGCATGAAGTCGTGGCTTCGGAGCGCAGCGCAGGGAAGTCCTACGGCGAGGCCGCGGAATGGCGGCTCGACACAATGCTGCCGAGCGACGCCGCGGCGCTCCCGGTCAAGCAGCTCGGCGCCGACCTCGATTCGCGCCTCGTTTTCTCGGGGCTCGATTCGTCGGTCGCCGGAGAAGCGGAAGACGACTACGCCAATCGCGGCTCGGTGGTGGTTTCGAATTCGCGGAATCATCGGATGGATGCCGATGTCCCGCTTCTCATTCCGGAGATCAACGCCGACCACATCGCCGCGATCGAGAGACAGAAAAAGAGACGCCGTGGATACATCGTCACGAATCCGAATTGCTCGGTGATCGGATTGGCAATGGCCATCGCCCCGATCGAGCGGCTGTACGGCATCGAATCGATTCACGTGACGACCATGCAGGCGATTTCGGGCGCCGGCTATGCCGGCGTCGCGTCCTACGCCATCCTCGACAACGTGATCCCGTACATCGGCGGCGGGGAAGAGCAGAAGATCGAATCGGAGCCGCGCAAGATCCTCGGGAGCTGGGAAAACGATCGCTTCGTCGACGCGCCGTTCCGCGTTTCCGCGCAGGTCAATCGCGTGCCGACCATCGACGGACATCTGATGACGATCTCGATCGGATTGCGCAACCGCAACTCGGTAAATCTCGATCAGGTGCGTGAAGCGATCGACAACTTTCGCGGCGAGCCGCAGAGTCTGCGTCTGCCGTCCGCGCCGCGCAAGCCGCTGCACTACGTGGCCGGCGAGGATCGCCCGCAGCCGCGACTCGACCGCGATCGCGAGCGCGGCATGAGCGTTTCGATCGGCCGTTTGCGTCCTTGTCCTCTGTTAGACCTCCGCATGGTCGCGCTGGTGCACAACACCATTCGCGGCGCTGCGGGGGCGGCGATATTAAATGCCGAGCTGCTCGAAGCTAAGGGGATGCTCGCGTGATTGTGATCAAGTTCGGCGGCACTTCGGTCGGCGACGCACAGCGCGTCGCGAATGCCATCGACATCGTCGCGGAGCGAAAAGCGCAGTTTCCAATAGTAGTGGTTTCGGCACTGGCAGGTGTCACCAATGATCTCGTCGCGGCTGCGGAAGCGGCGCGCGCGTGCGACGTCGAGCGCGTCAATCAGATCATCGCCGCTGTGAGGCAGCGGCACGAGGACGTCGCGATGCGCCTCGTGCAGCAGAAATTCGATTTTTTCGAAGCGTTCATCAAGCAGCTCGACAAACAGATCGAGCAGATCCACACGATTCTGCGCGGCATCGCGCTGTTAGGCGAGATCACCGCCCGCGCCCGCGACAAAGTCCTCGGCCTTGGCGAAAAGCTATCGTCAGTTCTCTTCGCTTATTCGATGATGATGCGTGCGCTCCCCGGCGAGCATGTCGATTCCGAAGAGGTCGTGATCACCGACGCCCGGTTCGGCGAAGCCAATCCGTTGATGGACGAGACGCGCGCCGCTGCCCGCCGCGTTCTGCTTCCGATCGTCGAACGCAATCTGATTCCGGTGATGGGCGGCTTCATCGGCCGCACGCGCGACGGCGCAACGACAACCCTGGGCCGCGGTGGATCGGATTACAGCGCGGCGATCGTTGGAGCGGTCACCGGTGCCGGCGAGATCCAGATCTGGACGGACGTCGACGGAATGATGACCGCGGATCCGCGCCTGATCCCGAGCGCCCGGGTGATCGAGCGCATCTCGTACGTGGAAGCGGCCGAGCTGGCGTGGTTCGGCGCGAAGGTTCTGCATCCGAGGACCATTGCGCCGGCGGTAGCGGAGGGGATTCCGGTGCGCGTGCTCAACACGCACAACCGGGCCAGCGCCGGCACGCTGATCACCGAGGAAGGCGATCCGAACGATTCGGCCGGGCCGCGAGCGGTGGCGGTCAAGCGCGGCATCACGGTCGTGCACATGACCTCGAACACGATGTTAGGCGCACACGGATTCCTGGCACGGCTGTTCGGAATCTTCGAAGAGCTCGAGATCGCGGTCGATCTGATCACGACGTCGGAAGTGTCTGTCTCGGTCACGATCGACGAGAAACACAATCTCGAAAAACTGATCGACCGCCTCAAGCCGGTGGCCGACGTTCAGGTCCGCGAGGATCAGTGCATCGTCGCAATCGTCGGTCGCAATCTGATGCGCGACTCTATCGTCGGGGCGCGCGTGTTCGAAGCCATGCGCGGCATCCCGACCTCCATGTTTTCTCTCGGCACCTCCGGAATCAATCTCAGCATCGTGGTCGACGAATCCGATGCCGATCGTTCCGTGCGCGCCATTCACGCAGCGCTGTTCGAGGCGCCGGTGGGAGCGGCGTCGTGACCCCCCTCACCCGGCGCTTCGCGCCACCCTCGCGCGAGTTCCTTCGCCCCGCTTGCGGGGAGAAGGTGCCCGAAGGGCGGATGAGGGGTCGTTCGTGAAGCTCGCCCTTCATGGCTACGGAAAAATGGGAAAGGCAGTGGAGAAAATCGCGAAAGAGTCGGGGCACGAAGTGGTGGCCATCTACACGTCGTCAAAGAAGCCCGGCCTCAATGGCGCCGAAGTGATGATCGACTTCTCACAGGGAGCTGGAGTGGATGAGGCAGTTGCGCTGGCCTGCGACAATCGGATTAACCTGGTGATCGGAACGACCGGATGGAACGATCGCGTCGATGCCGTCCGACAGCGCATCGAAAAGGCGGGCATCGGCTGCGCGTACGCATCGAATTTCTCGCCGGGGGCCAATGTGGTCTTCGCGCTGGCGCGGCGGGCAGGTGAACTGTTCGCGCGATTTCCGCAATATGCCGCCGGCATCGAAGAGCGTCATCATGCCCAGAAAAAAGATGCGCCCAGCGGCACTGCGCTGCGCATCGCGGCCGAGGTGAAAAAGGGGAGTGGTGGCAAACTCGATCCGCCGATCGTCTCCTCGCGCGTCGGCGCCGAGTTCGGCTTCCACAATCTGTTTTTCGATTCCGCCGACGACCTGATCGAGATTTCGCACCGGGCGCGTGGGCGAGAGGGGTTCGCCCGCGGCGCAATTCTTGCGGCGGAGAAGATCAAAGGACGCAAAGGACTCATTGGATTTGACGAGCTGGTGATGTCATGAAAAACACAAAACAATTTCGCGGCGTAGGCGTGGCACTGGTCACGCCGTTCAATTCGGATGGATCGATCGACGAGCCTTCGTTGGAGCACCTGGTTGATTTTCAGATCGAGCAAGGGACGGGTTTTCTCGTGCCCTGCGGCACGACCGGCGAGAATCCGGCGCTGAGCCAGGATGAGCATCGGCGGGTGGTGGAGATCGTCGTTCGACGCGCAAAAGGACGCGTTCCTGTGCTCGCCGGCGCGGGCAGCAACTCCACGCAAAAAGCCATCGAGCTCGCCCAACTGGCCATCGACCTCGGCGCCGACGGCGCACTGACGATCACGCCTTACTACAACAAGCCGACGCCGGACGGACTGCGCCGGCACTTCGGCCTGCAGGCGGAAGCGATCGAGAAAAAGCGCAGCGGATTTCCGATGATCATGTACAACGTCCCGGGACGCACCGGCGTCAACATGACCGCCGCCACCACCCTGCAGATCGCGCGCGAAGTGCCAAACGTCATCGGCGTGAAGGAGGCGTCGGGAAACATGGAGCAGATCCTCAGCATCCTGCGCGATCGCGCCGAAGGGTTTCTCATGCTCAGCGGCGACGATGCCTGGACGCTTCCGCTTTGCGCCGCGGGCGGCGACGGGATTATTTCGGTGGCGGCCAATGAGATTCCGAAATTGATGCACGAGATGACGGCTGCAGCCCTGCGTGGGGATTTCGAAGCCTCGCGCGCGGTCCACAATCGCATCCTTCCGCTGATGACCGGCAACTTCATCGAGTCGAATCCGATCCCCGTCAAAGCCGCCATGAAAATGCTCGGCATCATTCCGAACGACACCGTTCGCTCGCCGCTGGCGCCGATCGGTGAAGCCAATCGGAAGAAGCTCGAAGGGATTTTGCGCGAGTGCGGTCTGGCGCTGAAGGCGGCAGCGTAGATGCCGACCATCGAAGAACGCATCCACTCTCTGAAGAATGCAGATCGAATCGAAGCCGTCAAAGTCATCGGACTTTTTCTGGCGGAATTGGAAAAGGGTTCGGTGCGAGCTGCGGTGCGCGATGCCGATGGCGTCTGGAATGTGCAGCCGTGGGTCAAGGAAGGAATCCTGGCAGCGTTCAAATTCGGCGTCCCGGCCGAGTTCGCCTCCGGCGCGCTTTCCTTCATCGACAAAGACACCATTCCCGCGCGCCGCTTCAAGATCACCGACGGCATCCGCATCGTTCCAGGCGGCTCCTCGGTTCGTCGCGGCGCTTACGTCGGCAAGGGAGTGGTGATGATGCCGCCGGCATTCGTCAACATCGGCGCATACATCGACGACGAAACGATGATCGACTCGCACGCGCTGGTCGGCTCGTGCGCGCAGGTCGGCAAACGCGTGCATCTTTCGGCGGGCGCGCAGATCGGCGGCGTGCTCGAACCGATCGGCAACCTGCCGGTGATCATCGAAGACGACGTCGTGGTCGGCGGCAACAGCGGCATTTACGAAGGAGCGATCGTGCGCGGCCGAGCGGTCATCGGCGCAGGCGTGGTGCTCACCGGATCGACGCCGGTTTACGACGTGGTTCGCGGCCAGATTTATCGGCGCACGCCGGAGCGTCCGCTCGAGATCCCGTTCGGCGCGGTGGTCGTTCCGGGAACGCGTCCGCTGAAGGGCGACTTCGCGGAAAAGCACCAGCTCGAGATCACGACGCCCATGATCGTGAAGTATCGCGACGAGAAGACAGATTCGAGCACCGCGCTGGAAGAGGCGCTCCGATGAGTTGCTGCGTTGCTTGGTTGCTGGGTTGCTGAGGAACGCGTGTCCAAGCAACCCAGTAACCGAGCAACCGAGCAACCATCGATCGCAAAACGACTCGACGGAATTCAACTCTCGTTAATTCGCCAAATTAACGCCCTGGCCACCTCTGAATCCATCAACCTCGGCATCGGCGAGCCGAACATCGAGCCGGACGAGACTCTCCGCCGGCTGGCCACTCGCGCGGCATCGACCGGATCGTGGCATTACTCCGCAAATGCCGGAGCGCTTTCGCTGCGAAAAAAAATCTGCGAGCGCTTCGGCTGCAATCCCAAGACGGAGATTTGCGTGACCGCCGGCACGCAGGAAGCGCTCTACGCGATTTTTCAGGCGTATGTGGATGACGGAGATGAAATTCTGGTTCCAAATCCTGGATTTGTCAGCTACCCGACGCTCGCCAGGCTGGCCGGCGGCGTGCCGGTGCCCTACGACATCGAGCCGCCTGACTGGAAGGTCGATCTGAAGTCGTTGCTTTCGAAGATTACGAAGCGCACGAAGTTGATCGTCGTCAACTGGCCGTCGAATCCGCTCGGCGCGGTCATCGATCGCGAGACTTTGCAAGCGGTCGCCGATGCCGGCCCGCTGGTGGTCAGCGACGAGATCTACCGCGAGATCTGGTATGACGCGCCGCCGCCCTCGATGCTCGGCATGTCGAAGAATGTGATCGTGGTCGACGGCATGTCGAAAAGCCATTCCATGACCGGCCTGCGGCTCGGATGGATCATCGCCGAGGAAGAATTGATGAAGCCGATCATCACGGCGCATCAGTACATCGCGACCTGTGCGTCTGTTTTTTCGCAACAATTAACAGAACTAATTTTCGATGCGAAAGAATGGAACACCTCGTGGCTCGAGCGCGTGCGCGCGCAACTTCGCGATCAGCGCGAGGCCGCGCTCTATTCAATCGAGCATGAGCTGCAGACGAAGATTCCGCCGCCTGCGGGCGCGTTTTACACTTTCGTCCCCATACCGGCCTGCGACACGATCATCTTCGCCAAGACCCTGGCCACCGACGCCGGGGTTCTGGTCATCCCGGGCGTGGCTTTCGGCAAAATGGGAGAAGGATTTGTGCGGATCTCGTTCGCCGCCCCGGTCGAGACGATCGGAATTGGCATCGAGCGCATGGCTCGCTGGCTCCGGGCGGCCGGGAAATGAGAACGCTTGTCATTCCGAGCGTAGCGAGGAATCGGTGTGGAGGGGAGGCGCGCTGACGTTGCTCTGACGGACCGCCCACCCACACCGCTCCCTCCCCTTCGCTGCACTCAGGGTCGGGATGACACTTGCTCTCATAACGTAAACTATCGGAGGGCCTCACACTTGCAACGAAGTACTCACGCTGCAATGGTCGCCAGGGCGCAGGCCGTAGAGGAAAAGCTTCCCGTTACGCCGGCGAAAGACTCCGTCGCCGCCGCGGAGGTCTCCCTTTTCCGCAACGTCCTGAAGATCAAGAAGGAACACAATCTCGATGCCCTCGGCATCGCGTTCTACGACCTCCAGACCACCATTCAGTGGGCGTACAACGGCGATCAGTATCTTCACGCCGCCTCCACCATGAAGCTGGCCGTGCTCCTGGGCGTCTTTCGGCAGGTCGAACGGGGCGAGCTGTCTCTCGAAGCGCCGGTCCACATCCGCAACCGTTTCACCAGCATCGTCAATCAGGAACCCTTCATGCTCGATCTGAGCAACGACGCTGAACCCGACGTCTACAGCCATCTGGGCCGCACCATGACCGTGCGCGAGCTGGCGTATTGGATGATCACGAAGTCGAGCAATCTGGCCACCAATCTGTTGGTCGACGTTGTCGGTGTTCGAACGATCCAGCTCGCGCTGGACGAGCTCGAGATCGATGGAATTCGAATCCTGCGCGGTGTCGAAGATCAGGCGGCATTCGAGGCGGGCCTGAACAACGAAGTCAGCGCCAACGGCCTGCTCAAGCTCCTGCGCTTGATCGCCGACGGCAAGGCGTACTCCAAGCACGCCAGCGACGAAATGCTGAAGATCCTTCTCGAGCAGCAATTTCGCAGCGGAATCCCGGCCGGCCTGCCTAAAGCGACGCGAGTGGCCCACAAAACAGGCAACATTTCGACCGTCCATCACGACGCCGGCATCGTGTTCGTGGAAGGTCGCAAGCCATACGTCCTGGTCATCCTCACCCAGTTCCCGGCCGAGACGGCGAGGGGGACGGCAGTGGCAGATGTGTCGCGGGACATCTTCAACGCGATCGCCGAAATGACATATGAGTGAGTCGCAGCAGATCAAAGTCGTCGATGCCTTCGACCTCGACGACGAGCTGCGCGGGTTGCTGAAACCGGGAGAGATGCTCCGCGACCAGCAGGGCCGGCGGCATCGCCTGCCGCGCTATTTCTACGAAGTGCCGTCTCGCGATGAGGCCACCGAAATCCGCCTGACGCCGCACTTCGGCTTGAACGAATTCGTTCTCGTCGATCTGAAAGAAGCGCCGAGGCTGCAGGAGTTTCCACGCTACATTCCGTGCGCCGTGCGCATGCTGGCGTTTTTCCTCGAGCAGTTTCGCGCCGCTGCTGGAATGTCCGTGCACATCGCCGTCAATGGTGGCTACCGGTCGCCGGCCCACAAGATGGCGATCGACTCCTCGCCGCACATGTGGGGAACTGCGGCCGATATCTACAGAATGGGCAATTCCATTCTGAAGACCAAGGAACTGATCGATCGCTTCAACGATCTGGCTGAAGAGCTGAGCGACGATGTCTTGGTGTTGCCGTACGGCCACGAGACCGGCAAGGCTGTTGACGATCACGTTCACATCGACCTCGGCTACATCATGGTCGTTCCGCGAGAGATCAGCGAAGACCGAATGGAAGTGCCGCAGGAGAGCCGGCCGCGATTCGCATTCGAAGAGCGCCGCAAGCGCGAGCGCCGCGTGCCGCAGCCGGTGGCCGCCGGTCCCGAGAACGGAAAAGCCGAATAATCTCGCGCCTGTCGCGGGCCTGCCGTTTGCTTAAGTTGTCCCTGCTGTTCTGTTCGCTGCAACCCCGTACGTCCCGGATGGCCCGGCATGCCAAGAAATTGGAAAGATGAGGTCGGAAATGAACGGGTCCCGCAGCGGACCTGGCTCAAGATGCCGGTCATCGGCATGGAGTCAGAGTTCAACGTCTGGCTCGATGAGGTCGAGATCGATCCCAAGAAGTACTGGAAAACTCCCTCACGATTCATCGATCGCCCGCTTCTGCCGCGCGAGAAGTCTTCACTGCAGCTTCCGACCGGCGGCGCTGTTTATTTTGACCGCGGCGTGATCGAGGTCGTCACGCCGGTCATCGAGCTGGCCCCTCATAGCACGGCCAGAATGGTCCGGAATCTATGGGAACAGATCGGTTTCGTTCGCGACCAGCTCACCAAGTGGGAAAAGCGAACCGGACACACCGTCCGGCTGAAGGGCTACAGCAGTCACTACAACATTTCCTTCGAGATTCCGAGGTCGGAGCAGGGACCGAATCGCAACATCAAGAAGCTCGCGCTGCTGCTCTCTTACATCTTGCCGGTCCCGGTGATGCTGGTGGCCACCAACCGCCGCTCGACCGGCGTCGGCGTCCGGCCGCGAAGCAATCGAATCGAAGTGACGGCGGACTTCACACCCGATCCGGGCCTGATGGTCACGGCCGCGACGCTGATCGTCGGCATCGTGCGCGAAGTGATGTCGTGGCCCAGCTACGACCTCTCGATTCTGCAGAAACTGCCGATCCCCGTCGTGGCGGGCGTCGTCCCGGGCAAACACACCACTCGCAAGGGATGGCTGACGAAAGATTTTCACTATCCGCAGAGTCCGTATACGTCGGACATCAACGCGCCGATCTGGACCACGCAGTACGGCAAGAAAGTCTCCCTGCGGCGAATGGCGAAGCAGGTCGCCTGGTACTTCCGCCGATCGATTCGCAAGTATTCGGATCCGTTCAGCTTCCGGCTGCTGTTCGCTGTGCTCGATGGGCGGGCGACGTCGATGCTCGAATTGATCGATCGCCCCACGGCATATGAGGACGTCGGACATCTCTGCCGCTGGGGAGTGGTCATCCACGAGCTGAAGAACTATCGCGCCGAGATGGGCCTGCTCAAACCGAAGCGTCAGGCGTGGGACGAGCAGTCGATCGACGATTACATCTACGAGCGCGAGAAAGCGCGCCTCTTCCTCGGCAGCGAGCTCGATACGGTAGGAGCCAAAGAGCCGAAGGCCATTCCACTTCTACCGGCGGCGAGCGGACTTCGACGGATGCCGCGCCGCCGGCGAGGACGCGCCCTGACCCGACGCCGCGGCGACACGCCCGGCCGGCTCATCCCGCCGCGTCCCGGCGAGTGGGTCGATCGTCGGGGCACTGTGCTGCTGCCGATCGCGGTCGCGCAGGAGCGCAGGCGGCGGATTGAGCGGCGCAGGAGCAACTACGCCATCCCGTTTCCCGATCGTCGCCTGACGCGCTCGGCGTACGAGCAGGTTTTCCTCAAGCTCGTCTCCGGCGGCCGGCTGCGCGTTGGAAGCGATATCTACCGGCCGATCGGAATGAAGGGCTGGTACCACGCCATCTTCCGCCGCGACTCGGATGGCCAGGAGCGTTTGCTGTCGATCGATCAGTTGGTCGAGAAGATGAACGACTGGATCTGAAACTGAGGACTGTGGACTGAGGACTGAGTCACGTCGCGAGACACTCAGTCCTCAGTCCTCAGTCCTTTCACTCCCTCGCGAAACGCGCCGCGCGGCGTTCGGTTGTTGAGCCGCGGTCGCTCGAGGATGCTCGCCAGCAGGTCGGCGGCGCCCCACGCCAGGAAGCATGACGCGGCGATGGTGAAGAACTGCGAGGCGGTATGAAGGCCGAGCAGGAGGAAAAGCGCCACCGGCAGGACAACTCCCATGCCGATTGCGCCGATGATCAGACGCCGTCCCGACACGCGGCTATTGAATCACAATCCCGCGCGGGCGATCTGCTCCACCGCGTGGCTTTGCAGACGGTCGCCGAGGTCCTGCTGGAAGCTGCGGACGCGCTGGACATAGTTGCGCGTCTCGCGGAAAGGCGGCACGCCGCCGAATCGGCGTACATTGCCTTCGCCCGCGTTGTACGCTGCGATCGCTTTCTGCTGGTCGCCGTCGAAGCGCTCAGTCAGATACTTCAGATATTTCGTCCCGGCCATGATGTTTTGCGCCGGATTTGTGAGATCGCGCGCGCCGAGCCATCGCCCTGTGCGCGGCACGAGCTGCATTAAGCCGACTGCTCCTGCGCCCGAGCGAGCGGTCGGTTGGAATTTCGATTCTGTGTTGACGACAGCCGCCACCAGCTCAGGCGGAAGATCGTTTTTCCTGGCCTCGCTGTAAATGATCGAACCGAACGGCACCTTGGTCTTGAAGAAGTTTTCCTTTACCTGCTCCGCAACGTCGGCAACTTTTTGGGGCGCTTCAACAACCGTCTGCGCGATTTCGGCGGGTGCCTTCGCGGCTGTATCCGCGACGGTCGTGACGGCGCTGGTCACTCCTCCCGCGACCTGGTCGGCGATCTGTTTTGCCGTTTGCAGGTCGCCGGCAATCTGGCCGGTCACAGGTTGCGGGGACGGCTGCGGCGTCTGACGTTTGGCGCTGGCGCCGGAAGTCTGGAGGATATTTCCCATCTTCATCGGAATGCCGATGCCGCCCAATGCCAGTGCGCCGCCGAGCGCCCAGGTCGCATACCTCTTCCGGAGTGATCGTTTTGGCTTTACCTTTTCGACTTCCTGCCGGAGCTGCGAGCGGTCGTAGCCGTCGAGAAACCTCTCCCGAAACGGCCGGCTCGTCTTGAGTTCGCCCATCGCCGATTATTTTGCAATTCAGGGACCACGCTCAAACTGCTGAGCTGCAAGCCCTTATACCTCTAGGTGTTTGGCCTGACGGTTGAATACGCCATAATCAATGATGATGGTGAAATCATCGTTGTTCCTGGCTCTCGCGCTGATCGCGTTTCCGGCCGCCGCGACCAACTGCGAAGACGATCTGCGGACCGACGCGGCAACATCGGTGCTGCCGATGCCGCAGGTGAAATTGGATCCCGCGATCCAGCGGCTCCTCCGCTACACCGCGATTGAGTCGAAGCACAGGCTCAACGGCCTGGCGAGCTATTACTCGAATTCGCTCGACGGCACTCTTACCGCGAACGGCGAGCACTACCACATGAAAAAGCTCTCCGCCGCCCACCTCACCCTCCCCCTGGGATGCTGGGTCGAGATCAAGTCGAAGGCCACCGGCAAGACGATTCGATTGCGCGTCAATGATCGCGGTCCGTACGTGCGCAAGTTCGTCATCGATCTTTCCCGCTCTGCTGCACGCAAGCTGGGCGTCGACGTTGCCGAAGATCGCAGCGTGCTGATTCGCATCATTGCAATGCCCGGCGAGGCCCTGCTGCCGGAAGACATTCTTGCCGGTCCAGAAACGGTGATCAGCGAGGAAGAGGCTGGGCGCTAGCGGGGGATGGTCAAACAGAACGTGCTGCCCTCGCCGAGGGCGGATTCGGCGCTGATCGTGCCGCCGTGGCTTTCGATGACGCGCTTGGCGAGATAGAGCCCGTACCCCGGGCCGCCGCCGCGCGATTTATCGAGCTTGAGGCCGAGGTCGAAGATCTGGCCGGTGTAGCGCGGGTCAATGCCGATTCCATTGTCTCGGATGCAAATTCGATAGCCCTTCGGCTCTGACGTGGATTCGACGTGGATCGTGCGTTCGCCTTTCGGCCGGTCGTTGAAGAACAGCGCATTGGACATGAGCGCGGCGAACGCGTCGCGCATCTTCTCCGGATCGACGTTTACCGTGGGCAGATCGGCAGGGATTTCGACGCGCACGCCTCCCTCATCGATGAGGTAATTG